>Ga0302325_10011823_pt1 | contig 18772 bp, 21 predicted proteins | sample Palsa_T0_2_FD_201948 | JGI IMG/M metagenome (GOLD analysis project Ga0302325, IMG submission 201948) | Peat permafrost microbial communities from Stordalen Mire near Abisko, Sweden - Palsa_T0_2 | ecosystem: Environmental > Terrestrial > Soil > Palsa > Peat permafrost | place: Sweden: Abisko...
CCTCTCCTTCTGGCGCACCAGACAGGCGACTCCTGGCGTGCTGATGAGGCCCGCAGAAGAAGAGGCGGCGCCTTCATCGGCGAGGCCCGCGGCGATCCATGCGGCGATGTGCGGGCCCGATTCGCGGGTGTCCATGCCGATTAGAACGCGCGGGGCAGGTTCGCGGCGGCGAAGATAGGCGCCCAGACTGCGGCCGATCCAATAGAGCGTGGGATCGTCGAGCGGGTATTCCCCCGGAATCCCCCGAACACCATCGGTCCCGAACAATAGTTTGGGCATGCTAAAAATGCGTCCTGGCGCGCTCTGCGTTTGGAAACGGCTTGCCGGCGGTCTGGGCTTCCGAGGTATCTTAGCACGAGGCTGCGCGGCGCGAAGCTAGGGCGCCGCGGGGGAGGATGGCGTTGGAGTAACTACGAGAGAGACGCGGAACTGCTGTGGGGCCACGCGCAGAACGCTGGTGCCGTAAGGCACGGCGGCCATTTGCGGAGACATCTGTACCAGTGTTTCTCCCGCGCCGGCGCGGCTGAGGTCCACCGTGAAGGCCAGATCGGCGGGCGTAAGCCGCCGCATCAGGGCCGCGTGCCCCTGGATGAGAAGATGGACCGCGCGGGGTGCGTCGTCGGCAATCGCCAGGTTGCGCGGCACGTTGACGAAGGCGATGGGCACGTCGAAACCAAACTGGGCCATCGGCTCAGCCGCATACAGAGCCCAAAGGGAAAACGAAATCGCCAGGGCCAGCAGCTTCAAGCCAAGATTGTGGAGAAACACTCGTTTGAGAAAGCGCATCATTTTTTCCCGGTGGTTTTCCCGGCGGCGCGCGCGCCCGATGCCGCGGTGTGCAACGTCACCGGCCGCCGGAACCTGCGGGACATCCCGGTGAGGCGTTCCGCGAGTTGCTCGGCGCTGAGCCCCAGCTCGATAGTGCCGCCCACGGCCAGCGAAATCGCTCCCGTCTGTTCGGAGACCAGCACGCCGATGGCGTCGCTTTCCTCGGTGATGCCGATGGCCGCGCGGTGCCGCGTGCCCAGCTGATTGGAAATCCCCGGATTGACCGAAAGCGGCAGAAAGCATGCTGCGGCGGCGATGCGCGACTGCTGGATGATTACCGCGCCGTCATGCAACGGCGAACCCGGCCGGAAAATCGCCAGCAGCAGGTCGTAGCTGAGATTGGCATCCAGCGGGATGCCGCTCTCGGTATAGGTGCGCAGGGAAACATCGCGCTCGAAAGCGATGAGGGCCCCGATGCGATTCTGCGAGAAATAGGCCGCCGCTAGAACAATATCGTCAAATGCCGACGAAGGATTGCCGGAAGAAAGGCGCGTGAGGTTGAGATTGTAGCTCCAGCGTGCCAGCGCCCGGCGAATTTCCTGCTGGAAGAGGACCACCAGGGCAATGGCAATGTAGGGGAGCAGCGTGGCCGGCAGCCATTCGACCATCTCAAATTGTGTCCAGCGCACACCGCGGTACAGGACAATAAGCAGCAGTACCGCAACGACCACCTGCACCGCGCGGGCAGCGCGCAGCGGCCGCAACAGGGCGTAAATCACCACGGCCAGCGCCAGAATTTCGATGGACGCCCGCAGGTCCAGGCGCGCCAGCGGAAGCAATGGAATGAGGACGGCCAGCATAAGGTAAGGCTACGTCAGGCTGCCGCACAGAGCAAGCTGGCGGCACATTTGACGCATTACCAATCCGCCTACAGAATATTCGCGCGAAATTTCGCGGCCAGCGCGGCGGCGTCCGTGGTTTCCTGAAACAGGCGAATACCGGCAATGCCCGCGGCGCCAGCCTGCCGGCAGGAGGCGGCATCCTCCGCGGTAATCCCGCCGATCGCCAGCACCGGAATGTCCACGGCGCTGCACACCTCCCGCAGCCGCGCCAACCCTTGCGGCGCGCCGAAGGCGGCCTTCGACGGCGTGGCGAAAACCGGACCGAAAAAGATGTAGTCCGCGCCATCGCGCGCGGCCTGGAGGGCCCCCTCCACGGAATGGCAGGAAGCGCCCGCCAGAAAACCGGCCGGCGCAGCAGAGCGCTTCGACTCCGCCACAATCGCAAGGGGAAGCGAGGCTTCTCCCAAATGCACGCCGGCGGCTTCCGCGGCCAAGGCCACGTCGAACCGGTCGTTTACGAGAATGCGCGCGCCGCTTCCCGATTCGCGGGAGTTTCTGAGCGCTGCGCGCGTCAATCGCAAAAGTTGCCTGGCGTCGAGATCCTTTTCGCGGATCTGGATCCAGTCGGTCCCTGCGTCGATGGCGCTTCGGATGCGTTCGAGTAAAACGCTCTCGGGGTCACTGCCGGCGGGAACCCGCAAGGCTCGGCGGTCGGTCACGTAGCAGAGCGTTGGCTTCTCGTTTGGGCTGGTTTGCAAGGCTTTCTCCGCGCCAGCGATCCGGCGCGCCTGCCTACGGAGATCAAACGCTGCGCGTTTGGGCGGCCGGCGGAGGACGCCGCAGCATGCGCGCCGCCAGAAGAATATCCAGCGCGCCCACGCCGCTGATGGCCCCGCGCAAGGATGGATGCAGCAGATAGGGCGCCAGCGACGGATAGCGGCTCAAGAAGTAGTTTGCTTCCCAGAAGTGAACCCAGGGAAGAAATAGCAGGAGGACACCCATCTCAAACAGCACCAGCATCCACAGAACATTGAGGAGACGCTGCATCAGGCGGTCGGGCTATCTTCCTTTTCCCAGCGCGGCCAGCCGCTCAGCCACATCACGATAATCAATGTTCATGCCGTATACCTGAGAGAAGCTTTGCCGAGCAGCCGGGATATCCCCGGCCAGCTCTTGCGCCACTCCCAGATCATACCGCAGAGCGAGAATGGATTCCTGATCCAGCCCCGGAATTTCAAGCGCGCGCTCATACCACATGGCGGCAATGGACGGCTGGCTTTTTTCCATGAAGGCCAGCCCCAGCAAGGTGCAGCACTGCATGGCGTAGCGGAAAGCCTCGCCTTTCTTGCTGCCCTTGGCCACCTTCTGAAATTCACTGATGGCTTCGTCGAGCAGGCCCATCTCGCGATAAGCGACACCCAGGTTATAGTGAGTCTCCAGGTCATCTCCGTCGTTGCCGGGGTCGTCCAGACCGGCGCGAAATTCCTCGAATACCTCGGTGAGCGGCCCGCGCAGTTCCGCCGCTGCCGCCTCTTGCAATGCCAGGGCGGGCTGTTCGGCAGATGCTGGGGTGGGCTCCGCGGGCTGCCAATGCAAAGGCGCATTCGTCTGCTCCGGAATAATTCCGGGCAAGGCGTCGGCGAAATCATCCGAAAGCTCCTGGAGGAAATTATCCGCGTGCAAAGTATCCGCGTCCGCCGGCAAGACGCTCGCCAGAGACTCGAGCTCCAATTCATACTCCGGAGGCGGCTCCACGGAAAATTCCTCCTCTGCGTGAGCCGGCGCCTGCGCGGGCTCTGGCGGAGGCGGCGGGACGGCAAACTCTGTCGCCGCTGTGGGCGCTGACTCCGCGGCGGCAACCGGTGGCGGGCCGGCCCCGGCTTCATGTTCTGTCGCCTCCAGAATGTGCGGAAATTCCGGAACGGGAACCGCACCGCGTTGCGCGAGCTGCCTCTCTAGAGCGGCCCATTCTTCGGAAAGATCAACTTCGTGCGCGGCCTCCTGAGAATCGGCCTCGCCAAGAATCTCTTCCTCGACGATGCCATCCTCGGGCGCATCCGGATCGCCGCCTAATGCAAATGCGGGCTGCGCCTGCAGGCCCCCCAATACTGTGTTTGCTTCCTCGATCGACCGAGATGCCGGCGCGCCCTCATGCGGATCATCCGGCTGGGTCCCGGCGGTCAATGCCAGAGGCTCCCGCGCCAGGGAATCCGCTCCGGATGCGAAAGGGATCGCGGGAGTGGGAGCCGTTCCTTCCGAACTATGCTCCGCCGCTTTTCCATAGCGCCGCTGAAAGTCGGCGAAGCGTTCCGCGGCGTCCATGTCACCGCGCGCGCCATGAATTTGCTGGAGCTGCGCGGCCAGCTCCGCCGTGCGGCGTTCGTTACCAGCGCCAAGATACAGGTCGAGCAAGCGCTCCAGCGCCGCCACGTGTCGCGGCGCGCGTTGCAACAAGGTCTCCAACAGCTCAATCGCCTTTTGCGATAATCCGTAACTCGAAAACAGGTCCACGTCGGTGAGCGCCTGCGCAACGTACCGCTGCGTCTCTTCGTCGAGCACAGGCTCGGAAGGAGCCGCCTCCTGCGGTTGCGGGGCAGCCGGCGCTTCGGGTACCTCTTCCTGAGTCTCGATTCCACGTCCTCCCGGATTTTGGAGTCGCGCATACTTGCGGCGGACTTGTTCGTTCTCCGGACTCTGATCGAGAATCTGTTTGTAGATCTGCTGCGCGCGCTCGTTATTCCCGGCCGCCTCGTAGGCCTCCGCGAGACTCACCTGCGCGTCACACAGACGAAACGAATCGCTAATCCGGCCATAATGCTCCACCAGCCATCCGCGCGGCTCAGTGCGTGCAGGCAGTTTTTCCACCGCTTTGGTCAGAGCTTCTGAAAGTTGGTCGTGATTGCCGGAATCCGTGGTGGCCTCGCGGACCAGGTCCAGCAGAGGCAGCGCGCGGTCGGGCCGATCGCCCTCCAGAAGCGCGACCGCCACGTGAAGCGCGGGAGCGAAGAGGCTGGGATTGCCAGTAAATATTTTTGCGGCCAGCTCCGAGGCGTGGTCGTCCTCCCCGGCTTCCAGGTACAGATCAATCAGCAGATCGGCGGTTTCGCCGCCTTCGTCGAGGCCAGGCAGCGACTGCAGCAGGGCGATGGCGTCGGAGCGGTGGTTGCCCGCAGCAAGCATGCGCGCCTTCAGCGCCAGCGTGGGCAGATCGTCCGGATCGGCTTTAAGGGCGCGATCGGCGTACTTGATGGCTTCGGCGTGCTCCCCGCGCCGCTGCAGAAGCTCGGCGGCGGCCCGGAAGGCCGCCACAGCCTCGGCAGTTTCTCCGGTGGTCAGCGATAGTTCGGCCAGGCGCACGCGCACGCGCAGGTTATCGGGCTCAGCCTCCAACAGCTTTCGCAGTAGTCCCACAGCCTGTTGCTGGCGGCCGGCGCGCTGGTGCACCTCGGCGAGCTGCAAGTAGATTGGCCGAGCTTCGCTCAGCACACCTTGCTGGACGTAGAGTTCCGCCAGCCGCTCCACGGGACGAGTCTCCTCCGGGGCCAGCTTGGCGATCTTCTTATAGACGGCGATGGCCTTGCTGACGAAGCCTTCGGCCAGGAATATCTGCGCCAACCGCTCGAAATATTCCAGGGCCTGAAATGTCTCACCCTGGCGGACAAACAGATCGCCAACCGTCATGAGCGTGACCTGATCCTTGGGTTCCTGCTTCAGCATCTGCTGGTACTCGCCGATCGCCTGGGCGATCTTGCCCTGGTGGAGGTATTTCTGTGCGGCCTCGATGTGTCTAGCTTTGTTGTATGCCATGCGTATGGCTCTGTGGCGTTCTCGGAAAAATGGGTCCGGCGATGAGGCCGGAGCCCCGAATCTTCAAGGTATCCCTGCCAATCGGCCAAGTCAACGAAACGAAAGTTCGTTAGTGCGCGCAAGTAATCAGGGGTATTTCGCTCTTCCGTTACGGGAAAATGTACGTGCAAATGTAGGGCAAGTGCGAGGCGTTTCCTGGTTTGGGCCAGGGGTTTGGGTCAGGGTTCAGGCTGGCTGCTGGGCGATCGGCAGGGCCTGCTGCGTCGCCCCGGAGGCCCAGCACTGAGCCTCCCGAACCGGCGCGAAGGAAAAGCGGTGCAAGGGCGTGGGCCCGTATTGGCGCAAAGCCGCCAAATGGTCCGAAGTCGCATAGCCCTTGTTGGAAGCAAGTCCGTATTGCGGGTAATCGCGGTCAAATTCCCGCATCAGACGGTCGCGCCCAACTTTTGCAAGGATGGACGCCGCGGCGATGGAAACCGAGCGGGCGTCGCCCTTGATCAGAGATCTTTGCTCGACGAGCAGATCGAGTTGCATCGCATCCACCAGCAGAAAATCGGGCCGAATCGCAAGCCCCAGGGCAGCCTCGGTCATGGCCTGCCGGCTGGCCTGATAGATGTTCCAGGCGTCGATGCGGCGGGCGTCGGCTTGCGCCACGGTCCACGCCAGGGCGTGCTCGCGAATGCGCTCCGCGAGAATTTCCCGGCGTTCCGGTGAAAGTTTTTTGGAGTCGTCCAAGCCCACGATGCGCCGTTTGGGATTGAGGATAACGGCTGCGGCAAAGACCGGGCCAAAAAGCGACCCTCGCCCGGCCTCATCCAAGCCGGCGATGCGTTGCCAGCCCTGCCCTCGCGCGATGCGTTCGAATCGAGAGGAACATAGCCGGTGCATCGGCGAAATTCTAGCACAGCCGGAGGCCAGAACCCCGCTGCCATTGAAAATGCTATGGGCACGGCCGCGCCGCCAAGCTGACAAATCGCCTGCTGTCCTGATTGGTTGCGCGAGGCTGAAAAAAGCGCCGGGAGCGCCGGACAACGGCTGCCCCCGGCTCAAAGACAAGACCGTTTATTGTTCGCGCTTCGCTTCGGTTTTGACGTTGCTCACTTCGTCAAGAAAAACCCGCGCGTCTAGCGGAGGATGGACCTTTCCAGTGAGCAGAGCCGTATTGGAATGATCGCGTCCATAGAATGCCTCGGTGGCGTCCATGTCGCGTTCGATCCAGGACCCGCTCAGATCGATACCGGCAAAGAGGCCTTTGGACCGTGAATAAGTGAGCATTTCGGTTTCGGCTCTCCAGTCGGTGCCCGCGGAAGCATGGCGGCCAACAGGGCCCGCGGATGCCGACGCTGAGGCTCCGATTTGGAATTTGTTGTTCAGCAGATCCCGCATGCCCTTGTTGTTCATGATCATGATTACCAGGTGCACGTCTTCAACTCCGATTTGGGCGCCCCAACTGCCGCCGGTAATGGTGAAGAAAGCGGGAGCGCTCCAACCTCCCCCTGCAAGCCTGCACGTAGAAACGCCGCGGCCGTGCATGGCCCCGAATATAAATCCTGCTTTGGTGAGATTGGGGACCACAGCGATGCATTTTGTCCCGTCCAGGACCTCGTCCGGGATCCCCTTATCCGGAGCAGCAGCCAAATTGTGCAGCGCAGCGGCTGCCCTCTGGAGACGCAATAGGGCCTCGTCTTTCCCCTTTGCGTCGTCCGCCCGGGAAATTCCCGTGGCCATCAGGACGAGCGCCATCAGTCCAATCAACCTCAACGTTCGCGATGTTTTGATCATCGTCTTCATTGTCATGCCCCCCGCGGAAGTCTTCGATTTCAAATCCACCCGCATATTCTGGATGTAATTGCGAAACGGGGCCATACAGTCATCGCCTTATGCGAGAAGTGGCGTTCCGGTAAGGCAAAACGGCAGGATATTTAAAACGGCGGGTTCACTTGCGGACTGATGGATCAGCGGTGAGCTGCGCTTGCAGCCGATTCAAAGCAACTGCGCTAGGACTCGGACTCGGGCGCGGCCGTTTGCGGTACTGCTACCGCGCGTTCCACGCGTTTGATGCGCGCCGCCTTGCCCTTGAGTTCGCGCAGATAGTAAAGCCTGGCGCGGCGCACGCGGCCTTCGCGGAGGACTTCAATGGAGCTGATCATCGGGGAGTGCAGCATGAAAATGCGCTCCACGCCAATGCCGAAACTGACGCGGCGCACGGTAAACGTGGTGCTCGAAAGGTGCCCGCGCTTGCTGATGACCACGCCCTCGAAGGGTTGAATGCGTTCTTTTTCGCCCTCGCCCTCTTTCAGCCGCACGTGCACGCGCACCGTGTCGCCGGCGCGAAACGCCGGAACATCCTGACGTGTCTGCGCCTTCTGCAATTTATCCAGGTTCTGACTCATTTTTGGGTTTATCCCGGCAGACCCGCTACGGTAGGGCCAACGCCTCAATGCACAAACGCGAATTATAGCGAAAAGAGCGCCGCCTGCCTAGCCGAAAGTGCAAATCTCAAATTCCTTATTCACGCCGGGCGGACCCCAGCGAGCAGATCGGGGCGGTTGCGAATCGTCTTTTCCAACGCCTTCTCGTGCCGCCAGCGGCGAATTTCCTCGTGATTCCCCCGCAGAAGGACCTCGGGAACGGCCCAGCCGCGAAATTCCGCGGGGCGCGTGTAGTGCGGGCAATCGAGCAGCCCCTGCGCGGTCCCCTGCGGCGGGCAGGGCGGCACGGCTGCGTCATGCCGCATGCTTTGCGCGGCTTCGCGCTGCAGCTCGGCTGATTGCATTCCGGAAAACGATTCGTTTTGGGACGAGGCTTCGTTACCGAGCGCGCCCGGCAGCAGCCGCGTTACCGCATCCACCACGATCGCCGCGGCCAGCTCGCCGCCCGACAGCACAAAGTCGCCAATGGAAAGCTCCACGGTTGCCAGTTGTTCGGCCACGCGCTCGTCCACGCCTTCATAACGCCCACACAGCAGCACGATGCGCCTGAGCTTGGCAAATCGCTCCGCAACTGGCTGGCGAAACAGTTTTCCCGAAGCCGAAAGCAGCACGATGGCGATGCCGGTCTCCGCGCCGCGCGCCGCTGCGCCCGGCCCTGCATCGCCCGGCGCTACTTCTATTTTGGCCTCGACATTCTGAAAATGCCGCGCTGGTTGCTCCAACAGCGATTCCACGGCCTCGAACAAAGGCTCCGGCTTCAGCACCATCCCCTCGCCGCCGCCAAACGGGCGATCGTCCACCGTGCGATGGCGGTCATGCGCGAAGGCCCGCAGGTCCTGCACGCGCACGTCCACCACGCCGGATTCCCGCGCGCGGCGCACGATTCCGTGCTCCAGCGGCCCGGCAAAAAATTCAGGGAAGATGGTGACGATGTCCAGACGCATCATGGCGAAGATTACAACAAAACCTGCGCGACCTCCTAAGAGGCGCGCGCCCCAAGAAGAATACCCGCAGCCCACTTTCCCTAGCTGTTGAGCTCGCGCAGGCCTTCCGGCAAATTCACTTCGATGCGCCGCGCCGCCACGTCGATGCGCGTGCAGATTTCAGCAGCGAAGGGAATCAGCACCTCGCCGGCCGGCGTCGCGACAGCCAGCAACCATGCTTCCGGAGTGGCGTCGCGCCCGAACTCAGCGGCACGCTGCACTTCGCGCACTGTGCCCAGGCGAGCGGTAGCGTCAGCACCGGCGGACTCCCACACCTCGCAGCCCACCAGATCATTGATGTAGAAACGCCCCGGCACAAGCGCCACGCGCTCGGAAGCCGGCACCTGCACTTCCAGCCCGCGCAGGCGCTCGGCGTCGGAGATCGATTCCGCGCCCTCGAAGTGAAGGATGGCCTGTCCCAAGTGAAGCCGGAACGAGCGCAGGCCGATGGAATACGCGGGATTGCGACCGTCGAAAAGATGGACCTGGCGAAGGGAAGATAGCCGCTGCGGAAAATCGGTCAGGACTTCCGCGGCCACCTCGCCGCGCCGCCCCCATGGCCGCAGAACGCGCGCCAGCGTCAGACCAACGAAGGGTTTTTCTTCGGTCACTATTCCAGGATTTCCAGCGTGAGGCGCTTGTGGAGTTTCATTCCCGCGGCGCCCAGTATGGTGCGGATGGATTTGGCCGTGCGGCCTTGCCGCCCGATCACCTTGCCCAAATCGACGGGATCCACGCGCAACTCGAACACGGTAACCTGTTCCCCTTCCACGGCTCGCACCTGCACGTGGTCGGGGTTATCCACCAGTGATTTCGCGATGGCTTCTACCAATTCTTTCATTGGGTTCTCCGCCATTCGGATTCACCCCAGCGAGCACTATCCCGCGGGCAGCTCAACGAACAGCAATAGCGATCTACAAGATTAGATGCCAAGATCAACAGGATGTTTGGCCGCCACCGGGCTCGGATTGGCTTGCAACCCGTCCCATAGTGTCGTGCGACGCAGGGCCTGGGCGGCCCGTGGAGGACCGGGGCCTAGGCGATCTTTTGGCCCTTGATAAAACTACGCACGGTGTCGCTGGGCTGCGCACCGCATCCGAGCCAATACTTGATTCTCTCGGCGTCCAGTTTCACGGCCGCCGGCTTCACCAGCGGGTTATACGTCCCCACGATCTCCACAAAACGTCCATTGCGGGGACGCCGCTTGTCGATCACCACCACCCTGTAAAACGGAAGCTTCTTTTTCCCGAACCTGGCTAAACGGATTGACAGCACTCGAAGTACCTCCCTTCTGTATGGATTGTACCCGGAATCGCGCCATTTCACCAATGGCGCCCGCGGATCACCTGCCCCGGCTCGCCAATTCCTTGTGCCGGAAGCAGTCCACGGTATGGTCGTTGACCATCCCCGCGGCCTGCATGAACGCGTAGCAGATGGTCGATCCCACGAAGCGAAACCCGCGTTCTTTCAGCGCGCGGCTCATGGCATCCGATTGCGCGGTTCGCGCCGGAACCTGCCGCAGCGATCGCCAGCGGTTCACGCGCGTCCCGCCCCCGGCCAACTCCCAGATGTAACGCGAGAAGCTGCCGAACTCCTCACGCACCGCCAAAAAGGCGCGCGCATTGGTGATGGTCGATTCGATCTTCAGCCGGTTGCGGACAATCCCGGCGTCCCCCAGCAGCCGCCGCACCTTGCGCTTGTCGTAGCGCGCGATTTTGTGCGCATCGAATCCGTCGAAGGCCGCGCGAAAGCCATCGCGCTTGCGCAGGATAATGTCCCAGCTCAGCCCGGCCTGAAACGCGTCCAGCACCAGAAACTCGAAGAGCTTCCGGTCGTTTCTTACTGGGACGCCCCATTCCCGGTCGTGGTAACGCAGCCCGTGCGCGTTGCCCGGCCACGCGCAGCGCCGCTTTTCCGGCTTTTGGGCGCGCTTTTCCTTCTTATCCTTGTCTTTCCGAATGGTACTCGTCATTCTTCCGTGGCGTCGCCGGGAGGCTCATTCCCCTGCAGCACGCCCTTCAGCTTGCTGAGCCCGCGCAAGCGTCCTTGCGCCGCCAGCGCGCCGTACTGCTTCATCATCTTGCGCATCTGCAGATACTGCTTCATCACCTGGTTTACCTCTTGCACAGACGTCCCGCTGCCCAGCGCGATGCGCTTGCGCCGCTTGCCGTCGATCAAGCTGTGGTCGTTGCGCTCCGAGGAGGTCATCGAGTTGATGATGGCTTCGATGTGTTTCAGGCGTGTTTCGTCCACGTGCGCGTCCTTGGGAAGATTGGCGAATGGCCCCACCTTGGGCAGCATCCCCAGCACCTGTTCCAGCGGGCCCATCTTGCGCACCTGCCGCAGTTGATCGCGGAAATCCTCCAGCGTGAATTCGCTGCGCCGCAGTTTTCGTTCCAGTTCCGCGGCCTTTTTCGTGTCGATGGTCTGCTCGGCGCGCTCGATCAAGCTCAGCACGTCGCCCATCCCCAGCACGCGCGAAACGATGCGCTCGGGATAGAAAGCTTCCAGCGCGTCGTATTTCTCGCCCACGCCCACAAACTTCACCGGAGCGCCCGTGGTTTTGCCGATGGAGAGCGCCGCGCCACCGCGCGCGTCGCCGTCCAGCTTTGTCAGGATCACCCCGGTCAGGCCCAGCCGCCGGTGAAACTCCCCCGCCGAGCGCACCGCGTCCTGCCCCAGCATGGCGTCGGCGATGAACAGCATCTCCGTCGGCTGCAGCTCGCCCTTCAAGATGCTCAGCTCGGTCATCAGTCCGTCGTCGATGTGCAGGCGCCCCGCCGTGTCCACGATGATCACGTCCGAAGCCGAGAGCTTGGCCTCGCGAATCGCGCCGCGGATGATCTCTATGGGCTTGTCCGTGCCCGCGCCCGGCCAGCAGGGAATTCCCACGGCCTTGGCCACCTGCGCCAGTTGCTCGCGCGCCGCGGGGCGGTACACGTCGGTGGACACCACCAGCGGCCGGTGCCCGTGGGTAGACAACCATTTGGCCAGCTTGCCGGTGGTGGTGGTTTTGCCCGACCCTTGCAGACCGACAATCATCCACACCGAAGGCGGACGCGACGCAAACAGCGGCTTGGCGTGTTTTCCCAGCAACTCCAGCAACTCGTCGCGCACGATCTTGACCACCTGCTGATCGGGGGAGAGTTGCAGGAGCACTTCCGTGCCCAGCGCCTTGGCGCGAATGTGCGCCAGCAGCTCGTCGGCCACGTCCACGTTGACGTCGCCTTCCAGCAGCGCTTCGCGGATGCTCACCAACGCCGCGTCCAGCACCTCTTCGTTGAGTTTTCCCTGCCCGCGCAAATTCTTGAAGACGCGCTGCAGCTTTTCGGTAAGGTTTTCAAACATGAAGTTGTTCCTGGGTTCCGGCGGGCCGGCCCAACATACCTATTCTACCAAGGCCCCGCGGATATTGCAGAGCGCTAGATTCGCTTTAGAAATAATGACGCATATCCCGACCCTTGCTCGGCTTATACTTGCCCGGTAGTGGTGTCATTTGATAATGACACCACTACCACTTGCCCCCTTTGCTTGACCGCTTCCCGTCCCTCGAATAAACTAACTGTTTCTTCGGCCCGCACAGCGCGGGCCCACCAAGAGGAGACTCGTTGCCCAAACGTACCTTTCAGCCTAAAGTGCGCCGCCGCCACAAAACGCACGGATTCCGCGCGCGCATGAAAACCAAGGGAGGCCGCAAGGTCCTCGCCGCGCGCCGTAAGAAGGGCCGTCATCGCCTTACGCCCATTTGAAAATCCCGCCAACGCGCCGCACGGCTTGCCGCCCGGAGCGCGTTTGGCACGCAAAGCCGAATTCGAGGCAGTCTATCGCAGTGGTGGCCGGCGCTCTTCGGCTCAGTTCGTGGTGTTTTACCGCGCCAACGGCGGCGCGCACAGCCGCTTTGGCAGCAGCGTAAAGAAACAGCTCGGCAATGCCGTGGTGCGCAATCGGATCCGCCGGCGCATCCGCGAAATCCTCCGGCGGAACAGTTCGGAGACTCCCTCGGGATGGGACATCGTCATTCATCCGCGCCGTTCAGTGGCGCGCGCCAACTTTGGGCAACTCCAGGCGGAGCTGCTGGCCCTGCTGAAAACCCTGCGCGCGTAAGCGCGGGTGCGCCTAATAAAATGGCGGCTGGGATGCTGCTGTGGGCCATCCGCGCCTATCGCGCGGCCATCTCTCCGCTGATGCCCTACGGCTGCAAGTTCGATCCCTCCTGCTCGCACTACGCCTCCGAAGCCATCGCGCGGTATGGCGCGCTCCGCGGTATGCGGCTGGCGGCCTTGCGCCTGTTGCGCTGCCGCCCCTTCACGCGCGGCGGATTCGACCCCGTGCCCGACCTGCCCACCCGTGCCGAGAAAGACGAAGCGGTGCACTCTTGAAAGCCACCTCCGACCAGACTCGCGCGATCATCGCCGCAGGCCTCTCGCTGATCGTCATTATCGGCTGGAGCTATTTCTTCAAGCCCGCGATGCCGACGGAGACCAACACGCCTGCGCAAGTCACGCAGGGAACTGGCACTGCCGCCGGCACGGGAAGCGCCGCCGCCCCCGCGCCTGGCGTTGCCGCCCATCCCGCCGCCGCGCCCGCGATTGCCAAGGCCGCGTCCGCCGTTCCCGCAGCGGCGGACTCCGCCGAGAAAACCTTTGTGGTCGAGAGCAGCCTGTACCGCGTGGTGCTGTCCAATCGCGGCGCGGTGGTTCGCAGTTGGCAGCTCAAGAAATATTCCGACGAAAGCACACCCCCGCGTACTTTGGACCTTGTGCATGCCGATGTTGCGCAGCAGACCGGCGGCTGGCCCTTTTCGCTGCAGGTGAGCGATCCGCAGATCGAAACCGCGGCCAACCAGGCGCTTTACCTGGCAACCTCCACGGGTGGTGACCCCGCAAGCCCCGCGGATAATGGCAGCAAGGACGCGGGCCCGCCCATGACCACCGTCGTCGCCCCCGCCGAAGTGGATTTTCACTGGAGCGACGGCCAGATCGACGTCACCAAAAAACTGAAATTTGACGATAGCTACATCATCCAGGTCGAAACCTCGGTCACCAACAACGGCCAGCCCGTCAACCACAGCATTGCCTGGCGCAGTGGGTTCGGCGACCAGACCGCCTTTCGCGCGACGGTGGCCACCACGGTATATACGGATCTGGCCGGAAAAATAGCCGCCTTGGCCACCAAGAATCTGGGCCAACCCAACCAGCGCAGTCAATTCGCGCCACAGCCCGGCGAATTTGACGCCGTGGGAATCCAGGACCTGTTCTTCGCGGCGGCGTTTCTGCCCAGGCAGCCGCCGCCCGGCGAGTCCATGCCCGTAAATCTCACGCTTACGACGCGGCAGATTCAGCATAGCGTGGCGGGAACCACCGCGCCGGAGGTCTTGCCCGAAATGGCCGCGGGCTCCACGGCAACGGGTCCGATGGCTTTGCGCGCCTTCATCGGCCCCAAGGACTTGGACATGCTCAAGGCCATCCGTCCTCCTCTGGGCGGCCTCGTGCAATTCGGCTGGGAAGCGTTTATTGCCGAGCCTCTTTTTTATGTGTTGCTCTGGGTGCATCGCTACATACCCAACTACGGTTGGGCCATTGTGATCGTCACCGTCGCCATCAACATGCTTCTCTACCCGTTGAAGGTGAAGAGCTGGCGTTCCATGCAGAAGATGCAGAAGGTGGGTCCGGAAATTCGCTCCATTCAGGACCGCTATAAGAAATATTCCATGCGCGACCCCCGCAAGGGGGAGATGAACAAGGAAGTGATGGCGGTCTACAGCCGCGAGGGCATCAACCCCATGGGAAGCTGCCTGCCGCAGCTCGCGCAGTTTCCCATTTGGCTGGGGCTCTATCGCATGCTGACGGTCACCATCGAGTTGCGCCATGCGCCGTGGATTTTCTGGATTCACGATCTTTCCGGCCGCGATCCCTACTTTATTCTCACCATCGCCATGGCCGCGCTCATGTTTGTCACGCAAAAAATGACGCCCATGCCGGCCTCCGACCCTTCGCAGCAGCGCATGATGGCCTTCATGCCCCTTATCTTCGGCGGCATGTTCATTGTCGTTCCGGTTTCCAGCGGCCTGGTCCTGTATATTTTCACGCAGCAGGTTGTGGCCATCGGCCAGCAGTGGCATCTGAATCGCACTTCGCCGCTCAAGGCGCTGGTCAAGAAAAAGAAGGGGAAATAACCCCAACCCAATGGCCGCCAACCTGGTCTCCGGTGGCAAGCTCGATCGCGAAGCGGTGGGCCTCGAACTGAGCCGCTACCTCGACGCGGTCATCCGCGCCGCGCACTTCGATCTGCGTTTCCGCTTCGAATCCCCCGCCGTGGCCGCCGCCGACGGCATTGACGAGCCCGACGTGATCGTGAGCTTCGATGGCGGCGATTGCGAGCCATTGCTCGAGCACGGTGCGGAGTTGCTCAAGGCTCTGGAATTCATCGGCGTGCGCTGGCTGCGCCTGGACCCCAAACTGCACGACCGCGTGCGCTTCGATTGCGGCAACTATCGCGCCGACCAGTTGGCGGAGTTGAAGCTTTCCGCCAAGGTGGCCGCCGCGCGGGTACGTGAAACGCATCTTCCCTTCCGCTTCAATCCCATGGGGGCGCGCGAACGCCGCATCGTTCATCTGGTCTTGAGGGATCAGCCGGGAATCCGCACCTCCAGCGAAGGCGCGGGAGACGACCGCCAGGTGGTGGTTTTCCCCGCCACCACGAAATAGGCCGCTAACTCCTCGATTTCCTGCTTTAATTTTCCGGCTTGAGTTGCTGCGGGATGGACAGCCGGGTAGCTCCCGGCATTGGCGAACGGCTATCCGCCAAGACACGCCAAAAATGGGGATGTCCGCAAAAAGCAAATGAAGTGGAGCTTCCGGTGGAAGTCTCTAGGCCGTATTAATTCTTGGATGCTCCCTTGCCGTAAACCGCATCCGGGTCCTTTTGGCAGAAGGTGCATAGGAACTGATCCGATTCACTCGGCTGAATCAGATGCTTCTTGTCGTTGGCTACGCACATTTCCGGCTGGATATAGTCGCCTTCAACGGCAAGGTGCGTGTGTTGAGGGGTGATCACCCAGGGTTTGGTGAACATTACGGGGTCCTCGACCGTCGCTTCATAGGTGAGGTCATCCCCATTGCGGGTCCAGCGTTCCATCACGTGTTCTTTGTCGCTATGAATATTCGCGCCCTTCGGACCCTGCGTGCCTCCTCCGATCCAGGTTTCGTCGTTGAGGCCGACCACATCGACGACCAACGTTTCTCCCTCCCAGTGGCCGATCGAATGGCCCATATAAGATGTATCCAGGTCCTTGGGATGCGGGCGCCCGTCCGTGTAGACGACCCGATAGACGGGGCCAGGGTCATTTTCCCAGAGAAGAGCCACAATGTTGGGATGTTGAACAATCTGTAAGTGTTCCTCCACGCCGACTCCCGTGCGTGGAACGCCGAGCGGCTTGCAATCCATGATGGGATCCAATGCCGTACTGCTGCCATACACAGTGGCCAGGATCTCCTTCACCTTTGCTGCATATTCGGGCTTGTAAGAGGGTTCGGAACGGACCGGGGCGGCCGGTCTTGCGACTCCAGGAATCGGATTCTGGGCTTCGGCCCCTCCATACAAAAACAATACCGAACCATCCGCCGTTCTTGTGAGATTGCCCGCCTCGCCAAGAGGATCTTTGCCGTAGCCGGGGATGCCCGCAACGGCCTGCGCCCAGAATCCAGTCAGGTCCGGGTGCCCGTCCAGCGCCCGAGGGGTTTGCTTTGCCGAAGTGTTTGCGTCTGGCGTTGTATTTTGAGCGGCGGACACGGAAATAAAGGAAAATAACCCCAACCATGCCGCGGCAACCACGCTGTAGCTAATGAGGCGAGGAGTCTTCATGTCTATTCCTCCTGTTCAGCACGCGCTGTTTCAACCGGAATTTCCCAATAGGACCTCTGATTTGCGCATCGTACGCTTCTCCTCTGTTCATACGCAACAGATTTGCTTCATCGCAGGCCCAACCCGTAATTGTGAGATCCTGGCGGCCAATTCCGGCTGAGCATTATCGGAAGACAGCACCCTTGATCCGTCTCAGGCAGGTCATTTCAGATACGTACGAACAATGTCGATGAGATCGTCGGCGGCCTCTTCCGAAGACTTTGTTTTGCGAGGCATGTGATTGCGAATATGGTCTTCCATGAGCTCGCCCATGAGGCTATTGATTGCTCCACGGGCTGCCGCCAGGCGCTGAAGCACGTCCGTGCAGGTTGCGTCATCGTTCAATGCACGCAGCACGGATTCGAGCTGACCGATCACTTTCTTCGTTCGGTTGAGGAGATCCAGTTTTTCCCGCGATAAGTGTGACATTTTTTCTTGACTACCCTATGGGGGTATGGTATCAGACTTAGGGATGAAACAAGGGGAAAATAAATCAATGGAGAGCCTGATTCAAGAGCCGGAACCTCCTGGGAATAGCCGCCTGCAACTCCGCGATCGGCGAGCGTAGCGCGACGCACCCCTAATCTCCCGCTCGCTCTCGCGGAACAGGCAAACCCGGGCGAGTGGGGTCTTTGAGGTCTCGGTAAAGATCCCCACCTAAAAAACCGATTCTAATCTCGCGAGGTTCTTTCCCTTAGCGCGATGATGGTAAGTCTGTCTTCTAGGAGGGATATATGCGCAATTTTATAAACAATTGCCAGAACTTCGCGACACGCCCCAGCCTGTACTGCGTCTGGGTGCCGCTGCACGACGACGGGAGGGCTCCGCTGGTTTCGATCTGGATTGATCCCACAATGACAGCTTTCGAGCGCCAGCGACGCCACGAAGACGCCGGACTCTGCAGCGTCCGCGACGCCGTAATCGCCGACGAGATCGAAGATCCGAGGAGACGCATCGCGCCCGGCCTGCAATCCGTGTTCATGTAGCCGCTGAAACCGCTCAGTGACCGGAATGCAACACAGTATAAACATGCCCACGATCATTCCGGTTTAGGATGAGAGAATCATGGCCCTCGGCCTGAAGTACAAGATCGCCCAGATATTTTTCCGGATGTTTTTCTTCCGGGTGCATTTGGCTGACCGCGTTGGTCATGCGCTCGAACGGGTGAGACAGCCCGGGCTTGGGAACGTTGCGTTCGGTTTTTTCGCCAAAACTGCCCGCTGGGCTTTTTTTGCAGGTCTTCTGTTGCGCCCGGCGCTGGCGTCGGCGCAGGGCTCCGCGACACAAACCGCCGAAAGCCCCGATCCAACCCCCGATGCAACTTCGGCGGCGGAGCCGGGCGGAACGGCACTTCCAGCGACGCAACCCGCATCAAACGCTACAGAGAACGGGGCAAATGGGCCAGACCAGCTTTGGAATTTCCACGTGCAAAACACCGACATCGTTCAGGGTTATCCCTCTTTTCGCGCGCGGTATTCCGGGCCGCAAAGCCTGCCCATCGGCGGTGAAGCGCGCGAAACCGTTTCGCTGGATGTAATCGCCGGAGTCCGCTTATGGAGAGGAGCTGAAGCGCACATCGACGGCCTCACGTGGCAGGGATTTGGCCTTAACAATGTTCTCGGCGTGGAAGGATTTCCCAGCGGGGAAGCCTACCGCATTGGCACTGCGGTCCCCAACGGTACGGTCGCGCGCCTGTTCATTCGGCAAACCATTGGCTTTGGCGGCGAGCGGGAAGACGTGCCCGATGACGAACTCAACCTGGCTGGAGAACAGGATATTTCACGACTGACGATTACCGTTGGACGGTTCGCAGCCACCGACATTTTCGACACCAACGCCTACGCCGGTGATTCGCGCACGCAATTCATGAATTGGGGTTTGGTGACCAACGAGGCGTGGGACTATCCGGCGGATGTCATCGGATTTGACACCGGACTTGCCGTGGAATTGAATCAGCCGAAATGGGCTGTGCGCTACGGATTTTTCCAAGTGCCGAGTATGCAGAATAGTTTTACCGCAGAGGACCAGATTCTCACAT
>Ga0302325_10011826_pt1 | contig 18770 bp, 14 predicted proteins | sample Palsa_T0_2_FD_201948 | JGI IMG/M metagenome (GOLD analysis project Ga0302325, IMG submission 201948) | Peat permafrost microbial communities from Stordalen Mire near Abisko, Sweden - Palsa_T0_2 | ecosystem: Environmental > Terrestrial > Soil > Palsa > Peat permafrost | place: Sweden: Abisko...
ACACCATCATCTACGAGCTTCTCGACGAACTGAAGATGGCCCTCACCGGGTTGCTCGCGCCTGTGATCAAGGAAACCTACCTGGGCCGCACCGAAGTGCGCAACACGTTCAAGGTGAAGGGCGTGGGGACGATTGCCGGCTGTTCCGTGTTGGATGGCATTATCAAGCGCGACGCGGAGGTGCGCGTGCTCCGCGACAACACCGTGATTTACACCGGACGCGTGACCTCGCTGAAGCGGTTCAAGGATGACGCCAACGAAGTCCGCGCCGGTTACGAATGCGGCGTGGGCATCTCGAATTTCAACGACGTGAAGGTCGGCGATATTCTCGAGTGCTTCAAGATGGAGAAATCGCAGCCGCTCGAGGCGGTGAACGCGGGGGATCGCAGCCGCGCTCCGGAGACCGCCGAAGCCAGGCGGAATTAGCGGGCCGCGCAGGGAAATTCTCAAGTCGCAGCAGTTGCTCGTCCGTTTCCGTTGAAATCGTGGAGCGGAAATGCCGATTGGCCTTCTCACCCTGGAAATTCACATCTCCGACGCGCGGTCGCTCAAAGACAAGCGGCAGGTCCTGCGCAGCCTGAAGGACCGCCTGCGCGCCCACTTCAATGTGGCCGTTTCGGAACTCGACCATCAGGATGTGTGGCAGAGGTCGCGCGTGGGCGTGGTGAGCATCTCGGGCGACGGCCGGCACTTGGAAGAATCCATGTCCGCGATTGCGGCGGAATCGGAACGCGTGCTCGGCCGCGATCTGGTGTCGCAGGAGATTGATTATTTCGAGGATCAGGAATGAGTTTTGAAGGACATCACGCCGGACATCGCAGCGAGCGGGTGGCGGAGGAAATCCGCCACGAAGTGACCCTCCTCGTGGCGGGAGAGTTGAAGGACCCGCGTCTGGCGGTGCCGCTGGTGGTGACCGAGGTTCGCCTCACGCCGGATATGCGCACGGCCCGAGTGTTCGTGCGGCTGGACGGCGACGAAAAGGAACGCGCATCGGCCCTGGCCGGACTGAGGGCCGCGTCGAAATTCGTCCGCCACGAGCTGGTGGAGCGCCTGAACCTGCGCCGCACGCCCGAAGTGCTGTTCCTGCCGGACGAGTCGGAAGAATACGGCCAGCATATCAACGATCTTCTGCGTAGGGTGAAGCAGCCGGAAAATCAGTAGCGGCTGCTCGTCCGGAACGAACCAGCAAAACATTCCAATTGCCCGGCTGCGGTTGGGCCGGAAAGAAGCCAGGCCCTAAGCGAATTATGCCCAGACAACCGATTGCGCCCGCTTTTGACGGCATGCTCGTGGTGAATAAGCCGCGGGGGAAGACCTCGCACGATGTGGTCGAGGCGGTGCGCCGGCTGGCCGGCTTCCGGCAGATCGGGCACCTGGGCACACTCGATCCGCTGGCCACGGGAGTTCTGGTGCTGGCGCTGGGCCGGGCCACGCGCCTTGCGCGATTCTACGCGGCCCGCCGCAAGCGCTACACCTGCGCGGTGCGCTTCGGCTTTGCCACCGATACTTACGATGCGGACGGCGAAGCGCTCGGGCCGGACCTCGCGCCGGCGCTCGATGTAGCGCAACTCGAATCTCTCGCCGCGCAGTTCCTCGGCAAGATCCAGCAGACTCCGCCGGCATTTTCAGCCAAGAAAATTCAAGGCCGCCCCGCCCACGAATTGGCCCGGAACCATAAACCGGTGAATCTCGAGCCCGTGGAAGTGGAGGTTTTCGAATTCCGTCTGACCGGCGTCGAAGGCTCCGTCGCGCGCTTTGCCGTGGAATGCGGTTCGGGAACCTACATCCGGTCGCTTGCGAACGATCTCGGCAAACTCCAGGGCTCGGGCGCGCATCTGGCGGAGATCGTTCGCACGGCGGTAGGCGAGTTCACGCTGGACCATGCCGTACCGCTCACGGAGCTGGAGCAGGACGCGAAGGCCGGGAAAATCGGCGATCGCGTGATCCGTCTCGAAAATCTCCTGCCGGATTTGCCCCGCGCCAACGTGCTGCCGATTATCGAGAAGCGCGTGAGGCATGGCGCCAAGTTCAATCTTCCGCTCGCGCAGATTCAGCCCGGCCACGTAACGGCGGCCCAGGGTGCTCCGGAGCAGCTCGACTCAGGCGATTGGAAGCCGTCGAGGCTGCGCGTCTTCAACCAGCAAGGCCAATTGATCGCCATTGCCGAACCCGTAGTTCCGCGAACCTACCAGCCGGTGCTCGTGCTGGAAGCTACGCCCTGACGACAATTTCCCCGTCGTAAACCAGCTTCTTGATCAAAAATCGGCTTTGACTCCGATGGCCCGGCGGGATTATTGCTGTTGCTGCGGCGGTGGCTGCTGTTGTGGTGGCGGCTGCTGACCGGGCTGCTGCTGAGGTTGTTGAGCAGGCTGCTGAGCAGGTTGTTGCGCAGGCTGATCGCCGGGCTGCGCCGGAGCCGCCGGTTGCTGCGGGGCCTGCTGTTGCTGTGGCGGCTGCTGCGGCGTTGGTGGCGGCGCGATGGGCGTTCCGACGTCCGTGGTGGGCTGGGGCGGACCACCAATAGGCGCTCCGAGTCCGGTTGCCGCCGGCTGCGAAGGCGTTTCGGCGGGCGCGGGCTGTCCCGGAATTTGCGGAGGAAGCGGGGCGGCGCCTGTGCCAGCGGCCCCCGGCCCTTCGGGCTCGCCCTGTCCCGCGTAGATCACGTGATCTGTGCGGGGCGAATAGCGAACCATGCGAGGCGTCACCAGGATCAGGAGTTCGGTGTCCTGATTCTGCCTGTTCTGGTCGCTCGCGAATAAGCCCAATTCCGGTATGTCCGCAACGCCGGGCCACCCATTGATCGCGCTCGACGCTTGTTTCTGCAGGACGCCTGCAAGAACGGCCGTTTCGTTTTGCTTCACGCGCACGGTTTGCGAAATCGTGTCGTTGCTGATCACTGGAATCGCGTTGAAGCTCTGCCCGCTCAGGCTGCTGATATCGAACTCGAGTTGCAGCGTCACTTCATTGTTCAGATGAATGCGCGGCGTGGCCTTCACCTTCAGGCCGATGTCGATATATTGAACGCCCGGAAAGCCCGTGCCCGTGAAGGCATTGGAGGAGCTGGGCGAGAAGTTCGCCGAATTCAAAATCACGGAAACGTTCGCCGACCCGTTATTGGCTATCGCGACGTCCGGGCGGCTGTCGCCGTTGAAGTCCGCAGTGACGATCGAAACCGGGCTGGTTCCCACCGGCAATTCGAAATTGGGACCGAACGTGCCGCTGCCCAGGTTCAGAAGCAGCGAGATGGCATTGTCGCCCTGAGCCGTGACCGCGAGATCTGGCCGGCCGTCGATGTTGTAGTCGGCCACCGCAATCGAAGTGGGGCTCGTGCCTGCGGGATAAACTGTCTGTGTGCCGAATGTGCCGTTACCGGTGGCGGTTGCTCCGGCGGCGACGGCGTTCGCGTTCCCCAAAAGGATCGAAACCGTGTCGTCCTGCTTATTCGCCACCGCCAAATCGAGCACCGAGTCGCCGTTGAAATCGCCCGTGGAAACCCACACCGGCGAGTTGCCGGTCCCATAATCGACGCGCGGCTGGAAGGTGCCGTCGCCATTGCCGAGAAATACGGAAACCGAGGCGTTGCCTTCGTCCGCAACCACCAGATCGAGATGACCGTCGCCGTTAAAATCCGCGGCGGCCAGCGCGGCGGGGTTATACCCGGATGGTAACTGGATCACGGAGGGCTGCTTGAACGTGCCGTCGCCATTCCCTTGATAAATAAAAATCGTGTTGTCGTTGTGGTTGGCGACGGCCAGGTCCAGAGCTCCGAGGCCGTTCAGGTCATGGAAGTTGTTCGCGACAACGCTCACGGGCCCGCTGCCCGCGGCAATATCCGTTTTCGCTTGAAAGGTTCCGTCTCCGTTTCCGAGGAGGATGGAGATCGTATTCGCGGTTTGATTGGCGACGACAAGATCGATGTTCTGGTTGTTGAGGGTAGTTTGAAAACTACCCGTGGCGATCCACACGGGACCAACTCCAGTGGGAAACGTCGTCTGTGCGCCGAAAGTTCCATCGCCCGCGCCCAGCAGGACGGAAACGGTGTTGTCGGTAAAATTCGACACGATCAGGTCGTCGTCGCTGTTGTCGCGAAGGCTCGCGGTGGATACAAACGTGGGGCCGTTGCCCACACTGTAGGCAGTCGTTGGAAAATCCGAGGCCGATAAGCCGGCGACGCTCGTGCCGGTGCCCGAGAGGCTGGCGGTAAAGCTCGAAAGCTCCACGGGGACGCGATCGCCCACGAAGAACGTAGCAGGCTGCCCGTCCTGCGCGCGTAGCAGGATGCGCCTGCCATGCTGCACGAGCGATAGCATCTCGGAAAAATTGGCGGCTGCGCCTGGGACTGTCGCTACGAAGGTGCTCTTGCCTCCGCCGAAGGCTATCACCGGCGGAATCAGGGAATTCAGGTTCACCTGCCCGGAACCGAGCAGGGAAGTGATCTGGCTTGTGGTCAGCCCGGAAAGCGAGGTCGGCTGGCCGAACAGCGCGGTAATCACGCTGACGAGGCCCTGCAAGGATTGCTGGGCCTCTTGAACTTCCTGCGTGTTCAACGAAAGGATCTGGCTGGTTTGCGGCGGAGTGATCCCGAGCTGCCGGGCAGTATTCCGGTCGACCTCGAGCACCTCCATCTCCAGGATGAGCTCGCCCGTGGGCTTCTGCAGATCGTCGATCAACCCGTTTGCTACGGCGATGGCCTGCGGGGAAGCGCGCAGGGTGATGGTTCGCGAAGCCGTGTCGAGATTCGAGCGCGTGATGCCGGTGATGTCGCGGACCAGGCGCAGCGTTTCCGTCATCTGCTCGGGAGTTTCCGAGGCCGGAAGCAGGATGCTGCGCACCACCGAAGGCTCGTAGTCTTTGCGCTTTTGCGGCGTGTTTTCGCTGACGAAAAACAGGTGGGGCGCGAGCGGACGCCAGAATGTGCCGGTCATGTCGCCGAGCAGGCGCATCGCTGTGGGGAAATCGACATCGCTTACCTGGAATCGGACGGTGCGCGGGCGCAGGTCTACGTCGAATGCAACCTCGACGCCGAATTGATGCGCCACCTGGTCGTAGGCGCCCTGGGTATCGCCGCGATAGTCGAAGTTTCTGGTGCCCGCCTGATGCTCCAGGTGCGTCTCTCCGGCGAGTTCTACTTCCTTGGGCTGCGATGACGCCGTGTCGGGCTCAAGGGCGCTCAGTTCGGTGAGGCGTTCGCGGACCACGCGGTTCGCCGGGTCCAGATAGGCGGCTGCGATGAGTTCGCTGCGGGCTTCTTTGAGGCGGCCGGAAACCGCGTCGCGCTCGGCGAGGTCCATCTTGGCCTGCACGACCTGGCTCCGTGCGATTTCGCGGTGGAGCAGATACTCGCGATCCGTAGGGTCCCAGTCGACCGCATCCGAGAACGCATCGTGGGCGGCCTCCCAATCCTGCGCTTTCTCGGCGCGGAGGCCTCGCTTGTAGGCTTCTTTGGCTTTCTTTGGCTCGGGCTTTATAGAAGGCTTCGCGGTGGCGGTGGCAGCTATTGGCGGCAGAGCCTGGCTTGTGGCCGCAGGAACGGGCACCTGAGTGTGGGCCACCGGCACCCGAACGGCAGCCGCAATCAGGCAGAGAGCCAGGGCAGCCACCGAGAGCGCCGAATGTAAGCGAGGAGAGCGGAACATAAGGACAGTGAGATGCATATTGTACAAGGATCGGTGAGCCGGAACTGTCCGCCCGAAAGGAAAATTTCTTGATCTTAACGCGCCGGTAAGACTACACTTAAGCAGTCAGTTGTAACTGAGTTTCAACTAGCTTTTGTCGGGAACGCATGCTCTCAGCTCTGCTCGTCGCTTTACGTGAAGGTGTGGAAGCCGCGCTCGTCGTTGGCATTGTACTCGTGTATCTGAACCGCACGGGGCGCGCCGCTTTGGCGAAATACGCCTGGGCGGGTGTGGCCCTTGCGGTGGCCGCAAGCGTGGCCGCCGCCGTGGCGCTGCAGCACTGGCGCGTCAGCGAGGATGGCTTCGAGGGCGTGCTGATGCTGGTGGCGTCGGCGCTCGTGGTGACGATGGTCGTCTGGATGAACCGCGTGGTGCGCCATTTGAAGCGCGAGATCGAGGATCGCGTCGAGGCCTACGCGCAGAAGTCGACGGCCTCCGCCGGGTGGGGCGTGGGCGCTTTCGTATTCATGATGGTGGTGCGCGAGGGCGCGGAGTTGGTACTCATCCTGCGCGCCGTGGAGCTTTCCACCGAGGGCGTGCAGGTGTGGATCGGCACGGCGCTGGGGATTGCCATCGCCGTTGCGGTGGGGCTTTTCTTCTTTCAGGGAACGCTGCGGATTCCGCTGCACCGCTTTTTCTCGGCTACCAGCGTAATTCTGATGGTCGTCGCGTTCCAGTTGGCGCTGACTGGCGTCCATGAGCTGAGCGAGGCGATGTGGATCTGGTCCAGCAAGATGGAGATGGCCACGATCGGGCCGATCGTGCGCAACGAGCTGTTCTTCTTCGTGGTGATTTTGGGCGCGGCGGCGCTGGTGGTGCTGCGTGAATGGTTCAGCGGGAAGCGCCCCGCCGAAGATGCCTCGCTGAATCCGGCGGAGCGGCGCATGCGCGAATGGGAGTTCCGGCGCCAGCGTCGCTGGAGCTTCGCGGCGGCGATTCTATGCGTCCTGGTGGTGTTGTCGCTGGCAGCGGAGTTTGTCTACAACCGCGCCACGAATGCTCAGGAGCCGGCACGGGAGCTCGTCGCGCAAAACAATCAGGTGCGCATTTCGCTGGGCGACCTGCAGGATTCGAGCGTCCATTTCTATACGGCGGACGTCAATAGCACGGTGATCCGCTTCCTGGTGATTCACCGTGGCAACGGAGATTATGCGACGGCGCTCGATGCCTGCCAGATCTGCGGCACCACGGGGTACCGCCAGGAAGGGCAGAACGTGATCTGCCGCAATTGCGGAGCGACGATCTACATTCCGTCGATCGGCGAGAGTGGCGGCTGCAATCCGATTCCGGTGAAGTCGCAAGTGGAAAACGGAGAGGTGATTGTGGATCTCTCGGCGCTTGCGAACGCCATGTCCACGATTCATCCTTGAAACTATGTTCACTCGCCTCGTAGGAGAATCCTTCGTTCGGAACCCGCGCCGGAAGCTGCTGACGGCCGCCGCGCTCGTCGTGGGCATGGCCGTGGCGACGGCTACGCTGACGGTGGCGCTCGAAGTGGGCGACCGCCTCGCGCGCGAATTCCGCAGCCTGGGCGCGAACCTTCTGGTGATGCCGCAATCGGATTCGCTTCCCCTGGAGATTGGCGGCGTGGACTACCGTCCCGTGGACGAAGGAGCCTATCTGCCGGAAGCGGACCTTGGCAAACTGAAAACGATCTTCTGGCGGCACAATATTCTGGGATTCACGCCGTTTCTTGATGTGCCGGTTTCGGTTCGTATTTCGGCGCAGGGCTCGCCGAATGCGAACAACGCTTCGGCCACGATGATTGGCACCTGGTATCAGCACAACGTGCCAGTCCCCGACGGCACAAATTTCAAGACGGGCCTCAGCGTGACGCATCCATGGTGGAAGATTCAGGGTAAGTGGTTTCGCGAGGGCGAGAACGAATGCGTGCTGGGCGCAGCCTTCGCCGCGCAGCATCCCGGCGCGGAGCCAGGAAAAACAATTTATGTGAGCGCGCAAAACACTTCGGGCGGCGCGGCGCAGGCGATTCCTCTCGTAGTCACCGGCATTGTCTCCACCGGCGATGCGGAGGATAACGCCATTCTCGTTCCGCTGTCCGTGGCGCAGACGATGTCGGGCCACGCGGGAAGATTCCGCCAACTTTTCATAAGCGCTCTAACGAAACCCGCCGACGGCCTTTCCGAGCGCGACCCGAAGTCGCTGACGCCGACCGAATACGACCGCTGGTTCTGCTCCCCGTATATTTCGTCGATCAGCTATCAGATCGAGCAGGTGTTGCCCGGCACCGACGTGCGCGCGATCCGCCGCGTGGCCGATACCGAAGGCCGCATCCTTTCGCACGTCAGCACCCTGCTGTGGATCGTCACGCTCGCGGCGCTGATCGCAGCCGCGCTGGCGGTCGCGGCCACTTCCGCGACCACGGTACTTCAGCGCCGCGCCGAGATCGGAATCATGAAAGCGATTGGCGCGACGAACGCTCTGGTGGGCGGCATTTTTTTGGCGGAGCAGTTGATGCTCGCGTTCGCGGGCGGAGCGGTTGGATTTGTCTTTGGCGCGCTGCTCGCGCGGGTCCTGGGCGCGAGTGTGTTCGGTTCGCCGGCTTCGCCGCGACTGGTTCTCCTGCCGGTCGTGCTTGGATTGGCCGCTATCGTCGCGGTGGTGGGAAGCCTGATCCCCTTGCGGCGCGCGGCTCATTTCAATCCCGCCCCCATCCTGCGGGGCGAGTGATGTTTGCGCGCCTTCTCTGGAAATTACTGCGCGGAAGCCGCGGGCGCCTGGTGGTGGCGCTGATCGCGGTTATAAGCGGCGCCGCTGTAATTTCCGCGCTGCTGAACCTCGATCTCGATATCGGGCGCAAGCTCACCCAGGAATTTCGCCTCCTAGGCGCCAACCTGGTGATCTCCTCCCGCACCGTCGATTCGGGCGTCGCGCAAAACGGCAGCGAATCCGCGGAAGCTCCCGCGCCCTCTTCATCTCCCGCGCTGTCCGCGCTACCCGCGGTGCCCGCAGTAATTGACGAACAGCCGGTGCTGGCGCAAGTCGAACGCCTGCGGACAAAGGAAGTGGTAGCTGCCGCCCCTTACATCTACGTGGTGGCGCGCGATGCGGGCAGGCCCGTGGTCGTGGCCGGCACCTGGCTCGACGAAGCGCTCAAGCTCGAACCCACCTGGAAGCTCAATGGGCAATGGATCGTGTCGCGCGAGGACGAGACGCGTTGCCTCGTGGGCCGGAACGTGGCCCGGCAGTTCCGGCTCGCTCCCGGCGATCAGCTGAAACTCGACTACCTCGGGCGCAGCGTGCAGCTCGCCGTCTCCGGAATCGTGGACGCAGGCGGCACCGAGGATAATCAGGTATTCGTAAATCTCGCGGTGGCGCAGAATCTCGCGGCCTTGCAGGGGAAAATTGAACTCGTGCAATTGAGCGTCAGCGGCACTTCGGCGAGCATCGCCGCCTACGCGGGACAACTCGCCCGAGCCATTCCGGGATATGATGTCCGGCCGATTCGCCAGGTAACCGAAGCCGAGGGGAATCTTCTCAGCCGGACGCGCCTGCTGATCGTCTCGATGGTGGTGCTGATCCTGGTGCTCACCGCGCTCTGCGTGCTCGCCACGATGGCCGCGCTGGCGATGGAGCGCCGCGAAGACGTGGGCCTGATGAAAGCGCTCGGCGGCTCGATCTCCCGTATCGTGGCGTTATTTTTATCCGAGGTAGGCGTGCTGGGCGCGGTAGGCGGATTGATCGGCTGCGTGGCGGGCGTGGCTCTTTCGCAGTGGATGGGACAAAGGGTGTTTGGCGCGTCGATCGCTCCGCGATGGGAGATTTTCCCGGTGACGATCGCGCTGATGGTTCTGGTGGCGATGGCCGGCGCGCTGCCGCTGCGTCTGCTCGGCAAAGTGAAGCCTGCGGTGATTCTGCGAGGGGAATAGAGAACGCAAAAATGGCGGCCGTCGTACAAATCGAGAACCTGAAGAAGGAATTCGGCAACGTGCGCGCGCTCGACGGCGTTTCGTTCAGCGTCGAAGAAGGCGAATGGATCGCCATCATGGGCCCTTCGGGCTCGGGGAAGACCACGCTGATCAACATTCTTGGCGGGCTCGACACGCCAACCTCCGGCAAGGCCGTGGTCGGCGGAATCGACGTGGCGCGGCTCGATGAAAAAGGGCTGACGCGGTTCCGCGCCGAGAAGATCGGCTTCGTGTTTCAGCAGTTTCATTTGGTGCCCTATCTCACCGCTCTCGAAAATGTGATGCTCGCGCAGTATTTTCACAGCACCACGGATGAGACCGAGGCGCGTGCCGCCTTAAAGAGAGTCGGACTCGACGACCGCGTCGAGCACCTGCCTTCGCAATTATCGGGAGGGGAACAGCAGCGCGTCGCGGTGGCGCGGGCGCTGATCAATCACCCCAAGCTGATTCTCGCGGACGAGCCCACGGGAAACCTCGACGAAAGCAATCAGGGAACGGTGATCCGCCTACTGCGCGAACTCCACGACGAAGGCCACACGATTCTGATGGTCACTCACGACCCATCCATAGGCCAGCTCGCCGACCGCCGCATCGATCTGGCCCACGGGCGTCTGGCGCAAATCACGGAATTTTCCGCCGAGCAGGAAATCAAGTTCGACCACCTGCTCGAGCAGGTCTGGCTTTTCGCCGAAAAGGGCGCCACGCCGGAGATCGAAGACTTCCGTAATAGCCTCGCGCACGACCCCGAGCGCCTGATCTCGCGGCTGAAAGATCTTGGCCTCCTCGAAGTTCAAAAAAGCCAGGTGACGCTCACTCCGCGCGGCGAAAATCGCGCCCGCGACATCATCCGCCGTCGCCGCCTCGCCGAGCGTCTGCTCACCGATACTTTTTCAGTCGCCGCGGACGAGGCCGATTCGCACGCCTGCAAGTTCGAGCACATCATCAGCACCGAGCTCGACCAGCGCATCTGCACCTTCCTCGGCCATCCCAAGACCTGCCCGCACGGCAATCCCATCCCCCCCGGCGCCTGCTGCCCGTCACACTGAACTTTCTCCGGCGAGTGGCGGCAGTTTGAGGCTACGATATTTTCCTTGAACGTTAACACCTCTTTTGATATTTTTGGCCTCCCCGCGTACGTTGCAGGATCTCCCTGGGATCCTTCAGTTTCGGCTGCCGGTTTTTGTTATGCGTGAACGGGCTATCGAAACAGGACGGAGGAAATGTTCCGTGAGGCCGGGCATCGCAGCAGGCGTCGCGTATGTTTTGATGGCGTGGGGGGGCTGGCTCCGGGGATGAGAGCGGCTCCCCAGGCAGCTCCCGGACCCTCCATCCGAATCGCGCAGCCGGTCGACGCAACGCACGTCGTCCGCCTTCCGGGCCGGATTCCCTCCAGGGCTTCCCCGCAGTATGACCAGGGGGCGGTCGACCCGTCCTTTCAAATCAGCCACATGACGCTCGAGCTAAAGCCATCGGTCCAGCAGCAGCAGGCTCTTTCCCAGTTGCTCAACGATCAGCAGGACCCGTCTTCCCCGGGCTATCACAAGTGGCTTACGGCGGAGCTGTACGCGGACCGTTTCGGGCTCGACCAGCCGGACGTCGTCACGCTTACCGGTTGGCTGGCCCAGCAGGGCTTCACAGTCACTTACGTCGCGCGCGGCCGCAATTACATCGCCTTCGATGGAACGGCCGGGCAGGTAAGAAGCGCGTTCCAGACGGAGATACACCGCTTTCTTATTAACGGTGAGCAGCACTGTGCCAACGTTTCACAGCCGTCCATCCCGGCGGCATTCGCCGATGTCGTCACGGGAATTGGAGGCCTGCACGATTTTCGGCCCAGGCCGCTGCTCAAGAAAAGCGTCATCGCCCCGGCGGACGCCTCACAGCTCCCGGACGCGGCGCAATTGGTCACACTGACTCCCAGTCTGTTCGCTTCGATCTACGACGTAACGCCGCTCTATACTGCGGGTTTTAACGGGACCGGCCAGAAAATCGTGATTGTAGGGCAATCCGAACCTGATTTTGCCGACGTCGCTGCCTTTCGAAAAACCTTCAATCTTCCGGTGAGTGCTCCTCAGGCCGTGCTGGGGGGCGCGGATCCCGGGTCCCTGCCGGTAACTTCGGGGGAAGTCCGCGAGCAGAACCTGGATTTGGAATGGTCGGGCGCGGTGGCCCCCGGCGCGACGATCATTTACGTCTACGCGACCGATGCGATTGTCGCTCTGGCCTACGCAATCGACAACGACCTCGCTCCCGTGATGAGCATGAGTTTCGGGCTTTGCGAACCGCAGGCCGATCCGGGCCTCTTTGAACCCGATCTGCAGAAAAGCAGCAGCATGGGAATCAGTATCTTCGTATCCTCCGGAGATTCCGGCGCGGCGGGGTGCGACGAGGATTTCGTCCCTGGCCGAGAAGCTATGGATGGGTTGGAAGTGAATTACCCGGCCAGCAGTCCCGAGGTTACTGCTGTAGGGGGAACGGCCTTTACCCAACCGGCGGGCTCCGGTTACGTTCCCGAGACCACCTGGAACGACACCTACGCTTTGGGAGTTAATGTCATAGGACTGGCCGCGAGTGGCGGGGGCGCAAGCGCGGTTTTCCCCAAAACTTCCTGGCAGGTCGCGCCTGGAGTGCCGGACGACGGTTTCCGGGACGTGCCGGACGTCGCTCTTGCCTCCTCGCCATACGCCGATCCATATCAGGTCATCAACAACAATCAAACGCTGCTTTTCGGAGGAACTTCGGCGGCCGCTCCCACGATGGCCGGAATCGTCGCTGTGCTGAATCAATATCTCGTTGCGAAAGGAGTGATCTCGTCGCCCGGACTCGGCATGATCAATCCGATGCTCTATCAGTTTTCACAGACGTCTCCCAGCGCTTTCCACGACATCAGCTCGGGCAACAATGAAGTCCCGTGTGCGGTGAACACACCCAATTGCACGACGGGCTCATTCGGGTACGCCGCAATTCCCGGATACGATCAGGCCACCGGCCTTGGGTCGGTCGATGCGAATAATCTGGCGCTTTTTTGGAGCAACGCTCCCTTCATTAGTTTTTCAGCCACCAGCCTTGCCTTTCCGGCCCAGATCGCCGGCACAACGAGCGCCGCCCAAACCGTGACGCTGACGAATGCAGGGAAAGAAGCGCTTCCTATCACAGGCGTCACTTCGTCAAAGGATTTCTCGCAGACCAACACCTGCGGCGCCAGCCTCGCCGCCGGAGCCAACTGCGCGATCAGCGTGACCTTTCAACCTTCCGTGCTGGGCGCGGACAGCGGCTCTATCAGCATTGCCGAGAGCCTGGGCAATCCCCTGAGGATCAACCTTTCCGGTACGGGGCTCAGCGCCGTCAACGTTTCGCCCGCCAGTCTGGCCTTTGGGCAACAGATGGTAAACACGACGAGCGCTCCGCAAACGGTTACGCTGACGAATAACGGTCCCACCCCTCTCACAATCTATAACATCGCCATCGGATTCTCCTTCCACCAGACGAACACCTGCGGCACCAGCGTTGCCTCGGGAGTTTCCTGCACCATCAGCGTAACGTTCAATCCGGTTTCTGCCTCCGCTCAAGCACAGTCACTCTTCTTGGACGACAGTGCGGCCGGCAGCCCGCAGATCGTGGCGCTCACCGGAACTGGATACAGCACGGTTACCCTGTCGCCCACATCCCTGACGTTCGGGCCTCAATTGGCCGGCACGGCGAGCGCTGCCCAAACCGTGACGCTGACGAACGGCGGAACCACTTCTCTCGCCATTGCGAGCATCACATCCGCGGGAAATTTTACACAGACCAACAACTGCGGCACCAGCGTCGCCCCTGCGGGGAACTGCACAATAACTGTGAACTTCAGGCCTGCCCTCGTCGGTGATCAAAGTGGTTCGATCTCGATCACCGATAACGCGACGAACAGCCCTCAGATCATTGGCTTGGATGGCGCGGGCATCAGCACCGTAAATCTTTCGGCCACGACCCTGAATTTTCAGAAACAGGCGCTTACCACCTCGAGCGCTGCACAGACGGTGACGCTGACCAACAACGCGGCTGCTCCGCTCGCGATTACCAGCATTGCCGTTGGAGGGCTGGATGCAGGTAACTTCATTCAGACAAACACGTGCGGTGCCAGCGTGGGCCCCCAAAGCACCTGCACCATCAGCGTAATCTTTAAGCCGATCGTAGTCGGGTCCGTGGCTCCCGCCTTTGTCTTCATAACCGACAGCGCGATTGGCAGCCCGCAGTCGATCAACTTGAGCGGAACGGGAATCAGTGTCGTTGGGCTCTCTTCCGGCTTCCTTACATTCAACAATCAGGAAATCGGCACGACGAGCGCCGCGCAGACCGTGACTCTTACGAATCAGGGAGGCGTTCCTCTGGCCATCGCCGGCATAGCCCTTACCGGAACCAATGGCGCTTCCTTCGCCCTCACGCAAAATTGTCCTGCCAGCCTCGCGCCGGGAAGCGCATGCACGCTCAGCACGACTTTCACGCCCCCGTCGATTGGCTCCTTCACGGCAGCCATCACTCTGACGGACAATTCGAGCGATAGCCCGCAAACGATCGGCATCGGTGGAACGGGGCTGGACTTCTCTCTGGGGAACGCCAGCACCGGCTCGACAACGGCTGCTGTGACGGCTGGGCAGACTGCTGCCTACAACCTGCAATTTTCGCAGACAGGAGGCAGTGGCGATTACAACATCACTTTGAATTGCGGCGGAGCGCCCGCAGAAGCCGTCTGTACTGTGTCGCCCTTCCAGGCCAACATCCTCGGCCAGCCCAACAGTACCTACACAATGCCAGTGACCGTTACTGTGACGACGACCGCACACGCCGCAATCCCTGCTGGCCCGCTTCGCGACCCACGCCTGTCTCCGCCGGTTGCACTGTTGTCTTTCGTGGGGTTCGTCCTTCTCCTGCTGTTCGCGAGCTTGATTTCGTCGGCTTGGGGAGAACCCGTGCGCGCCGGGATCCAAATGACGATCCTGATGGCGTGTGCGATGACCCTGCTGATCGCCTGCGGAGGAGGGGGAACCGGCGGTGGTTCTGGCGGCAGCATTCTTCTTACGGGAACCCCGGCGGGCACTTACACTTTGACCGTTACCGTGAATCAAGGAACGGCAAGTCGAACCATCAACCTGATCCTCACGGTGAACTAGTTCTCTTCCGCAGAGTTCTGAAACACGGCGACCCCCTGCCCCCCCGGTGTTTTCTGCCCGTCCTCAGTTTGACCCCGGATTCGACGGCTTTTACCACGACAACGTGCGGTTGAAATTATCGTTTCGGATGGCTATGGTGGTTGGGGAGGGGAGCGACGATGATGGCAACGGGCCCCCAAGTTGTGATGTCTCTGCGAGCAGCGATCAGGGCTCGCTTGGGCCGATTGGGGGCGCAAAAAGACGTCGCATCCATTCGACACACATGGACGAACGGAATCACATCTAAGTCATTGAAAATAAACAATCGGCATGCTGCTGACTCGACACTCTTAGCGCGGTGCAACGCGCCTGTTTTTCTCGTTCTTTTGTTCCTCGTCGGGGGAGTCGCAATCGGCCAAAATCTGGGTCAGCCGGCTCCGGAATTAGGCCAGAACTCGGCCCTCCCCGACTCCTGCGCTCGCTCGGTCCTGCTCAATTTTCCCGTTTTCGCCCACGACGGCCAGGTTGCGCAGAACGTGCCTATCTGGCAAGCGCCGGGCAGCGACGCGTTTTTCTTTGTGTCCGGGATGACGATCGATGCAGACGGCGCACCCAACGCGTACCACCCCGACAACTCGGGCTTGGACGACATTGCCAACGCCGGCGCGCCGGGCCACTGGGATGGAATCATCACCGACCGCTCAGGCGAGCCTCTGGTTCAGGGGCCGGACGATCCATTCCCCGGTTACTACGTCTCCTGCACGTCGCTTTCTGACCGAACGAAAGCCCGCACCGATCCAGCGCGATACGTGGACGCGTCGAAAATCCCCTACATCGTGCTGCCGCGCGACGTCGCGCAACAGGGCGGCGCGCAATTGGGCGATTTCGCGGTGGTGGTGAACCTGCGCAACGGCAAATCTTCTTACGCAATTTTCGCGGACGTCGGAACGCTGGGAGAGGGATCGATTGCGCTCGCCGACAATCTTGGGATCTGGTCGGACGCCCGCCAGGGGGGCAGGCGAGGCGGAATTCTATATCTCGTGTTTCCCGGTTCGGGCAACCGGCAGCCGCGAACGGTCGAGGAAATCTCGAACGAAACGGACAAGTTGCTGCAGGATTGGGGCGGCGCCGAAAAACTGACTTCGTGTTCCGCGAATCAAGCTTCCGGCGCGGGCACAGCAGCCGCTGCAAAGGCGGCGGACAGCCCGGCACCCTCTTCGTCAAGCCCCGCAGTGGCCAACTAAAACGTGCCTATACCTCTGGATGAACGCAAAAAGCCGACCGGCATCAAGGTCAACGTCACCACGGGTGAAGGCGTGGAAGTAAACTGGGCGGACGGCCATAGCAGCCGCTACACATTTCCCTACCTTAGAGATAATTGCCCCTGCGCGATGTGTAACGACGAGCGCGAGAAAAAAGCCTCGACGGGAAGCAGCGCCGCGGTGCTGCCGATGTTCAAGCCGCGCGTGACGGCGAAGTCGGCGAAAGCCGTGGGCAATTACGCCGTGCAGATCGATTATTCCGACGGGCACGCGACCGGAATCTACAGCTTCGTGTACCTGCGCGAAATTTGTCCCTGCGACGAATGTCGGCGGGAATTCGGCGGAGCGGCGGCAAATGCCGCAAAGTAGATCGCAGAATTCCCACCACAGTCACTTCGCGTCATCGGTATCTCGCAACTAACTATAACTATAGCCATAACTATGCGCGAAGCTCGGACGTGCAGTTCGGGCAGCGCGACGCCTTGAGCGGAATCTGCGAGGCGCAATACGGGCATTCTTTTGTCGTGGGCGCGGCTGCGACGGGTGCCGGCTTCCAGCGGTTCACCTGGCGGATCATCAGGAAAATCACGAACGCCACGATGATGAAGTCGATCACCTTGTTGAGAAACGATCCGTAATTGATGGTGGCCGCGTTGGCCGCTTTGGCTGCCGCGAGCGTGGGATAGGAAGTGCCGGAGATATTCAGGAAAAGTGTGGAGAAGTCCACCTTGCCGAGCATAAGCCCGATGGGCGGCATGAGGATGTCGGCTACTAGCGACGTGATGATGCGCCCGAAGGCCGCGCCGATGATGATGCCCACGGCCATATCGACCACATTGCCCTTCATTGCAAATTCCTTGAATTCCTTTAGCATCGCGCTCTCCTGAAAAAGTTGGTTGTGAAGGGTTGAGTTGGGGGAGCAAAGCGAGCAGATGCTTGCCCGGACCGGCTTTCCATCGTTGCTGGAGGAGATTAGCGGGAACCCGTCAGGCTGGCAAGACAAAAAGGCGGGCCACAAAGTCAGGCGACAAAGTCAGGACACAAAGGCGTCCGTCACGATTGGTGCGCGCCGTCACACAGGCTCTCAAGAGGGATCGGATTTTTGAAACGACAGCAGCGCGCTGGCGATTCCTCTCAACACAAGCACCCCTCCCGCCATTCCCAGCAGCAGATTGGCGTGACGGAGAGGCAGCAGCGGAATCGCCAGGACGAGCAGTCCCACGAGGACCAGCGAGCCGCCGCGAAGATGCGCTTGCGCCCGTGCGACATCCTGCTCGCGACGCATCCATGCGCGGATGCCCCAGTAAACGAAAAGAACTCCTAGGAAGATCAAAGTCCCCGGCCGCGCGGGCAGGCCCACGCGCCGCGTGAGAGCCAGAAGCAGCAAGAGCGCGCCAAGCAACAAAAGAATGAACTCGCTCAGAAGGCGAAACAGGTTCGCGGGCGTGGCCATCGGGCGGGCGCGGCTGGTCGACATGAGCACATCATCGCGCAGCCGCTGCTTCTAAGCAAACAGGACGATATTTCCCGCGAGAATCGGGGCACGAGAGTCGCGCGCGGCTGAAACACGGCGGAACAATCAGGGGTAATCAGAGGTATTGAGAGGGGACGAGAGGTAATGGCGCAGCTTAGCTGAAATGCTACAATAGCAGCCACTCTGTGCTGCGTCGCGAGGCACGCAGCAGTCATCCAATCGTCGAGGAGAATAGGGTGCACAAAGTCATTATCATCGGTAGTGGGTGTGCGGGATTGACGGCGGCTATCTACGCGGCACGGGCGGACTTAAATCCCCTCGTGCTCGATGGATACGAGCCAGGCGGACAGCTCGCGCTTACTACGCTGGTGGAGAACTTTCCCGGCTTTCCGGAAGGAATCCTGGGCCCGGAATTCGTCGAGCAGACGCGCAAACAGGCCCAGCGATTCGGCACGGAGTTTCGGTCGGGCGCGGTGTCGTCGGTGGATCTGAGCAAGCGCCCGTTCCAGATCGTCGCGGGAAAAGAAACCTTCGAGAGCGAGTCGCTGATTATCGCGGCGGGCGCGTCCGCCCGGATGCTTGGGATCGAGTCGGAGAAACACCTGCTGGGACACGGCGTTTCTACCTGCGCGACCTGCGACGGGTACTTTTTCCGGAACCGCGAGATCATGGTCGTCGGAGGCGGCGATACGGCCATGGAGGAAGCGACCTTTCTTACGAAGTTTGCCAAGAGCGTGACCCTCGTGCATCGCCGCAATGAATTCCGAGCCACCAGGATCATGCTCGACCGCGCGCGTGCCAACGAGAAGATTAAGTTCATGACGCCCTACATTGTGGAGGAAGTCCACAACGTGGAGAACAAGTCGGTGGAATCCGTGCAGCTGCGCAACGTGGAAACCAACGCCCTGGTGAAAGTCGAGGTCGAGGGGGTGTTCGTGGCCATCGGACACGATCCCAACTCCGCGGTCTACCGGGGACAGATTGACATGGACGAGGCCGGCTACATCCGCACGCACGACGGGCCGAAGACGAATATTGCCGGCGTGTTTGCCGCCGGGGACGTGCAGGATCATCACTACCGGCAGGCCATCACTGCCGCGGGCTCCGGCTGCATGGCGGCCATGGACGCCGAGAAATTTCTCGCCGAAAACAAGCTGTAGCGGCGTGCGGCCGGTAGCGATGAGGCATTGCGTGCGAGGCGCTTGCTAGTTGCCCGCGGACGAGGGCGACCCAGCGCGATTACCGGAAACTTTCGTCCCAAGAATCGCGCGGATGGCTTGCTCGAACGTCTGGCGCGTCTGT
>Ga0302325_10011827_pt1 | contig 18767 bp, 21 predicted proteins | sample Palsa_T0_2_FD_201948 | JGI IMG/M metagenome (GOLD analysis project Ga0302325, IMG submission 201948) | Peat permafrost microbial communities from Stordalen Mire near Abisko, Sweden - Palsa_T0_2 | ecosystem: Environmental > Terrestrial > Soil > Palsa > Peat permafrost | place: Sweden: Abisko...
CGCTTGCCCGAGCGGCGCTGGAGGAAATACGCCGCCGGATACGGCGCGTTCACGTGCCGGAACGCGTGCGCCGGTTTCGTGAAATCGAAGCAATCCGAGAGGTCGTCGGCGCGTACGTCGGTCGTGCCCATTGGAGGCAGGTCAAACGCCTCTTCGGTGAACTTGAGGATCGATCCGAACTCGTGCGGAACGTGCGAAACGTAGCCTTGCTTCGCGTACGGCGATACGACGATGAGCGGCACGCGGAAGCCCAGTTCGAACGAATTATAAATCTGCGGGGGCACGTGATCGTACCATCCGCCCCAATCATCCCATACGATGAAGATGGCGGTGTTCTGCCAATACTGGCTTTGGCCGATCGCATTCACGATGGCGGACACCCACGACGGCCCCGCGCCATCGTTGGTGTTTGGGTGATCGGAGTACCACGCTTCCGGCGTGACCCACACGACGTGTTTGAGGTTCCCGGACTCGATATCGGTGAGTACTTGCGGCGGCGGCGAGATCACGTTTGCCGCCATCTCAGCCTGATTGGCCCAGATCGATTCGATCGCGTCTACGCCGTGCCAGATACCGGCACCCGGCGCGTCCTGATAGTACGCCCAGCCTATGCCGGCCGTGTCCATTTCGTTCATCAGCGAAAGCCGCTCGAAGCACGGAAACGTCTGAAGATTCTTTGGCGTCGTGCCTTGAGGCGTAATGACTTGCACGAACGATCCCGGCGACGAGTCGCAGCCGCCCGTCAGGCCGCCGCTTGGGGTGGATCCGTTGTTATCGGCTTTGTTCGGCGAGTCGTCGGCCGTCGTCGAGGTGCCGCTGACGAGATACTGGTGCGACGGAAAGCTGGGCCCTTGATCCGACTCGAACATCTCATCTGCGAACGTATAGGTCTCGGCAAGGGTGTAATACGGCTGCACTTGCCGCTGCGGCACGTATCCATACGCGGCGTTCGCCGGACACCCGCTCCCTTTGCACGCGCCTTTGCCAAAACCGTTTAACTTGCCGTTAGCGTAATCACTCACCCAGTTTGCGTGGGTGTGTCCAAGATCGAACGGCGCCGCAAGCGCCTCGGGCTGCAGCGTAACTTTCGTGCTTCCGTTATATCCGTAGGTCGCCGTGCTGGCGCCCGGGAGGAATTGGAAGAGATTGTCGACCGTTCGGTTTTCCTGAACGATGATCACGACGTTTTGGATCGGCCAGGTCTGAGCGCGCCGCGCGGAACGGTGCTTCGCCGGCGGCACCCATGCCGAGCCGCTTCCCTGACCGGTGGTTTGCGTCGCGCAGCCGGCGAGGAGCGCAACGCCGATAAAAACCGCGATCCAAGGCACGAACCGTTTCATGCAGGTCCCTCCTGAGCGCGGTAGCCGGGAAACACGCGAAAAACCGCGCGAGCATGGCGCGGACATCGCACTGCGCCAGTTCCCCTGCTAGCGGCGTCGCGTGAGTAGACTGCCCCCTCTGCCTTGGTTCAAACGCGCATTCCCGTGCGTCGCTACACCCGTGGCCGCCGCTTGCAGGTTGCCACCAAAGTGGCAGACTCAAATGGGCTAGTCAATAGCAGTTATTAACCTGGGTTCTCAAATCAAGCCCAATATTTTGCCGGCCGAGAGGCCGCTGCGATCGCCTTAGACTAGTTGGAGCCTCTTGAGCGCCTCGATTCCGATCAGCACCACGAGAAAATTGCGGATTTGCTCGCTGAAGGCGCTGCCTTGACAGAGCAGGAGGCAAACGCCGAAGCCACCTCTTTCAACCCGCCGCCGCACGCGTGAACAGATATTCCTGGCGCACGAGGTTATCTGCGTAGTATCGTTCGGAGACCGCATCGAAGTCGCGGCGCAGCGCGCCGAGCCGCTCGGGTTCGCTCGACAGACTTTCGACCAGCTTCTGTATCGGACCAATGTTGCGTTCGATAAAACTACGGTAGTGCCCCAAGCTCAACGCCGGAACCATCATGATGCCGCGCTCGAAAACCGGCTCGCCGAACGCGCGAGCTAAGCGGTGCGCAACGACTGCCTCGTCGCCCCACAGCGAGGGCGGCGCAATGCCCGGCGGCATCGGCGGCCCATAGCGGCCGATGAGCGCGAAGGTCTGCCCGACGAGAAGCTCGGGTGGCCACGTCGCAAACGCGACTCTGCCGTTTGGTTTAAGCACGCGCCGCAGCTCCGCCACGGCGACTTCCGGCCGCGGCGCGAACATGTGTCCGAACTGACTGAGCACGACGTCGAACGAAGCGTCGGCAAACGGAAGGTTCTCGGCATCGCCCTCTACCCACGAAACGTCTGCACCCGCGATGCGAGCGTTTTCTCGCGCGTGTTCGAGCAAGGCCGGCGTGAGATCGATCCCCGTTGCGCGCGCTCCCGCGCGCGCCGCCGTAACGGCGACGACGCCCGTTCCGGTGCCCACATCGAGAATCGTCTCGCCCGGCGAAACGTCGGCAAAGCGGACCAGTTGCGCGGCAACGGGAGTCGTAAACGTCGCGGTCGGCGCGAATAACGCCCACAGTTCGCGCTGACGCGCTTTGAATGCGGAAAGCTGATCGGACTCCATCGGGCCTTCTCCGGGGTAGCGCTGCGCCGTCCCTTTCTGCCGTTCTCCGACCCGCTTACCTCGAAGAATCGTACCCTTACCCCTGCGGCCGTGGCGGTTGGACCTAGGCGGCCAGGGGAGGGAGACGACCCCGTGAAAGGGCCTGCGATGAGGATCGCGCTATGAGCTACGCTCCCCCGCAATCGTCCGAGTTGACCGAATACTCCTCGCGCGCGGGACGCTCGCAGATACGAATTGCGACCGCACACGGTGACATCGTCTTCGCGCTCTTTCCCGATGACGCGCCGCTCCACGCCGCGGCGTTTATGAAGCTCGCCGAAGCCGGGTTTTACGATGGGCTCAAGTTTCATCGTGTCGAGCCCGGCTTCGTCGTGCAAGGTGGGGATCCGAAAGGCGACGGTACCGGCGGACCCGGATACAATCTCAAAGCCGAGTTCAACGCGCGCCCGCACATGCGTGGAACGGTTGCCATGGCACGGTCGTCTCTGCCCGATTCGGCCGGCTCACAGTTCTACATCTGCCTCGACGATGCGCGTTTCCTCGACGGGCAGTATACGGTGTTCGGTCAGATGACCGAAGGATTCGGCGCGCTCGATGCAATTCGGCGCGGGGATGTCATGACCAGCGTGAAGGTCGAGCCAAAAGGAACGCCTCACGATCACGGATGATGCGCGGCTGGCCGCCGCGCCGACCGTACTCCGGTTAGTCCCGGCCGATCCCGACCGTTTCCAACCCATCCGTGACAAAATGTGACACGTCGGGCGCCAGTGCCCGTTCGCGGACTGGCCAGGCTCCAGCACGCTCTTGCGCCTAAGCGTTGTAAATATAACTCAGAAAGACGGCAGACATTGAATTCGGTAGCATGCGCTGCTGCGCGTCAATCGAGGCTGAGTTTGACGGCCTTGCGTCTGAGGGTAAAGCATCGTCTCGTCTAAAGGGAATGTTATGAGGTCGCAGCGCGAAAAAGGCAACGAGGTGCGAGCGTCTGAGCTATCAAAAAGAGTAAGATGCACGGAAGTGGCACGGCATGAGCGGTCTCGTCCGCTACGCCTCGCCGCTGCAGGGCCCGCAGGGTCTAGCTTGGGATGGTCAATCGATGTGGCTGACAAGCGCCGCGAACGGTCGTTTCTATGCGCTAGACCCGAAGACGTGGAACATCCGGCGCGAATTCGTTCCGCCGCATGAATCGTTAGGTGTGACCTACACCGGCTCGGACTTTCGGCTGATCCTCGCTCCAGCGATTGACGAGCCGGACCTGGAACGCGACCGGCGGTACGTTTATTCGTTTACACCCGACGCGGGATTCACCGCCTGCTTCCCGTGTCCGGACTTCTCCGGATCGTTTCTAGCGTATGCAAACGGAACATTGTATCTCTCACAAGCGTGGGACAAGAAGCTGATCGAGCTCAACGAGGGCGGTGCGCCCGTACGCGAGGTGCTACTCGAAAGGCGCCCCGTCGGTATGACGATCGTTGACGGTGCGTTCTATTTGGCGACGGTTGACGAAGATTGGGTCGACGGTCAGCTCCAGCGGCTCGGCGTCGACGCCGCTGCGTCTTCGATCGAAACGCTGCAGTCGTTTCCGTTTAAACCGCGTAGCGTCGCCTATGACGGCGAGCGGTTTTGGACCGCCGATCGCAACAACCACGCGATCGTATCGTTTACGTTGGCCATTTCCTAGGCCGTCGAGAGAACTAGCGGCTCAACTCGGCCAAGTCCTTCGTTACACGCTGGTGCAACCGCGCGGCCTCTTTTCGCGTATCGTCCGTGGCATCCGAGGCGTTTCTACCGGCATCCGAAACCGCATCCGCAGCGCGAAGATCCAGGCCAGCTTCTTCAGGCTGGTGAAGTCCGATTAAGGATTCGGCGGCGATTACGTCAAGGTCGGCTTGAAAGTTGTCGAAATACGCGCTGTCGACGACGCCGGCGATCGTGAGGCATTGCCTCACCCTTGCCCTCGCGTCACGGGCAAGACTGAATGCGGCGCGAAAATTGTGTCGCTTGTTCGAATCCTCCGCCTCATGCATTTCCCGACCAAGCACGTACCCGAACGTGTAGGAGTCCTTGGGTCCTTTTTCCGCGCAAAGCTCCGGGTCTGGACTGGCAGACGCGTGCGAGGATTGAGACGCATGATTTTGCGAGCAAGCTGCGAGGAGCATCAAGGCGAAAACGACGCCAGAGATAGGTTCGATTTTCGCGGTGGGAGGCTGGGGATGGCCGCGGAACGAGAGGGTGCGGCAAACGTCCCCCTTGATGAAGCGGGGCATCGGCCTTATTTCGAAGATGGGCTATCCGCAACCCTTGGGGCAGTGCGCTAGTCAAACGACGCGGCCAGGGCGCTCGATACCTTCTCGTCTTCGACTACGCGCCTACCCTACGGCGCGAGGTTTATCCTGAGCGAGCGCAGCGAGTCGAAGGGCTTAGGATGACACGTCACTTTTGGGATGGCCGGGAGTCGAATTCTCTAGGCGGTTAATTGAGGCATGGTCGAGCACGGGCGCTTCCGGTTATCACTAGTCAAAACTCGTTGGCAGGTAAGGACGTTCTGCCTGAAACGATAGTCGTGAATGGTCGCCTCTGGGCCCAAGTGGTTGCGATCGACGGCAACCGTTTGGCAACCGCACCCGAGCGTGTCGATAGCACAGCATACTTGGGGCGAGATTTGCCCTGCGACGGCCCGCGTACCGCGTTCGCGATCTTTGCGCCGTCCCTGCGCGTCGAACGCTGTTGGAGCCAAACCAGCGCACCGAATCGGCAATCGTGTAATGCCTCCGCCGCCGCGGGTGCGGGCCGGGGGCCTATAGCGGCTTGGGACTCCCGAAGGGGACCTGAATCGGCAAAGGTGTGTACGCAAAAAGGCTCGCCAACCTATTCGGCTGGCGCAGACTTTTGAGTACAGTACCGTTAGGCGTCGCGTTGCGGATCGTTTTTCGAGGCTCTGCGGCGGCCAGGCTTCGTGCGTTGGGCCGGAGCTATAAGGTCAACGATTGTAGAGTCCAGCACACGTGCGATCTCGAACAGCGTCGCGAAAGTGGGGTTCGCCTCTCCCGACTCAAGCTGCTGGTACAATGCGGCGATCAAACAGAGCGCCGTAGGCGAGCGTGCCACGGTCCGCATTTCCAAACGCCCTATCGCTCAGTATACGATCGGAGCCCTGGCTTTTGCCGTTCTGGCGGGTTGGATCGCTGATCTGTACACGGATTGGTGGCACCTACTGTGGAAGGCTTTCGAGGGAGTGCAACGATGACAGCGAGCGAAGACGTTAAGGCGTCTCTAAAAGCGAACCTTGAGGCCTTGCTTTGCCGAGGGCGTGAGCTGCTTGGCCTTGCCGAAGAGCACTTCCGAAATGTACAAGCTCAAGATGACGCCTGGAAGGCCGAGTATGTCAGACTTCACGCAGCGAGCTGCCGACTACCAATTAGCGAGCATTCCCCGAAGGAGCGATTTCTAGGTACCGTGGAACTCGCATGGATTGATTCGTTTCGGTAACCATGTAGTCGTGAGGGGCGAAGATGAAGAAGCGATAGCCGCCGCCGCGCATCCCGCCTCACAAGTCGAATCGGAAAGGGACACGATGATGAAAACCTTGATCTCAAATGCCTTAGGCGCTTTGGCCGTTGCCTCTATGCTAGCAGGCTGCGGCGGATCACAGAGCGCTATCTCCGGCAGCATCGCCCCGCTAGGACCAGCCGCAGAGAAGGGGTGCAGGGGTACCGGTCAGGTGAAAATTGATCCATGCCCCATCGTAATTCACAAAAGGAAGGGCGTACGGATTAAAGTCAGCGGTCCCGGCGTGGTCCAAGCGTACCTCGGGTATGGCTGCAGCGACGGCATATGCTTCGTCCATGGAGGCGGCAAGCTGAAGTTCTCGGTTAGGCCGGGTGCCAATTGCGGGGGTCCGGCCGAGATTGCGATGGTCGGCTATAACGATGAGAATGAAGAGGTGGGAGAGGGCTATGCGTCGGTAACGAACCACTACTGCCCCTAGCCAATGCTCGTCCGCTCAAAGTGATCGCCTTAGTCGGCGTCCAACCAGCGCGCAGCGGCTTCCGCTGAGTCTTCCGGGCGCGTATTGAACGCGATAGCGGCGTTTGGTGCGGCTATGGGATGGCCGGGAGTCGAACCCAAGCTCGGGGATTCCAGCCGATACCGTCCGTTACCGAGAAGTGTTATCCCGTATGGCTTTCCGCCGCACTGGCTCCCGAACCATCCTTCCCGATTCCGGCCGTTTCCGACCCGTCCGTGACAAAATGTGACACGAACAGCTCACGCCTATCCCTTAAACCGCTCGGCGGCATGCCACTCGAGATACTCCTTTGCCGGACGAGCTTCGAGCGATAGGGGCTCGCGAATCACCGTCCCGTCTAGGGCGTAGTAGTCTCGGCCGTTTTCGAATTCGGACCTGATCGCTTTGCTTACGAGGAACCGCCCATCCGGCGTGACCGTAACGTAGCCGTCGTCGAAGAGCTTGTGAATGTCTTTCCTCAGCAGCAGTCCGTTCGAAAGGGAGTGCTCCTTGACTAGACTGAACGGCTTGATGTGCGCCGCGTCGAGGACAGGCCTCGTTCGCTCGCCCGTGACCGCGCATCGCACTTGATATTGCCTTTCGAGCTCGATACGAAACGTCGCTTGACCGAGGCGGGGTATCACGAGCACCGGTTTCCCTGTACTACCCTTTATGATCGCAGACGCTTCGGTGTTTCGCTGCACGCGAGCCGCCATCTGCTGTCGGAGCTCTGCACCGTCACGGGTTCGTACGTCCAGGGATGCGATCGGCCCATACATTCGGCCGTAGCGCGCGTGATCGATCGGCGTTTCAAAATACTCCACGCCGGAGAGTACGGCGCAGCCGATATTTCCTACGGCGTGCGTGGGTTTTCGCCGAAGCCTCGCGATCTTGGCCAGGAATGGCGTGAACTCGTCGAATCCGTTGGCTTTTCCGAACGTGTCCCATGCCACGCCGACAGGCATGAAATCGAACGTTGCGAAGAAACCACATCCCCAAATCTCACTCGTCCCCCGGATGAGAAAGAGCCACGGCGTTCCCTTTGCCATGGACATCGAGGAAACGCCGGGGCGCCAAAAGTTCACTTCGTCCAATTCGGGGCGAGCGCGGAGAAACCGGAACCAGTCGGAATCGGTCGATGCGATGACGAGCCGATACAGGTTGTCGACAGGCAAACCGCTAGCCGCCTGCTCTCACTCGTAAAGTCTACTCACGCGGCTCCCGACCTTTGCGTAGCGACCAGCGACGGTATCCTCATCGGTCTTATACGGAATCTTCCACGTCACTCCGAGCTTCCGGAGGGCTTCGCGAACGCGCCGGCAGTCCGTCACGTCGTCGACGTCATGCGTATACACGCAGATCACGCTCGCTTTCGGATCCTTGGCGTTGGGATTCTCTTTTACGGTCGACACCTTGGCGCTACCGCCCAAATTACCCGCCTCAGTGGCGGCCTTGATTTCGGTCCACCATTCGTCTACCTCGGCAGTCTTGACGAAGACGAGCCACTTGCCGCCGCGCGGGCCGTGGTCGGGATAGCCCTCCGGATCGCGGCGTTCAGCGTAGAGCCAATACCGGTCGGCAACCTGTGACGGTTGCCGGTCGTCACCCAGCGAGCGCGAAGCTTGCTCGCGCGGTGCGTTCGCAGTGTGCACGCTGCTGGACAGGCGATATCCTAAAGCGCGGTAGCCGGCCCTCCGCTTGGCGGCCATTCGCGCTAAGACGGGAACGCCGGCGTCAACGTAATCGTACACGATCACATCGCGCTTTCCGGCATGGCTGCGATGCAAACGGCCAACGTACTGCGCCAGCGTGCCTTTCCATGAAAATGGCATCGCAATGAAAAGCGTATCGAGGCGTGAGTCGTCGAAACCTTCGCCAAGGTACTTTCCCGTGGCTAAGATGAGACGCTCCTCATCCTCGGGTGCGCGCAACGACGCCTCCGCCGCGCGCCGGTCGCGAGCCCTCATCCCGCCGCGCAGGACGGTGATATTGCGTGCCGCGCCGCTGAAGGACGCTGCGAGAAGATCGAGGTGATCTCGACGCTCCGTCAACAGCAAGGGATTGCGCCCGGCTTCAAGTGCCGCCAGCACGTCATCGATGATCAGCGTATTGCGCGCCTCGTCTCGCGCCTGGGTTGCGAAGATCGCCGATATCGACGTTTTTGGCGCCTGTAAGTCTTCAGGAAGCACGAAGGCAGTGTGTCGCTCGATGACGCGATGCTCGAAGCCGCGCTGCAACGCTTGAGCATGCGCCTGAGCTCGGTATCGCACGGGACCGCACTGCATGAAGATGATCGGATGGTGACCGTCTTTGCGAGTCACCGTTGCGGAAAGTCCGAGCACATATCGCGCTTTCGATCGCCGAGCAACGAGTTCGAAACTCGACGCCGAAATGTGATGGCACTCGTCGATGATCAGATGACCGTATCCGTTAATTTCGTCGGAGACAACGCCTTTTCGGACTAGACTCTGCAGCAAAGCGACGTCAATCTGCCGTGTGGGCACGCGTCGGCCGCCGCCAATGGTTCCTATCTTTGCCGGTTCTATTGAGAGAAATGCTTTGAGCCTCTCGATCCACTGCACGAGCAGCTCCTTGCGATGCACAAGGACGAGCGTGCTGCGGCCCCGCCTCGCGATGGCGGCCGCAGCGACGACCGTCTTTCCGAAAGCAGTGCCCGCTGCGAGGACGCCGCAATCGCGGTCCATCAGAGCGTCAAATGCTTCGGCCTGCGCCGGTTGCAGGCTACCGAGGAAGCGAATGTCGAGCGGTGCTCCCGATTCACGGCGGTCTTCGGTCGCGGCGCCAACCCTGTTCTCCCGTAGCACTGCGACAGCTTCATCGAGGCAGCCGCGCGGAAGCGCGATATGCTCGGCATCCAGTTCGGCGCACGAGACTATACGCGGTTTGTCATACGTCGAACGTCGCATAGCTTGCGCGCGATAGAATTCCGGGATTGGCGAATGCAGCCGTCCGTATGAGGCGGGCAACTAACGCAGGCGGCAGATTTTTGCGCGCAACGTAGACGCCGTCGGCCAGAACGATTTCAACCGACTGTGGTAAGGGCCCGACGATACGTTGCCGCGTGGTGCGTCGCGAGGGAGTAAGTAGCCACGGTTGTTCGAATTCGTCGTCGTCCAACGGCATGCGAACGCCGAGGACGCGACCGGTTTGCTGCGCCTCACGAACCAGCGAGGATACTCGCGCAGCCGAAACCCGCTCCAGTTCGGCCAAGAACGCCCATTGATCGGGATACGGCTCAAGATCGTCGTTAACGAAGACGCTGTTGCCGAGCTCGCGAGGACCGCGCGCGAGTGGAAGCGCAATGAGGTTGCCGAATCCACCAGTCGGCAGAATGTCTTGACTCGGAAAGAAGCGATCATACGACTCAAACCCGATCTCGGGCCGGCGTTCCATCGCTTCGGTCGTCAGCGCGGCGCCCAATCGTCGAGCCTCGCCCGCGGCGATCGGTTCGGCAAAGAATATCCAGACGTGTCCGCCACCGCCGGAGCGCGAGCGCTCCAGCGCCGCGGGCACATTTTGCGCACGGCAGGCCTCCAGATAGGCGCGCGCATCGTCGCTCCAGCTCTCGCCGTCGAAATCCGCTGCTAAGAAAGAGCAGCGATTGTCGGATAAGAGCGGATAGACGCCAACCGCGTATTGCGCGGATCCCTTTGACGCGATCGTCCCTCGCAGGTGGCGCTCGATGATGTCGTCGCCGAATGCGATAAACGCTTGATTCGGGCACGCGCTGCACTTGATCTTCGGCTTGCCGCAAACACCGGCTACCCACTCATTATGGCATGCCGGCGCGTACGCCCATCGGCCATCTTTGCGATTCTCCCACCGCAACGCAAAGACGTCAGGGCGGCCCGCGAAGAGCCGGCGGAAGAGCGCGATCTTCTCGCGCGCACCCAATCGGCGGCCGCTTTCGGAAGATGGAGCATTCGTGAAGCGAGGCTCAGCGCTCTCGCCGACCATTGCCGCAAGCTCCGCTTCGATGGAAGCCCGGCGTGCGTCGAGGTCGTGCAACTGTCGCTTTAAGAACGCGATTCGCTCTTCGTCTGCCTCGAGTAGCGTGCACCGCACCCGTGTTGGATTCTTGAGATATCCGCTTGATCCAAGCCAGTAGCTTCAGTCGCGTCGGTTTGCGACAGGCCTCTACGTTTCACGACGGCGTTGATAACATTCATTAGTCGAGCCTTGCGGAGACGTTCCTCCGGGTTCGGCAGGCCGAGTTGCTCGAATACGTTCCCCGTTCCGACTTCGACCTCAACGGATATTTGGACGTATTTCTTGCTCATAGCGTTTTCGTTCCAGGTATTACGCCTTGAGCAACTCGACCAGCTCGTTGACACTTAGTTCCGCTTGCCGAAGGATCGCGAGGAGCGTTCCCGGAGGGACGATCTTGCCTGCATGAACCGGAACGACAACGAGACGATTCGATCCTGGCCGACGGTAATAATAGTGACTTCCGCGGGTGTGAGATAGGACGAAACCGCTGCGCTCAAGCGCAGCGCAGACTGCCTTGCCGCTAACTCGTGGCGTCTTGGCCAGGGCTAAACCGCGATCTGAACGAGTTCTGCTGGAGCAACATCGACGCTAAGCTCGATGCCTTCCTTTTCGGCGGCTTCAAGATAGCCCAGGATCGCCTCGCGTGTGTTCTCCAGTGCCTCGTCGCGCGTGCGTCCAAATGTAGAGAGGTGGTCCAGCACGGGGACGTACGTCACCCATGCCTTCTCGCTTGAATCGTGCTCGACGAAAACCTGAAATTGCCTTTCCATGCTTCAATGATACACCTCGGTCGCCACGAGCGCCTCTCGCCGCCGGCTCAGGCTCTGCCTCAAGGACCTAGCCTGGCACGGCGCGCCCGTGACAAAATACGAGCTTACCGAGGCAAAACGCCTGCAAAATAAGGCAATTTCTTGGGATGGCCGGGAGTCGAACCCGGATGCTCTCGCGAGCAACGGATTTTAAGTCCGTCGTGTCTGCCAGTTCCACCACCATCCCGTGAATCGCTCTTCGCCCTTCGTCCTTCGACTTCGCGCCCTTTGGGCGCTCCGCTCAGGATGACACGGTGTGCTGCTCCGCTCACGGTGACACTCAAGTGCCGCTGCGCTCGCTGACACGTTGCGCGGCGCTACTGCTGATAGTGCTCCACGATGTTCTCGTCGCGTATGTGGGCGACCTCAGGATCCTGTCCGGCATCGCGGCGCGCGCGGCGTTGGCGTAACAGATCCCAATACTGGTCGAGGCGCACGGAGATCGCCTCGAGGAGCTCGCGATCGTCGTTGGTCATGCCGCCACCGTCGCCGTGCTCGAGCAGACGATGCTCTTCAGCGACGAGGCTCTCGATATGCTCGCGTATTTGGCTGTCGTTCATGGGTTGGTCTCCCACCCGCGGCGTCCCGTTCCTGCAACAGGATGCCCAGCAGAAGATCGGCCGTCGTCGCCACGGCTCGATCGCGGCCAAGTAGCTCGAGCGCCGTATCGAGCACGATGATTCCGGCAGGCAGTATGTCGGCGCGCTGCGGCTTCATCCCCGGCACTTCTTTGCGCTCCGCCAGCGTCATGGGGAGCAGCCGGTCGAGCGTGCGCTGGAGGTCGGCGCGGGTGAGCGCAAACGATTCGAACGGCGCGCGGCGCCCTTGCATGATCGCCGCGGTCGCGGTCGCGCTTCCGCCGACAAACGCCACGTGCTCGACGGGCGCGCACGTCAGCACCGGTTGGAGAGCCTCTTTGGCCTTTTCGCGCGCCGCCGCAACGGCATCTCCGGCCGCAGCCCCATCGCGACCGCTCAATGCCGGCACCGCCTCCGTCAAACGCACGGCCCCGATTTCACACGAGACCATTTGCTCGGGCGCCGGCCCGTCGCCGACCGCGTACTCGGTGCTGCCGCCCCCGGTATCCAGCACGCCGATGCGCTCGCCGCGCTTCCCGTCGAATGCCGTGATCGCGCCACGATAGGACGCCGCTGCTTCTTCTTCTCCGGAGAGCACTCGCACCGGAACGCGCAGCAGGTCCGAGACGCGCTGCGCGAACGCCTCGCCGTTCTGGGCACGCCGCAACGCGCTGGTGGCGACGGCAAAGAGGCGTACGTAGTGTCCGCGGATCGCCCGCGCGTACTGAGCGATCGCTTCGAGCGTACGCTCCATCGGCTCGTCGTCGAGCCGGCCGCGCTCGCCGAGGCCTTCGCCGATCCGGGTGCCGGTGGAGCGCGCGAGCTCGGTGCGCGGATGCTCCGGCCCGATATCGGCCAGCAGCAGACGTGTCGAGTTCGTGCCGATCGAGACGATAGCGTAGCGCTTGGTCACGCGAGCAACGTTCGAGCGCTAACGGCTCGAATGCCTTGATTCGAAGAGCGCCGCGCGACGCTTCTTCCGTAAAAAGTGCCGCTCGGCCGCCGGAACGCCGTCGGCCGGCTCCCACTCTTCGGTACTCTTGAGATACGATACGATCTGCTCTTCCAGCGCTTCGTCGCGCAACTGCGGCGCAAGCCTCACGGCGCAGCGGCGGCCCTCGCGCCGCACTTCGAACGCAAGCCGCTTGCGACGAATCAGCGAGCGCTGGTACTGATCGCGATGGGTCTCGACGTCCGACGCGCTGGCGCTGGCCAGGTCGCCGTCGTCGAGCCGCACGGTCGCGCCGTACGCGTTGAGATTGATGACGATGCCGCCGGCAGTACCGCTCACGGATCGGCGCTGGCCGTCGGCGCCGGCTGAGGCGAAACGAAAATCAGCGCTTCGTTCGGCCTGACGAGGCGCAAGCGATCGTGGATATCGGGGATCGCCCCCTCTGGATCGCGCAGCCGCCGAAGCTCGCTCTGCTGCTCGTCGCGACGCCGTTCGAGGGCACCGATATCGGAACGAATCCGTGCGAGCTCTCGCGCGGTGCCGACGTTCTCACCGATGGCTCGCGCGAACTGAATCGAAACGAGGGTAACGACGAGCAACCCGAGGGCTGCGGCGGTAATGCGTCCCGCCAGACGGAGGACGGGCGAAGCGCGTCTCGTCACTGCGCTCCGATCGGTTCCAAACCTTCCGCCTGCCACTCGCCCAATCGGCGATACTTTCGATATCGCTCCTCCATGAGTCTTTCTTCGGACAGCGGGGTCAGCTGGGTCAATGCGGCGTCGATCACCTCGAGCGTGCGCTTGACGACGTCTTCGGCGTTGCGATGCGCGCCGCCGAGCGGCTCGGTGATGATCTCGTCGACAACCCCGAAGCGGCGTAAGTCATCGGCAGTCAACTTCAAGCGCGCCGCCGCTTCTTCCGCTTTGCTCGCATCCGACCACAGAATCGCCGCGCAGCCCTCGGGCGAAGCGACGGAGTACGTGCTGTGCTCGAGCATGATCACGCGGTCGGCGATGGCGAGCGCCAGCGCGCCGCCCGAACCGCCTTCGCCGATGATCGTCGTAACGATCGGCACGCGCGCGGTGGAAAAGGTCTGCAGGCAGGTCGCGATCGCCTCCGACTGCGCGCGCTCTTCGGAGCTGATGCCGGGATCCGCGCCCTTGGTATCGACGAACGTCACGATCGGTAGCCGCAGCCGCGCGGCCAAGCGCGCGAGACGGCTCGTCTTGCGATACCCTTCGGGCGCCGGCATGCCGAAGTTACGGCGCAGGTTCTCGCGCGTGTCCCGACCGCGCTGCTGGCCGATCACCATGACCGGACGCGAGCGAAGGAGGGCGAATCCGCCGACGATCGAGGGATCGTCGCGAAATTGACGGTCGCCGTGCAGCTCGTCGAAGCGGTCGAACCGCGAGATATAGTCGAGCGAGGTCGGGCGCGCCGGGTGACGCGCCATGTGCACCTTCTGCCAGGGCGTGAGCGTTCCGAAGAGCTCGGCAAGAATCTGCTCGTATTTCCGTTCGAGCGCGCCGATCTCGCTGGACATATCGAGCGGCTGCGCCGCCGACACCTGGCGCAGTTCGGCGATCCGGCGCTCGAGCTCCACGAGCCCCTTCTCGCGCTCGATGATGAGGTTGTTACTCATGCGCCGCATACTCGAGCAGGCGCACCAAAGTCTCCTTGAGCTTGCGGCGATCGACCACCATATCGAGCGCGCCCTTCTCCAGCAAGAACTCGGCGGTTTGGAATTGGTCGGGCAATCGCTGACGAATCGTCTGCTCGATCACGCGGCGCCCGGCAAAGCCGATCATCGCTTTCGATTCCGCCACGACGACGTCGGCTTGAAATGCGAAAGAAGCGGAAACGCCGCCCGTCGTGGGATCGGTCAATACCGAGATGAAAAAGTTGCCGTCCTGCATGAAACGGGCGACGGCGGCGGTCGTTTTCGCCATCTGCATCAGCGCGAGCATGCCCTCTTCCATGCGAGCGCCGCCCGAGGCGGCGAAGATGATGCACGGCACCTTGCGATCGCGCGCTTCCTCGAAGAGCCGCGCGATCCGCTCGCCCGTCACGCGCCCCATCGTACCGCCGCGAAAGTGGAAATCCATGACGCCCAGGCCCACCGGAAAGCCGCCGACCGTGGCAAAGCCGCAGACGACCGACTCCGAGAGTCCGCTGCGTTCGCGATCGGATTTGAGCTTCGCGGGATAGGTTCTCTTATCGGTCCAGCCGAGCGGATCGTTCGACTCAACGTCGCGTCCGATCTCGGCGAACTCACCGTCGGCGATCGAAGCGATTCGGTCGAACGCGCCCATGCGAAAATGGTAGCCGCAGCGCGTGCACACGTCGAGATTAGCGGCGAGATCGCGGCGATAGAGTACCTCCCCGCATTTCGGGCACTTGCTCCACAGCGCCGCATCGCTGCCGGGCGCCTCTTTTAAGCGCCGAGATGGAGGCCGTTCCGGCTTCGGCACGTTCGCGCTACGCCTTTCGCTGCGTCGCGGGCGGTGGGAAGAGCCATGCCGCATAGAGCCGTCGCAGCTGGCGGAGATAGTTGAAGATCTCGCGCTCGTTCAGCTTCGATTGCCCGGCGACCCGATCGGTGAACACGTATGGAATCTCGATTGCCTTTCCGTATCGCGCCTTGGCGATCACCTCGAGGCCGATCTTGAAGCCGATCGGATCGAGGGTCACGCCGTCGAGCGCATCGCGCCGCACAAGAAAGTACCCGCTCGTCACGTCTTTGACACGCGTCAGCGGGCGTGCGAGCCAACACGCGACGCGCGACGTGATGATCCGTCGCGCGGGCCAGTTGGTGATGCCCCCGCCCGACACGTAGCGGCTGCCGACCGCCAGACCGTACTCTCCCGAATCGAGCGCGGCGACCATGTTCGGCAACGCGCTCGGATCGTGGCTGAAGTCGGCGTCCATCGCGCCGAGCGCGACCGACTCGCCGCGGGCCACCTTCCAGCCTTCGATCACCGCGCTCGAAAGCCCGAGTTTACCGCCGCGATGCAAACATCGCACGGGTAAGCGTTTGGCGAGTTCCTCGACGACCGCCCCGGTACCGTCGGGCGAGTTGTCGTCGACGACGACGATTTCGCCGTCGAGGGCGTTTGCCCGAAACGTCTCGTTCAACGCCTCGAGGAGCTTTCCGATGCCGGCGGCTTCGTTGTAGGTGGGGATGACGATCGAGAACGGGAGAGCCATTACAATCCGCTGCTTCTACGACGCGAAGGCGCCTATCACCGCCAACAACGCCATTGCCGCGGTGTCGGTTCGCAAGATGCGAGCACCCAGCGAGACGAGCATCGCCCCATGCTGCTGCGCGTCCTCGGCCTCGCGGTGCGTGAAGCCCCCCTCGGGTCCGACCACCACCAACGCGCTCCCCGCGGCCGGAAGAACCGCCTCGAGCCGCGTGCGCAGAGGAACGTCGGGCGCAAGCTCCCACGCGAATAGCACCACGTCGTATCGCTCGAAGCGCGCCAAGAGCGACGCGAACTCGATGGGCTCGAGCACCTCGGGAACCTCGCGACGTCCGGACTGCTGCGCCGCGCCGCGCGCGAGCCGGCGCCAGCGCGCGAGCTTCTCGCCGCCGGCCGCGCGGCCGACGCTGCGCTCGCAGTAAAACGGCACGAACGCGCTCGCGCCGAGCTCCGTCCCTTTCTCGATCACGAAGTCCATCCGACCGCCCTTCGGGACGGCTTGCGCGACGTCGAGTCGGAGGCGGTTCTCGCGCCGGTCGTCGCGCGCTCGCTCGAGGCGCGCGCGAACGACGGGACCGATCGCTTCGATCGTTGCGTCGAACGCCGCGGCCCCCGAATCGAAGACTTCGATGCGGTCGCCGGCGTGCAAGCGGAGGACGCGTGCGATCTTGTGCGCGTCGCTCCCGCCGATTTCTACGATGCCGCCCAGTTCGTGGGTTCCCTCGACGAAGAAGCGGCGCGCGCCGCTCACGCCCAGTCGGTCATTCGGGCCGAAATGCGTCTTTCACACGCTCGAAGAACGTGCGGCTCTCGATTGTATCGCCGCCGGCATCGGCGTACGCCTCAAGAAGATCGCGTTGGCGTTTGTTGAGCTTGGTCGGAACGACGACTTGAACGGTAACGTGATGATCGCCGCGCTGCGGTCCGCGGACGCTCGGCATCCCGTAACCGCGCAGACGAAGCGTCGTTCCCGACTGCGTTCCCGCCGGGAGCGTCATCTCGACATCGCCGCCGATCGACGGAACGTCGATCGTCGCGCCGAGCGCCGCTTCGGAGAAGCTCACCGGCACGCTCACGAACGTGTCGCGCCCATCGCGTTTGAAGAGCCTGTGCGGCGCGATCGCGATGTAGACGTAAAGATCGCCCGTGGGACCTCCGCGCACGCCGCCTTCGCCGCTGCCGGCAATTCGAATACGCGATCCGTCGTCGACGCCGGCGGGAACCGTGATGGTGAGCCGCGTCTCCTTCTCCCGTCGCCCGCGCCCGGCGCACGTCTCGCACGGCTGCGCGATCACGTGACCCTCGCCGCCGCATCGCGGACATGCCGACTGCGTAACCATTTGTCCAAGCGGCGTCTGACGCGCGGTGCGCAGTAGTCCGCTGCCGCCGCAGCGTTCGCACGGCACGATCATCGTCCCGGGCTTGGCGCCGCTCCCTTTGCACGCGTCGCATCCGGCCAGCCGGTCGAAGACGATATCTTTGGTCGTTCCGTGAAACGCTTCTTCGAGCGAGATTTCGATGTCGTAGCGGAGGTCGGAGCCGCGCTCGGGCCCCGCGCGCCGCGCCTGCGACGCGCCGCGTACGTTGCCAAAAAACATGTCGAAGATGTCGCCGAAGCCGGCCGCGCCGAAGTCGGGACCGCCCGAAGCGCCGTTGCCGACGTGACCGAAGCGATCGTACTGCTCGCGTTTGCCCGCGTCGGAGAGCACCTCGTACGCTTCGTTGATCTCCTTAAAGCGGTGCTCGGCGGCCGACTTATCGCGCGCGACGTCGGGATGATGCTCGCGCGCGAGCGCGCGATAGGCCCGCTTGATCTCTTCCCCCGAGGCGCCTTTTGCGACGCCGAGGACCTCGTAGTAATCCCGCGTGGGCATGCTATGCGTGGGGCAGGTCGTCGACGTCCGAGAGCCGCTGGCTCAGCGTTTCCGCCGTGCCGGTAGCGAGCGCCAGAAGCCGCGCGTACGGCATGCGCCGCGGCCCGAGGATCGAGAGCATTCCCATCGCCTGCGATCCGAATCGGTACGGCACCGTAACGACCGAGAGATCGGCCAGCTCGTCGCTGCCTAGTTCGTGTCCGATCTTCACGCTCGCCGCATCCGCGCTCATTGCATCGGCGACGATCTTATAGAGCGTCTTCTGCTCTTCGACGATGCGCAGAATCGAACGCAGCTTACGCAGATCTTGAAACTCGGGCTGATCGAGCAAGTTCTGCGCGCCGGCGGCGGCGATTGTCGGCTGCTCGTTAGATCGCGCCGACTGCACTGCGGCGACGACGGCCGCGCGTAAATCGTCGGAGGCGCCGGTCTCCTGCGCGGCACGCGCGATCTCGTTCTCGCCGACCTCGCGCAGCTGCCGATTCGATAACTCGGCGTTGAGCGCGTTTGAGAACTGCGTGAGATCGTCGGGGCGAACCTCCGCCCCGAGCTCGAACAGACTCTGCGCCGCAACGCCGAGAGAAGTGACGACGATCGCGACGCCGGTGTGCGGCGAGAGCCAAATCAGCTGGATGTGCTTGAAGAGCGCGACCTCTTGCTGCGGCTTGGTCACGAACGCCAAATTCTTGGAAAGACGGCCCAGCAGGCGGGTTGTGTTCTCGATGATTTCATCGAGCTCGCGCGTCGCATCACCGAGCTCGTCGTGAATGCGCCCGCGCTCTTCGGT
>Ga0302325_10011828_pt1 | contig 18767 bp, 18 predicted proteins | sample Palsa_T0_2_FD_201948 | JGI IMG/M metagenome (GOLD analysis project Ga0302325, IMG submission 201948) | Peat permafrost microbial communities from Stordalen Mire near Abisko, Sweden - Palsa_T0_2 | ecosystem: Environmental > Terrestrial > Soil > Palsa > Peat permafrost | place: Sweden: Abisko...
CGCTGGGCTGGATTGGCTTCGCAGCGCAGGTCCTCGCGGTGGCCATCGCCCCGCTGTCGCTGGTGCAGGCGTTTGCCGCCGGCGGCCTGGCGATCTCGGTCCCCCTCGCGGCCGGGCTGTTCGGTTACCGCATCTCCCGGGCTCAATTGCTCGCGGTGCTGCTGATCGCCGCGAGCTTGGCGTCGTTGCCGGTCGCGCTCTCGGCCGTTCACGGCCGGCTCAACGACACTGCACTGATCTGGCTGGTGGCCGTGACGCTGCCCGCCGCAGTGGTGATCGGACTCGCCCGCGTGGCGTCATCGCGCGCGATCGCGGCGGGACTGTTCTACGGCATCGCCGATGCGGCCATCAAGGCCGTCTCCGTCGAGTGGCGAGTACATGGCAGCGGGGCTCTGCTGTCCGGCTGGACGCTGCTCGCGGTCGTGGCGACGTTCGGCGGCTTCGCGACGTTCCAGGCGGCGCTGCGGGCCGACAGCCCGGTCAGCGCGATCTCGCTCATGAACGCGCTGGCCGCTCTGGTTGCGGTGGGTTTTGGCGTGTTCGCGTTCGGCGAGTCGCTGGGTCGGACCCCGACTGCGACGCTCATCCATCTGCTCGCGATCACGCTGGTGCTCGGCTGCGTTCCGGTGCTGGCGAGGGCGCAGCAGCAGATGGTGGACGCCGGCCCGCTCAGCGATGAGGGGAGTAGCCGACCGCTCCCATTCCAACCTGACTATCGGGCGGCGTAGCGCTCGCGGCGCTGACCATGAGCATGAGCACGACCCCACAGCCCGATGCTGGCTCCACGGCACTGAGGCGAACCACGCGCGCTGTCGTCGCGGCGCTCCTGTGCGTTGGGGCGTTCCTGCTGCTCCTGCTGACCGTGTTGACCGGTTTCGGCCTGCTCTACGGGTTGCGCGGTCTGCACTGGTTGGCTGTCGGTCCGCGGGTCGGAGATGCCCTGCCGCTCCTGCAACTGGCCGGCTACGACGGTCAGCCGCTGGCCCGCGTCGCGGCGGCGTGGTTAGCGGCCGGGATGATCTTCGGGCTGGCGCTGATTCAGGTCAGCTCGCTGCGACTGGTGATCACGACCAGCGTGGTCGGCGTGCTCGTGCTCCTGTTCGCGTCAGATGCCGCGTATGCATTGGCGGACAACCTGCGGCTCAGCCACGTGCTGTGGGTTCGTGCCCCCTCCGTGGGCCCGTGGTTGGAGGGTCTGCTGTTCGCCGTGGGCAGCACGCTGCCCCGGTGGATTGTCAGGCTGCAACGCTCACGCTCGGATGCCTTCCTCGAGTCCGAGCCCGCGCGGTGTCTGGCCGACCCCGCCTGAGAGCGTGGACCCAGTGATTGACAGTGAGCGTCACACACGTGTTCGGGCCGCGAGCCTGAATCGGCCCTACTGGCTGACACTAGCCGGCCGCGAGTGAGCGCTCCGGCCGGCCGGCTGGCCGGGCGGGTGGGCGCCGCGCTCGCCCTCGCGCCGACGGCCGCGGTCGAGCGCGAGCGCGGCCACCAGGGCCGCGGCGAGCAGGAGCGCGGTCGTGACCGCGAAACCGAAGCGGGCAGCGACGTCGAAGGCATGAGCGACGCGGACCAGGAGCCGGGCCGAGACGGTGGAGCCGGCGGTGGCAACCAGTTTCTGTGACGCCGCGATTGATTGCTCGGCGCTCTGGCGGGCGCTGGGCGGGAAGCCGAGCAGTTGGCTGACGATGTGGTGCGCGTAGACCTCCGCGAACACGCTGCCGATGATTGCCACCCCGAGCGCACCACCGACCTGGCGCGCGAGCTGGTTGATCGCCCCGCCGTCGCCGGCCTCGCCCTCGGCCAGATCGCCCATGATCACACCGGTCGCGGGCGTGACGGTCAACGGGATCATCGCGCCGAACAGGCCCATGCTGATGAGCACGAGCACCACCGAGCTGTTGCGATGGAGCAGCAGCAGGAGCGCGACACTCCCGGACATCACCGCGAGCGCACCGGTGATCGTCACCCGCGCGCCGACCCGCGCCACCACCGGGCGGGTCAACGGCGCCGTGATCAGCGTGCCGACCCCCAACGGCGCGAGGATCAGCCCGGAGAACAGCGTCGATTGGCCGCGCACGTAATGGAGATACTGGGGCAGGAGGAAGAGCAGCCCGAGGAAGGCGATGTAGACCGCCAGGATCACCACCGCGCCTGCGGCCACCGCCGGGCGCCCGAGCAGGGAGACATCGAAGAGCGGCGTGCGCCGGCCGAGTTCCACCCGCACGAACGCGAAGCCCGCCACCAACCCCACGAGCCCGACCGTCAGCACGACCGGATCAGTCCAGCCCGCGTGGACGCCGTCGATGAGCGCGTACACGATCGACGCGAGCGCGATGATTGAGAGCCCGACGCCCACGAGGTCAAACGGCGGGCTGCCAGGCCGCCGCGATTCCGGCAGCGCGTACATCCCCAGCGGCACGGCCACGATCGCGACTGGGACGTTGACCAGGAACACGGCCCGCCACCCCACGTTCGGTACCAGGACGCCGCCCAGCACGGGGCCGAGCGCGAATCCCAAGCCCGCGACCGTCGTCCACACCGCGAGCGCGCGGGGGCGCTCGGCCGGCGAGAACATCACGGCGACCAGCGACAGCGCCGGGGGCAGCACACAGGCGGCCGCCGCGCCCATCAGCACCCGCGCCGCGATCAGCTCATCCGTTGTCTGAGACGCCGCCGCGAGGACCGACGTGACGCCGAACGCCGCGAAGCCGGACAGAAAAACCCGGCGACGGCCGAACCGATCCGCCAACCCGCTCCCGACCAGCAACATGCCGCCGAGGCAGACCAGGAAGCCGTCGATGACCCACTGCAGCTGTCCGAGCCGGGCGTTGAGATCGCGTGAGATGCCCGGCAGCGCCACGTTGACGATCGTCGAGTCGACGGCGCTGATGAACATCGCCGCGCACAGGACGACGAGGCCGAGCTGACGCCGATCGTGACGGTCCCCAGGCTCGTGAGCCAGATGCCGGATGAGGAGCGGTTGCTCAACCGGCAAGCGCGCGGGAAATCGTCGAGACCACGACTGACAGCACGAACGCCCCGAAGAAGCAGGTCGTCACCGCTCTGGTGTAGCGCAGCGCAGGGGACGCGACATGCCACTTGCCGGGCGGCCCGATCCCCCTCTCGGAGCGGATCTGGCCGCGCGTCACCCCGGCCGCCAGCAGCTGGTCGGTCAGACTCGAGATCATGGGCTCAGGCCCGGAAATCATGACCGCATGGTCGCGGATGTCACGGTCGATCAGCGCGGCGATTCCCGCGATCGTCGGCAGACCCCGTTGCCGGCGGTCCCACAGATGGACGTGCAGGCCGGGATAGTGCCCCGCGCACTCCGTGAGCTCGGACAGCTTGAACGCCTGGTCGGCGTGATCGACTCCGACCACGAGACTGACGTCATACCCCTCGTAGCGTTCAGGGTGCTGGGCCAGCTCTCCCGCCATGGCCAGGAACGGGGTGACCCCGATTCCGCCCGCCAGCCATAGCTGCTGCTTGCGCTGGGGTCGCTCCATGACCATGCGGCCATAGGCCCCATGGAGCAATGCGCGTGAGTCGCCGCCCGCGGTGATGTCGGTGACACGCTTCGTGTGCGTTCCGCCGGCTTCGATCACCAGCGACAGCTGCTTCTGGCCCGGGGCCGAGGCGATGCTGAACGGGTGTGACTCAAACTCGCGATCGAGCTGGGCCAGGTTGTCGAGCAGATCGACGTAGGTGAACTGTCCGGCCTTGAACCGCGCCGGTTTCCCCACCGGCTCGGCGTGCAACTCCATCGCATTGGCCTCCGGGTGGAATTCGGTTGAGATGATGCGGTATTCGCGCTTGGGCTCGGCGACCCGGCGCACCACGGCGACCCAGATGAAGGCGGCCGTGGCCAGACCGAAGATGACGTAGAGATAGTCGCGCAACGCCGGGATCGCCGAGGTGTCGAACGCGGAGTTGTCGATCAGGATGCTGTACCCGGTGAGGATCATCGCCAGCCCCAACAGCAGGTGGATCGCGCGCCACCATTCGAACGACAGCCGCATGTACATGGTGGGAACCAGCGCGATCGCAATCGCGATGTAGGAGATCCAGTCGAGGGCGACCACGTGGAAGGGCACCAGCACGTGAGCAGCGTTGAGAAAGGTCGAGCCGAACAACAGGCCCCCCACCAGATACAGCACGGGGTGGAAGCTGACGAAGGCGAACATCGTCATGCCGATCACACCATGGGCGACGTAGACCCGGGTGAGATCGCCGAACAGAAGCTCGAGTACGGCCAAGCGGCCGGCCATGATCACCACCACGGCGAGCAACACGGCCGCGGTGATGCCCGTCACCTCACCGAGCACAAACCCGGTGCCTCGGCCACTGAGGCGGCCGCCGTTGGCGGCGTTCGTGTGAGCGTCGAGGAAGTACAGCAGCAGCGCGATCCCGACGACAATCGCGACCACCACATACCCGAGTAGTCCCGGGCCGCCCCACCGTCGCAGCTGGCGCTCGACCGCGATCGACGCGCGTCCCCCGCCCCGCTGGACCGCGGCCGACGCACGGGCCCCACCGCTCATGTCGCAAGCCTAACAGCGCCAGGTTCCAGGTGATCGCCCAGTCAGGCTGACCAGGCTGGCGCAGGCTCGGTTCCTCGCGCTGTCCACCTGCTCAAGCCAGAGGGTCCAGTTTTCATGGCGCGTCCGTGGCGGACTGCGCAGGGTCAGGTCCGCGCGCGGGCGTGAGCGGGCCTGACTTATATAATTGCCGCGTGACGCCGCTCGTGCTCGAGGTGCTGGAGGGCAAGGACGTGGGCCGGCAGGTGCCGATGGCGGATGCCGTGGAGGCCGGCCGAGCGGCTGGGTGCGGCCTGTGCCTCGACGACAGCGCTGTCTCCGACCGGCACGCGCGGTTCACAGCCCAGGGCGGCGAGGCCGTGGTGGAAGACCTCGGCTCGGCGACCGGCACCTACGTCAACGAATTGCAGGTGATCGGCCGATCCGAGATCCGCCCGGGCGACCGCATCCGGCTCGGCATGACCGTCGTGGAGCTGGTCACCGAAGAGCAGGCGGTCGCCGACCGTACGCGGCCACAGCAACCGCCCGTCCCGGCGCTCGCTGCCGGCGTGCTCGAGCACGTGCCTGAGCACGAACTCGCCTCGGGATACGACACTCGGCCCGCGCCGTTGCGCGTGCCCGAGACGGGCGCCGCGTTCGTCACCTCCGAGGGCTCATCCGAGGCCGGTCAGGAGGAGCGCTTCGGCGCGCTCGCCGCGTGGACAGACTCCCGCGTCAAGCACCAGACCGAGCTGACGGCGTTCGGCCTGCTCGCCGTGGCGGCGCTCGCCGTCGTGCTCGTGTTCTTTCACTAGCTCGACGCGGCGCTCCGGCTGACCGCTGTGGCGGTGAATTGGCACGGCCGAAAGGCTGGGAACGACCCGACCGCCGAAAATGAGGCCTGCATTGGGACGTTCCCAGCGCGCGCGCGTCAGTTGTGATGGCCCAGGTAGATCGTGACCGCGATCGCGTCGGCCAGCACGATCAGGAAGGCGATCATCGTGGCGTAACCGCGCGTCGCCTGCGACCCCCGGCGACGCCGGCGCTGATACCCCGGCGGCGAGAACTCACCGGACGGAACGCCCGCCTCCACCAACGCGCTGATCGCCTCCGGCACGGCCTCCGGTGCAGGCACATCGCCGCGAGCGTCGTGTGGCGCCGCGACCACCAGATCCCCCGCGTCGGACTGCACCCGCAACCGGGAGTGGCCGATCGTGATGCAGTCACCCGGAGACAAGACAGACTCTGCCATCACCGGCTGGTCGTTGACGATCACGGCGCCATCGGCGTGCAGCGCCCGGATGGCAAATCCTGAGGAAAAGTGCTCGATCACCGCGTGGTGTCGTTCGACCGCGGGATCGTCGATGGTCACGTCACAATGCGACCGGCCGATCGTCAACTGCGCCCGCAGCGCGTACTCGCGCGGCGAGTCCACCCCCTCCTCGACCAGGATGAGTCTCCGGCTCCCAGCTCCTTCTCGTCCGGAGGGATCGGCTGCCCGCGACGCGGCCTCGACGAGCGTGCCGCTCCCATTCTGCGTGGCGGTGGGCAAGATCGGGATCAACGCCAGTTCGGGCGGGATCGACCACTGCTCGCGGCGAAACTCGCCCGCCGATTCCAGATAGGTCAAAGACACGATCGGCAGCAGCACGATCTTGGTGGCGATCGCGAGCAGCCAGGAGGCCCAGAAGAAGCCGATCGCCTCGAGCGTGGTCAGGTGGATGTGCAGCACGCGTGCGGTCGCGTAGAGCAGGCCAAGCTCGGCGAGCGCGAGCACGAATGTCATCCATGGCGGTTGATACTTGATCGCCCACGCGTAGACGACCACATCGAGAGCCACCCCCAGCAGCAGGTAGATGCCCAGCAGCACGAGATAATCGATCGTGCCCGTCGCGGCCCACAGGATCAAGCCGAGGACGACGGGCAGAAATACGAGCGTCGCGACGCGCGTGTGAATCCGGCCAAGCGTGGTTGGGCACATGTCAGGCCAGCTGCCTGGTCTTGTGGACGTGGCGCAGTGACTTCTCGACGTGACGGGCCAGGCGCAGCTGCATCGCCAACCTCGAGACCATATGTCGGCGGTGCAGCTGCTCGGCGCGCGACACGTCACCGACGAAACGCCGGGCCATGTATTTCAGACCCGCGATCGTGTCTCCGTTCGGGACCACGGTGTTGGCATTGAGCCCGAACATGCACAAGCGAGAGTCGGCTCGATCAAGCGGCGGGATGCCGCAGTTCGTCTTCAGCCGCACCCGCCCCGCTTCCAGCGGCACGTCGTAGAGCTGGACCAGCCGACGCAGCAGCGGCAGCGAGAGGGCGTTCTTGACGAAGCCGGTGGAGAGCACGATGCCCGTCACGTCCAGCTTGACCGGGCTCGTGCCGGAGTAGGGCGCCAACGTCACCGCCAGCCCAGCCGGTCCGGGGTCGATGGCCGTGACTTCCCCGACCTGCTGCTCATAGCGGCCCTCCTTATGGCCTTCTTTCACACTCGCCTCCCAGCCGCGGCGCGTCGGGGCGGTCCCCTTGAGCACGACGCCCAGAAAGGCGAGGCGCTCCTCAAACGACAACGCCTGGAAGGCGTCGATCCCGCTGCCGTCGAACAGGCAACGGGGAACGTTGAGGTCCTGCTCGTCCGGATGCGGGTTGCGCCGCAGCGCGATGCAGCTCGCCCCGGCGTCGAGCACGTTGACCTCCTCGTTGACGGCGGCAATCCCAGAACCGACAACGATGTACACGCCGCCGGGCCGGTAGCGCTTGGCCTCGTAGGCTTGGACGACGTAGGGGGCGGTCGCAGGATCGTTGCGGGCCGACCCGAAGACGCCGGGGAACGCCAGCGGACCGTGACCGATCGCGATCGCGGCGTGCTTGGCGCGGCCCAGCAGGCGCCCCTCCTCGTTGTGGAAGGAGAAATGCGGCATCGGCTCGGGCTCCCGCACGACCCAACCGACTTTCTCACCGCCCAGCACGCGCTGCTCGTACCCCAACTCGCGGGCCACGATCTCCATCTCGGTGAGGATCGCCGGCACTCCCGGGTTCAGGGTGCGAATGGCCGAGCGGAACAGCGGCGTCGGATCGCGATGCGCGACCGCGGTGAGCTGCCCGAAGGTCGGCCAGTCGGCGGGCAGGAAGTGCGATTCGGACTCGGATCGCAGGATCGTCTGGCCGAGATTCCAGGCGAATTGCTGGTAGGTCTGGGCCGGGTTGGTGTTCTCACCGAAGATCCCGATCTGTTCCGGGGCGAACCCGAGATAGACGGCGGTAGCGTAGATCTGGAGCGCACCGAACCCGTCGCCCACGACCCCGATCACGACGTCGTTGCTCACAGATGATCGCCGCCGGCCCTCCATGCGAGGGGAAGCATACCTGGGCCCTCTCCGGGGGGTGGGGAGCTGAGCGCCGGCAGCCGCTAACCGCTCGACGGCAAGGCGGCCACCGTCTTCTCGAGATCCTTGACCTCGCTCTGGAGCGACTTCAGGTTTCGCGTGAGCGTGTCCTGGTTGGTGGTCAGGACCGTCACCGACTTCGTGAGCGCCTTGACCTCCGTGTTGAGGGTGGCCACGCTCGTCTGCAGCGCCTTGATGTCGGCTTGGTTTGTCGCCACCGCGTTCTTGTTCGCGTTGGACTCTCGGCGCAGTGCGTCGCGCGCGCGAGCAGCTTGCGCGGAGCCGGACTGCAGCTGCTTGAGGACGACGGTGGCCGCGGCGACGTTCTTTTGCAGATCGGCACGCACGCCGCCGACCTGCTCGTTGGCTTCCTGCTTGACCGCCGTCACGATCTTCGCGTTGTCATTGGTTGAGCTCGTGGCCGAGATCGCGACCACCAACGCCACGATCGCCACGACGACCCCGAGGCCGCCGATGATCAGCGCCCACATCGTCTTGCGGTCCTGGCCAGACTGCTCCTGCATCGGCTCCTCCGTGCGCAGAGGACTCAGGGCCGCGGCGCGTCTGGGGTCGGGGCGGGCAAACAGTGGCTGATCGCGTTCAGCAAGGCTGCGGTATCGACCGGCTTGGGGATGTAAGCCGACGCGCCGGCGGCGATGCACCGCTCGCGCTCGCCGTCGTCGGCTTTGCCGGTCACCGCGATGATCGGAAGCTCCGCCGATTGGATGCGCTTGCGCATCGTCGTCATCGTCTCATACCCGTCCATGACCGGCATCATGATGTCCATCAGCACAATGCCGATGTCATCTCTCTGGGTGAGAATGTCCAGTGCGTCCGGTCCGCTTTCAGCCCTCACAACAGTCATGCTGCCGCGCGTCAGCAGCGCGCTGAGAGCGTAGGCATTGTTGGAGTCATCCTCGACGATCAGTGCGATCGCACCGGCCACGTTGCCTGCGTAGAAGCCTTCCCGGGAGTTTGTGTCGGCGTGGCTGGTTTCCATCCCCAGACCCTCAAACGCAGTCATCGTGAGCCTCCGTTGGTCGCATGTCGCTCGAGGAGCACCGCAGCACTCCGGCGCGAGCCGGGCGGGCGGGAGCGAAAGGGTCGGCACGAACGCGACGGGTCAGCCCGATCGATGATCGCCCAGCACCCGTATCGGCACCAACTGGGCAAGACTTAACCCCGACCGTGGTCCGCATCGTCCCCGGCGGCATCAGGCGAACCTTGGCGTTCTGCGTCCACCCCACGGACGCCAAACGCCAAGGTTGGGGTAGGTAAAAAACACCGTATTAATTATAATTTTTGCTCAAGACGTACCGAGCTTTGAACAGCTATGCCAAGTATTGTGCAAGGCTGTCAGCGACGGGAAGGTGTCTTTGGCCTCGGGGCTAGTGTCGCGGGCCGACGAATCGAGTAATGTCGATGGCAAGCTGGCCCTGCGGCCAGGGGTTCCGAGCCCGATGGCGGCGCGTAGCTGCGCCACCGAAACGTGAGGCGGGGGCTTAGCGGTTTTGACTGCGGGGTAGTGGAGGACCTCCATCGACGTGAGCCGCACCGACTGGGTGGGCGCGTCCTGATCTGATGAAGCGCGCGTGGGGTCTCACCCTCTCCCTGTCGCGCGCAGCCGAACAGAGGGGGCGGGAGGCTTGAAGACCATGATGGGCAGCAAAGGCGACGACCTTCCAGAGGGCGACGCGGGCAAGCCAGCGCCGGGGCGCGGATCGCGACGGCTGTGGCCGGCGATCGACGCCCGACGACGTCTCAATGCTCGCCCCGCCGACGGCATTCGCACGGGCGATCGCAACCAGCCGCGCTCCTCGGACCCCACGCCGGGGCGGCGAGCGAAACGCGACCGGGCAGTCGCGCAGGTCCGTACGACCGAGGGCGAGCTCAACCGCGACATCGTCCGCCGCGCCAAACGGTTCCGTGAGCGCGCCGCCCAGTCGCTCAGACGCTCGCGCCGGTCCGACCAGGACGCCGACGCCGTCTGAGGCCGCTGGGCGGCACCGCGCGGCCGTGAGGCCCGCTCGCTGTCGCTCAGCTGCCGACGCCCGCGTCGGTGTCTGTCTCGGACCCGGACGGGTTGTTGCGAGGGGGTCCGTCGAGTACGTAGATTTCGGCGCCGAGGTCGGGATCGATGTGGTTTGCGCTCAGCATCGCGACGACCGTGCAGCCGGTCAGTTCGCCCACGATGGCGCTGCTCTCCTCGCGCATCGCCTCTTGAAATTCGTGCCGGATCTCCATCACCTTCTCGGCCCGCCCTTTGCGCACGAGGGACTGCTCGCCCTTGGTCAGCGTCTGTTCGAGCATGACCAGGACGACGTTGTCGCGGATGGTGGTGCGTGCTCTGGTCGGTCCACGGCCGGTGTAGTCGCGCAACAGTACGACGATCGCGTTCGATATCGCTGCGTACAGAGCGCCGTTGGACACACGCTCGCGTTCGGCTTGATCGCTCATGGCGGCCTTGCTTCCTCGCCTCTCCCTTGGATTGTCGCGCGCCGGAAACAGGGAAAGACGGCGAAACCGCCGAAGCGCAAGCTGACCGCCAGCGTCGATTGCGGCTGAACGGTCTACTGACAGTGTCGCAGGTTCCGCGCTGGGCCTGGATTACCGGCGTTATGCTCCGGCATCGTGGCTGCCGAGGTCGAGAACGAGAAGCGGCTGGCGGCCGAAGCCGCCGCGGAGATGGTGCAGAACGGAATGAGGGTCGGACTGGGGACCGGGTCGACGGTGGCCTATCTGCTGCCGGCACTGGCGCGGCGACAGTTGTCCCTGCGCTGTGTGGCCACCTCGCCGCGGACCGCGCAGGTGGCGCAGACGCTCGGACTCTCGGTGGAGCCGTTCACGCTCGAGCGGCTGGACATCACGATCGACGGTGCGGACCAGATCACGCCCGAGGGATGGCTGATCAAGGGTGGGGGAGCGGCGCACACCCGCGAGAAGGTGGTGGCGGTCACCGCCACCCAGTTTGTCGTCATCGCGGACTCGACCAAGCCGGTGGCGGCCCTACACCCGCCGGTTCCGTTGGAATTGCTGTCCTTCGGTCTCGAGTCCACGCTGCGGCGGCTGGGAACGGTCACCGTGCGCGATGTCAAGCGCAGCCCGGATGGCGGCGTGATCGCCGATTTTACCGGGGAGGTCGGCGACCCGGGCGCCCTGGCGGCGATGCTCGACGCGACCCCCGGCGTGGTTGGCCACGGCCTGTTCCGGCCGGAGATGGTGAGCACCATCCTCGTCGGGCGCGGCACCTCGGTGCAGCGGACCGACCTGCCCGCCCACTGAGCCTCCGCCCACTCGTCACGCCGCCGAGCTGCGGGCCGGCGAGCGCGCGTGGCTCCTCGCGGTTAGGCGGCCGACGCGTCGGCCAGGACGGTTGAGTGCGTGGCCTCGACGCGGCCGGCCGGGATCGACGGGTCGCGGTGAAGCAGCTGGGCCAGCGGCCTGCGTTTGTCCTCGCCGCTGATGAGCCAGAGGATCTCGTTGGCCCGGGCCAGGGCGGGGTAGGTCAGCGTCATCCGCCGGTGCCCCTGATACGGCGCGGTGAGGGCGACCAGCCGGTCGGTCACCTCCAGGACCGGATCGTCGGGCACGAGCGAGGCGGTGTGGCCGTCGGGACCGAGCCCGAGATGCACGAGGTCGAAGCGGGCTGGGAGCTGGCCGGCGTACGAGGCGGCGGCGCTCTCGAGGTCCGGGTCGTCCACGGGCATCGGCAGGACCGTGGCCGGCGCCTGGCCGAGGCTCTGGCGCAGATGGGTGAGGTTCCGGTCCGGGTCACCCTCCGGCGCGACACGCTCGTCGACCTGGAAGATTTCCATCGACGCCCACGGAACGTCCTCGTCGGCCAACTCGGCGAACATCGCCCACGGAGTGCGACCGCCGCTCACCGCCCACCGGAACCGCCCGTGATCGGCCACGGCCGCTCGGGCCAGCGCGGCCACGAAGCTGGCACCGCGCTGGGCCAGCGACGACGCATCGGGGACCGTGATGAGCTCGAAGTCCACCGCCGCACCTAGGACGGCTTCTCCGCGTGGCCCCCGAACTCAGAGCGCATCGCCGAGAGGATCTTGCCGGTGAATTCGCCGTTGCCGCGCGACTCGAACCGCTCGAACAGGGCGGCAGTGATGACCGAGGCGGGGACGCCCGTGTCGATCGCGGCGTCCACGGTCCAGCGTCCTTCGCCGGAATCGGACACGCGACCGGCAAAGTCGTCCAGTTGGGGCGAGCGGGCGAACGCGTCAGCGGTCAGGTCCATCAGCCACGATCCGATCACCGAGCCACGTCGCCACAGCTCAGCCACCTCCGGGACGTCGATGTCATACTGGTAGAACTCAGGATCGCGCAACGGCGTCGTCTCGGCGTCGATGTCGGCCGGCGCGTGTAAGCCGGCATCGGCGTGCTGGATGATGCTCAGCCCCTCGGCGATGGCGGCCATCATCCCGTACTCGACGCCGTTGTGGACCATCTTGACGAAGTGTCCAGCCCCGTTGGGCCCACAGTGAAGGTAGCCGTGCGGCGCGGTCCCGTCCTGGCGCGTGCGGCCGGGGGTGGGTGAAGCGCTGGACTCACCCGGGGCGATCGTCTTGAAGATCGGATCGAGATGCTCGACGGGCCCGGGCTCGCCTCCGATCATCAGGCAGTAACCCCGATCCAACCCCCAGACGCCACCGCTCGTGCCGCAGTCGATGTAGTGGAGGTTCTGCTCGGCCAGCTGCTTGGCCCGCACGATGTCGTCGCGGTAGTAGGAATTGCCGCCGTCGATCACGATGTCACCGGGCTCGAGCAGGCCGGTGAGCTGGTCCAGGGTGGGCTGGACGATCGCTGCCGGCACCATGATCCACATCGCTCGCGGCTTCTCGAGCTGATCGACGAACTCCTGCAGTGTGGAGGCGCCGTGCGCCCCTTCGCCTTCGAGCTGCTGCACCGCAGCGGGGTTGACGTCGTAGGCAACACAACGATGCCCATCCCGGAGCAGACGCCGGACCAGGTTGGCACCCATCCGTCCCAGCCCAATCATCCCGAGTTGCATTGGCTTGTCGGTTGCCATGGTGAGTCTCCCTCAGTGGGTTCGATATTGGCGCAGGTTGTCGGCCTACCGTGCCTTGAGGGCGCGGTAGCGGCGGATCAGGGCGTTGGTCGATGAATCGTGGCCAAGCTCCGGTTCGCTGTCACTTTCCAACTCGGGGATGATCTGCGTGGCCAAGGCCTTGCCGAGCTCCACTCCCCACTGGTCAAACGAGTCGATATTCCAGATCGTGCCCTGCGTGAACACACTGTGCTCGTAGAGGGCCACCAGCGCCCCGAGGAGGCGGGGGGTCAGCACCTCCGCCAACAGGACGTTCGTCGGACGGTTGCCCTCCATCACGCGATGCGGGATGACATGCTCGGGAGTGCCCTCGGCACGCACCTCTGCCTCGGTCTTGCCGAACGCCAGCGCCTGGGCCTGAGCGAACACGTTGGAGGAGAGAATGTCGTGGTGATCTCGGAGCGGATTCAGGCTCTTGCCGAATCCGATCAGGTCGACCGGAATCAGCTTCGTGCCCTGGTGGATGAGCTGGTAGAAGCTGTGCTGCCCGTTGGTGCCGGGCTCCCCCCAGTAGACCGCGCCGGTCTGGTAGTCGACCGGCGCTCCCTCCAGGTTGACGTGCTTGCCGTTGGATTCCATGGTGAGCTGCTGAAGGTAGGCGGGGAACCGCTTGAGGTACTGCTCGTAGGGCATCACCCCCGCGGTCTGAGCGCCGAAGAAATCCCCGTACCAGAGCGCCAGCAGACCCATCAGGACCGGGAGGTTCTGTCCCAGAGGAGCGGTCTTGAAGTGCTCGTCCATCTCGTGGAAGCCCGCCAGCAGCTCGCGGAACTGCTCGGGGCCGACGGCCACCATGGTGGAGAGCCCGATCGCCGAGTCCATCGAGTAGCGGCCGCCGACCCAGTCCCAGAAGCCGAACATGTTGGCCGTGTCGATGCCGAACTTCGACACGCGCTCGGCGTTGGTCGAGACGGCGACGAAATGCTTAGCCACCGCGGACTCGTCCCCGAGCTCGCCGAGCACCCAGTCGCGGGCTGAGGTGGCGTTGGTGAGCGTCTCGAGCGTGCCAAACGTCTTGGAGGCAATGATGAACAGCGTCTCGTCGGCCGACAGGTCCCGCGTGGCCTCGACCAGGTCCGTCGAGTCGACGTTGGAGACGAAGCGGAAGGTCATGTCGCGACGGCTGTAATGGCGCAGGGCTTCGTAGGCCATCACCGGGCCGAGATCAGAGCCGCCGATACCGACATTGATCACGTTGCGGATGGGTTTGCCGGTGTGCCCCTTCCATTCTCCAGAGCGGACTCGCTGCGCGAACGCGGCCATGGCGTCGAGGACGTCGTTGACCTCCTCGACGACGTCGACCCCGTCGACCACCAGGGACGTCCCCCGCGGCATGCGCAGGGCGACGTGGAGCACGGCGCGATCCTCGGAGACGTTGATGTGCTCGCCGCGGAACATGCGCTCGCGGCGGCCGGCCAGGTCGGACTCCTCGGCCAGCGCCAGCAGCAGCCGGAGGGTCTCAGCGTCGATGCGGTTCTTGGAGTAGTCGAGGAAGATGCCGGCGGCCTCGGCGGTGAAACGCTCGCCGCGGGCGGGATCCTCGGCAAACAGCTCCCGTAACGATCGCTCCGAGATCTCGGCGTAGTGGCGCTCCAGGGCCTTCCAGGCCGTCCGCTCACGCAGCGGCGTCACGGTCATGTCGATCTCCTCTGCGGATCGTCTCTCACGTCAGCGCAGCGTGCTGGACGTCGACGCGCTCCATCAGGTGGTTCCAGGCGTCGACGAACGACTTGGCGCCTTCGGTCTGGAGCTGGGCGGCGAGCGCCTGCGTGTCGATGCCGGCCTGCGCGAACCGGGCCAGGAGCTCGTCGCCTTCACCGCCATCCGCGGGCATCGGGTCGCCCACCTCGCCGTGGTCGAAAAATGCCTCGAGCGTCGAATCGGGCATCGTGTTGATCGTGAACGGCGCGGTCAAGCCGTGCACATACAGCGTGTCCGGCGCGTCGGGGTCCTTGGTCCCGGTGCTCGCCCACAGCAATCGCTGGGTGCGGGCGCCGACGTTGCGCAGCTGCTGCCAGCGCTCGGAATCCATCGTCTGCCGGTAGGACCGGTACGCCACGAGGCCGACGGCCAGGCCGAGCTTGTCCTTCAGGTCGGGCGGCACCGTGTCGGCCACGGCCACGTCCCAGCGCGAGATGAACAGCGAGGCCACCGACCCGACGACCGGATTCAGCCCGGCGTCCACCCGCCGTTGCACCCCGCGCGCGAAGGCGTTCGCCGCCGCTTGGTAGTGCTCGGCCGAGAACAGCAGGGTGACGTTGATCGGGACGCCCGAGAAGATGCACTCCTCGATCGCCGGCAGCCCTTCTGGAGTTCCGGGGATCTTGATGAACACGTTGCTCCGCGCGGCTTCCTGGTGGAGATACTTGGCCATCTTGATCGTCTTGTCGGTGTCGTAGGCCAGCAGCGGGGACACCTCTAGCGAGACCCAGCCGTCGACGCCGGCGGTGCGCTCGTGGATGGGCAGGAACATGTCGGCCGCTCGGCGCAGGTCCTCGATGGCCAGCTTGAAGAACAGAGCCTCGCCCGACAGACCCATTCCGGCCTTCTCCTTGATCGCCTTGTCGTAGTAGCCGGAGGCGATCGCCTTGTCGAAGATCGAGGGATTCGAGGTCAGACCGGTCACCGAGTATTGGTCGATGAACTTCTGGATCTGGCCGTTGTCGAGCAGGGCCCGGGTGATGTTGTCGAGCCACAGGCTCTGGCCTCGTTGGTGCAGAGTTTCGGTTGGCCTCATGTCGTCGATTCCTCCTGGGTGGCGGCGCGGTGACGCGACGATTGTGCGCGGCTGACCGGCGAGTGGGGTGTGGCGAAGCCGATGATGCCGAGTGCGAGCGCCACGCCACGCATCATAGATCCCGGGCTCTTGCAAGCTGTGGACGAGGCATGAAATCGCCGGGTCGTACGCGTGGCGCCCTTTCAGCCGGCGACGATCGGCCACCCGGGGTCCGCCAGACAGGGAGTGCGCCGGGGGCGCCGAACTACAGGCGTGTGGACACTCAGTCGCCGGGTCGCCGGTCCGAGCGCTGGTTGGACAAGCGTATTGAGCGCAAGGGTCTGCGCCCCCGCGACGCCGCGTATCTGATCGGGGCGTTCTGGGCGCTCGCGGTGGTCGCCTTCGGCGTCGTCGAACGGCTCGTCGACCCGAAGACGTTCCACAGCATCTGGCTGGGGATGTGGTGGGCGATCGAAACCGTGACGACCGTCGGCTACGGCGACATCGTGCCCAATCAAACCGCGGGCAAGGTCATCGCCGCCTTCCTGATGCTCGGGGGACTGTCATTGCTCTCAGTGGTGACGGCCGCGATCACCAGCGGCTTCGTGTCGCGCGCGGAGGACCACCGGCGAGCGGCCGGGGAGGACCCGGTCATGGAGAAGCTCGATGAGGTCAGCGCAGAACTCCGGGCGGTCAGAGCCGAACTCGAGCAGCTTCGACCCGCGCCCGGCGGCGAGGGCCCGTCCTAGAACCCGTCCGGCCGCCCGTCGGCTCAGCTCACGAGTCCAGCGATGCCCTTGACGACGAGCGCAGCGCCCAGCACCGTGAGCGCGATGACCGCAGCCTGGTGTCCGTTGCGCCCGACCCACGCCTTCGCTCGTTCCACGGCGCCGGGGGTCCAGTCCGGGGCGATCGTATAGCTGAGCAGCGGAAGCTCAAGCAGGATCAGCATGACGAGGTTGAACCCGATCACGGTGAGCACGGTGCCCGTTGTGCTCAGGTGCTGCTTCTCGATGTGATCGAGTCCGGCCAGATACGACGCTCCGGGTAGGGTCAGCAGAGCTCCGACGGCGAACGTGGTGCGCGCCGAGCCCTTGCTCAGCGCCTGTTGCCAGCGCGGCGGCCCCTTATCCTCCTGCGGGCCCTTGCGGGCCTGCCGGCGTGCGGCGATGGCCTGGTCGCGCCCGGTGCCGAGCACGACGGCGGCGAGCAGCAGGATCGCCCCCAGGGCCACGTCGATGCCCGGGTTCACCGTGTTCTGTGTCGTGCTGACCGTGCTGGAACCCTTCAGTGCGAACACGATCACGAGGCCGAGCGTGATGCTCGTCATCAGCGCGCCGAGGAGATAGCCCAGCATCAGCAGCTTCGGGTTGGGCAGCAGCAGCATCACTGTCGCGGCCCCGACGAGAACCGGGTTCAACGCCGCTGTCAGAGAAAGCAGAAAAATCTGAGCCATCGGGTATGCCTACCTGACGCCGCGGACGGCGCTTCGCCTCAATCGGGTGAGAGCCGTCGGACGAGGCAATGTCGCAGGGTCGTGCCACCGACGATGTCCTGGTGCGATTCGGCGGCGGGGCGTCACCCATGCCCGACGCTCGAAGCCTGCCCGCGTTGGCGAAGCTCGCCGAGCACGATCTCGTGGCTATACCCACAGAAAACGTCACCGGATCCGGGTTTCCGCGGCCTGCGAAGGGGAGCGTTGAGCCCGGGGGCAGGGGCAGGGGGCAGCGGATGACGGCGGTGGGTCGGGTGCGGGCAGGCGATCGGGTCCCCCGGTCGCCCATCGGCGCGCAGCGGTCGATGTCGGCGCGGGGAGCCGGAGCGAACAAAAAGACGCCCACCCCGCCTGAATCAGGCGGGTGGTCCCGACCGGTCCCGCCCAGCGGGCGTGGGCGCACGCACGTCCGGCAAACCGGGGGGTGGGCCCGATTTGGCCCACTCACCCCGGCGGGACGTGACGGCACGCCCCCCAGACGAGTCGCACCCGGTCCTAGGCCCGGCCCACGGGACCGCGACGATGATCACCCACACGTAGGGCAGCACCCCCGCCCGAGCGCTCGAGCACGGGCGCTCACCCGTTGTCGACCAGCACGACCGGGCCGCGGAGGTGTACCGATCGCGAGAGCGCGGGGGCCGACGACTTGCCGCTCTGTGCGGGGTCGCGTGTGCTGCTCGCGTACCAGTAGTAGGCGTACTTGGTGGGATAGTGCACCCAGCGCCCGCTCGTGCAGGCGTTCTTGCCCCCGAAGCCGACATGAGGGGTAATGGTTGGATTCGGGCTCGAAGTCTCATGGGAGTCGATGCGCACGGCGACCTTGGCCCCCAGCACGGGGCGCAGCGCTCGCACCGTCACCGGCGTCGCGGCCACGGTGAGCGGACCGGCGCTGTTGGACGCCGTCACCGAGCAGTCGATCTTTGGTGATCGACGGCGGCAGGTCGGGCAGCGTCACGGTGGGACCGGTTCCGATCGTGGTGATCACGTGAGTGACCACCACCTTGTTCTTGATGATCTCTGGCACCTCGGTGTTCTCCGACCAGGAGAAGCGCTGGCGTCTCCCTGGAACACCGGAATCTCCACGCCGGTGGTGTCGGCCAACCCGTTGTGGGGGGTCAGCGAGAGTTCGCCGACGGTGGTCGTGTCCGCCGACGCCGCAGCGGCGCTCGTCAACGCTGCGGTCAGGACGACCACTCCGATCAACCACGTTCTCCGCCTCACGGTCCCCCTTCGCCCCATGATCCCCTCCGTTCCGGTCAGTCGAAAGAGGGCAGAATACAGTCCTGCACCGGTCAGTTTTCTGACCGGATCGGATGTTTAGAACCGTGATAACCGTGGTACCAAAACCGCTATGCAACTGGCTCCCACTCTCTCACGTCCTGCAAGCTCTCCCCTCGAAGCGAGCCCGCTCGGAGCGGATGTCAACCAGCTCTTCGAGCGCTGGCAGAAGCACGGCGACCACGGCGCTCGCGACGAGCTGATCAGTCGCTTTCTGCCCCTGGCTCGCAAGCTCGCCCGGCGCTACGCCGGTGCCCGGGAGCCGTTCGACGACCTCATGCAGGTGGCCAGT
>Ga0302325_10011829_pt1 | contig 18767 bp, 23 predicted proteins | sample Palsa_T0_2_FD_201948 | JGI IMG/M metagenome (GOLD analysis project Ga0302325, IMG submission 201948) | Peat permafrost microbial communities from Stordalen Mire near Abisko, Sweden - Palsa_T0_2 | ecosystem: Environmental > Terrestrial > Soil > Palsa > Peat permafrost | place: Sweden: Abisko...
ATTTCCAAATGACGATTCTGTTTTACTCTTATTTTCACCTCAAAATACTGACGATAAGAGCAGATCAAGCCAAGTCGACAACTTGGACCAAACATAGCGGCCATGGAGACCACTTCGGCTGCAGACAGAGTTCCGAAGCGTGAAGTGAAGACCGAGATCAAGGATGATCCAGATACTCCACCAACGACCGCCGCAACAGGTTCCGCTCCTCTCGTCCGGATCAAGAAAGAGGAAGAAGACCCAGACCGAGACTATGGAAAGATCGACAGAAGCCTACCAGAGGCCCAGCCAGAAGATGATATGTTTGAGGACGTGGACGGAGATGAATACGTCGATCTAACTTATGAGGGAATCGCTCACGTCAACGGTGTTCGACATTTTGTTTGTGAAGGCTTCAAAATCCGTCAAATACCCGAACCTTTCATTGTCAAGAGATCCCTACTACATCTTTTTCGTACGTTTCCCTAAGGTTCACTATTGTCCAAAGCTGATTTTTCAGAATGTATCGAGAGCAAGGCAATCGTTCTAGATCCTGACTATCAAAGAGAAGTCGTCTGGGACGAAGGCCGTGCTGCGCTTCTAGTCACTTCAATTCTAAGTTCGTGCAACCTCACAACCCTTTCTTGCGCCGCTTGACTGACTTTCGACAGTGGGCTATTTCATACCTCCTATTATATTTAATGTCCACAAGGAAATAATTAAGGTTGAAGGTCGTGAAAAAGAAAAGTATACACGTACTTGTGTTGATGGCAAGCAGCGCTTAACATCAATTTGGAAATTCATGAGCGGCCAAATTGGTTTCTTCGATACCAATACCCCCCAAAGAAAGTGGTACGCACACCAACCTCTTGAAAATCATTTTGTTGCAGCTGAGTCTGACCGTGAACAGGTACTACTGCCACCCCCTCATGAACGGTCGTGAGGTAGCTAGTACCCGCAACATCCTTCCAAAGGCGGTTAAGGACTTTTTCCGGGACCAATTCTTTTGTTGTTATGAATATGAAGAATTATCCTTAGATACAGAGGAAACAATGTTCCAGCTTGTACAGCGAGGCATTGCTCTCACACCAGCCGAGAAGATGAGGGCTATGTCGACTGAATGGGCCGCTTTTGCTAAGCAATACGAAGATGATTACATCTTGATAGTCAATTGTAAGTACGGTCGCAATACTTTAATTGTTTCCCACTGACACGAGAGCTACTTAGTATCGAAGCAGAATCGAGCCTCTGGCTTCCGGTTGGTCCTTACTATCTTCACAATGATCCAAGAAGTGCTGGCCAAAAATAAAAAGAAGAGGTCTAACAAAGATGCACCTACGTTGCAAGCCAGTCCTCAAGCGCTACTGCGAGTGCTGGATGATCAAGGTGACATCAATCCGGCGCTGAAATTAAAATTGAAGGCGATTTTCGACAGGTACGAAGGTCTTGTCAGACTCTGTTCTGTCCAAGTCACTGCCACAAAATTCAAAGTCAAGATGAACACCGTCTTCGATCCTTCTCCTAAGTTCTTGCGAGATTCAGGCGTCAATCATGTTCGCACGTTCTCTCCCTTAGAGCTTGTGGTAACCGCCGTGCTTGTTGCGGTTCACATGGATCATCGAACTGATAAACAGCTCCTAGACGATGTCAAGGCGATGCGCCTATACCTCAGGGTGGAACATAAGGATCTTCGAGTCAATGCCCAATGCTGGGCTACATCATGGTACTTTATCACGGAAATTATGGATCGTCGGAGAGGAGTCAAGCCTGTTACCAGCCAGCCTGCAGACGTTTCAATGCGCGAGTTGAGACAATCCATTGAAAGGGGATTAGGTAGTTCGACGGAACGCTCTCTTGCCGCTGATGGCACAACCTCGCTTTCTGATCGAGACTCCTCACCACTCTCTTCTGCGCCGGGCTCGTCTTCAGATGATGACAGCCCAGACGAAGATACTTCACCCACAAGCACAGACGACGAGGATGCTCATGCCCGGCCTACTCGACGTGCTTTAGGCAAAAGACCTGCCAAGAGACCTGCCAAGAGACCGGCCGCCAAAGTGACATCAAAGCGCGGTAGACCGTCTAAGCAAAACACCAAGAAAGGCAGACCAGCAAAAAAAGCGAAGAGAACACCGAGTGTAGATATAAGGTTTGAACAATTGTACGAGTCTTGAAAGCATAGAAAGGCGTTGTTTTACATTGGCATTTATGGCGTGGCTGCATCAGGATAGGAGCATCTCTTGCGTATGAACACGAATTCATTGCTAGCATGGAGTTTGAAGGTTGATTGACCGTCACGCGGTTGCATGATGGAATGAACTGAAGTGTACTCGTATCATATATAGCTCTAGCATCCATAGAACCCCAACCCAATAAAACGAATCCCAAAAGCCATATGTAACCATTCTATGCACCTGTACCACTCCACCCCATTACCCCAATCTACAACTCCCACTGCCCAAACCCCAACACATCAAACGCCCACTCCTTCCATCCCCTCTTCTCCCCAGGCAACCTAACCTCCTCCCACTCCCCCTTCGTAACACCCCTCCACTCCTCCACCGGAATCCATCCAATATACGCCCGATCTCCAAACCCGCCAATCCAATACACCTCCCGCACAACAAGCCTCGCCCACTCACTAGCATGGATCCTATTCCCCGGCAGCCATAACTTCGCATCCCTATGCTTTTCCACAAAACATTCCCCAACACCCTTACTTGTTACATCTTCCTCTGGTATCTTCTCTAAATATCCGAGCAACGAGAAGCGCGGGAGGTTGACAGCGGAGTAGGGTACTGTGTCGGGAGTAGAGGAGGAGGAGGACAGCGAGATTCGTGATTTCGGCGGGTAAGGAGGTGTCCAGCGGAGGGAGAGCGAGATGTTGGAGCCAGACGCGACGTTCCTGAAGGATGTGGCGATGGACATTGCTAAGATTGTTGGATCGCCGGTCCCTTCGCAGTCGGCGATGTAGTCCAAGAGGCCGATTGGCATTCCTTCTAAGTCTGAGGGGGCTTGTTTGGGGTCATTTTCGGAGGAGGAGGAGGAGGAGGAGGAGGAGGGGTGATGGGAGGATGGGAAGATTGTAGAGAGTGTGCCGAGGGGGGTGAGGTTTAGGATTCTTCGCGCGAGGATGGCGGATTCGTAGGACGTGGGGATCTTGAAGTCTAATTGATTGATATCCGCTTGTGGGGGGTTGGCGAAGATGTGTTTTGGGGATGAAGGGGTGGAGAGGAGGGTGTTTGCTGCTGTTAGCGGGAGCAGGGAAAGGAGAGGGAGATGCATATTGTGTTAGTTGTAAAAATTGCAGAGTTAGAAGACGGGGGAATGAGTTTGCTGGAGGGAAGAGAGAAGGAAAGTCAATTGAAGCCAAGGCGGTATGTCTGGTCCGAGACAGGTGGGGTTATCTGCGACGCCACAATTCAAAACACGCGCTCGACAGGGATATTGAAGCTCTGGGTCGCCTCGGCAGAGACGAGATAAGATAACTTTACATGAGTACAATCATATGCGAATTAAACCTGTTTACGTTTTCTTCCCGCGAAAACATATTTATTTTCTATTTTAACTGGTTAAAACACACTAAATTTATTTATATATTTCACTTAGCCTAAGCTTAATCTTAATAAAAATTAATATATAAGATTTTGCTATATAAGCGCTGTTTAATTAAAGAAATGTTCTCGTGTTTGTCACAGTTCGTCCCCACATCACGTGACTACGCGTACCTTATCCGAGGTTTAGCCACTCCGGAAGATACCTAAGCTAGCCCTACTCCTCTCCATCTCCCCTCCTTCGCTTGATATCTTAGTCTAATGGATACCTTTTACCCTACATACCGGGTCTAGGCCTGTTTCGTAACAGTTTTAAATATTAAATTCAGCTTCACATGCCTCGGCATTATCTCTTAACTTCTTTTTATATTCAGGTGATAGTAAAATGCCCGCACAATAATGAAATACGCCGAGGCACGCTTTACTTATAAAAAGCTTTATTTTAAAATATTTTAAAAGTAAATTTAATAGAGCTTATATAGCGTATTTGTCGCAAAAGTAGAACCACAATTGCATTTTTGCTAATTGTGTAATATATACCGCCCCTCGTCTTGCTCATTCTGCGACAGTATTCTAATACAATAGTAAACTTCCTTCCCAGTAAAAGCTAGCTCGGGTTAAGTAAGATATAAGTAATTTAGTATAATTTAATAAAATAAATTGAAAAGGTTGTATTTTCGCGAGAAAAGCGTAAAACAGGCCTAATTTGCATATCACTGCGAAGGTATAAGCAATCGACGTTGCCTTGCGAGAAGTGGGTTTCTTCGAGACCATCCTTGATCAATTTCTGTACTACTAACTCGCTCTCATCTTGATCACTTCATCCAGCAAAGATCACCGCATTACCTTCCTTTAGTTCACTGTTAGGAAGAACTTGTGAACAGATAGTTCTGAGCCCTCGCGTCTCTAAGGACGAGTTTAACGTGCTCCCATCCGTCTTCGCCCGCTTGCCAGATGATGGCGTCGGCAAAGCTAAGCCTATGAATTTCTCTAGCGCCCGTTTCATTCTCTTTGGTCTTTCCTCGTTCTCTGTCATATCTGGACGTGCTATCGATGCATTTTGGCCCGGACGCATTCCTAGTCTCTGCTTGGGAAAGTTGATTCTGAAGGTACTTCTGAAATCTTCATTTGGGGATGGGATTGTCAACGAATTTTTTGGATTCGCATCACTCATTGGGACATGAGCGCCAGAGATTGTTTGCTCGCCATCTTGTCCAAGTACTCCTCACATCATGACCGATGAACTGTTTTGTGAGAACGACGGCGTGCCTGACGAATAGGTTGCCAAACGGCTTTCAGTGCTGTGTGCGCCAATACCAGAGCTTGAATGAAGACTGGTATCTGACGCACTATCGTGAGGGATGGTTTCGCTGTCAAGTTCTTCGTCAAGATTGGCCATGTCTGTGGGGCTCCCTCGTTTCGGCCAACTCCAGGTATCTCTCTTGCCCTTCCCAAAGATGACTGCTCCATTTTTCTCGTTGAATGGCTTTGGGAAATTTTGTTGTCATTTCCGTCCTGAGAATGTCGGGAGACCGACTTGCACTCGATCGCACACAGAGTCATGATCCTCCCCTTTGCATGTACATGGTTCGCACATCATGTGAGCCTTGTGCCAGAATATACCCCTCGCAAGCTCCAATGGAATAGCATCGGAGTCTCCTTCTCGCTCGCAAATTTCTTTGAGCGCAGAAATGCAAGCAATAAGGTAGTCTTGTCCGATTGGAGCCGTTTGCCAGTCACGGCAGAGCCTGTTTGAATTGTTGGCCACCTTGATGAGCTTGCCAAATCCCTTGACTAGAAGAGTAACCGCGCAAATGCTTCTGGTAAAGTCAACCCACCCTTTCCCACTGGGATTCAAGACTGTGACTCTAGGCTGTACTACACTAGTGCCATGCATTATATCCATGAATGCAAACGCTTCAAACTTGTCCCGGTCTGTGAGTCGCAAGCTTGTGACACGTGATGTCAGGACTTTGACTTGATAGGTAGTCGTGCATGAGCTCCGACACGTGGTATGTTTGGCGTACTAAGTCTTGATAGCACCACTGGACGTTCCTCTCAGTCCATCCAATATTTTCATACTTGATGCTTTCGCTCGAGGCTCCTTTTCACATTTGAAAAGGTTAATAAAATTCTTCGTGAAAGCTGAACTGTGAAAACTTACCAGTTTGCAGGCGGACCGACGAAGACCACCCCACTAAATTTCTGGAGCTTTCTAAATGATACAAGTCCAGATCTTCTGTGGAGAGCCGACTATGGCAAACCTTACCGGCTTCTAGATAAGGGATGCGTGTATCATCCGTATGAAACAAAAAATGCCAAACTACAGACTTCTTCCGTTTCACTAGCACGAGCATACTTGAATATCCTTTAATCACCAGTCCTTGGTCAAAGATAGTGGCTCTGGATGCGTTCCCAAGCGTAGCTATAAGCCCGAGTGGAATTTCTAGCTCTCTTTCGTCCTTTTCTCGCCTCGGAATTGGGAAACCTTTTACGATGACAGGATTTCGCACAAGGTAATGCCAACAGGTTCCGTTTGGCCTTCCTTCTCTTCTGTTAAATTTAAACGCTCAATGCTTGCATCAAGGGTAAAGGCGGGAGGAGAGCCTGTCTGCACGATTATGTATGGAGTTGAAAAGGTCATCTCATCCGGAAGAGGGGATTCACGAAGAGCGGCTCCGATCTAGGCCAGTAGCTCTCCGATATCAGCGAGCATGGGTTCGTAACTAGAAGCTGCTACAAAGACAGTGTCCTCGATCATGGTGACCTGGAGCGACGAGCCATCAGTGAGCTAGACTATTGTGGTCAGTTGACTTTCCATATCATGTGTAAAAGGGAAGACATAGACTAACATTTATACCCTTCCCGAGCGGCTCCCTACGAACCGCCTTTTCCAGCCCTCGCAAAATCTCAATACCAGTAGTACCCCAGGTTTGTCGTATATACTGCTCACATGTCGAGCCCTGTGCATCAACTTGTAAACCGGTATACACCAATACCTCGCTAAGCTTGAGAGTTGAAGTGCTGGGAAATTGATGTTTGAGGAACTGGGAAGGATTCCATACTACCTCGAACAGAGCTCTACAAGTCGAGATATTATATCTAGTTTTTGGATAAGTTGTGAGCATATTCAAGATAGTTCTCTTGATTTCCTGTATCGTTGTTCCTTCTCTCTCTGTCAAATAGAGCTCTGCTAGTAGTTTTTTTACTAGTTTGTAATAAGCTTTGCTTTGCAGCAAGAAGTCTTTAGCCTTTGAGAAATGGGAGATGCTGTAGTCTTCATCGTCGACTGTATCTTCTAATCTCGAAGATATTCCGTCTCCTGGTGCCTCATCTGGAATAGCGGCTCCACTAACATCCCAATCTGCAACCTTGTCCTTCCAACTAGCTTCTCAAATGCTACTAAAAGCCTTTTAGAAGTCCCCGAACCACAACCTTCCCAATGCTTTTGAAATAGCTCCCATAAGGCAAGGCAACTTCAAGACCGGGGAATAACTCGTCTACGAGCGTTCCCGTAAGCTTGTCCTTCAGGTCTGCTTCAATATCAACCGATAAGTTGTCTGTCATGATAGTACGGTCATCGTCATCGTCTCATTTCTCAGAGGTTTCCATTTATCGTTTCCAACAGATGCGTAACCGGAATCTGTTGTAGGTCCTATGGCTGGGATTGGTGGAATTCCTAGAGGAGGCAGAGAGTATGCGTTTTCTGGAGATTGCAAAGTATAAAGTTGAAGATGTTGGAAATGCCCAATAGTATGAACAATCTTCCTATCAATGAGCTGTATGCTTCCGTCAAGCCGTAATTGTCTTTCCCTAATTTAGAATGTCAGCCAAAGAAGTAGCTCGTGATTAATTGAAGGTAGCAGTACAGCAATTTCGTAACTTGACCTGTCCGACTGCCAATATGAAGATGCACGTTGTCCCTATTCATCCGCAATCTATTTCTATTTTTCACGATATGCTCACCCTTCCATAGTATCTTTCCCGTCCGCTTGATGCTGGAAAGGCCTCTCGAGTCTTTCGCACCCGTGAAACATTCTCAACCGCAGAGATCCGTGCGACAATGACTCCAGCAAGACGAGAAATTCACTCGCTGTTTGGGAGCATTGCCGGATTGCTCCCTCAAGATGGCGATCTTCTTCGACCGTCGTGCTAACTGGCTGTACCGACCGTTTCACGTCTTCGAGCCAAACTGCAACGATATGGATGGATTCATGACACTCTTCCAATTCCCTGGGTAAGCTGTGTTGACCTTGGGAAATCGTCCGCACTAGTTTCCTGAATTCTATAATGAAATCGATGAAGGCTATGATGCCGTAAGGCCAGCGGCCGTCAATGACTCTACCATTGTACGTCCACGTTCGTAAGGCTCGGCGATGATGATGTCTTCTCAATGTTTGGCTTCATGACACGACAAGCAGTAGTATCCTGAACTTATGGCTGTGGGACAGCATCTCTTCTGGAGTCGTTGATCGCGGCTGGTGTACCATGATGGAAAGAGAAGACGAAGGTGGGTTCGCAGAGGGAAGTAAGGTTTTCGTGAGGCTGAACGCGAGGCAAACTCTTATATGACAAGTAAATGCTTAGCAATAAGATATCACATAAAAGAGAAATTTTAGTAAAGAGGGGAAGGATGCAAGGTCAATGCAGTTCTCCATCTTATTGTGAAAGAGAAAATTAAGCCCAGTGATAATTTAATCACGTGATAATTATACAGGTGCCGCAAAACGCAGACCATGTTGCCAGAGGTAAAGCTAGAGAAACAAAAATTGTGAATAGAACACACACATATAAGTTACGCCTCTATTCCTCTCCACTTCTCTCTCATACAACGAACCTATTATGACTATTTGTCATAGAACAGCTTGATTATCACGTGCTATACTCGAAGCCCTAAAGTGCCTAGCTCGAGATTAGCTCGAATAAGCGAAAATCTTTCCACAAACCTCAATCCAAAGATCATCGCGCCGCACGACTCATCGACAACAACACCTCCATTAACCTGTGAGTCTCTGCCATCATCTCCTACGACCACGCCAAATCGTTATCACATTAGGATTTTGATTTCCAGAGCGATACTTGTGAGAGAGGAAGCAAAGCTAATCATTTCGCCACTTCCAGATCGGACAATCATTGACAAACACAACCCGATAAACCGCAATCATGGGAAAGGTCCACGGATCCCTCGCCCGTGCCGGAAAGGTCAAGTCTCAGACACCAAAGGTACGATATTTCATTTCTGGGATGGCTTGAATGTAAGGTGGGGTGTGTGGATTCGTGGGAGAGAGCCACAGCAATTTACGACATCGCGATGATGGAAATCATGGGCGGAAAGATGGGGTTGGGGGTGGAGAATGATAGCTGATGGAATTATATCAATAGGTTGAGCCTCAAGAGAAGAAGAAGACCCCCAAGGGCCGCGCGAAGAAGAGAATCACATACACCCGCCGATTTGTCAACGTTACTCTCACCGGTGGCAAGAGGAAGGTTCGTACTGCCCAGTCTCCCTTCCTAAAACGCAATCTCTGACAAATAACTTTGTAGATGAACCCCAACCCAACCTCATAAGCAAATAACACACAATGGAGGGCGGATGATGGCGTTGCTTTACATGGAGAAGGTGAGCCTGGATCAGACTTGGGATTGATGTTCTCGAGAGCAGAGAGAGCAAATCACACTCTCCTGCTTCAGGATGGGACCGCTCATCGCTGGGAGGAAGGGATGCATCTCACAGGCGTATTTGTACATTTGAATCGAATCGAACCGACGAATGTTTCTCGCTTCTGCTTGATCAATGAAACGCTTGGTCTTCCCCTGGATTTGCGGCTTCTGATACATGTGTGATGCTGGATTGAATTTGGTTTGCCTTATCAGTGGCAGTGAAGAGGTGCGGGCAGAGGCTCTAGTTTTTGATATTATGAGTGATCGAGGCAAGTGTTCGTCCTTACAACTTGCTGTCGGCAACTGTGAAATCGAAAGAGCTCTCTTGCCAGCTGTTTGCGAAACTCTGCAAGGTCTGGGCGCATTCATATTTCGCCTAAGTGGGAGAAGGAATGTCATGTAATCCGTGCAATAGGCCCTCAAGCTCTGTTTACTTCAAAAGATATATCAAGAACCAAGAACCTAGCAGATTGACTCCCTCTTACAGCCAAGCATCTTCTCAGAGTACAAGAAGGCTAACCAGCAGCTACGGTCTCCAATTCGACGTTCGCTCCTATCTTCATAGCTCCCAATGTCATTCTACAGAATATTGACCCTTCTACTCCACGAGCATGTTTCGAATCCAATATCAGCCCTGCTGTTTGCTAATACTACCATTCATATGAAATCTCAATTTCCAGAAAGTTCCCCGACATTTACCGACATTGAGTGCGATGTGCAACATAATACTTTCGACCAGACCAGATGGAATTCTCATTCACCCTAGAAGTTTCCTAATTTTAATTGCACATCGCACTTTGGAGAGGTTTAGATTTCGAGAGGTTTGGACTTGCAGCTGCTTGGCCCCACGAGATGTTCGGGGTTTTGGGTGTCGAGTCGTCTACACCTCCGAAGAAGCACAGCCCGAAGTACCTATTAATGAAGTGTCAAGCGCAGTTCTTCTGCGACAGTCTGAGGAAACGGTGTATTATATTACTAATTGCTTTCCAAAACTCCTTCTACGGCTCTATTCTCAACAGCTCCTAGTATGCTGATCCGTCCTGGCCTCTTCCTCATTCCCACGCCTCAACTCCGTCGCCTCCCCAGGAGTATCATAACCCTCATATTCCGGCAGCATCGGCGTCTCACGAATAGCACTCCCATTTCCACCTCCCTCCGGCACTGATCATTCCTCATTAGGAGGAGTATACTCTGGCAGCAACGGTGTTTCCCCAACATGACTCGCATCCACACCACCCTCCGGCACCATCTCATCCTCAGGAGGCCCATACTCCGGCACACAATCCAACCTTGCCATATGATAAGCTGGCGGCGGCTGTTCTGGCCTATTCGCTTCCAACGCTTTCCTCTTCGCCTCCTCTTTCTGCGATGCCCAGTTCATGAACCAGAGGAACGCTGCCAGCACCGGTGAGCCAATCCCTATTGCGATTCCGATTTTCGCGCCCGCTGAGAGGTAGAATTTCTTCTTCGGGACGCCGCGACATGAATAGTTTGCGTTGGATCCAGCCTTACCGGGGATGTCCTTGGGGTTGAGCTTTGCCCAGGCGGAGGCCATTTGCTTGCAGGAGTTGAAGGGGCCGTCGGTTGAGACGCTGAGATACCAGAGGTATTTGAGTGAGGTGATGTTGGCGCTATAGAGCGGTCAGGTGTTAGCGGGTTATGGGAGAAGAACTGGGGGAAGGAAGGACTTACTATGTGACGTTCCCCATCATAATAAGTTCGGTCGCTACTTGCAGAGGAGTGAAATCGATAGCTAGTTGGTTGTAAGGCATAATGAGATAATCTCCAGGCAAATTTAAGAGTGAGGAGAAGGATACACTATCATCTGGTAAGCTGCTGATATATCGACCTTGGAGTTGGAGATGTTCTCACGTCCTCAGATTACCAGAAATGGTAAGGCCTGTCGTGTTCCAGAGGCTAGGAAAGATGATGTCCACTATATTTCCAAAGTTCTGTATGTTTATACCGGTTCGGAAGTAATCATAAAGAGGATTTGGATCTGCAGGTAGGACAGAAGTTGCAAGGTTCGGCATGGATATGCTGAGACTGAAATCAGGACGGTTTCTATCCATGGAAAAAGTCTACGAACCTAGAGATATTTCCCCATAGACTGATATATGTAGCATTGACAAGTGATGGAAACTTAATGGCTATCGGAGAGGCTTCGAATCTGGGGTCGACGCCATAGTGCAAAAGGTCGCCATCGTTAGTTGAATTAGTGGTACCAATATACATGCTTTGATCGACATTGACAAGTTTGTCCATTTTCAAGCTTTATGTTGTTAGCTGGGCATTCACGTGGTTGGTTCTTTTACCTGGAATACCCTCCCAGAATCTGCATACCCGTGATGTTCTTCAACTGTGGGAAATACATATCTAACGCTGGATTGGAATTAATCTCCATCGTCTCAAGGTATTCCAGTTTCAGCATCTGAATATAGTACAGGGCCGGAACTTTAACTAGGTTTATTCCCCCGAGCGAGATCAAGTTGTCGGCCTCAATCGAGGTGAGAAAGGAGGTAGTGTAGTTCGCGTCCTCATCGTTCTGGTCAAGGGCTGCCCAGCTTAAGATATGCTCGGTGATATTTGTGACATTGTTCATGACGAAAGATCCTGTGAAGCCGGTTCCAATCCAAACGGGACCGATGATAGTGGTGCAGAAGCCGAGTTTGGCGTTAAAATCTTCCTGGGTTTCGAAAGGGTAGGCATAGGAGAGAATGCCAGAAGAGTCATTGAACCTTCTAGTGTCGCAAACAGTACCCTCGACAATGAGCTCTATTATAGATTCATTAAGAGAAGGTTTGAAAAATGGGGATTGGAGGTTCAATGGACATGAGTTGTACATACGAGCCTTGACGATGCTTGCCGCCGCGATCAGGGCAAGGAGCGCGCTTCGGAGATGCATCGCATCTCACCCCCACCAGTACCTCGGCTTTCTCAATAAACTTAAGTTTACAACATGGAAATGATAATTATTAAACTACCCTCTTGCACAATTTCAAGACGTTTAGCGCATTTTTCTGAGTGAACCATCGTGTTTATGAAAGAAGCGGGGAAATATCTCGTATCAGTTGAGGTTGGGTCACATTCGGCTGTGCCGCATTCAGGCCTTGACCGGGGAGCCAATACTCCCCCCCTTAATAAACGTTAAATCTCATGAAAAGTGGTCCTTGTGTGGGTAGATTTCCAGGGTGTCTAGCCAGTAAAATCTAGTGTTTTTGGCCACTACCATGGAGGAACAACTCTCTGGAACCTTCTATAGCCACCCCTAGCATTTGCAACAGACCAGCTTTTGGCCTGTGCGAGGTGGCTGGCAGGGCTCTGCTACCACTCACAGCAGGTCGTTGACGCCTTAGACCCGCAATTCTTGAGAATTAACGTTTATTAAGGGGGGGGGGAGGGTAACACCCCTGAATCGTTGTATTGCAACGCTTTGATAACTAAAGATGATGTGTTGATTCCCCAGGGCACCTGAGAATTTGGGGTTCTGGAGCCTAGGTTTGGCTGCCCCTCACTGCTAACACGACCTCTAGGTCACTAGTTTTGCCTTCGTATGTTCCCATCCTGTTGTACAAACTATTTGCAGCAAACGAGACAATCCCTAGATAGTCTCAATAACCGTATTACGAGTATTTGATCGGAGATTCTGATTTGCGAAGGCAATATGGGGCAAATGAATCTGGATGTGGCAGGACTTGCGAGGCAATCAAAAGGGTGAAATATGAAATGTGGAATGACTCGGAAGATATTAAAAGAACGACCAACAGAACCAAAAATAAAAACAAGAAATATGAGCCACCACTGTTAAGTGTTCATAAAGCAGAGTCCGAAAACACTCCAAGTCAAATTCTGAAAGGAATGTTCAAATATTGATTGATCAATGGAACACTCCCCATTAGAGCTGCAGGCACAGAAGCAATAGTAACATAATCAGGTAGCACATCCGCATCACTCTCACCCGCTCTCCTATCCAAATTCATCAGATGATACGGCGGCGGCGGCGCATCTGTATCCTCCTCCCATTTCTGCCGCTCCACAGTACCCCTCTTGTATCTCTTCACAACCACGCGAGCAACCAGAAACCACAAAAGCCGACTCCGAGTCCAATTCTCAGCTTTTCACGTTTTGAGAGATGAAAGAGCGTTTCGGTGTCTGCCGGCAGCTTATGTTAAGTGTTTCTTGCTTGGCTTGGGTTCCGATAATGGTGTGGTTCACGCGTGCCCATTCTGAGCGCAGGAGACTGCAGTTGAAAGGAAGATTAGTTGCAAAGTAGAAATTGTCTTGGATATCTTGAACAGACGATATGTTGAGACTTGACAAAAGCTATCAGTAATACCTTAGGGTTAGGGTCCATGTCCCACGAAACAGTAAAGATTAAGTCTAGCGAGGGTAGAGGTTCTCGTGCACATAGCAGCCACTTCAGGATTCGGTGCGCGAGCTCCGGGTTTGAATCTTGAGAGTTCGATATCCTGGCAAGGATAGAATCGTAGGACACCTGGAGATCTCGTCGTAGATGTACTAAAGCATCCAGGTCATTTGCCTTGGTCTTGATCCGTACCGGATCGCATAGACTCTCGATATGCAAGCTGACGAGTCGAAACATGCCATTTGCTTTCCCAATTAGAGTCTCCAAGATTATTTTCCTAAGATCATTCGAGACCTTGCCACACAGAATTCTCTCCTTTAAGATCGCCTCATCGACACGCAAAACCACAAATATTTCGATATCGCGTATGTTGTCGGCGGCTCTGATATATAAATTAGGCGCATGTGCTAGTCAATGGACGAGATCATGATCATCTCTACTGCTGACAAAAACCTGGACCACGTTGTTAGCATCTTTGATGATTGTGCGTAGGACATCTAAGAGGCCTTGTCTTCGCGTGGGGTCACATTCGTCCAAGCCATCGATAATGATCACTGCAGGATTGGTCTCGAGAAGTTCAAGAATTACTTCCATGCACTCAGAAAGCTCCAGCTTTTCTGGTTTGCGCCCTCTTGCTTCTTTCTTTTTTGCCTTATATCGCTTCACGACGGGCAGCCAGATCGGCAAGTCTTCGTCAGAACATGACAACTGCTCAACGATGCTCCTTAGCAGTGCGACTGGCTCTGACCTCTCAGGCTCGTGGATTGTCCTCGCACAATAGAAGTACGTACGCCAACGGTATCTAGCTAGATTCGTCTGGGATTCGACTTCGGATGTATTCAATCACATGCGCTACTAGCATGCTTTCCCCTGAGCCTGGGATCTAGAAACCCTAACAATTAATTGTGCATGGTCAAGAGAGTGGAGACCCAGAGAGTTCCCAGAGATATATGAGATGAGAATATACATACGCCATGAAACTACAAAATAGATGACGTGCTGGAGTCCATCCATTCTGCAAAATGTGGTGTGTGCAGGAGCCACTGTCCCGATCCAGGTAGCAGACTTTTGACCTTGGTGAGATGATGGCTCGTGTAAGGGACAGTTGTTAGCCACTCGAACACTCTCAAGGGGAATTGGGGGGGGGTTTTTTTTTTTTTTTGAGATTGTCTTCAATGGCAGATACCTGGGTCGCAATTCGAGTTATAGGCTGATTCAAATCCTCCAGCACGCTCTGCAGGGACTCGAGCTCGTTGTCTATGGTAGCTTGAAGATTCTCTGTATGGGCGTCAATATCTTGGAGGATGTTAGAAAGGGTCTCGAGGAGTGAAATCTTGTCGACCATTTGGGTTACTGATCGATCAGTGTTGCTAAGAAGCTCGCTCAAGATGAGCCGCACCAATTCTTCCACCCTGTTCGAATTGCTCTTGATCTTCGCGATGTATCTAGTTGTTATTTCCTCGAGCTGCAAAATGCTTTTCGCGACCCTGAGGATCTTCTTCTGAGCAAAGTACTAATTTGTTTCTAGTAAGAATTCTAGTATCGACGTGTATGTTGTAATGATGGCCCTAGTCAGACGTTGCTGAAGGCTTGAAGACCTTCGAAGATACAGCCACTCGATTCCCTCGAATTTTGCGATGATATTGAATAAGATTTCCAAGCTTTCCAGCATGGCAACATTCGTCTGCACATCATTGATTGCTGCCTAGTAAATGCCAGTAAGCAACGAGTTACAGTACATGGAGGTTGTTTACCCGGAGCACGAGATGAACTACAGCCCATGGCAGCGCAGCATGCGCGGGATTGTATTGAACAATTTTCGGAGAATGAGCACAGCGAGGGGCGGTATATATTACACAATTAAGCATTGTGCAACAGTGGTTCCACTTTTGCGACAATAATGGTGTCTCCAATTCCTGGGAACAGTTAGTAACACATAAGAGTTAGAGATTTTGGGATTGTCGGTGTCCTTGTTGAAAAGGGGGGTTTTGTCTTTGGAAACAGCGATAGTAGTATGGATTAGGGAAGGAAATGGCGCCAAAACCCTTCTAGAATAGGTAAAAACCGGCTTTACCTTTGAATTTCTCAATTAAAGTGACCATCTTCACGAAAAAATCCCTGAGAATGACGGTTTCTCCTTTCTTGTCTCTTCATTTCCACCTGTTTCGCTGGCAAGCCTTCTCCGTTGCCTGAACGACAAGAAGCACTTCTTCTAAGATTTCTCGTCGATCCGTACGAACGAGCTGGATGGGTGTTTTGGAATTCACCTATGAGATGTCAAAATTCAATACCAAATATTCATTTAGAAACTAGGAGATGATTCTTACCCTCTTCTTGACGGAGAAGCATACACTCAGGAATGCTTACCTTCAGATTATCCAGAGCTTTCTCCCACAAAGTCTTCAGGAAGTCTGCAGACTTAGTACATATAGTGAAAATATACAACGGACTGGAGAGAAGGCTAATTCATCTGCAGTATGTAGTCCACCGCCTCTGAGAATTCAAGAATTCAAGGAAACGCCACTGGTTTCTTACTGGGTGGTACGACCCGGACTCGGATCATTTGGAGACGCCATCATCGATGCACCTCGTCTCTCTGACTAGATCAGACTATTCAAACTAGCTTGAAGCAAGATATATTTTCCTCGGGTGAACAGGTACACATTAGCGTGACAGTTCGTAATTTCAGAGCAACTCAGCCACTTGGACTATGAGAAGCGTGCTGAACGAGGGAGGAAGGGCATGAATGACTAGGTTCAGACCACAGATCATGAGGTCATGAGTTATATAGAATCCTCAAGGGATTGCACGTCGCAAACTTCGTGCGCCTACTGTGAGGTTTTCGCCTGAGGAGGCAGTACAATGAAGGCTTTGTGCAAGGGCTGAGATGGTCTAGGCTCAAATAACCTATATGCAGGCAGGCGAACATCTCGGCACCGATATGACTTTCGCGATTGTTGCGTTGCCAGGTCAACCGCAAAAGGGGCTTCGTTATGCGTCTATTCGGCACCTTCTTCAACATAATCTTCCAGCAGACACGAAGAAACGAAGAACAACTTCCGACATCACGACCACGAGCCTACTGACGCTAATTTTCATAATGAATGGTTTCGAGCTCTTCCCACGCCTTCCGGAACCCGTAAGACTCAATATCTGGAAACATGCGGCGTCAGTTCCTCGTATTGTTGGATTCCACGAAGAGCATCACATGGTCCACGGCCTGGACGACAACTCGATAGACACAAGCATGGTACCAACCACACGCCCCCCAGCAATGCTGAGTGTGTGCCAAGAATCTCGAGCACTGGGACTAGAAATCTACGAACGAATAGATGAAGGGATGAAAAGAAGACCATCAAGCCGCGACATACCCATTTATGCCAACCCGTCAGCAGACATTATATATCGAGGGAAACTGAGCTGCCGAAAGGGAGATATGTTTCAGATCAGGTGTAGGGACTGGACAGAAGAGTCGGCCCCGCTGGCAATGACACGCACACTCGCCATCGATGCTATGGCGGTGACACGGCAACGACCACCGTATAGATTCTCGTTTGACTCAATTCCTGAAATTGTTAATTCCGATGAAGAGGCTAAAATATTTATGGAAAAGGTTTTAACAAATTTAAAGAATAAAACTATGGAGGAGGTGTCACTCTGCCGTGAGAAGGGACTTCAGGACATCATTATTGTAGTAGGAAACGATGACGACCTCTCGGAAATCATACTTGTGCCTTTGCATAGCGATCACGCCCAACGATCCGACCGGGAGGTCATAGCAGTTACCGCGACGGAAATTTTCAAGCAAGACCTGGCAGATTATTGGACTTCGAAGGGGCTCCCTTCATTACCACCGAAACTTACGGTAATGACGGTCCAGCGCACTCCTCTCAAAAATTTCACTCTCTTCCCTCTTTTACCTATGGAGCTTCAGCTAGCTGTCTGGGACTTCGCAGCCCACGCATACCCACGAGTCATCGCCATGAAACCAGAACACGAAGAAAATTACCGACCACATGCAATAACACACACCTGCCGCGCATCCCGAGACGTGATTTGGCAAGGCTTACTGCTACGAGAAGCAAAGCGCCCCTATATTTTCTGCGATTCAAAGCACGACACCGTACTACTCCGCAATGATGGGTCCAACTTTAAAGAGTTCTGCAAAAAGGGACTAAAGTCCATTGCTGTGATCTATGATCCATTTGGAGTGAACCTTACTGCAACCGATGCGAAGGCTTTCGTTGGGTTGCAACGGATTGTTGTGCTGATTGGCAAGCCAAGAGCTCGATGTGAGATGACTTTGGAGCTGATATCTGAACATCAGCCACCAAGAAGACAAGTGTGCGAGCGGAACAAAGCCCGCGTTCCGTGGCTGTATGCGGAATTCCTAAGAGAAGACATGGAGAAAACAGCGAAGAAGTGGAAGACATACCAGAGAAGGAGAGCGAACCAAGGAAAGTCGAGCCCGGACTGGATCGTTCCCAGAGTGGAGGTGGCGTATCTGAGGCCGGTGTGTGAGACGGTGAGCCCGTACTTTACATAGCATGGATAAAGGCTGGCAACAAGAGAGATAGGCCACATGGCCATCTGGATATCACAGAGGATCACAGTTCAGTCTGGGTTCATCCCAAATTTGAGATTGTTAATATTGGTTTGCAAAGATTGAAATCCGGGTTGGGATTTGTTTCTGTCTTCTATTGTTTCACCTGCTATATACCCTTGATGCGTTGCGGTGTTTTTGACCAGCCTTGTCATTATTGTATGCTATTTAATCTCATAGTTTTACTATGATGGAATCATTCATGTAAAAGACTGGTGTACGCCAAGCTCAACTCGCCGTTGGCAAAGCTAAGAGTATCTTCCTTGAGAGAGCCTACTCGTGGAGCGAATCAACCCGGCACACTACGCTCCAAACAGACGTCTTCCTCATCGCCAACCTCTCCCAAATCCACCTCTCTACATCTATCTAATTTCTCTACGGCGCTAACAAGCTCTCCCCTACAACTAAAGTCTACCCCTACTCGGGTATACCTCGACAATGATAGGCGGCATCGCTAGTTGCAATATCAAAGCGATCGTGGATTACATGTCCGCCCACGCCTTGGACTACACCCCTGGGACCGCAACCGCATATTCCAACTATGGGCATCCTCTCCTACGTGATCGAAAATATCTCGGGATAGACTTATTACGATTATCTTTCG
>Ga0302325_10011830_pt1 | contig 18766 bp, 23 predicted proteins | sample Palsa_T0_2_FD_201948 | JGI IMG/M metagenome (GOLD analysis project Ga0302325, IMG submission 201948) | Peat permafrost microbial communities from Stordalen Mire near Abisko, Sweden - Palsa_T0_2 | ecosystem: Environmental > Terrestrial > Soil > Palsa > Peat permafrost | place: Sweden: Abisko...
ACGGGCACGTTAACGTTGTTAAGCTGCTCCTCGAGAAGGGCGCCGACCTGGCAGTTGCTGACAAGGTTGGATGGACGCCATTATGCTTAGCTTCAAAGAACGGGCACGCCGATATTGTTAAGCTGCTCCTCGAGAAGGGTGCTGACATAGCAGTTGCGAGCAACGACGGAAGGACGCCATTACGTTGAGCTTCAAATAGCGGGCATGTTAACGTTATCAAGCTGCTCCTCGAGAAGTACAAAGAAAAAGGCATAATTAGGTTTTGCGACGTTTGTGATTTAGGTATCTCAAATGAAGATACTTATTATCATTGCCGGGTTTGTAATAATGGAGATTTTGATATTTGCGAGGAGTGTTTTGCAATGGAAGCGCGTTGTTTATATCAGTGCCATGTATTAAAGAAAGAAAGAAATCGAGAGAGCGCTTAGTAGTATATAAAGTATTTGAACAAGAGACTTCTATTAGCTTTTAAAGCTATTCATGTAATAAATCAGTTAATTTATATTATATATTTTTTCACAAATTTAATAAAGAGGGGTTTGGGGATGGTGACATTTATATACCAAGTTGATTTCAAATGTTTCTACTACATGATTTCTAAGTAGATTAAAGGGTAAATCTGTAATTTTCTAAGAGCTTTGCTTTTTCTCTTCTGCTTACATAATTATGTGCTCTCAATATTTACCTTAGCGGAGTCCTGTATACAATTCAAAGAGTCAATTTAAAGTTCTCTGGAGTGATCTGCGACGAATAATGCAAGGGCGTTGAACCTCGCCAATTTTAATTGGGCCAAAACCATCTGATTTTTTCAGCGACTGTAACAAAGGCCAAAACTTAACCTCAAACACAAACTTCAAAGTTAAATTTTTAATAAGAACTAGACAATCAAGTGCGGAGCGCTCGTCAGAAAGTATAATGTCTGGGATTTTCGATACGTGACCGTACTGTAACGTGATCAAAGTGCAGGGAAGCGCAGGGTACCTCGTGCTATCAGCAACTCTCAGACCGGAACTTCAAAAGTTAAAAACAGACCACTCGAAGCTTGACTCTGCCTTCGTTTAAGAAGGTATACCTTGCCTAGAGTGCTCATCGTGACTTTCCTACTAATCTCTAATGTATGTATTTTACGCCCGATCTATCTAAGAGGCGTGGCGGAGCGCGACGCTGAGGCTCGTAAAGCAGGTTCCTCGACTTCTTGCACGTGAAGATCTGAAACGGCTCTCATTCGTTCAGAAAAAGTACAGTAACGTGACCATCCAAGCCCATCAAAAAAACATATTCGCGTTGGAGGTAAAAACCAGTCGGGTCAGTCGTCATCGCAATTTGTAGACGATCTACAATTTTAAGTAGTGCAATAATTAATCGATCCGGACCAAGCATTTCAATAGAGTGATCTCGTGCTATTAATTTTGGCGCTGGTAATAAGCTCGACTCTCGTCGCACGTGCTGTACAACTACAATACAATACTGTAGACTAAAAAGGAAAAAAAGGGAAGGGGCCAGTGCCAAAAGTGGCCAATGTAGTCTGTGCTCAGAATCTTTTTTATATATGCCGAATGAGAGCGAGGGTAAAAGAGGAGAGTATATCACGTGATGTGTGAACTGGCTTCCTCTCATTCTACTTTATTAAACTTTTACAAGGCAAGAATAAGATCCGGTGTTCCATGCCTCAAAGGATAGCCTTCCGCAGGCGAGTCTAATCATTCTCTTCTGTACGGTCCGTAGTGATGCTTCTCTCCCTCGCTGCCTTTATTGGTGCTTGAGTGTAGCTGGTGTGCGACTGAGGGCTGACCAGGCGTAAGCTTACTGATCGAATTCGGTACACCAGGTATTCTGTTTGGCTCATTTCAATGGGATGAGGGGCGCAGTTAACGCATGTCAGACGGCTGATTTATTGGCGCAGGAAGAGATCTGACAGGGCAAGGGAAGACAAGCTTTTAGCCGGAGTCTTGGCTTCGTACTGGCGGCGGGAAGCTGCTCCTCTCGTGTGGGATCTCCTCATTCTCTGCATCCAGGAACGGCCGATCGCAGACCTTCGTGATATTGTGTAGTCTCGAGCTGTGCTTTTCTGAAAAAAGACGGGAGATCAAGCGGGACGATGGAGTGAGCGTCACTATCCCATGGGACTGGACTTGGATGCCCTGCCGAAAGCGCCAGCACAACACGGCCACAGGTGCACCGTTTCTAATTCGAAGCCCGAACGAGCATGTTTGTTTTTCCAGCCTGTCACTTTTGGACTGAATGCGCTGTGAGTGACCAATACGAGCTTTGCTTACAGGCTCTGGTATTCCCCCTGTAAGGTTTGATTCAGCGGCTTCGTGCCTTTCTCACCTCCTAATACGGCTACCTCCTCGCAATCTCATTCTAGCCGATCACGATAAGCTTCTCGTCCGCTTCAAAACATTAACCAATGTCATGATTCGAGATGCCCTGAAAGTCTCACGCGACCGGAAAGGAGACAGCGATCTCGAGGTAGTCGCCATGAACAACACCGGAGAGCCCGTCCGTCAGGGCTTCGAGACTCTGGAAGGGATTGAGATGGTTCCAGGGACGGTGCATCTGGTTGACAGTGAGTTCAACATCCTCAGAAAGAGGGTTGCAATCTCTTCAGCAAATAAGTCAGCTCTTCTTTTGCTCAATGCTGACTTTCCCAAGTGCAAGGAACCTCCAGCCTCAAGCATCAAATTGGCAACAATGCAGACGTCGTATTAATTCCTCAGCCGACGAGCGACCCCGATGACCCTCTCAATTGGAGCCCTCTGAGAAAAGAATACCATTTCTGGTTGCTAATAATATGGGGGATCCTCATGGCAGCATCCGTCAACTGGAGTGGGCCTGTTTGGGTTCGTCCTCAGCCCTTCCATTCGCACAACGAGTCTAATATCCTCTAGGTACCACTTCAATATGCCCTCAATACCACTGTCGATGACCTCAATATCAGCTCCGCTCTATGCTTTGCATTCTTGGCAATTGGTTGCATCCTCCTCCAGCCCACAGCCATGAAAATAGGGAGACGGCCGGTATACATATTAGGCACATTTCTGAACGTGGTAGGGTGCATAATGGGGGGTTTCCAGAAGTCGGTTGAAGTCTACTACGTGGTGAACATTCTTACCGGCTTTGGCGCGGCTCCAGTCGATTCACTAGTGCAGATATCTACAACAGACTTGTTCTTCGCGCATGAGCGAGGCACAAGGTTGAGCCTTTTTGCTTTTGCTCTAGGTACGGGATCGTATATGGGGCCAGTTGCTGCTGGATACATCACGGAATCACAGGGCTGGCGATTCTGCTTCTGGTATCTGGTCATCTTCTTCGGCATAATCTTGCTTCTACAAATATTCACACAGGAAGAAAGTATCTTCAGACGACCACTGCCAGAGCCAGAGGCATTGCAGGATCTCAACAAAGATGGTTCCGTGAAAGAAGGCGACTTTACTGGAGAGAACCCCAAGCCCCTCATCACTAAGCGCAACCGACGAGACACAGTTACTACTGTCTCAACCTTCCCAATATCAGCGCAGACGTACTGGCAAAGGATGGCCCCAATCCATACCCAAAATGCCAATCCTAAGAAGTGGTGGTGGCTCGCTCTATTCCCATTTCGACTCATTGCTTTTCCAGCAATCTTGTGGGTAGGCATCATGACCGGCATCCAGATCATGTGGCTCTCCCTGCTCTCCGTCACGCAATCAGAAATCTTCTCTGTGCCTCCTTACAACTTTGGCATTGCAGCTGGTATGTAACTTCCCCCTGTCCCTCGATACCTAACTCACACTATTATAGTTGGAGACACAAACATCGCTGCTTTCGTTGGTGGCATCTTCGGCATGTGTTGGGGCGGCCCCGTGTCAGATTGGTATATTCTTCGACGTTCCCGTCAAAACAAAGGTATCATGGAGCCCGAATTCCGTCTTTGGCTCCTCATCGTACCTGCTATTCTTAATTCAGCCGGTCTCTTGATGTACGGTCTCGGTGCGTACAATGGGTTGAACTGGGTGATATCAGCTGGCGTGGGAACGGCTTTTATTGGATTTGGGATTGGTAGTGGGGGTGCCATTTGTTTGACGTACGCAATTGATGCCTATCCCGGCATTGCGGCTGAGAGTATGGTGCTGATATTGTTCATCCGAAACGTTATTGGATTTGCATTTACATTCGCGATACAGTAAGTTTCAACCTCGCCTTTGTTCAGGTGAAGGATTATGTGCTGATGATGGAAATAGACCGTGGATAGACGGCCTTGGCGGGCCAGTAACAACCATTATGTTGGCAGTCCTGTGTCTAGTATCTATGATGAGCTTCTTGGTCATGGTGAAGTGGGGCAAGAGCTTTAGAAGGAGGACGTCGGAGAAGTATTTGCATTATACGGCGCAGAGAGCTAGACAGGCGTGAACATTCGGAGTTAGGAGAGTTGTATATACCCATTTTGGTTTTTTATTATAGTGAGCGTTAATATATGCGTAGACGGCGGCCTCAACACACTCGGGTATTATCAGATGAAAATAAGTTATGCATCCCACAATTTCGGTCAAGACATGTACAGCTCATTACAGATTTCGTCTTAACTCTTTTCTGGCAAGGTGTATCAGATGAAATTTCATCTCAAGTGTTGAGAAGTTTTTGTTGCACATCGCAATTCTGTAGACAAGTCGTCACCGATTCACTTTACAATTTATTCTCTCCCTTTTCTGGCAAGGTGTATCAGATGAAATTTCATCTCAAAGTATCAATTAAGAAAGTTTTTGCCCTAACCCAGAACTCAGTACTGCCTCTCATCTGTACACGTTGTTGATAACTCCCCCAAACAAGCTTTCATCTCAGCCGCTTTTACTTCACTATTGAAAGGGAAGATACAAACATACTTCAAAATCCCAATCGGTATACCATGCTTTATTGTACAATCACAATGCGACTCTATCGTACACATCTCCTGTTACCTCACTTCCCCTCCTCAACACCCTGCATTTCCGCATGTTGAATCTCGACCAACTCCTCATCATCCCCACCCTCCATCCCCCTTTCCCTCTCCACGCCAACACAAACGTCCTTCCCAACCTCAAGCCCAACATGCACAACCCCGTCCTCCTCGTCATCATCCTCAATACTGGTCCTCCTCTTCGCCTCAGTCGTGACGCTCAACCTCCTCCTCCCTTGACCATCACCCCCAAACTCGTTCTCTCCGCCTTCTCTCCGGTCTCCATAACCGAGTTCCTCGTCAGAAGAATTAGAAGAATCACTCTCATCGCTCTGTACATCGTTGCCGTTAGCACTCGATCTTTCACCTCTGATATGGCTTTGATTGTCATGTTCATGGTTGGAATCGTCCTCCGTTCCTCTCTCAACAGCAAAACTTGCTCCCGAGTTTGAACTTCCTTTGTGACTTGGGGAACTGGCGCCAAAGGGCCACATGCTCGGAAAACTGGCACGTCCGATTCCCAGGGGTGCGGTGGTGCTTGTGTTTGAAGACGGCATATTACTCGCAGGGGGGGAACCCACATTCACATTCTTACCCTTATCCTCTCCTCCCGTTCCGCCAGCAAGCAGGCCCCGCCCGTCATCCTCAACATCTAAATCTCCGATCGAGAAATCGCGTTCATTTTCATCCTCATTATCGGAATCATCGTCTTCTTCCGTAGCGAAGGGGTTCTTCCGATGTTGTTGCTCGGCTTTATCGCCGTTCTCGCTGGAAATTGTGGTGGTGCTATCGGATTGGTTCTGTTTCGAGTGCAGCGCCAGGCGAGCAGCTAGTTGTCTACGGGCACGAGAGGGCGGTATATTCAATGGTGGAGGCGGTGGCGGTGGCGCGGAGGGTGGCTCGAGGTCTGCGGTTGAACTTGTGGCGACCGTTGTTAAAGGTGTTGAGATGTATCGTGATGAAAACTATGGGATCATAAATCAGTAATCGATCTTCCAAAATTCAATTTCACACGAAGCCTGCTCAATGGAGGAGACGAGCGACAATGGACCGCAGGAGACGGGTACGAGAAACGACATTTTATCATTTCTTGACCCATCTCGCAAAGTTGGTCGGCTTGTCGCAAAGAAAGATAATGTAAGATTACAAGAATACATGAGATACATCATTGACCAGGGACTCCACCCTCCGGAAACAGAGGGGTCTCGCGATCAAGTTGCTCCAGGTACTCATAATCAACGTCGTCGTCGTCGAACTTGTCGAGATTGGGGGCTGGGGGGACAGAAAAACCCACTTCGGCCGCGCCACTATTATTCCTTCCACCATCTTCCTCATTGTCCTCATCCATTTCGTCGTCATCTTCGTCGCTTGAACTTCCAAAGCCGCTGAGAAGAGTACCGCCGCTAAGGGTGAAGCCCGATGAGCCATTGCCGTTCGCCAGATCGATGCTGTCTAATCCACCTGTTCCATTCAGACCTGCTTCAGCTAACGCTGATGAAGCTCCGCCGAAATTGTTGGCTGCATTGACAGCATTCATCACTGCTTGTCTGGGTCCAACCGACATATCTGGCCGAACTCCTCCGAGAATGGCGTTGTCCCGCTCTCGCGTCTCCGCAAGGGTGACTTCAACGTATGTAATCCATTCGCCGTTCATCACTTTCTCCAAGACAGACTCGGAAAGCAATTCAGGCGGATGGCGTTCCGTAAACTTCACGACCTCCTCGGCGATCAAAGTCAGATGCCCCATATAACCCAGGCGCATCTTGTTTCTTGCTTGTGCTTCATCGCTCTTCTTTTGTCCATCGACGATGCGCATTGTGATATCTCCGGTCTCGAAGAGATCGATGGCTAGAGAACGATTGAATCCGCGGTCCATAGGACCATTGAAGACCTGTTGTACAACGTCATAGACAACATTATGTAAAAAATTATTCCAGGGGAACCGAAAGAAAAAATCCTGCAAGGGTTATTGGTTGTTCTCAGGATCATACGTTTCAACTTACTAATATAGTCGGAACAACCTTGTGCTCTACAAATTGCATCTTGAGGTAGTCTCCAACCACAGGTGCCACTGAGCTCTCTTCAGGCGGTGTTTGTTGGCTATTGTCATCGGTGTTGCCCATCATGACCGAACTGGAGCTATCGCCAGCCTCTCCCATCGTGGTATCAAGACTTTCCACGCTCTGTGCAACCTCGGGCGCTTCGTGTGGTGCCGCCTCGGGGGGTGATTCAGCTTTCTTGGCAAAAAGAGGCGCTGGTACGTCTTCCGGACGAGCAAGAGGGGCTTCTGTTGCCTCAATGGCTGGGATGTGTTCTGGCAATGGAGCCTCAGGCTCCGCAGGCTTCCCCTCTTCCGTCCGTGGGCTTGGGGTTGATTCTTCGGATGATTCGGGGGAATGCTTGCTGGACTCTGCAGTTGCGCGGTCATTGCCTTCAGTATGGGCATCTATTGATGGCGGTGAAGTCATGGCTGTGTCTTCTTCCTTGAGGTCCAGAGTGTCAACTTGATTCGAGAGCTCTTTTGTGGGCGACAACGGCATTACGGCCATCTCAGGATCGTGTAGATGAGATTGATCCACCTCTTCCGTCTTCAGGCGTGGAGAACTTAGTGGCTCGTCAACGAACTCTTCATCATCCTTGTCCATGAATGAAAGCGGAATCGATTGACTCGTTGGGGTCAGGAGATCTTCTCCGGGTTCTGGCTTCTCATCGAAATCATCCTTGGCATCATCCCCAAGATCTGCAACATGTGTGACCTCTTCGAATCCGTCATCATCGGATGCATTCTGGACTTCAAGTTTCCTAGTGCCATCAGGCGATCCGAGTCGGGTTTGCGTCGAAGATTTCATGGTCAAATCCTCCTCCGACATGGCTGGCTGATTTGGTGCAGCACCGAGCTTGCCGTCCGCTTTCAGTCTCTCTCGCTCAGCATCCCTGGCCTTGACGAATTCCTCGCTACCAATCTCATTTAGAAGTCCCATATTGCTACAATGAAGTAGCTCCGCCATCAGTTCACAAGTTTTGAATCTGTCAAATCCAAGTGGCTCGATCTTGCCTCCAAAAGCTGCGTTGAGATCTTTCCTCCGTATGTTGATCGGACCATCTCCGCCCCCAATTGTGTGATTGGGGCTTAGAATTAGCTCCATGAAATCTGGCACTCGTTGAGCGAACATCCTGAGCAGGGTTCCGAGGTATATTGGGTCTCGACTCGAGGGAAGAGAATTTGCTTCCGAACCAACATCGGGGTCGTAGTCGGAATTGTTCTTCCGGATGACTTCAATAACAATTCCAACCCCAACAGTCAAAGGGTTTCCACCCTTCAGCATATCCGAAATGAGCTTCTCTATGCATGGTTTTGATACGAGTTGTCTTGTCAATTCGTTTGGGCCGATACATGACTGCTCGTTTTGTGACGCATTTGCGGAAATTGTAATGATAGCCTTGAGGAAGTCCCCAGCAGAAGTTTGTGTTGCCCAGGAGTGTTCAGAAGACAGGAAGGATAACAAAATTGGCATCAGATCTTGGGAATGAAGCCACTTCAATTGGTTAGCAAAGCAATCGTATTTCATGCGCGAAACATACGTCAACTATTCCCTGGCCTCCCTCGGCCTTCTCCAAACTTATTATCTTAAGAAGCAGATCCATGACCATGGGCGAATCCACATGCTGCAGCATGTTCTTCACCGCACCGTCAATGGACTTGAAGAGGTCCAGCATCTCCTCGGTCTTCTTGTCCAGCAGAGCCTCGTTGACTTTGGTAAAATAACTGGCTTGCAAAGGATCCAGGGGTGGGGGTAATCTCAAAAATTCCCAAAACTTTCGCAGCAGAGGTTGGTTCTCCATCAATGACTCGCATATGGACCAATTGTCTGAAGACAGAACCTCTGCTGCGACGTAGGCGTATCGATTGCGCTTCTTTTCTCGCTCGTCCTCGTCATCTTCCGATGTTTCTCGCGGTCTCGAGAATGAGCGGTCTTTGCCCTTGCTCGATTCAGGCTCCTTTTCTTTTGCAGCCTCGGGCTCCTCTAACGCGATAACCTCCAATTTCGGGGCGACGACATATTCGAGCAACCTCTCCAAGATCTTGTCCTCCCGTAAATACTCTATCAGCTTTGTATTATGTTGCTTGAGCTCCTGTATCAGATCGCTTTCGTCCAACAACTCCTCGAGGGTCACTTCCGGCTTCTCGAGAAGAGTGTCGATTGCAGAGACGGTGGCATAACCGCCAAATCGCCAAAACATCTTGAATTATGTGACGGCGCTCGTCTGCCACCGGGTAGATGGTGGCGGATCGAGGGAGATGTCGTTTCTGGAGGTGCAGAGGGGTTGCAAGATGGTCATGCGAGTATATTGAGGTCGCTAGAAGGGCCGCAAAATATATTCCCGAAGGAACGATGACGCTGGTGTAACTTAGAGTCGAGAGCGCGAACACGCGTGGGCAGATCTATCTATGCTCGAGTCGTGATTTGTAAAAAGATGCTTCGGGCACTGGCAGAGAGGGGGAAGTCAGCGGTGAGCTCGCCTTGAGGATGGTGGCTTGTGGAGGTCGCTTGATGCCTTAAACAAGGCGGGTTCAGCCCTGCGCGCAGCCTGTGCGTCCACGAGGCCGCAATGTGGGGAAGGAAGCGTACAGAAGATGGGCGAGATGTTCAATGGGTATTGTACACAGTAGAAGGCGGGATGCTGTCGTTTGCCGAGGGTCAAGAGTGTGAGCGACAGGATTTATCTGGAGTAGAGGCTCAAAACGTGAACGTGAGTTGGCAAGCCGCGCTACCAGCGGGAATTAGGAGTGGACGATCGGGGCGGAAAGAGCGGGTATCAAAAGAACAACAAGAAGAGAAGGCGTAGAAGTACAATGGGCTGAGGAAAGCTGCTGGTCGTCGTCGTCGATGGGGCGCGGGTGTTGATTGTTTGCAGGAAGTCGGTTTTCTTGCGAGAGGTTAGGTTTTGCTGATATGATCTGGGTTTGGCGTCCCTTTCCCGACAATCCCTGTAGCAGCGTGGGCTTTCAAGACCTGGGCCCCTTTAATTGGTTTGGGAAACGGGAATACTGAATTGAATAGGGGTTTGACTCTAACTATTGCAGTGGCATCACTTCGCGACAGATATTTACAGGTGTTACTGCGGTTTATTCTTGGTCACTATGGCTGCCACGTCGTGCGTGTATGAGTGTTCCGTGAAGAGCGGATGACTAAGCACTGGACCAGGAAGGTTCTTACCACGTGCCTGGACATCAACCGAGCGCTAGGCGTGGGGGGCAATGACGATGATTGGGAGGCAGAGCTTGGAGATCAATCACACAAGGCAGCCTTACCAGTTACCACCCACGAGGATCCATCTCAAACAAGAAACACCATCTGGGAGAGAGCAAGCTCGGACGTCAGCTTTAAATAACAAATCACATCTGCGAGAAAACTCCCCTTCACGTCCACGTCCAACAAATCTGCTGTCTCCCAAACATCAACCCGACATCCGATTTAGCCTCGAGACACGGCCCTTCCAGAGAGAAACAGCAGTCTACAAGCCACGCAAGCCAGGGCACGTACCACTGTCAGCTGCTTGTCATATAAGAAGAGGGAGGCATAAGAAAAGGGACCTTCGGCCTTCTTGGGACGGACTAGGAGCTGAGAAGATAGGTGGCACAACTCTGACCACGCTCAAAGGAGTAATTGTGAAGAGCCTGGAGGCAAAATAATTCCAGATTTGATCAGAAGCTATCCGCCAAGATGAACCGACTCTTCGGCGCAAAGAGCTCAGCTCCAAAACCTACCCTCAACTCCGCAATAGCAAATGTATCCCATCCCTTCATGTCCTTGCATCCCTGCTAACACCTCCAGGTCGACGAAAGAGTCTCCTCAATCGACGTCAAGCTCGCCGCCATAAACGCCGAGCTGACCGGATATCAAACTAAACTCTCTAAAATGCGCGACGGCCCGGGGAAGACAGCCATTAAACAGAAAGCGCTCAAGGTTCTCCAACGGCGGAAAATGTACGAAGGACAAAGAGATCAACTGCAACAACAATCCTGGAACATGGAACAGGCGGGCATGATGCAAGACAATCTGAAGAACGTGATGACGACTGTCGATGCGATGAAGCAGACGAACAAGAGCCTGAAGCAGCAGTATGGCAAGATTAACATCGACAAGATTGAGCGCATGCAGGACGAGATGGCTGATTTGATGGATATTGGGAATGATATACAAGAGAGTATTAGCAGGAGCTATGATATTCCGGAAGATGTTGATGAGGCTGAGCTGGATGCGGAACTGGAAGCATTGGGAGAGGAAGTCGAGTTTGAGAATATGGGCGCGGAGAGCACGCCGAGTTTTATGGTTGATGAGGTGCCGCAGTTCATTGACGAGCCGCCGCAGAAGACAGATCAAGTCAAGGAAGCTGCTGGATAACGAAGGCGGGGTGGGGCTTGGGTATACCAGGATGGCATTAGGAATTTGGAGCGTAATAGCAGTGTACCTGCGATTCTGGTACTTTAAGTGGTACGATTGTCCCCGCACTCGGTTTAAGGCTCAGAATGCTCTACAGACATTGGCCTCGATAGATCATTGTACGGCAAAGTTATGTACATTACACGAACCCAGTGGTGCCGTTCACATCCAAACTGTCTACCGCCAGACTTGAAGCCTGAAGCCGCGCCCTCCACGTCTTACTCTACTCTGCCCCCCCCCCCCAATTAACAGGAAGAATTGCGCCAGAAGCCTGCATCCGCAAACAATCAAGCGATATCTGAGTGAGCAGTGTCTGTTTGAAAGCTTTTTCCCAATTACGCTGGTACAAGTTAAATTATTCATCGCATATTTACGGCGTGGGCACGCTGTTTTTGGCTGCTCTCTCTATGCTTCGGGGTCTTCGCTAGAAATGGGCTCGTGAAGCTGGACCGTGAGGCTGGAGGCTGGAGGAAAGCCTTGCGCATACTCCGTACAAGCTCCCTTTATCTATTCACAGCTTAGTGCTCCTAATGCTACCTTTCATCGGTTCTTGGGATGAATGCCCCGGATCCTGTTTGGAGTTAGGGGCACCAATACTTTTTTCTAGAAATCTAATTTCTCCTTTTAGTCCGGATGTAATTGAATTACTAGTACTTTCAGCCGAATTAGCCATGCAACCAAAGAACAACTCATATTCAGCTCAAAATGCTGGAGGAGCCCTGGTATAAGATTGTGGTTTTATTCTAGTCTCTCTTCACTCTGGAAATAGCACTTGTATGTTTCGTTTGATGATTATCACACACCAGCCGTCCGTAGAGTAAGATGTTGATTTTCAAGCATTAAGACATACAGAATGGGTGTTCCTCAATCTCTTTTTCTCCAGGCGGCTAAGTTATTTTCCATCGGTAAATGCTATATATATGTATTATTCACAAGGATTATTTGGTAGAATGATTTGGGTTAGTTCTATAGCGCTGAGGGGCCTAGTCTCCTCACTCTCCTGGATTTTTCCAAATGTAACCTTACGCCGTATCGTCCTCTCCCCTCCTGATCTCCTCTTCTTCCATCTCTCTCTGAACTTTTTCGAGCCCTCTTTTCCTGAATCCTCCCGGCAATGTACACCACAAAGCCAAAATGGCCACGAACAAAGCAAGCGCAATAGGCTGCAAAACCTGCACACCCTTGGCCTGAGCAATAGCCCCCACAGCAAATGGTAAAAGCGCAGCACCTCCTCCTCCAAATGCAGCCGCGAACCCAATAGCACTAACATGCAATCTCCTCGGTAATAATTTAGTTGCCACCACAATAGCAGCTGGGAACAAGGGGCCTGAGAAGAACCCAAGCCAGCCAGCAAAGACTGCACTTGAATAGAAATTTGGGATGAGCCAGAAGCAGAGCTCTAGCCCCATGCAAATGAGCAAGTACCCTGTAATGGCGAGTTTCTCCCCTATCTTCCCAGTCACAAAACCAAGAATCACACGTCCAAATGTCAACCCGAGCCAGAATCCCGTCACCACTAGACCCGACGCAAATGGTTCTCCGTGTCGGATCTTTAGCATAAAAGTTACGAGCCACCCTCCAAGGGAGACTTCCACGCCGACGTAGCAGAGAAGAAAGCTAGCGCAGATCCAGGTAATTTTGTTACGCAGCGCTTCTCTAGTCCGTGAATGCCCTTCTTTTGAGTGCGTGCCTGGGTTTTTTGCGCGGTAGACTGAGCCTGTTGCTCGTCGGAAAGATGTAACGGAGAATATCAGCTCTAGAACCGCCATTCCAACCTTCTCTTGTGAGCTTGAAGTTATGACATGGATGACAATAGAAAGAAGGGACGAAAAGAAAATGGAACTAAACCAGAGTGAAGGGATGAAAACTTACCATCAGATAATAGAAGTTATACCAGAGTAAGTGCGCCTTCGTAACCATAGCGGTAGCAACCAACGGGCTAATCGTCGCCCCCAGTCCATATGCACCATGCAGGAAGCCCAGCATCTCATTCGCATTCTCCATGTTACCAACCCACGCATTCCACGCACTATCTTCTAGTCCGTTCCCAAAGCCAGCAAACATGAAGATAACGGGAAGTACAGGGTAAGGTGGATGTACACAGATAACGACGTAGGCGATGATTTTGCAGGTAGGTCCGATGGTGGCTACACCCAGCTGTCCAAAGCGCATGTGTACGGTGTTGTTGAGGAAGGCGGCGAGAGTGTAGCCTACAAATGGGGCGAGGAATACGAGGGAAATTATTGTGTAGTCTATGTTGTAGTAGACTTCAAGCTGTGTGGATATTAGCGAGATAGGACGAGGCAGAAGTGGGAGTCGAGTGAAAACAAGAGCTGACGGCGGCGGAAAATGAAAGTATGAGTTGGATGAATGAAAAGACAGGTATAGAATGAAAGCAATAGCATGTATCCCCAGGACAAGAGTAAGATGGACATAGATGAGAATCAGTAAGTAAGATGGGGGGGAAACGTAGGCAAAAGCCCCTGAATGTGGGATAAGCCTCTTACATATGGGATCAAAGCCTAAATAGAAAGTTAGTTTCTCCTTCCAAATGGCCTTTAAGAGACTTACACCGTATGCAGCATCATTCATGCCCATGAGTATTAAGCAAAAAAGTGTAGTGAGGTAGCGGTACATGTTGATCCTTGGATGATTCCATTTCTCCAACTTGTTGACTTCGTTTGTTGGATCCTCGGCTTCTTCATTCGAATCCTCCACAGTCTCCCCTGATTTATCACCAAGGTTTGCAGCAATTACTTCCTTCTCATCTTCTTTATTGACCGTCAGAGTTGTTTCATGTGATGCCGTCATAATGCGTGATGGCCTTCCAGTTTCCAAGACTTGACTAAATTTCGAGAACGAAAATTTCCAGACCAAATCCTGTCACGCTATCTGTGTACACCAACTTCGGGGAATATCATTAAAGAGATCTTAAATAAAGGAAAGGGGGAAGTCCTCGAGCCATGCGAAATTTTAAGCGGGATCTACATTCTAGACGGTCTACTACTACCGGTAGGCCTCGTGAGGTAGGAAACCCCCGAAGAATACCCATTCATCCCACTTTACTATGGCGTCTAGCATGACTGCACCAATCGAATTCCAAAAACTGTGGGCCATATGTCAGCGCGCAGGACCGGCCCGGCTACCCCGTCTGCATGGACCTTCCACATTAACATCAGTCTATTGTATTACAAAACTTCTCCTCATCTGACCATTTTTCAGTTTTCCACATGATTTTACTAAGGTTAATGGATTTATAACCTGCGTCAAACTGGAATTCCTAATTGTATTTCCCATGACTAATTGAAATTTACGAGTAGCAGATTACATTAGCTAAGTTTAACCACATGGCCAGCCTATATATGCTCTAGCAGAAGAAAATCGCCGGGTGTAGGCTCTTGGTATCTTTTTATCGGACTTGATTCCACGGTCCCTAATACACAGCGTTTGTAACTTCTTAGAGCATGTGCAAATCGGCTTCGTCCTGAAATTTGAACTATCGAGGAAACGAAGCGGGATGAAAGAGGCGATATCCCAATTTCGTCTCACTAGTGGTTATCAGAATTCATAGCGCAAAGCTATATTTCAATATACTATAACTTATAAAATAATCGTAAAGCGACGAGCCACTACTTTTTAGATTGTTCCTTAGATCAGGGGACATTTAGAAAGATAAATGGCAGTTAGGTTATAAATGTCCCTCGAGCTATAGTACATTGAAAGCCAGTTTTGCGTCACAAATTCTGACAACCCTGGTGGATGCATCCACTGCAGAATCGCAGATACCCTTGTTCACAAGTCGAGAAAAGAATAAGCGCCATATAACCATTTGAAAGCGAATTTCCAACCGGTTCTCGAAAGCCAACAGGAATCGCATTTCGATCGCCAATCACCACTGCTCCATCTTAGCAGCATGATCGAGAGTGTGGGGTTGGTTACTTATTTGTATTAAAGGCCCAAATCTTCCGTCTCTAGGGACGGAAGCACTCCACCCAACTCTGGGTGAAGTGGTCTCCCATGAGTCGATCAAGAGAAAGAAAATTGTACACCATCACATGATTCTTCTATTCCTCTCAGTCTAGGCCACCAAGAAGAGCTTGCCACAGGGAGAGCCACCTCGTATTTCGCCATGATACCCAGTCGAAACTTCGCTAGGTTGCATAGACCGCAAAGGAAGTTGCAGAGTCATGGCAATACGTAAAGTGCGGCACTTCTGCATTATCGCTAGTATAATAAACAATTTATTCCGGACGCTGCATGGCAGGCGAGTCTAGGATTGCAACAAGAAGTCAATTATCCCGTGCCACAACAGACTTCATGATTTCTGTCGCTGTACAATAGTTGCGTGAATGACGCACCGAAGCCCGAAATAAGTAGAAAGAGATAAGAATAGGTTATAAAAAGCACGAAGATAGGACCACTAGACAAAGCAAACAATTCTCCGAGACGTTATGAGGAATCTGGAGGCGGGGAAAGCATAGTAGCAGAAATTGCTATGAGAAATTCTGCAACCGTAGCCCATCAAATGCCTTAGAACATGGAAATTGCTCTTTGCAATGATCCCAGAGTCGCAAGCCAGGTGCTTGTGCCACTTGGTGAGAGTGATACCTGGGCAGGCAAGGATCCCAACGAAGACAAAGCTTCCAAGTAGAACTCAGTACCAGCGCTCACGTTTCAGCAGTGCCGTGTTTATCTTTTGCACCAAGAGGCTGAAAGTACAAAGCCAGCAATTCTGCAGCATAGAGTGATCCAGTAGGGTATGCCTCAGCTTCACCCGCTTCTTCCCAAGCGGGATTATTGTCTTCCCCCAACGTCTCCCAGCATATGCCTTGCTTGATATTTATATCCTGGTGCGCTGAGGTTTGGAGCAGGTACGCAGAGTTTAATGAAGGGTTTTGGAGTAGCAGACTCGGTGGGAGGTAGAGGAACGGTAGACGGAGAACTGAAAATCAGATCGGCCGAGCGCATTCGAAGCGCTATCTATGATGTGAGGACCTGATACAGTTAGTATCTGCTCAGATCAACATCACGAAGACATACGTATGATCCTGAGGCAAGGAACATAGCCGCTTCAACAGCGCCAGGAGGCCACCGCGGTCGGACCAATCCCAGTGACAGCGGTGATCTGATCTGATCAAATATCAGGTCTCCGAGATGTGCGGCAGGGTTCGTTTGATGTGGCGTTCAATCCTTAAATCCTCGGGCATCCCAAATTCAGTTCCAGATCTCCAAATCTGGACGTGTCCAATGCTCGAAGGTGACGATAGAGCATCCAATCGGAATCATGACATGCTGTCCGCTCTTGGGCAAAATATCGTGGCACACACTGCTATATCATCTATTGGTCTTCAGAGAGGTTTTAAAACGTGGAGGTCTTCGAATTTGAGGCCGCTCCCGCCGTGAAGGGTCAGCAGAAGGTATTCTCCTTTTCGACCCGCTGGTCGGGACTTGGCCCGTACTCTCGGCGAGATAGCCTGCACACTGCACAGTGCAGACCTCTTCCAGTTTCAAGAGCCTCGGCGGTCCGAGCGTGTATCTCCAAGGTCCTCTCGCCCCCTTCATTGGCCGCAATCTGGGACGAGGTGCTGCAGGGTTCTCCAGTGCACAATGGCTGATGTTTTGGAGATCATCTCTAATCATATCAGATAAGCCGCACCGCGTATCAGATTCTCGCTTAGGGCCCGACCCCCTGGCGAAAATCCAGACATCAGACGAGATCTCCAACGTTCCGAGTTTCAACACCAGCTCATTTCTCGACTTTGGACGAACTTGACCGTTCGCGCTGGAAATCTGGTTCCAAAGTGGATCAAATGGCCCAAATTGTCCATTGTGCCATGAAACTTTATGGAAACGTCCTAATTCCTCCTTTACCGCGCAGGATTGAGGCACGACATTGGCGGTAGACGTGAGTATATTTACAGCGTGAAGGGCCATCTTCCTGTTCGGCATCATCTCTGTCGATCTCTTCTATTTCATTCTCTTAGAATTTTCCTGCTGAGCAGCTTTACATTCCTTTGCCTAGCGCATTATATTCATCATGATTGCGAGACTTTCTCTCCTTCTTTCCTCCGTCGCCTTTTCTTTCGCTTCTCCTCTTGGACAATTAGAAGCCCGTACGGTCACAGCTTTGAACACAGCTGCTTTTGAAGAGGCCCAACAGAGGGATGATACAGCAACGCGTGCCTTTTCTGGAACAGAGATAATTGTATGTTTTCTTCCTTGTCGGAAACCTATGCTGATTAATAGACCTCAACCGGACAATGTCTCTTCATCAATGAGTTATCAGGAGACTTCCGTGCAAACTTGAATCTCATTCAAGTTGGTCCTTGTGATGGATCCAAAGGCCAATTGTGGGATATCATTACCAAGGGCAAACATGATGACCAAGCAAATACGATGCTCGTGGTTAATACTTTGGTATTTGAATGAATACATCAGTGCTCTTGGTCATTACTAATATCCTCAGACCCAAGCCTGTTTGAATTTTGATCCTCGTCGAGCTGCGGGAGACACAGTGATCATGTTTTCTTGTGGTGGAAGAGGAGATGGAGGTAACCATTTCTCCCTTCTGATAATAAGCAAATCTAACTGTTTCAGGTGGTGATGTGACGAATTCTCAGTTATTCAATTTCACTGGTGGTGCTGGACCATTGGCTCTGGCACCCGAGAATGCTGCTGGAACCTGTTTAACAGTCACTTCAGCCAACATTCTCGACCAAGCTCCGTGTAATAGTGGTGATGCCAATCAAGCCTTCAAATTTGGTGGAGGGGGGGCTGCATCTGTCTCTGCAACTCCGACAATACTTGCGGCATCATCTGTTTCCACCGCTCTTGCAATCGTTGCAGCAACTTCACCAGCTCCAGCTAATGCGCAATGCAACTCTGTCACAACGGTTTTCGTCACCCGAGCAGCGTCGAGCGCTGTAGCTTCAACAAACCAGCCCGTCGCAGCATCCTCTCCAGTCTCTGCCCCACCGGCTTCGATAACTCAGCCCGTCGCAGCATCCTCTTCAGTCCCTGCCCCACCGCAATCCGCCGCCCAAGGAGGTGAAGTGATTCTCCCAACAGATACAGCCAACCCTTCAACACCGGTCCCAGTCTCGGGCGCAGGAGTAACGCTGCAACCGTCATCGGCAGCCGAATCACATCCGCGAGATAACACAGCAACCCGAGCATTCACCTCCGTCTCTCTCAAAGCCTCTAATGGGCAATGCCTCTTTATCAACCCAACAGCAGGCGACTTCCGCCAGAACTTGATCCCAGTGAACCTGCAACCCTGTACCGGAAGCTTGAACGAGAAGTTTGATCTCATCACGGCTGGCATTCACAACAATACACCAAATTCCACTCTCGTTGTGAGCTCGTTGGTAAGTCGTTCTGTCCCTGTTATCTTACATCAGAGTGC
>Ga0302325_10011832_pt1 | contig 18766 bp, 20 predicted proteins | sample Palsa_T0_2_FD_201948 | JGI IMG/M metagenome (GOLD analysis project Ga0302325, IMG submission 201948) | Peat permafrost microbial communities from Stordalen Mire near Abisko, Sweden - Palsa_T0_2 | ecosystem: Environmental > Terrestrial > Soil > Palsa > Peat permafrost | place: Sweden: Abisko...
CGTGCGCCAACCCTCGGCGTACTGGAGCCGCGCGGTCTCCGAGTAGGGCACCGGGCTGACGATCGCCCGCACGCTCAGCTGCTGGTGTGGCTCCACCGTCGTCTTCCGCGTGCCTCCACCCGGCTCGCCCCAGACCACATGGACTTCGCTGCCGAGCTCGACCTCGGGGTCGACGGTGGCCAGCGACAGCGCTCGCTTCTCGTTCGCGCTGTAGCCGGTGAACATCGAGAAGCCGACGAGGTTTCCATCCGCGTCGAGCACCGAGTCGAAGTTCGACGCGCCGTAGTTGGCGATCGGCAGGTCGAAGAACTGGTACGGGTCGCCGTCGGCATCGAACAGCGACGCGAAGATCTTGGCCACATCCTCACTGTCCCAGGCCAGCGTGACCTTCCTGCGCTGGGTCTCCGGCTCGACCTGCTCCAGTGCGTCACGGCCGACGAAGTCGTGGTCGAACTTGACGAACTGGCCGTAGCCGAGCTGCCAGGGGTTCAGGTAATAGTCCTCGATGTTGTCCGACACGAAGCTCCCGGCGAGCGCATTGGTGGCTTCGTAGCTGTCGGCGGCCAGCCACTCCCGGTAGTCCCGCATCTCCTCGCCCGTATAGATGGCCGGAAGCGGCGACGGGATCCACCCGGACTCGAGCGTGTTCGATGCGTACGCACGGGCGCCGCAGGGCTCCAGTCCGAACTCGCGGCCCGCCTCGATGATCGCCGCCCGGGTCTCGTCGTAGGTCTCATACGGTCCCCACAGCTCCAAGCCCGGCTCGCCCGCCATCCCGTGACGCAGTGTCCGAACCTGCCGGCCGCCGACGTTCATCTGCGCCATCCGGAAGAACTTCAGCTGCTCGACCGGCCCGCCGTTCACCTTCTCGATCACCTGCCAGGCGTTCGGCCCCTGGATCTGGAAGCGCCAGTACTTCCGCGTCACCGCCTTGCCGTACGGGTGCGACGGGGAACGATCGTCCTTCTCGACCTCGACGTCGTAGCCGCCTCGCTCCGCTCGGTAGGTGAGCCAGTTGCCCACCGGCGCCCGGCCCACCCACACGAATTCCTCCTCGTCCAGATGAAAGAGGATTCCGTCGCCGATCACGTGACCGGCCGGCGTGGTCGGAACGAACTGCTTTGCCACATTGACGGGAAAGTTGGCCACGTTGTTGATTCCGGTGTCGGAAATCAGCTTCAAGGCCTCGGGACCGCGGAGGAAGAGATTCACCATATGGTGCGACTGATCGAACAGGACGGCAGTCTCGCGCCATGCCCGCTGCTCCCGCCGCCAATTGCTGAACTCGTACGGCACGACCGGGTACACGTATGCGCCGATCGGCGAGTTGCGCAGCAGCTCGGCGGTGTTACCCGATGCATCGAGGAACTCCTGAAGGTTGGTTGCTGTCATGCCTGCTCTCCTTTTCGATACTTGCCACCGTCTCCTCGCGCTGCATACGACGGCCGTGCACCGGTCGCTCGGTCGGCGCGGCCACCGCCGGCGCGGAGCTTGTTCTGATGCCACTTCCACGTTTCCGTGAGTTGGTTGAAGGTGAAGTACTGAAATCCGGTCACGTTCATGTGCGACTCGTCGAGCAGCGGCACCAGCCCGTCGTACAGTCGGTCGGCCGTGGACCGTCGCGACAGGAGGCTCCGCAAACCGCGCTGCTTGCGCAGGAACCGCAGCGACGGGCCGACCCCGATCCGCACCGACATGTTCAGCAGCTGCCGACGGCTGGCCCTGCCGGGCATCCCGATCAGTACCGGCAGCGTCATCCCCTGCTCACGGTGGCGCTCGACCCAGCTCCGTACCGCGTCAGCGTCAAAGCACATCTGCGTGGTCACGTAGTCGGCGAAGCGGCTCTTGTCTCGCAGGGCACGCTCGAGCGACTCCTCAGAGATGAACGGATGCGCCTCCGGATAGCCGGCGATCCCGATCGCGCGCGGCCTCTGCGGGTGTTCCGCGAGCAGTGGCAACAACTCGCCTGCCGAGGAATACTCGCCCACCGGGCGCTCGATGTCGCCGCCGATCAAGAATAGATCGTCGGCACCGCCGTCAGCGATGCCGGCCAACAGCAGGTCGAGGTGAGCACGGTCGCGGACCATCCGCGCCGCCACGTGCACCGCAACGGCATGCCCCAGCTCACGCAGGCGCGATGCCACTTGGACCGCACGGTCCGGCCCATGCATCGGTGAGCACGTAACGGTCAACCGCACCGGCTGCGGCAGCTCCGCCGCCTGCTCGTAGATCCCGTCGAACGGGAGCAGCTCATATCGCGCGCGCTCCTCCGAATCAATGCCCGTTGCCTCCGCCATCTCTGACAGAATTCCCGATCCAGAGCCGGGGTTCACCTCTCGGTTGGATGGTATTACCTAGCCATCTGGGCAGGTAGGTTTGCGTGATCGCACGAACACAGAAGACGCCGGCGCGGCCAGGGGCATGACGAAGCCGCGCCTCGCTGTTCCGATCGGCCCCGAAGATCACGCGCTCGGGTCCGACACGGCGGCCATACAGCTCGTGGAGTTCGGCGACTATCAGTGCTCATATTGCGCCGAAGCCCACCTGGTGATCCGTGAGCTCCAGCAGCACTTCGGGGACGCCCTGCTGTTCGTCTTTAGGAACATGCCGCTCGTGAATCTGCACCCCCGGGCTGAGGCGGCGGCCGAAGCAGCGGAGGCAGCGGGATTGCAAGGGCGGTTCTGGCCCATGCACGATCTCCTCTTCATGAACCAGAGCGACCTCAGCGACACGGCCCTGCTCCGCTACGCCGGCCAAGCAGGAGCAGACGCTGAACTCGTTGCGGAGGACCTGCGGACCGGCACCACCAGACGGCGGATCCAAGCGGACATCGACGACGCCATCGGCCGCGGCGTGACCGGCACCCCGACGTTCTTCGTCAATGGGATCCGGTACGACGGATCGTGGGAGCTCGCGCAATTCGCTAACCACCTGCGCCACGAGCTCCACTGATGCCGCTCCTGAAGCAACGCTTCGCTCACAGAGTGAACCCGCCCGAGTTACCGTTTACCGTCCGAGGCCCGCCGGATCGCATGTTCAAATCGTCGTATTCGTGCGCGGTCGCGCGCAGATCCTGACGTTCCGCCCCCACGTGCGACGCGATTACAACGTTTCCGACCCGGGGTTGGGGCCCGCGCACCGCGGGGTGCCCCGGCACGGCACAACAACCCCGCAAATCAGCCCCGCGGCGTGTCGGCCAACTTGGACAAGACCCTAGCCCGCACGAAACTTACGGCGTAACTGATCTGTCTCGCGGCGGGCCGCGAGTCAGGACGCGACAAGCATTCCGCGCGCGACAGCGTCGTCGATCAGCGCAGCCGCGAGCGACATCAGCGGCGGCCAATACTGATAGATCAGATCCAGGATGCGCCGCTCCTGGTGCTCGGTGATCCGGCGTTCGCGCCATACGGTTCCCCCACCCGCCCAGTGCACGAGAATTGGCTGCAGGCGGTCCAGGGCGCGCGCGAACCGCGCATCGTCGGTTTGGGCGTCTTCGAATTCGCGCCAGATGTGCAGTGACAAGGAAGGACAGGCGGTTGCGATCCGCCTCGGCCAAGCCGAGCGCATCCAGGCGGTCGTCCATCGTGCGATTATGATCGCTCGCCTTCAGCTCGTCGGGTGAGCGGGTTGCGCCTCCGATCTGGCCAGCATCGTCATACCCAGCAGCGCGACGGTGAGGGCGACAATTGTTGCGATCGTCTGCAATCCGGTGGCGCGCAGTGTTTCGTGAAATAGGATGATCCCGAGCACGACGCTGCCGATCGGGTCCAGTGCGCCGCTGGTGGCGATCGTGGGGGCCAGCTCCCCGGTGTTGAGCGCCAGTTGGTTGAACGTCATCGATGCATAGCCGACCGCGGCGAGCGCGTACAGCTCCCAGCTTCCGATGACGTGCAGGATCCCGGTGTGTAGCTCGTCCACGACAGCCTTTGTCAGCGCCGCAGTGAACGCGAACAGAACTCCGGCGGCCGCGCCCAACACCGCCGCCCGGCGCGGCTTCGGGCCGTGGCGCCCCAGCAGCCCCAGTGGAACACAGACCAGCGTGCAAACGGCGGCGACGATCAGCCAGCCGGTCAACGGCGCTTCCCTACGTCCACCTGACGGGTTGGCGATGGTGACAAACCCGATCAGCGCCACCACCACCAGCGCGGCCGCCGCGACCTCGCGGCGCCCCACCTGCTGACCGCTGAGCCACGCCCCAAGCGGCAGGGCGAACACGACGCTGGCGATCAGCACGGGCTGTACCACAGCGATGCGGCCGCTGCCAAGCGCCGCCGACTGGGCCACGAAGCCGAGGCTGTCGGAGGCGATTCCGGCCAGCCATCCTGGCCGGCGCGCCATACGCAGTAGCAGACTCGACCTTGCCCCAGCTGACGGCGCGTCCAGTCCAGCTTTCTGCTGCAGAACGCTCCCGAGGGCAAACAGCAGCGCCGAAACCAAAGCCAGCCCTATCTCCACACTGCCTCCCGTCCTTTCGTCCGAGTTTCCCGCACCGGCTCGGCCGCTGACTTGGCCGCGGTACGATCCGGCGCAATCGTAGGTAGGTAGCCCGGAGGAGGCCCAAAAAATGAAGCGGATCGTGCTCGTTGCGGTGCTGACGGTGGGGGCGCTCGGAGCGGTTTGGCTGGCTCTCGCCGGCGGCGCGGCTGGAGCTGCATCGACCGCGAAGGTGACGGCGGCGCCGAGGCTCCCCTCGGGGGCAAAGGCGATCGGCGGCATGGCCGGCTCGGCCAGCGAGAGCGTGACGGTCGTGCTGCGTCCGCGGGACGAAGCCGCCCTCACGCAGTTCATCACTTCGGTTACCGATCCGCGGTCCCCGAGCTTCCATCAATACCTCCCCCGCGGAACGTTCCTGAGCCGGTTCGGGCCAACTCAGAGCACGATCGCCGCTGTCCGCTCGGCGCTGGAGTCGGCCGGCCTGCAGGTGACCGACGTCGCCAGCGATGGGCTGCTCGTGCGGGCGACCGGCTCGGCCGGCCAGGTCGAGCGGGCCTTCGACACCAGCCTGGACCGCGTACGGCTGGCCAACGGCACGCTCGCGCAGGCGACGAGTGGCGCCGTGCGTCTGCCCTCGGCGATCGCGCCCAACGTGAGCGCAGTCCTCGGCCTGAACAGCGTCGTGCGCCCACAGGCGCTCGGGATCATGCGCCAGTCCAAGTCGGCGGCGTCCTCCCACGCCGCGGCCAAGACGAGCTCGTTCTCGCACCCGGCGGGTGCGCCCGACGCGTGCGCCGACGCGACCTCCGACGCGCAGTCGCTCGGCGGCCTGACCGACGACCAGCTGGCGAACGCATACGGCGCCACCGCCCTGTACTCCGCCGGGGATCTCGGCGCCGGCCAGCACATTGGCGTCTACGAGGGTGAGCCGTTCCTGCCGTCGGACCTGAAGACCTTCGACACCTGCTACTTCGGCGCCACCGCGGCCGGCCAGATGGCCTCGCGGCTGAAGATCATCCCGATCGACGGCGGCCAGCCGGCGGGACCGGGCTCCGGTGAGGCGATCCTCGACGTCGAGAACATCTCGGCGATCGCGCCTGACGCCGACATCGATGTCTACGAGGGGCCGATCGACAGCGCTGGTCAGGGCTACGACCCGATCGACCCGTACGTGGCGATGATCAACGACGACGTCGACCAGGTGATCAGCACCAGCTGGGGCCTGTGCGAGCAGGCGGTCCAGGCGGGCCAGCCGGGCCTGCAGGCGGCCGAGAACCTGCTGTTCGAGCAGGCGGCGGCCCAGGGCCAGTCGATCTTCTCGGCGGCCGGCGACAACGGCAGCGACGACTGCAACGGGTTCGAAACCCCGAGCGTGGCACCCGGCCAGAACCCCGTGTCGGTCGACGACCCGAGCAGCCAGCCGGACGTGGTCGGTGTCGGCGGGACGACGATCGAGGACGCGACGGAGCCCCCGCTCGAGCACGTCTGGAACGATGGTGCCGACGGCGGCGGTGGCGGCGGCGGCATCTCGATGTCGTGGGAGATGCCCGCCTGGCAGCAGGACTCACGCGTGCCCGGGCTCGTGCTCCCGGGCGCCGCATACACGCAGGCCAACGACATCGAGCAGCAGTACGGCTACCCGCAGAACTTCTGCCAGGCCTACCTGCCCGGCGCGAGCGCCTCGACGCCGTGCCGGGACGTGCCCGACGTGTCCGCGCAGGCGGACGAGTTCACCGGCGCGCTGACCGTCTACAGCACCTCGTTCGTCGGCAACGATCCACCGATCACGGAGCCCGACGGCTGGATCACGATCGGCGGCACCTCGTCGGCCGCGCCCGAGTGGGCCGCAATGATGGCGCTGATGAACGCCTCGCCGACGTGCGCGGCGAACCCGAAGACGAAGACGGCGGGGATCGGTTTCGTCAACCCGCTCCTCTACGCGGTCGCATCCGACCCAACCGCCTACAAGGCCTCGTTCACCAACGTCACCACCGGCAACAACGACACCTACGACCTCGACAACGGCCAGGTGTTTCCGGCCACGACCGGCTACAGCCTCGCCGCAGGCCTCGGCTCCCCGCAGCTGACCGCCCCCGGCGGCAAGGCCGGGCTCGCCTACTACCTGTGCAGCTACGCGGCCAGCGGCACGCGACCGGCCGTGACCGGGCTGTCGCCGGCCGTCATCTCGACCGCCGGCGGCAAGGTGACGATCACCGGTTCGGGCTTTGACCCGTCGAGCGGGCCGGACGTCGCCGGAATCCAGGTCGGCACGTGGCAGATCCCCGCCGGCGACTTCACCGTCGACAGCAACACCAAGATCACGGCCACGGCGCCCCCGGCCTCCGACACGGTCGCCACCGCCGCCCCGAAGCCGCAGGACGGCGCCGGCGCGGCCGATGTGATCGTGACGCTCACGAGCGGCCTGTCCAGCGCGGCCAACGCATCCAGCACGCTCCAGTACGTGGACGAGAAGTCCTCCTCGGCGGTGCCGTCAGTCACCGGCGTTGTCGCATATGGCGGTTCGGAGACCGATCCGGCCCCGGTGCAGATCCTCGGGTCCGGCTTCACCGGCGCGACCAAGGTGACGTTCGGCGGCGTGGCGGTGACGAGCTTCACCGTGACGAGCCCGTATGACATCACGGCGACGCCGGCGGCCTACTCGAGCGCGACGAAGTGCGCGCCGCTGCCGAGCACCGGCGTCTACGCCGGCGAGAACGCCACCAACGACATCTGCCAGGTGCAGGTGCAGGTGACCAACACGCACGGCTCGAGCGCGCTTGGCAAGATCCTCCCGCCGCTCGAGGGAGCGATCGCCGAGGACTCGCTGTACGACCTCGTGCCGCCGCCCGGTTGCGGCTGCGAGATTGCTCAGGCTCCGACCGAGTACGACTACCTGCCGAAGCCGCAGATCACGTCGATCTCGACCGCCGCGAGCGACCCGTCGTCGCTCGCGGACGAGAGCGGCGGGACCGTGATCACGATCACCGGCAAGGGCTTCAACCCGCTGACGGTCGAGTGGGCCGACTTCGGCGATCCCACCGTCGAGGCGTCCGAGGACACGAACTGGGTGTACGTCACCGGCACACAGATCCAGATCGCGGCGCCGCCGGACGCGGCGAGCGTCGACCAGGAGACGGTGCCGGTGTCGGTGCGCACGCTCGCCGGCCAGTCGTCAGGCGTCCCGGCGATCTACGCCGGGGTGCCTCAGGTGACCAGCGCGATCAACACCGCGACCGGCAAGAACGGCGCGGCCGACACGGGCGGAGCCCCCGTCGCGATCACCGGGCAGGGGTTCGACCAGGCCGTCGGCCCGCTCGAATGGAGCGACATCAGCACCACCCTGCCGTTCCCCGTGTACGCCACCCAGTACACGTACTCGGTGCTGAACGACTCGAGCATTACGACCGAGTCGCCGGCGACGGCGGCCGGGCTCGATGACGTCGAGGTCTGCAGTGAGAGCGGCTGCGCGCCCAACCCGCCGGCCGACTACTTCTACGCCTATCCGCCGGGTGACCCGAAGGTGGACTCGATCGCGCCCACGTCGGGGCCGGCCGCGGGTGGCACGCACGTCACGATCCACGGCGAGAACCTCGGCTGCGTGACCGGCGTCTCCTTCGGCTCCACCGCGGCCGCGACGTTCTCCAACCGGCAGGCAATCCTCGACTGCGGGTCGAGCGACGTCGTCGGCGTGATCGCGCCGCCGGGCAGCGCCGGCTCGACCGTCAAGGTGACCATCAGGACGGTCGAGAGCGACTTCACCGGCTCGGGCCCGAGCAGCTCGTCGGCCAGCTTCACGTACACGCCGAGCAGTCCCACCGTCCCGTCTGCGGGCAGTCCCGCGAGCGCCCCGGCGAGTAGCCCCGCCGCGACCACCCCGGGGAGCACGGTCTCCCGCACCAAGAGCGCGAGCGGCGCGGCCGAGACGATCGAGCTCGAGACCTGCGCGGCCGTCAAGCGGAAGGTGACATGCACCGGCCGGATGGTCGCGGGCCCGGTCAGGTTCCGAGCAGGCGGCACGACCGCGAGCGCGACAATCGCCCGCGGCCGGCGCGTCTACGCCTCGGGCCGAGCATGGCTGCTCCACGGACGCGTCCGCCTGCTGGCACTCAGCCTGCGGCGCCCCTCCTCGCGCGGCCACTACACGCTGACCTTGCGCACACGTCACGGCCGGCGGTGGACCACCGTCCGAGTGTCGCTCACGATCAGCTCCAGATGAACGGTGCGCCACCGCAGGTGTCGAGCTCAGGGGACGAGCGTGAATGCCTCGACGTGTCGCGGCCTCACAGCGCGGAAGTGGCGCTGGTCGAGCGTTGCGATCACGTCCAGACCGCGCCGCTCAGCCAGCGCGACGATCGACGCGTCCACCATCCCCAACGGCAGGTCGAGATACGTTTCCGTCAGCTCAGCGATCCGTTCCCAATCAGAGTCGAGCACCGGCTCAACTACGAGCTCGGCCTCGGCGAGCGAGCGGGCGAACGCCAACTCGGCGTGCGCGCCGATGCGATCAGCGAGCAGGTAGGAGACCTCGGTCACGACCAGCGCCGGGACCAGCAGTGGTCTGGCAGCGGTCGAGAGCAGCTCGACCGATCGCTCGTGATGCTTATCCCGTCTCGCCGCCGCCGCGTACAGCGGACCGGCGTCAACGAGCAACACTAGTTACGTCCACCGCGGCGGCGGCGCACGCCCTTGGCGACGAGCTCATCGACCCGCTCCGAGGCATCCCGCGGCGAACCGTCGCCAACGGCAAAGAAGCTCAAGCGCCCATCGGCCTGTGACGGCAGCTCCCGCTCGATCGCGTCCCGAGCGACCTGCGCGACCGAGACGCCACGCCGCCGTGCTGCGAGCCTCAGCCGGGCATCGAGATCGTCGGGCAGCATGATCGTCGTGCGCTTCATGCATACAGCATAACGCATCACTAGGAGCACCCGAGCGGTTGTGGTTCAGGCGCCTCCAGGTCGCGGCATCCGGCCGGTCGTGGGCGACGAGGGCGAAGCGACGCCGTGCCCCGCCCGCTCAGCGCCGAGCAAGCATCAGCGCTAATCGGCATCTATCGCCGCGGACCCGGCGGCCTCACGTGGGCCAACCAGCAAGGGAGACACCGCCTCCAGCGTGTGACCGCGCTCGCTGCGTTAGCGTATGCTTACCGTGCGTGCAGACTTACCAACATGAGGGTTGGTCCGCGCTCGGGGATCGCACCCGGCGGGCGATCTTCGAGCGGCTTGCCGATCGGCCGTGCGCAGTCGGCGAAATCGCCATCGGTCTCCCCGTCAGTCGGCCTGCGGTCTCACAGCACCTGAAGGTCCTCAAGGACGCCGGGCTGGTGGTCGACGACGCCGTCGGCAACCGTCGCATCTACCGCCTAAACCCTGACGGTCTCGCCGAGCTGCGCGCCGACCTTGACCGGTTCTGGCTCAGCGCCCTGGCTGCTTACAAGGCGGTTGTTGAACAACCCGAACAGGAGGTCTCATGAGTACACCTGCAGCATCAACGTCGATCCGGCATGAGATCGTCGTCCAGGCGCCGATCGCGCGGGCGTTCTCGGTCTTCACAGATGAGCTGGGCAGCTTCAAGCCGCCCGAGCACAACATGCTCGGCGTCGAGATCGCCGAGACCGTGTTCGAGCCCCGGGCGGGCGGCCGCGTCTATGACCGCGGCACCGACGGCAGCGAGTGTCACTGGGCACGGGTGCTCGCCTATGAACCGCCGAACCGTGTCGTCATCAGCTGGGACATCAGCCCGCGATGGCAGATCGAGACCGACCTGGAGAAGACCAGCGAGGTTGAGGGGCGATTCATCGCCGAGACGCCGGACCGCACGCGGGTCGAGCTCGAGCATCGAAACCTCGATCGCCACGGCGATGGCTGGGAGGCCGTCCGCGAAGGCGTCGACAGCGCCAATGGATGGCCCTTGTACCTGCAGCGGTTCGCCGACGTTCTGGCCGGGTGAGCCAACGGCACCCCGCATTTGCGTGGCTTTATCGGGGCGCCGGATCGTCGAGGTAGCCGGACCTGATCATCAGCAGCCACTGACGTCACCGGGCGATCTGTCACACGAGTAACGTCGCGTTGGTGCGGAGCCAACTGCGCAAGTGGCCGATCGCAACGTCGGCCATCGCCATGGGCATCGCGGCGATAGCTGTGGTGGCGATCGCACGAGTCACCGGCGCCGATGCGATCGGACGCGCGTTCAGCGACCTGGAACCGCAATGGATCGCGCTGATCGCTGGCGCCGAGCTCGTCGCCTACGCGGCCTACATGATCGCCTACAGATCGCTCGCCCAAGTACACGGACACAGGCCGCTCGCCTTGCCACTCGTTGCGCGCGTGGTCGTAGCCGGCTTCGGTCCATTCGCGATCGGCGGCGGCTTCGGCATCGACAAGCAGGTGCTGCACGCGCTGAACGAGGACGAGCACAGCGCGCGCGTACGGGTCATCGCGCTGGGCGTCCTCGAGTGGGCGGTGCTAGCGCCAACCACGTGCGTCGTCTCGATCGCCTTCCTCGCGCAGGGGGCGCACATCATGCCCTCGCTGCTGTGGCCGTGGGCAGTCCTGGTGCCAGTCGGCTTTGCGGTTGGCCTTTGGGCGAGTGTCCCGCGGCGTGCCGAACGACTGTCCCGTATCCGCGGCAGGCGCCGCGCCTGGCTTGCCCAGTTGCTGGAGGGTGTAGGCGTACTGCGGACGCTGCTCACCAGCCCGGGCGTCTACAAGGGAGCATGGCTGGGCACCGCGCTGTACTGGGCGGCGGACATCAGCGGCTTCTACGGTGGCTTACGCACCTTCGGCCTCGATCCCGGCGTCGGCAGGGTGATTCTCGCCTACGCCACCGGGTACGCCGCCACCCGTCGCTCCCTTCCGCTTGGAGGCGCCGGAGTGACGGAGGTGCTGATGACCTACGCGCTCTACTGGGTGGGCGAGCCGCTCGCTCCCGCACTTGCGGCGGTCGTTGCCTACCGCGTCTTTAACTTCCTGCTCGCGGCCACGCCGGCTCTGATCGCCCACCGCCAGCTCGAACCGTTGATCGCGCTCACACACGAACGCCGCCGACGTAAGCGATCCTCCACAGATTCCAGCACGTGACCGCCTGCCTGAGTCGCGCACCAACGTCTCGACGAATGGCTCGAGACGCTCCACAACCACACCGGACGGAGGCAATGATGGGCAAGCTCGTCGAGGCAACCCACGTCACGCTTGGCGGCGAGGTCGGCACCAACGACTGGGCGTTCCCCTACCTCGACCACCAGCACTCGCAGTACGCCATGGAGCTGCTGACCGAGGCGGACGCCCTCCTGCTCGGGCGACACACGTACGACGGCCTGTCGGCCGCATACATCAAGATGGCCGACCAGGCACCCGCCGGCGTTCCCTCTGACTTCATCGACCGGATGAACAGCATCCCGAAATTCGTCGCGTCGACCACACTCACGGGACTGACCTGGAACGCCACCGCGATCGACGGCGACGTCGCGTCGTTCGTCGACGATCTCAAGCGCAACGCCGGCCAGAATCTCTTGAGATACGGAAACGGGCCGCTCGACGTCACCCTGATGGAGCATGGGCTGATCGACGAATTTCATCTCTTCCTCACCCCGGTCGCGATCGGCAAGGGCAAGCATCTCTTCGAGAGCATCGACACCGCACCCCACCTGCGCCTCGTCGACGTCACGCGATTCGATAGCGGCGTGGTGATCCTCGTCTACGCACCCAAGTAGCCCGTCAGCGGCGGGCCCAATCCTCCGTCCGGGCCCTACGGCTACTCGCCCGCAAGCAGAGCCGCGAGCGGCAACCGGGTGGGCAGCAGTCCAGGGAGCACCGCGGCGACGGTGCCGGCGAGCAGGCCCGCGCCGGTGGCGGCCGCGGTCGTGCCGAGCAGGGCCGGCGGCACCGACCCGGAGATCAGCGCGGTCGCTGCCAGCCCCACCCCCCCGCCAAGGAGCGAACCGAGCAGGGCGATCCACAGGCCCTCGATCGTCGTCAGCCGTCCGAGCGCGCCCCAGCTCCAGCCGGTCGCTCTCAGCACGGCGAGCTCTGCGGCCCGCTCACGCTGGTTGAGGTACAGGACATCGGCGATCGCCGCGAGCGACAGGACGATGATCACAGCGACCGCCGCGTAGTCGCTGCCGCTGACCTGCACCGACACCGCTCCGCCGAGCAGGGTTCCGACAAGCAGGTTCTTAAAGGCGAGGGCGGCACCCACCATGACCGTCAAGGCGCCGACACCGATGGCCAGACTCACGATGCCCAGCAGGGTGCGCCCCGGCACCCGGACGAGGTTGATGAGCGCCAGCTGCGCAACGGTCCCAGCGTGGTGGCCTCGCCCCCCGTCGGGCACCGGGTGCCTCTCCCAGCGTCAGCGAGTCCGTGCTTGACCTGCGCCAGCGTGCGATCGCGCATCATCGCTTGGGCCGCTGCCACAGGTAACTTGCGCACCGTCACCTCATCACGATCATCGACGTAGGGGCGGGTGGAGACGAGGACCGGCACGGTGGTCGTGCCTCCTGCGTTGTCGATCACGTGGACGGACGGCGCGTCGGCGGCGCGCAGGTAACGTCCGCTGACAATCGTCTGGTTGAGCCCGTCGAGCTTCGCCTCGGCGGCGGGATCGATGGCGGCGAGCAGGAACGGATATGACCAGTCCACGCCAAGCCCGTAGTGACCGCGTGCAAAGCCGGAGTCCTGCCAGCCCGCTCCGTAAGGGCCCGTCTGGGTCGACCAGCACCAGGCGATCTCCCTTTCGGAAGAGCCGAAGGGCGTGGAGGCAAGCCCATTGGCGCTGAGGGTTTGCGGACAGTCCTGGACGGTGCGTCCGTCGGCGAGCTGCTCGGTCGAGTCGCCGTAGGGCAGCGATGGCTGACCGTTGGGGCTCGCGAGCGGCTGCCTGGTCACGTAGACGTAACCGGTCTGGTCGGTTAGGTGCACGAGCCCGCGGTCTGCGGTGCGCTGCACCGTCACGGCGAAGAGTTCGCGGGCCGCGCCGTTGACGTCACGGGTGAGGTCGATGGTGAACGCGATCGGCTGCAGCACATAACCGACCATCGCGATCGGCGCAGCGACCTGCACGCCGGGGAGCTGCTCAATGTGTCGCCATTGGGCGAGAGTGATACCGCCGAAGATGCCGGACAGATAGTTATCTCGCACCAGGCCTTGCCGGCGCTCGAGCTCCGTCTCGGTGCCGGCCGGGCGGACGAGGATGTCGTAGGCGGAGCGAAAGGTGCGGGCGATCGTGCCGTGCACGGCGAGCTGCTCGGTGCGGGCGGTCGAGATGAGCACGACGAAGCTGCCGCAGGCGAGGACAATGCCGGCCAGCAGGGCGAGGCTACGATCCCGACGGCCGGCCAGCTGCGATCGAATCATCCGCAGCATGGACAGCCCTCAGCGGGGTGCCGCGCGCGAGAGCCGGGCGAGGGTGGCCTGCGGGTTGACGGCGGACCGCACGTCGATGTCGTCGCGTAGGTGACCGTCGACGATGCGGATCACGCGATCGCAGCGGGATGCGACGCCGACGTCGTGAGTGGCGACGACCAACGTGATGCCCTCGCGCGTGCGCAGGGCCAACCCGGCGGCGGTGCGCGGCCAGCTCGCGACTGCGCAAGCGGGCCAGGTCCGTGCCGGCCACCCTGATGGCGCCCTCGTCGGGGTGGTCGAGCGCGCCGATCAGGTGCAGGAGCGTCGACTTGCCGGATCCCGACGGGCCGCTCACGGCGACTGCCGCACCCTCCGGGACGCTGAACGAGACGTGGTCGAGCGCCGTGATCGCGACGCCCTCGCCCGTCCGGAAGCGACGGACCACGCCCTCGAGTTCGATCATCGCTTGACTTGTCGCCATGTGCATAGGAACAATGCATGACCGCGGCAGCTCCGTCAACCTCTGACCAATGGCCATCCACCACGCGCTTCTCTCGCTCCTTGATCGACACGAGAGCTATGGGTACGAGTTGCGAGCCGAGCTCGAACGCAGCGTCGGTCCCCAGTGGGGCCAGCTCAACATCGGGCACGTCTACCAGCTGCTTGAGCGCCTCAAGCGTGACGGGATGATCGAAGTCGTACGCACCGATCCGCAGCCCCGACGCACCGAGCGCGTCATCTACGCGATTACCGAGGCCGGCCGCGAAGAGTTGCAGGACTGGCTCGACACTCCCTCAGCGTCTTCGACCGGCTACCGCGACGATCTGTACCTCAAGCTCGCCGCCGCGGCGAGACTCGGTCTCGAGACGCTCGAGCGGGTGGTGCGTCAAGAGCGCGAGGCCCTGTTCGGAGAGCTGAGGACCCTGGCGGAGCTGGCCAGTGGCGAGGGCGACGGTCTGGTCGCCCTGCTGCTCGATGGCGCGACGCTTCAGGTGCGGGCGCGGATCGAGCTGCTCGATCGCGCAGAGCAGCGGGGAGATGAACTCGTGCGGACAGGAGGCCAGGCTGCACTTGAGGCGCGTGAAGAGCGCGCGGGGCGGCATCGCGCGGCATAAGCGCCTCCTTCCCCCCTTCCCCGCGCCGGACGAGCACTGCGCAACGGGATCGGCGCGCGTCGCTCCCTGAGCACTACACCGAGAACGGAGGCGAAGCAATGGAATACGTGCGACTCGGATCCTCGGGGCTCAAGGTTTCCCGGATCGGACTGGGCATGATGAGCTATGGCGACCCGTCGCTGCAGACGTCGGCCCTACCCGAAGATGAGGCTGAGCCTCTTGTCCGAGCAGCGGTCGAGTTTGGCATAACCCTCTTCGATACCGCCGATATGTACTGCGACGGTGCGAGCGAAGAGATCACCGGACGCCTGCTCGCCAAGCTCTTCAGCCACCGCGATGACTACATCTTGGCGACCAAGGTGTATTACCCGACCGGCGCCGGACCGAACGACGGGGGGCTCTCCCGCAGGCACGTCCTGTCCGCCATCGACGCTTCTCTGCGCCGCCTCGGCGGCGAGTCCCGACCGCCCCGCGGACTTCGACGTCCAAGACGCCGTGCTCGAAGCAGCACGGCACCTCGACGTTCCCCCAGCCCGAGTCGCCATGGCCTGGCTCCTCCACAAGCCTGGTATCTGCGCCCCGATCGTCGGCGCCACCGCGCCCGCTCACATCGCCGACGCCATCGCATCCCTCGACGTCGAAGTCAGCGAGCACCTCGTGTCGGCGCTCGAAGATGCATACCTTCCGCGGCTCCTGAGCGACTTCTCCTAACTCAGCTCAAAAGTTTTTAGGAGACAGCTTGACTCTTATCAAGAACGGTGATTAGATACGCACTGTCTCCTACGTCAACCCCTCTGGAAGGACACCAAATGTTGCTTCTCATTCGCTCCCGTTATCCCCGCGTCGCCAACGTCGTCGGCTTCGTCATGGGCCTGATCATGTTGACGGTCGGCATCGCCTGCGGCGCCTCAGCGACCGTCCTGATGCTCGGCGGCGGCAGCTCGGTCGCGCTGAGCATCATCCGCTACGCCGGCAAGCGCAACGAGCGGCTCGGCACGGGCCGCGGCACCGCTGCGCCGCGATGAGCCAAGACGCGAACCAGTCCCGCCGGGGTGCGACTGAGCACTCGGTCGCGGTGCCCGGCGGGACGATCTACTTCCGCACCGAGGGCTCCGGCCCGCCGCTGGTCCTGATCGGCGGCGGGCCCAGCAACGCTGACACGCTCGCCGCGCTAGCAGGCCACCTCGCCGCCGACCACACGGTCATCACCTATGACCGTCGCGGCTACTCCCACAGCCAGCTGGACGATCCTACCCAGCCGGCAACCATCGCCGTCCACGCCGACGACGTCCGCCACGTCCTCGACGACCTGGGCGCCGGACCCGCATCCGTGTTCGCGACGACGCCGGCGCGGCGCTCAACCAGATCGCCGAGAGCATCGGCGTCACCCGCGGGCGCTCACTCACCGGCTCAGACGACCGGCCCGAGGTGCGCCGCGGCGACATCGAACTATTCATCCGCCGCGACGTCGCCGCGATCGGCGACTACGAGCTGGACCTCAACCGCCTCACGCCGCTCGCTGACCGGATCGTCGTCACCGCCAGCGAGGACGGACGCGAGTTCTACCCCCACCGCTGCGTCGAGGCGCTCGCCGCCGCGCTCGGCACACCGCTGATCGAGCTCCCCGGCAACCACGCCGCAATGATCACCCACCCGGCCGAGTTCGCTGCGCGCCTCGCACCGCTCCTGTTCTGACCCGCCCGAACGTCACCTCACAATTGTTTGGACTAGGCCCAGAGTTCGGGAAAGCGCTCGTGGGTCGCGGCGATGAGGCGATCACGTGAGCTTGGCGCTCCGAAGCGCTCACGATCGTAGTCGGCGAATGGACGCTCAAGAGCGTCGAGGGCATCGACCGCGCCGCGCAGGGCTGCGCGCCACCCCTCGTCTGTCAGCGCCGGCCGCGCACGAAGCGCGCCGATCGCATCCATAAGCGCCGACTTAGCGACAATCGCCTCGGGCGATGTTGTGTGCAGACAGGCACCGTATTCACCTGACAGCCAAGCCTCGTATTCCGCATCGGCATCCTGAGGGTCGCCGCCAGCTGATACGAACCGCTCCCGGAAGTGGTCGGCGACCGCGTCCGGGTCCCCACCGGCGTCTTCGAGTAGCTGTGCGTGGTCTGCAGGAACCATGTGTGTGCCGTCCGGCAGCACGTAGGTAGCGCGCGGCAAAATCCCGCGCTCAACGAGGGGGCGGACTGCGTCGTCCATCGGCTGGAACGACGCGACAACGTACGCGATGTCGTCCTCAGCTGACGCAGGCAGCTGAGCAATGGGCGTTGATAGGGCCATCCCCCGGTGAAGGCTACCTGCGCAAACACGCGCCCACACAGTGCGGGCTTTCAGCGACTTGTCCCCCTTGACGTCAACGGCACCGTCGATGCTGGTGACACTGTCGATCAGGCTCGACTGGTTCGGGTCCTCAAGCGCTAATCGGGCGGTGGCACGCTGCCGCACGTGCTTGTGGGACCCTGACGGCCCCAGACAAGGAGATACTGATGGCGTCTAAGACGGCGGCAACGCCGAAGTGGCTGCCTGAGCCGGAGCCGCATGACTTTGCCGCGGCGGATCACTTCCTCCAGCTCGTGTTGCACGAGCGCCACGTCGCGCTCGCGGTCAAGCGGCTACACAAGAGGCGCATGAAGTCGCGCTCGTTCGCGGCGAAGGACATCTTGCGTGCCGCGGAGCTTGTCTGCCTGCCAGCCGATAACGAGGGCGTCGCGGCGAAGCTCGCGGAGATCCATGAGGGTAAGGCGCTCGCGCCGGTGCAACTCGTGCGCCTCAAGTGGGGCCCGCTGATCGTCGCCGACGGGTACCACCGCGTGAGTGCAGCGCACTCCCTCGATGAGTCGACGCTGGTGCCGTGCGTATTGGTGAGCGTTCCGTGAGCCAGCCGGCGGCATGACGCTTTCGTCGCCGCACGCTGATAGCTCGGGGACGGCGGACCGCCGCCCCACTATGGATGTGCTGTTTTGGGATCCGGTGCATGCGTGGCGGCGACTCCTTGCCGAGTTCGTCGGCACGCTGCTGCTGACGTTCGTCGCTGCGGGGGGCGACACGATCGAGGCCGCCACTCATCAGCCATTGGGACATGCCGCGAAGGTCGTGGCGCCGGCCTTGATGGTGATGGCGCTGATCTACGCGATCGGCGGCCTGTCTGGCGCCCATCTGAACCCGGCGGTGACGGTCGCGTTTGCTCTGCGTGGCGACTTTCCGCCGCGACGCGTAGCACCTTACATCGCCGCGCAGATCGCCGGTGCGATCGTTGCGGCGCTCTTGCTGCTCGCGATCTTTGGGAACGTGGGCCATCTTGGCGCGACCTTGCCGCACCTTGGCTCGGGCACGGCGCTGATCACGGAGATCGTCCTGACCGCCGCACTGTTGCTGATCATCTTGGGAACTGCAGCGGCCGGCCCGCGCCTAGTCGGCCACAACTCAGCGTTGGCCGTTGGCGGCACGATCGCGGTGCTGGGGCTGATCGGCAGTCCGGTGAGCGGCGCGTCGATGAACCCAGCCCGCTCGCTCGGCCCAGCGCTCGCCGGCGGCAACATGGGCAGCTACTGGATCTATGTTGTCGGGCCGCTGTGCGGAGCTCTGATCGCGCTCGCGGTCGCGCTCGCGCTCTACGGCCGGCCCGCCGGCCACGAAGAAGCCGCGGCCGCGGCGCTGCGCGAGCCGATGCGCGGCGTCGAGTGAAGGTCGCCCCGTCTCGTCGACGGTGCTCGACGCCCGCCCGTTACCGGGTCGTGGTCGTTGCCGCTCGACAGGCACCGATGACTACATGGCGAATACGTGGAGCGCGTGTCATCGAACTGGTTCAGACTCCTGCGGGGGCATCATCAGGAACTGGGTGTCGTTGAGCCGTTCTGGGAGGCGC
>Ga0302325_10011833_pt1 | contig 18765 bp, 17 predicted proteins | sample Palsa_T0_2_FD_201948 | JGI IMG/M metagenome (GOLD analysis project Ga0302325, IMG submission 201948) | Peat permafrost microbial communities from Stordalen Mire near Abisko, Sweden - Palsa_T0_2 | ecosystem: Environmental > Terrestrial > Soil > Palsa > Peat permafrost | place: Sweden: Abisko...
GCGCGGCGCGCTCCTGGGACTGCACCGCAAACGCATCCTGATCCGACCGGCTCACGGCGAAGTCGGCGGCGACGTTCTCAGCGGTCTCCGGCATCGAGTCGATCCCGAACTGTTCGGCGATTGCGTCGTTGACGAACCGCCACCCGATCGTCGTGTCGAACATCTCCGCCCGGCGATCGAAGGCCTGGGCCGCCTTGGCGACGACGAATGGCGCGCGGCTCATGCTCTCGACGCCACCGGCACACACCAGCTGCGCCTCGCCGGTCCGGATCTGGCGCGCGGCGATGAGCACGGCGTCCAACCCGGACCCGCACAACCGGTTGACGGTCGTCGCCGGCACTCGGTCAGGCAAGCCGGAGAGCAGGACCGCCATGCGGGCGACGTTGCGGTTGTCCTCGCCGGCCTGGTTGGCGCAGCCGAGAATGACCTCGTCGATCTCGTCGCCCGCGACCTCCGGGACGCGCTGCATCAACGCTCGCAGGGCGTGCGCCGCAAGGTCGTCAGGGCGCACACTGGAGAGCGCACCGCCGTAGCGGCCGATCGGGGTGCGGACTCCGGCGACGAGATAGGCGTCGGTCATCGATCGGCTCCCGGTCGCGCGAGCAGGGCGCTGTGACCGCGCAGTTCCGCGACGACCTCCCCGTCGCCGCGGGAAACGCGTACGTCGTAGATGCCCGAGCGGCCCGCCCGACTGCGCAGCTCGGCAACCGCGACCAGCTGATCGCCGACGTGTGCGGGTCGCAGGAAGGTGATCTCGCACTGTCGGGCCACCGCCGCGTCGCCCTCGGTGTTGCAGGCGTAGGAGAAGGCGATGTCGGCGAGCGCGAACACGCAGGAGCCGTGAGCCACCCCGTGGCCGTTGATCATCTCAGCGGTCACGGTCATGCGCCCGCGGGCGCGACCCGTGGACACCGCGTCGATCTCGACGCCGAAGAAGCGCAGCGCCGCGTCGCCGACGCGCATCGCGTCGGCCGACTGTTGGGCGAGCGTCGCGTGGACACCGTCAGAAGGGTTCATTCTCAAGAAGACTACCGACCGATCGGATGCTTTGCTACGGTGTCGCTACCGCGACTGCTGAGGAGAACTATGACCACGTCCGCCGAACCGCGCCACGCGATCGCCACCGACCTGCTGGAACGCCGCCGTGACACGCTCGACGGCGCGTACGTCACGCCGCGCTTTGGTGTCGTGCAATCTCGTCGCCAGATTGCCGAGGAGGTGTCCTGATGTACGGACTGCCCGACGCCGAACAGCGCGACGAAGATCGGCCCGAGCCACCCGAGCTGCTCGCGGAATTCGATCGCCTGGTCGCGGCCGAGACGCGCATCGAGCCGCGCGACTACATGCCCGACGCCTACCGCAAGGCGCTGATCCGCCAGATCGCCCAGCACGCGCACTCCGAGATCATCGGTATGCAACCGGAGGGCAACTGGATCACGCGGGCTCCGTCGCTGCGGCGCAAGGCGATCCTGATGGCCAAGGTCCAAGACGAGGCCGGGCACGGGATGTACCTCTACTCCGCCGCCGAGACGCTCGGCGCCAGCCGCGAGCAACTGCTTGAGCTCCTGCACGCCGGCAAGCAGAAGTACTCGTCGATCTTCAACTACCCCACGCTGTCCTGGGCCGACATGGGCGCCATCGGCTGGCTTGTCGACGGCGCCGCGATCATGAACCAGATACCGCTCACGCGCTGCTCCTACGGGCCCTACGCCCGCGCGATGGTGCGGGTCTGCAAGGAGGAGAGCTTTCACCAGCGCCAGGGGTTCGAGATCCTGCACACGCTCTCGCACGGCACGCAGGCGCAGAAGGCGATGGCGCAGGACGCCGCCGACCGCTGGTGGTGGCCGGCGCTGATGATGTTCGGCCCGCCCGACGACGAATCGCCCCACACCGAGCAGTCGATGAAGTGGAAGATCAAACGCTTCTCCAACGACGAGCTGCGCCAGAAGTTCGTCGACGCGACCGTGCCCCAGGCGCAAGCGCTCGGGCTGACCCTGCCCGATCCCGACCTGCGCTACGACGAGACCGCGGGCCACTACACGTTCGGCGCGATCGACTGGACCGAGTTCTGGGAGGTCGTCAAGGGCAACGGCCCGTGTAATCACGAGCGTATGGAGCATCGCGTCCGTGCCCACGAGGAGGGCCGCTGGGTACGCGATGCGGCGATCGCCTACGCGGAGAAGCACCGCACCGGACAAGGAGCGCGGGGATGAGCGACGAACGCCGCGAGTGGCCGCTCTGGGAGGTGTTCGTCCGCTCCAAGCGCGGGCTCTCCCACCAGCACGTGGGCAGCCTGCATGCCCCGGATGCGGAGATGGCGGTGCGTAACGCGCGAGACGTCTACACGAGGCGCCAGGAAGGCGTCTCGATCTGGGTGGTCGCGACCGCGGACATCACCGCCTCCTCGCCCGACGAGAAGGACGCCTTCTTTGACCCGGCAGCCGACAAGGCCTACCGGCATCCGACCTTCTACCACGTCCCCGAGGGAGTGCGGCACCTGTGAGCGATGTCGCCGAATACGCCCTGCGTCTGGGCGATGACGCGCTCGTTCTCTCCCACCGTCTGGCGCAATGGTCGGCGTCAGCACCGGAGATCGAGGAGGACATCGCGCTGACCAACATCGCGCTCGACCTCCTGGGACAGGCCCGCAGGCTGCTCACCATCGCCGGCGTCCGCGAAGGTCAGGGACGCGACGAGGACGACTTGGCCTATCTCCGCCCAGAGCGGGAGTTCCGCAACCTGAGAATCGTCGAGCTCGACAACGGCGACTTCGCCGACACCATCGTCCGGCAGCTGCTCTTCTCGACCTACCAGCTCTCGCTCTACGCGGAGCTCACCGCCTCGACGGATCCCGACCTCGCTGCCGTCGCCGGCAAGGCGGTCAAGGAAGTCGCCTACCACCGCGACCACGCCGTCAAATGGACCCTGCGCCTCGGGGACGGCACGCAGAAGAGCCACGAGCGTTCCCAGGCCGCATTGGAACGGCTCTGGCCGTACCGTCACGAGCTCTTCGAAACCGACGAGCTGACCGCCCGGCTGATCGACGCCGGCGTCGCCGCCGATCCCGCGGTCCTGCGCAGCACCTGGGATCCGTTCGTCGCGGCGGTCCTCGATCAAGCGACGCTGACCGCGCCCGAGGACGGGGCTCGCAAGCCCACGGGCGGCCGACGCGGCCAGCATGGGGAGATCCTCGGACCGATGCTCGCCGAGATGCAATGGCTGCACCGCTCTGCACCCGGGGTGAGGTGGTAGCCGCCGTGTCCGCGACGCCCGCCGAACGGGAGGTTCGCGCGCTCGTGGGCGCGGTTCTCGACCCGGAGATCCCGGTCCTCACCCTGGCCGACCTCGGCATCCTGCGAGACGTTCGCGCTGACGAAGACGGACACCTCGTCGTCACCCTCACCCCGACCTACTCGGGATGCCCGGCCATCGACCCGATCCGTGAGGACGTGGAGTGCGTGATCGCCGCGGCCGGCTACGTCGACATCGAGGTGCAGACGGTCCTCGCTCCCGCCTGGACCACTGATTGGATCAGCGACGAGGCCCGCGAGAAGCTCCGCATCTACGGCATCGCGCCGCCCGACCCAACCCAGGCGCACGCCCCGTGCCTGCTGGTTCAACACGCGCCCCGCTGCCCACGCTGCGACTCCGACGACACACGGCAGATCAGTCCCTTCGGCTCGACCCCATGTCAGTCCCAGCACGTTTGCAACGCGTGCCTGGAGCCGTTTGACCGCTTCAAGAGCATCTGATGAGCACCGCCACTCCTGCTTCCTCGCGACACACGCTGCACAATCTGCGAGTCACCGAGGTGACCCCGATCACCGAGGACTCGGTCGCGATCACGTTCAACGTCCCCGAGGACCTTGGCGAGCTGTTCGCCTTCAGTCCTGGGCAGCATCTCGCACTGGCGCGCCACGAGGATGGCGACGAGGTGCGGCGTAGCTACTCGATCTGCTCGGCGGTCGGCGAACCATTGCGGGTCGCCGTCAAGCTGCTGCCCGACGGCGCATTCTCGACCTGGGCCCACAGCGAGCTGAAGGTCGGCGACGAACTGCACGTGATGCCGCCGGTCGGCCGCTTCACGATCGAGCTCGATCCGGCGCACCGCCGCCACTACGCCGCCATCGCCGCTGGGTCCGGGATCACGCCGATCCTGTCGATCCTGTCCTCGGCGCTCGTCGCCGAGCCCGAGAGCCGGTGCACCCTGATCTATGGCAACCGCACCATGAGCTCGATCATGTTCCTGGAGGAGTTGGAGGACCTCAAGGATCGCTACGGCGCGCGCCTGCAGCTGATCCACGTGCTCTCCCGCGAGCCCCAGGAGGTCGAGCTTGCCGAGGGCCGGATCGACCGCGCCAAGCTCGAGCGCCTACTGGCGACCGTCGTGTCCGCCGAGACGGTCGACGAGTGGTTTCTCTGCGGGCCCTTCGGCATGATCGAGGCCGCGCGCACCACGCTCAGCGAGCACGGCGTCGCGAGTGCCGCGATTCGCCGGGAGCTGTTTCACGGCGACCAGCCGGCGCCGCCGGCCGCTCGCACCCCGCAGATCGACCGTGCAGAGGGCGACGGGTCCGCGGTCACCGTCGTGCTCGACGGCCGCCGCACCCAGCTGATGGTCCCGCGCGCGGGCATCGCGATCCTCGACGCGGCGCTAGCCAAGCGTCCCGACGCGCCGTACGCCTGCAAAGGGGGCGTGTGCGGCTCTTGCCGCTGTCGGATCACCGAGGGGGAGGTGCGTATGGACCACGCCTACGCGCTCGAGCCCGACGAGATCTCAGCAGGCATCCGGCTGGCCTGCCAGTCGCATCCGGTGACCGACACGGTCGTCCTGGACTTCGACGCCGCGTAGGGCACGCTACGCCGCGGCGCGCGAGCGCAAGAGGCCTCGGATCAAGTCGCAGGCATCCGTCCGCGACAGCCTTCGCGCTCCACGGCCCGATCCGTGACCTAGATTCGATCACATGACCACACCTTCAGCCAGCACCGAACTCAACCGCGAGTTCGACCACGAGGAACTCGTCATGGTCAAGGACTCCGCGACCGGCCTCGTGGGCTGCGTGGCGATCCACTCCACAGCGCTCGGCCCGGCTGTCGGAGGTCTACGGCTTTCCAGCTACCCCGGGATCAGCGCCGCTGCCACCGACGCTCTGCGTCTGTCGCGGGCGATGACGTTCAAAAACGCTGCCGCAGGTCTCGACCTCGGTGGTGGGAAGGCGGTGCTTATCGACGACGGCCGGTGGTCCGATCCAACGATGCGCACCGCCCGGCTGCACGCGTTCGCCGTGCGGCTTGACCGACTGGATGGTCGCTACATCACGGCCGAGGACGTCGGGACCACGCCCTTGGACATGGAGACAATCGCCGACATCACACCGCACGTCTCCGGGAGGCCGGCAGCATCTGGAGATCCGTCTGCGGCTACCGCCCGCACGGTATTCGCGGCGATCGCGACGGCCGTCGAGTTGACACTGAACACCGATCTCGATGCCGTTCGGGTGGGGGTGCTCGGTGCCGGCCACGTCGGCGGACGCCTCGTCAGGCTCCTGCGGCAGGCGGGAGCGGAGGTCATCCTGAGCGACATCGACACGCAGCGCGCGTTGGATGTCGCAAACGACACCGGGGCCCGGGCCGTCCCGCTCGCCGGCTTCGTCACCCAGCCGATGGACGTGTTTGCGCCCTGTGCGCTCGGCGGCGTGCTGCGCGCCGAGGACGTGCCGCAGCTGCGATGCCGAGTCATCGCAGGCGCGGCCAACAATCCGTTAGCGGACCCAGCTGTGGCTGCGACGCTGGACGCTCGCGGGATCCTGTACGTCCCGGACTTCCTCGCCAACAATGGCGGGATCATCAACGTGGCCGCCGAAGTGCTGGACTTCGATGCCGCCGAGCTGAACCTGCGAATCGACGACGCCATCGGCCGGACGCGAGCTGTTCTCACGGATGCGCGCGACAGCGGCCGGACGCCGCTCGAGCTCGCGCTCGAGCTTGTCGGTCGGCGACTTGAGCAGGCGCGGATCAGCGAGCTCAGCGGAACCCGTTGACGGCGGTCGTCCGGGCCTTCTCGCGCCTGCTCTCGAGCGGGAGGCCGCAGCCTGTACAAGAAAGGGATCCCGGGCTCGTTCTACGACGGACGTGGCCAGGAGGCGATCTCGGTTGGGGACACGTACGCGCTCGCTGCCCAGGACGCAGTCTGCTCGTCTCATCGGCGGGCGGGAGCATGCCGGGGGCGGGAGCCTGCCGGGCGCTGCGGGTGTCCGCAGCGAGAGCTCGGTCGTCGGATGCCTGTCAATCGCCTACGGTTTCGCCTCCGGTGGCCACGGTTCCTTCTTTGAGCCTGGCCGACCATTTCTCCTCGACGTGGCCGTACTTCCAGAACCCCAGTGCGCCGGCCCACGTGACGATGAACATGCCGACGATCACGAACCCGGCCTTGTTGATGTCAAAGGCCCCGAACCAGTCCCACACGGCGCCGTGCACGTGGAGCTCCTGCGGAAGCAGGCCGACTACCTCAATCGTGCCGATGAAGAAGCAGATCCCCACCGACAGCCCGGTGATCGCGAGGTTGTAGTAGACCTTGCGAACCGGGTTAAAGAACGCCCACGAGTAGGCGAAGTTCATGAACACGCCGTCGATCGTGTCCATCAGGCACATGCCGGCCGTGAACAGCAGCGGCAGGCACAGGACCGCGTAGAACGGGATCGCCTGGGAGGCCAGCAGCGCGGTCGTTGCGAGCAGCGCGACCTCAGTGGCGGTGTCGAAACCCATCCCAAACACCACACCGACCGGGTACATCTGCCACTCCTTGTTGATCAGGCGCATCCAGCGGCCGAAGAAGCGGTACATCAGCCCGCGGTTCTGCAGTTGGCGCTCGAGCTCTTCCTCGTCGTACTCGCCCCGGCGCATCGAGCGGAACACCCGCAGGATCCCGGCCAGGATGACGATGTTCAAGAACGCGATCAGATACAGGAACGTTGCCGAGACGATCGTCCCGAAGTATCCGCCGAACGTCTCCAGCGTCGAGCCGTTGTGCGAGACCGCCTGGTAGACCGCCTTCTCGGCGATCACCAGCCCGACGCCGATCGCGAACACGATCGTCGAGTGCCCGAGCGAGAACCAGAATCCTATGCTGAGCGGCCGCTTGCCCTGGTTCATCAGCTTGCGGGTGGTGTTGTCGATCGCCGAGATGTGGTCGGCGTCGAATGCGTGTCGCAGTCCGAGGGTGTAGGCCGTCCCCGCGATCCCGATCCCGAGGCCCTTGTAATGCGAGGGCACCACGAACAGGATGAAGGTCCCAAACGCGACGATGTGCAGCACCGCGATCACCACGAACATCAGTCCGGCTTTGACCTTCTCCCGCGGCGTGAAATCTCTCCAGACGTAGGCGAGATAGGACAAGATGCCGAACCGCCCATGGAAGCGGCCAGGGGTGCCGCCGCCCGGCTGCGGGCTCACCGTCGTCATCGATCGAACTCCTCCGTCGCGGGTGGGCTTGAGAACCGCTCCATCGGCCGTCGTTGTCGTGCCGTGATCCGAGCAGGAGCCCGAGAACCGGTGCAATGAGGCCGAATGTATATCGGAAGCTGGTCCTAGTTGCAAGCTCCTCACGACAACTAGTTGCTCTCGATTACTCGCGAGCTGGCGCCGAGTCCGTGGCCTCGATCCATCCGCCGTCCGGCTTGACATGCAGTGATGTGCATGCAAACATGCGGGCATGGGACAGGTTCACGGGGTCTCGCCCGAGACACGCTTGACGGCTGCCGGGGCGCAGCAGATCGCGCGGTTGATGGCGGGACTTGGAACGGCCAGCCGGGTGTTGATCCTTGGTCGCCTGCGCGAGGGTCCGTGCAGTGTCGGTGACCTGTGTGTCGCGGTGGAGATGGCGCAGTCTGCGGTATCGCAACAGTTGCGGGTTCTGCGGGATCTCAATCTTGTCGTTGGTGCTCGCCGCGGCCGCCAGACGGTGTACCGGCTGTATGACCCGCACGTGTCGGTCTTGCTGGATGAGGCTCTGCGCCATATCGAGCATCTCCGCGCCGGCGCCCCGGAACCGCGAGCGCCCATCCCGATAATTGATGATCAAGCGATGACTGGAGCAGCATGACGAACGAACACACCCACGAGGTCCCTCACGCGCATGAGCACTCACACGAGGACGAGACCCACGTCCATGCGCATACCACGCATGACCACGACCACGTCGAGCACGAGCATCAGCACTCCCACGACGCCGAGGCTCACTCCCATCCTCACGTCCACCAGGCGGGCGTCGAGGACGTTCACGCACACGCGCATTAGACGACCCGGCTGAAAGCTTCTGCGCGGCCGGGGGCTATGGCCGGGCGCGCAGCTCCGAGACGTACTCCGCGAGGTAGCGCAGGCCCTCGATCGCGCGGCTGCCGTACCAGGAGGTCATCTCGCCGTCGATCAGCGACACCTCCGCACCTGGCATGACGGCGGCGACCTCGGCGAGGTGGCGCTCTTTGAAGTGGTAGGGCTCGCTCGAGAGCAGCACGTGGTCGACGTGGCCGGCGTAGCGCTCGAGCGCCACCTCGGGATAGCGGTCATCCGGTGACAGCGGATGCGACCGCCAGTTGACGAGCGCGAGCGTCCGGGCGATGTAGGTGTCAGGCGAGATCGCCATCCAGGGTTCGCGCCAGATCAGGTAGAGCACGTCGCGCGCCGGATATTCGCGTTCAGACAGCGCGCTGAGGCCGTCCTCGAGCTCTGAGCACAGCCGCTCGGCCTCCGCATCGCGGTCGAAGATCGCGCCGATCAGCCGGTACAGCCCGAGGTTGTCGCGCGGGCCGAGCGGGTGGGTGACGACGATGTTCGGCACGAACTCGGCGAGCTCGTCGGCGAGCTCGCGACGGTTCTCGTCGATGTTGAGAATCACGTGCGTGGGCGCAAGCTCCCTGATGCGATCGAGCTTGACGTCCTTGGTCCCGCCGAGCTTCGGGATCGTCCGGACGGTCTCCCACGGGTGGATGCAGAACCCGGTGCGCCCGACGAGACGGTCGGCGAGGCCGAGGTCGCAGACCAGCTCGGTGATGCTCGGCACCAGGCAGACGATCCGCGGGTCGCCGCCGGCACGCACGTGCAGCCTGTCGGCGGCGTCACGCAGCACGTCGGCGGGTTGCCCAGCCGAGGTCGATCCACCGGGCATGGGTTTCATCACTCCGCGACGCTACATGTTGCGCCGGTACTCGCCGCCGACCTCGTACAACGCGTCGGAGATCTGCCCGAGCGACGCGACCTTGACCGCCTCGATCAGCGCCTCGAACACGTTGCCGCGTTCGCGCGCGACGTCCTGCAGGCGGTCGAGCACGGCGGCGCGGCGATCCGCACCCCGATCCTGGAACGCGCGGACGTTGGCGATCTGCGTTTGCTTCTCGGCATCGGTGGATCGCATCAGCTCGAGCTTGTCGATCTGCTCGCCGTGGCCGTCGCGCGGAAGGTAGGTGTTGACGCCGATCAGCGGCAGCTCGCCGCTGTGCTTGAGCTGCTCGTAGTAGAGGCTCTCCTCCTGGATCTTGGACCTCTGGTACATCGTGTCCATCGCGCCGAGTACGCCGCCGCGCTCGGAGATCCGGTCGAATTCCTCATACACCGCTCGCTCGACCAGATCGGTGAGCTCGGAGGCGATGAACGACCCCTGCCAGGGGTTCTCGCAGAAGTTCAGGCCGAGCTCGCGGTTGATGATCAGCTGGATCGCGACCGCGCGGCGCACCGACTCCTCGGTCGGCGTCGTGATCGCCTCGTCGTAGGCGTTGGTGTGCAGGCTGTTGCAGTTGTCGAAGATCGCGTACAGCGCCTGCAGCGTCGTGCGGATGTCGTTGAAGCTGATCTCCTGGGCGTGCAGCGACCGTCCGGACGTCTGGATGTGGTACTTGAGCATCTGGCTGCGCGGCGAGGCGCCGTAGCGCTCGCGCATCGCCCGTGCCCAGATCCGCCGGGCGACCCGGCCGATGACGGCGTACTCGGGGTCCATCCCGTTGGAGAAGAAGAAGCTCAGGTTCGGCGCGAACTCGTCGACCTCCATCCCGCGCGCGAGGTAGTACTCGACGATCGTGAACCCGTTGGCGAGTGTGAACGCGAGCTGCGAAATCGGGTTGGCGCCGGCCTCGGCGATGTGGTAGCCGCTGATTGACACCGAGTAGAAGTTGCGCACCCCATTGTCCGAGAAGTACTGCTGGACGTCGCCCATCATCTTCAGCGCGAACTCGGTCGAGAAGATGCAAGTGTTCTGCGCCTGGTCCTCCTTGAGGATGTCGGCCTGAACCGTGCCGCGGACGCTCCGCAGGGTGTCGGCCTTGATCCGCTCGTACACCTCGGGCTCGACGACCATGTCCCCGGACGCACCCAGCAGCCCGAGCCCGAGCCCCTCATTGCCGTCCGGTAGATCTCCCGCATACGTCGGGCGGCCGCCATGCTGATCGAAGAACGCCTCCAACTGCCGCTGGGCGTCGGCCCAGCCGCCGGTCTCACGCAGGTGACGCTCGACCTGTTGATCGATCGCGGCGTTCATGTAGAAGGCGAGGATGATCGGCGCCGGCCCGTTGATCGTCATCGACACCGAGGTCGTGGGCGCACACAGGTCAAAGCCGGAGTACAGCTTCTTGGCATCGTCGACGGTGGCGATCGAGACGCCGGAGTTACCCACCTTGCCGTAGATGTCGGGACGCTCGGCGGGATCTGCGCCGTACAGCGTGACCGAGTCAAAGGCGGTCGACAGCCGCGCCGCCGGCTGGCCCGCCGACAGGTAGTGGAACCGGCGGTTGGTGCGCTCCGGAGTTCCCTCGCCGGCGAACATCCTCGTCGGGTCCTCCCCCGCGCGGCGGTACGGAAACACGCCGCCGGTGTACGGATAGGAGCCTGGCAGGTTCTCCTTCAGCGCGAACCGCAGCCGGTCGCCCCACCCGTCCAGCCGCGGCGGCGCGATCTTCGGAATCTGCTGCCCCGACAGCGACGTGCGGTAGTTATCGCCCGTGATCTCACGCTCGCGCACCGTGTAGCTGTAGGTCTCGCCGGTGATGCCGTCCAAGTGGGCGTCCCAGCCCCGCAGCAGGCCGAGCCCCTCGGCGCCGATCGCGTCCAGCGCCTCGTTGTAGTGCTCTCGCAGCGGGGCCAGCAGCGCCTCGTCCGCGTCGGGGCTCTGAAGATCGGCGGTGCGGTAGGGCTCCAGGGGTTCGGGCAATTTGTCGTCGCCCAGCGTCCGCAGCGCCTCGTAGCAATGCTGGGCGGTGGCGGCGTGCTCAGCTTCGCGCTCGACCCGCTGGTTGATCGCCCGCCCCTGCTCGGCGATCTCAGACAGATACCGGACGCGCCTGCCGGGGATCAGCACGTTGCCGAGCGGCTCGTGCGTCTCGAGCTCAAGATGCGGTTCCCAGCGCTCCGGGTCGCCGCCGGGAAGTTCGCCGAGCAGCCGACAGAGGTTGACCAGCACCCACGACACGCCCGGGTCGTTGAACTGGCTGGCGATCGTCGCGTAGACCGGGACATCCTCGTCGGCGAGCTCGAACGCGACCCGATTGCGCCGCCACTGCTTGCGGACGTCACGCAACGCGTCGAGCGCGCCGCGCTTGTCAAATTTGTTGATCACCACGACCTCGGCGAGGTCGAGCATGTCGATCTTCTCGAGCTGACTGGCGGCGCCGAACTCGCTCGTCATCACGTACACGGGAAGATCGACGAGGTCGACAATCTCCGAGTCGCTCTGGCCGATGCCGGCGGTCTCGACGATCACCAGGTCGAAGCCGGCCGAACGCAGAAACGCGAGCGCGTCGCCCAGCATCGCGCTGGTCGAGGAGTTCCGGCGGCGCGTCGCCATCGAACGCATGTAGATCCGCTCATCGCGCAGGCTGTTGAAGCGGATCCGGTCGCCGAGCAGCGCGCCCCCGGTGCGACGGCGGGTCGGGTCGACCGCCAGGACCGCCACCCGTAGATCCTCAAAATGCTGCATGAAGCGGCTGAGGAGCTCGTCGGTGACCGTGCTCTTACCGGCACCGCCTGTGCCGGTGACGCCGATCACCGGAGCCTGCGTGCTCGCCGACGCCCACTCCTCGCGCAGACGCTCCAGGGTGGAGTCGTCAAGCGTCCCGTCCTCAAGCGCCGAGAGCACCCGGGCGATCGCCAGGTCATCGGCCGGCTCGCCCGTGGCGGGGAGCTCGGGCACCTCCTCGGGGGGCTCGCGATGCTCAGCGGTCCGGCGCACGAGATCATCGATCATCCCGACGAGGCCGAGCTCCATCCCGTCGCTCGGGTGGTAGATCCGCTCGACCCCGTAGCGCTCGAGCTCGGCGATCTCAGCCTGGGTGATCGTGCCGCCACCGCCACCAAACACGCGGATGTGCGCCGCCCCGCGTTCGCGCAGCATGTCGATGACGTAGCGGAAGTACTCGTCGTGCCCACCCTGGTAGGAGCTGATCGCGATCCCGTCGACGTCCTCCTGGATCGCCGCCCGCACGACGTCGGAAACGCTGCGATTGTGGCCGAGGTGCACGACCTCGGCGCCGCTGTCCTGGATCAGCCGACGCATCACGTTGATCGCGGCGTCGTGCCCGTCGAACAGCGACGCGATCGTCACAAATCGCAGCGGCGACTCGCGGGTCGGGTCCTCGGCACGCTCCTGCTCGATCCCTGATTCGGTGATCACGTCGTCTCGCTCCTGTCGTTGGTCACGAGGGCGGGCGCAGCCGTCACGGCTGCGTCCAGCACCTCGGTCATCTGCTGCTTGAGCCCGTCATGGAGGCGGTGCACCTCGGCGTCCGCGAGCGGCGCGACCAGCCACGTGTAGACGATCCCGATGATCGCCGCGCAGAACTGCTCGGCCACCGAGCGCACGTCGACGTGGGTGCGCACCGTGCCCGCCTCGATCCCGCTCCTGATCCACTCCTCGACGTCGCGCTGACGCCGCGCATGCGCCCCGATGATCACCGCGCGCAGCGACGGATCGGGCCCGACCGACTCGAACCACAGCACGTAGAACGCGCGGATCCGCTCCGAAGACTCCAGCAGGAAGCGGCAGTGCGCATCGACGGCCGCATGGATCGTCTCCAGCCCCGTGGTCCCGGCCACCGCCTGCTGCAGTTCGGCCAGCCACTCCTCGCCGATCACGCGGATCAGGAACGCCCACAGGCCCTCCTTTGAACCGAACCGGTATGACGCCAACCCCCGGCTGTACCCAGCCCGCAGTCCCACGTCCTTGAGCGTCGTCGCCGCGGCCCCGCGCTCGCAGATCAACGCGATCGCCGCATCGGCCATCCGCGCGTCCGAGAGCGCGGAGCGCTCCGGTTGGGTCATGCCCGTCGATGTGCGTGTTGTCACCGCCACGACCTGGACCTTACTTGCTTGGAGCAAGCAAGTCAAATCAACCGCCGTCCAACGCCTGGCTCAGTCGCGAAGTGCCGGCCAGCGCCCGATGTCGGTCAGCTTCCAAGGGATCGCGACGGGGCTGGCGCGGTGCGCGGCGGTGGTACGCAGCAGGCCGTCACCCCACGTCAGTGACGACGCCAGCGCGTTGAGCAGGTCGCCGAGTAGCTGGTCAGCTGGTCGATCGATGCTGGACGCGAGCTCGCGCAGCCACGGCGCGTAGCGCCAGCGCTGCGGATCGGCGGCGCGATCAGTGGCGCGCGAGGGGTCGAATCCGGGGGGGGCGTCGGAGGACGCGTGAAGCGGGCGGTCATGCCGGGGATCACTCTGCCACGTCCGCTCGTGGCCTTCCGGGCGCAGGCGGTAGGATCGGCCGCTCGACGTGGCGGCGTGAGGAACCCGGTGGGAGTCCGGGACGGTCGCGCCACTGTGACCGGGGTCAGCGTCCCGGAAGTCAGGAACTCGTTCGCCGCGAACCCTTCCAGGACGACGGGACGCACGATCCCCCAGGAGGTAGCGCAGATGGACCATGGGCCAGACAGCGATCACGCCGCGACCGCGTGACCCGACTTCTGCTCGTCCGGCACGCGCCGACGGCCGCGACACGGCGAGCGGCGTTTCCCGCCGACGAGTCACTCGACGACGACGGCATCGCTCGGGCGGCGACGCTCGCCGCCGCAGTTGCGGACGCGCACGAGGCGGTCTGCAGCCCGGCGCTTCGCGCCCGCCACGTCGGCGGACCCGTGCCGTGCGTTACCTGGAGCGGCGCGACGGTGATGGCAGCGCCGTGATCTCCCGCGTCGTGATCGCCGGGACCAGCTCCGGGGCCGGCAAGACGACCGTCGCCAGCGGGCTGATCGGCGCCCTGCGCGGTTCCGGACTGCGGGTGCAGGGTTTCAAGGTCGGACCTGACTACATCGATCCGAGCTACCACGCGCTGGCGTCGGGGCGCCCCGGCCGCAACCTCGACGCCTTCCTCAGCGGCCCGGAGCTGATCGCGCCGTTGGTGCGCCACGGCTCAGCCGGCGCCGAGATCGCGGTGATCGAGGGCGTGATGGGCCTGTTCGACGGCGCCTCGAGCCGGGGGGAGCTCGCGTCGACCGCCCACGTCGCGAAGCTGCTGCGCGCGCCCGTCGTGCTGGTCGTCGACGGATCGGCGATGGCCCGCTCGGCGGCGGCGATCGTCCACGGGTTTCGGACCTTCGACCCCGAGGTGCAGATCGCGGGGGTCGTCTTCAACCGCGTCGGCTCAGACGGCCACGAGCAGCTGCTGCGAGAGGCGGTCGGCGAGCTGTCCCCGCCCGCTGTACCGGTGCTCGGGGCGCTGCGCCGCGACGACCGGATCTCGGCGCCCGAACGCCACCTCGGGCTGGTGCCCGCGGCCGAGCGAGAGCGGCAGGCGACCGGCGCGCTGGCCGCGCTCACCGACGCGATCGTCCGCTGCGTCGACGTCGGGCACGTCGAGCGGATCGCCCGCGGCGCGCCCGGGTGCGCGGGACCGGCCTGGGATCCCACGGTGGCGGCGCCGGCCGGCGAGCCCGCGCGGCCGGTTCGGATCGCGATCGCTCGCGGTCCCGCGTTCTCGTTTCACTACGAGGAGAACCTCGAGCTGCTGACGGCGGCCGGCGCCGAGCTGGTCGGCTTTGATCCGACCGTCGACACGGCGCTGCCCGCCGGCTGCGGCGCGCTGGTGCTGGCCGGCGGCTTCCCCGAGATCTTCGGATCCGAGCTTGAGGCAAACGCGGTGCTGCGGGCGCAGATCGCGGCGTTCGCGGCCGCCGGACATCCGGTGCTCGCCGAGTGCGGCGGCCTGTTGTATCTCGCCCGTGAGCTCGACGGCCACGAGATGTGCGGCGTGCTCCCGGCGCGCGGACGGATGGCGCAGCGGCTGACGCTCGGCTACCGCGACGCGATCGCCGCGACCGAGACCCCCTGGCTGGCCGGCGGCGAGCCGGTGCGAGGCCACGAGTTTCACTACTCAACGGTCGAGCAGCTGCCGGACCACGCGGTCGCGCCGGCGTGGCGGCTGTCGGCCCGCGGCATCACCCGGCCCGAGGGCCTGGCGATCGGGGCGGTGCAGGCGAGCTACCTGCACGTCCACTGGGCCGCGTTTCCGGGCATCCCGGGCCGTTTCGTGCGGGCGGCGGCCACGCGAACGGCGGCCCGGGCGTGAGCCTCACGCTGGTGCTCGGCGGCGCCCGCTCGGGCAAGAGCGCTCACGCCGAGCGACTGGCGCTCGCGACCGGAGCCCAGGTCCGCTACGTCGCCACCGCCGCCGACGCCGACGACTCGATGGCCGAGCGGATCCGCGTCCACGTCGCACGTCGCCCGGCCGCATGGGAGACGATCGCTGCCGGCGACCGGCTTGGCGACGCGCTCGGCGAGCACCGGCTGTCGCTGGTCGACGGCCTCGGAGTGTGGATCGCCGGGGTGCTGTATCGCGGCGGCGACGGCGATCGGGGCGGCGGCGGACCGCCGGCCTGGCTGCGGCCCGCGCTCGTCCGCGCACGTCGGCGATCGCGGAGGCGCTGGTGTGAGCGCGCACGCGGGCAGCGCGCACGCGGGCGCAGGCGCAGGCGCGCGAATCGTCGTGGTCGGGATCGGGGCCGATGGCTGGCCGGGGCTCTCGGCGCTCGCCCGGGAGGCGATCCTGTCCGCCGACGAGGTGATCGGCTCACGACGGCAGCTCGAGCTGCTGCCCGGAGACGGGCCCGGAGGCCGGCCGTGGCCATCTCCGATCGGTCCCCTGATCGACGAGCTGGTGCTGCGCGCGACCGGCAGCGTGTGCGTGCCGGCCAGCGGCGACCCGATGCTCCACGGCGTCGGCGCCACCCTCGCTGGCCGCGTGCCCGCCGGCCGGCTGTCGGTGATCAGCCACCCCTCGGCGTTCTCGCTGGCGTGCGCGCGGCTCGGCTGGCCGGCCGGCCGCCGAGGTCGAGCTGGTCAGCGCCGTCTCGCGACCGGTCGACGGGTCGCACGAATCCTGCAGCCTGGACGGCGCGCGCTGGCAGCCCGTTCGCTGACTTCTGCGTCCGCAGCGCTGACCCCGAACAGCTCGCCGCTTACCGCCCCGCCCAGATGTGATCGTGGGACGGCTGCCGGCGCCGGGACCACCCGATCGGCACCGAGCAGCCTCCAGACCGCCGGCAGAGCGCCGATCTACCCTCCAGGACGCAGGCGGCGCTGCGGTGGTACGCGCATTTCGAAGGCGTCCGCAGCGCCTGTCTCCGCGCGCAAGCCGCGTCTCTGTGGGGCGAGTGCTTTCACGATTCGCGCGCTCCCGGACCGGACGAGTCCTATGGCGAGACGCTGTCGGAATATCGGGGTCGTCCGCTGGCTCGGGCTCATCTAAGTTCGCTCCACGCGGCCATGTCGATCTCGCTTACGGTTAGGCAAACAGCTGACCGTCGAACTCCGTCGCCCCGAACCCGCGCTCATCCCACGTGATCACCCGGAACGAGGGCGCCTGCCGGCGCCCTCGTTCGTCGAGACACGGCAACTCCATGCGCATGAGGCATGGCGCCGTCGCCTTACTACCGGGTGATGAGCCTCCTCGCAGTCGCTGACGTCGACAGTGCGTGAGGCCGCTGTGCCGGCTATTTCCTGCTGATGCTAAAGAAGAGTTGATCGTAGTAGTTATTACCACCCGACGTGGGGACGTCAACGAACGTTCGGTCCGTATACGTTCCGGTCGAATTCCAGTAGCCGCGTGTGCCGCCGACAATTGTGCCGTCTGCGCCGCCGGCGAGTACTGTCCCGGGTCCTGTGATGTGGGTCGGTTGCTTGAGCGATGGGTCGATGGCAGCGCCACACGTACCGTTGCTTCCTGAGTCCACGTAGATGTCCCCGTCGTTGAGCGCGAACCACACAAATTCGCCGAAGCACTCCGACAGGCCGTTGCTGGCGTAGTCGAAGTCCTTGGTCCACACGTAGATACTGCCTTCCCGTTGCAGGGTCGAGGCATCATAGACCGGCAGATTTACGGAAGGTGAGCAGCTTGAGTCACACCACGAGGCGAACGCTGGCGTATTGGGCGCGGAGTGTGTATTCGCTATTGCCGGCCCATTGTAAGAGAGAACAATATTAGGGGGGCTGTTGCCCTGGCCACCAGCTCCCGCGGCATAGCTAGCAAACACGGCCCCGAGCAAAACCACCCCTAAAGCACAGATCAGCTTAGCCTTCATTGCTTACCCTCCTCTAGCGAAATGATTAGAACAATCCCGCGGGACGATTATGCGCGGGAGCGAAAGACTAAACGTTCTTCCGGACGGATGGCGAAATTTTGGCCTTGCTCCCCGGCCCGACGTTGACAGCCTGAGGGCTTACGCGCCGAGCGTTCTCGGAGGGGCGTAGCCGCGGAGAGAACGGCCGGTGACGGATCCACGATGGACCGCTAAAACCGAGACGAGATCGGGATGAGCGAGTAGCGGAAGTACCGGAGTTGGATGGCGCAGCAGAAGGTCAAGATCGGCTGGCCGGGCCGTGTGGCGCTCGCGAGTAAGGAGGAGCGCAACGGTGAACGAACCCCTGCCTGAATGCCGCCCAGTTCTGACAGTCGGCAGCACAGAGACCCGCTCTCGCGATGTCTCGAGCATCCCGCCTGCGCTCGCGGCCGCCCTCGTTTGCGCGGAGCTGGGTATCACTTCGCTCCCCCAGCGTGCTCTCGCGCGCCGAGGGCCACTGGCCTCCGAAGCTCGGTACCCGCCCATTCCCCGGGAGACGAGTCGCTGGCCCCCTCTCCGCCGCACCTAGAGCGCGTCGGCGCCACGTCGCGTGCATGTACGGGCTTGGCGGGCCATGTAGGGCCGTGGCGTGGACGACGATGTAGTCTGGCCCGATGGATCAGAGCCATCCCGCCGAAGCCGGTCCGGGCGCGATGTGGCCAGACCCGGCCTCGCTGTGGCGGGCGTGGTGGGGCGCGCTCGGTCTGCGCGCGCCGCTATCGGGTGACGTCACGCAGGCGATCGACACTTCATTGGTCCGCGGGATCGGGAATCAGCTCGGGTTTATCAACATCGACACCACCGCGGCCGGCGATCCCGCGGTAGAGCGCCGGATCGTCGAGGAGGTAGCCAGCTACGGACGGCAGCTGGGCCGTTTACTGGACGCCGTCGACGTTCTCATCCGCCGCGACACCCGAGGCACACTCGCGCCTGACGATCGGCGAGCGATTGATGAGCTGCAGACCATGCGCGCCGAGATCGACGCCACGAAACAGCGCTCCGCCGCCGACCACGTGGATCGGCTCGTCTCTCAGATCCGCACGCTCCGGGCAGACCCCGAAGCCAATCGCGCGGCGCTACGCCGCATCGAGGACGCGCTCGAGGACCGGTAGGCGGGCAGCTTCGCCTCGAGGGGAACTCGTGCTCGACGGCGACGCCCGGCTCCCCAGAAGCC
>Ga0302325_10011834_pt1 | contig 18764 bp, 14 predicted proteins | sample Palsa_T0_2_FD_201948 | JGI IMG/M metagenome (GOLD analysis project Ga0302325, IMG submission 201948) | Peat permafrost microbial communities from Stordalen Mire near Abisko, Sweden - Palsa_T0_2 | ecosystem: Environmental > Terrestrial > Soil > Palsa > Peat permafrost | place: Sweden: Abisko...
TGACTTCCTGGTGAAGCCGATACAGGCTCAAAGTCTGTGGAAAGCCATTGATCGAGTGATGGCGTACCGCGCTCGGACGGATCGACGGAATACGGACCTGCTCGACGCGCGAGTATTGCTTGCCGCGTGTGGCGGCGATGACATGATTCTGAGCAGGATTTGCCAGACGCTTTTGGATTGCCTGCCGGATCATCTAACAGCCGTACGGGAAGCTGTAGGTGACTGCGACACGCAACGGTTGCGCGAGGCAGCTCACAAGCTGTGTAGCACGCTGGGGGCGTTCTCGACTATCGCGGGCTCAGTGGCCTCGAATCTCGAAGATCGAGCGGCTGCAGGCCAGCTCGAAGAATGTCGTCCGCTCGCGGAACAAATCGAGATTCTCGCGCGCGAACTCGTTCGACAAACTCGTGGCGTATCCACGGAGAACCTTCGGCGACTTGCCAGTGCCGTCCCCGCCGACTTTGCAGATTCGATCGCAATTCAGCACGAAGATCATCGGGCTCGTTCCAATGCCAACAACTTTTGACCAGTGTGCCTTGCCAAGCAAAGTGCTCCGTCCAGTTGTCTCGATGTGGATGAATCAGGGGCACGCTCCGGCCCAGGCAACTGGCTCCACTCGAGGCCGGTTTCAACTGCAAGCCGTGACGCGCGCCGACCAGCACGGACAATACGAGATCACCCTGCGAACCCGCCCGCAGGGCTGCTCGCCTAGGATCAATGAGGCAGGTCAAGAGGGCCCGGCCGTTCCCACTCTAATGCCGTAAAAGGGTCATTTTCTGCCGAGTCTCATCAAAAGCATGAATTGATGACACAGCGGTCCGGCAAATCGGGCTGCGGAACGACAAAACGAACGTGGGTCAATCCGGCCCTGGTTCGGCGGCGCGGCGCGATCAGAAGCACGTCTGAACAACGCCCCCGTCCACCCGCAGTGCGGCCCCGTTCGTCGCAGACGCAAGCGGGCTGCACACGTAGGCCACCAAACTCGCGACTTCTTCGGTATTGATGAATCGTTTGAGCAGCGACGTCGGCCGCACCGTCTTGAAAAACTCCTTCTCGAATTCCGCGAATGGTTTGCCCCCGCTGATTCGATTGACGAACTCGCCGACCCCTGGCGAGTTCGTCGGTCCCGGCAGCACGGCGTTGACCGTTACCGCCGTCCCGGCACACGACTCGGCCAACCCGCGCGACACCGCCAATTGCGCCGTCTTGGTCATGCCGTAGTGAATCATTCGGCCTGGAGTGTTGATCGCGCTCTCGCTGCTGATGAACACGATCCTGCCCCATCCGCGGTCCTTCATGCCGGACAGGTACATGCGGCTGAGACGAACCCCGCTGAGCACATTCACCTCGAAAAACCTCCGCCAGTCGTCGTCGGAAATTTGCTCGAACGGCTTCGGCTCAAAGATGCCGAGGTTATTCACAAGGATGTCCACCGACGGGAACTTCGTGCCGAGCAACTCGGCCGCTTGCGGCGTCGCAAGGTCGCCGGAGAATCCCTCGATTGTCGCGTTCGGCACGGATCCAAGAATCTGGGACAGGGCTGCCGATACGGAAGCGTCGGTCCGGCCGTTGATGACGACCCGCGCACCCTCCCGCGCAAGAGCCGTGGCGATGGCTGAGCCGATCCCTTTCGTGGAACCTGAGACAAATGCGCGTTTGCCCGTTAGTTTCAAATCCATCATGACTTCCTCAGAAGCGTCGCTCCGCCGCAAAACACGTATTCGGCGACCAGGGTAGAACCCGATACGAGCAAGACTGCGTTCTAACCTACCCGATGCTGTGGTACTCCGGCTTGTAAACGTGGCTCCGAATGAAGGCCTCGTAGTCCGCCGGGCGTTTGACGCGCGCGAGGTCGCTCTCGAATACCACCTTGGCCACGCGGGCCGCCGTCTTGATCTCGGTTTCCAGGATGTTCGACTGCAGCGGGTACAGGAGGCCCTGCTTGAGCAGTTCGGGCGGCACCTGATCCGCCACTGCCTGTCCGGCCTCGATGAACATCTCGTCGGTTACGCGCTTCGCCTGCGTGGCGAAGATCGCCATGCCGACCGCCGGGAAGATGTAGAAGTTGTTCGCTTGTCCCGGCAGAAACGTCTGGCCGTTGGAGTGGACCGGCGCGAACTGCACGCCGGCGGCGTAGATCGCCTTGCCCTTCGACCATTTGTAGGCTTGCTCGGGCGTGCATTCGGCATGGTCGGTCGGGTTCGAAAGCGCAAGGATCACCGGGCGCTCGTTGATGCGCGACATCGCCTCAACGACCGGCTGCGTGAAAGCGCCGCCAATCGTGCTCACGCCGATGATCGTGGTCGGCTTGATGCTCTCGATCGCGGCGACGAAATCCCGCGTCGGCGAGTGCGGATGCGCATAGGGCATCTGGAAGTCGACGAGGTCCTTGCGCGTCGTCTCCAACAGGCCGTTGACGTCGAACAGGTAGACCCGTGACTGCGCTTCCTCCAGCGTGATGCCTTGCGCAACGAGCGCGGAACAGAGCAGGTTGGCAAGCCCGATGGCGGCCGACCCCGCGCCGAGGAACAGGTACTTTTCGTCCTTCAGCTTCGTGCCCTTGAGCTTGACCGCATTGATCATTCCGGTCAGCACGATGCCGGCCGTGCCCTGTACGTCGTCGTTATAGACGCAGAACTTGTCGCGGTATCGCTGCAGCAGGTGCACGGCATCGGTGCCCGTCCAATCCTCGAAGTGGATGCAGCACTTTGGGAATACCTCCTGCACCGCCTCGACGAACTCGTCGACGAACGAGAAAAGATCCGCGGTCGACGGGCGTGTCTTGCGTAGCCCCAGATACAAAGGATCGTTCAGGTACTGCTCGTTGTTGGTTCCCGCGTCGAGGTACATGGGGAGCAGGTATTGCGGCGGCACTCCGGCGCAGGCGGTGTAGAGCTGCAGCTTGCCGATGGGGATGCCCGCGCCGTTTGCCCCCAGGTCGCCCAGGCCGAGAATCCGGCCGCCGTCCGTGACGCAAATGAACCGAACGTCTTTCTGCGGCCAGTTTCTCAGGATCTCCTTGACCTTGCCGCGCCGCGTGATCGAAAGATACATCCCACGCGTCTGGCGGTAGATGTGGCCGAACTTCAGGCACGCCTCGCCGATCGTCGGGTCGTACACGATCGGCAGGAAGCGTGCCGGGTCCGACATGACGGTGCGGTAGAAAAGCGTTTCGTTATGGTCGAGCAGATTGACCAGGTAGATATAGCGATCGAGGTCCGTGTGCTTCTGGCCGAGCTGCATCATCACGCGTCGCAGCTGCAGTTCTTCCGTCTCCGTGACGTCGGGTACGAGTCCAACCAGTCCAATCGCCTGTTTTTCGGCCTCGGTGAAGGCGGTCGATTTGTTGATCACGGGGTCGTGCAGGAGGTCGACGCCGCGCTTGCCGCTGAGAGAGGCCGTGTCGGCCGCGGGATCTTTCCCGACAGGGGCGGTGGTTTCCGAGGCGCGCTTGCCGCGGACGGTTGTTGTGTTGGTCATCGGATTTTTCTCCTTAAGGTTGCTGGTTTCCGTTCAGCGATGGACCGTTTAGTTCGAAGCGACATACGGTTTGGTCATCTTTTGGGGATCGACAACCCGATCGAATTCTTCCGCGCTCACGGCGCCGAGCTGGAGCGCCGCCTGTTTGAGCGTCAGGTCGTGATCCAGGGCAAAATGCGCGACCTGCGAAGCCTTGTCGTAGCCAATCACCGGGCTGAGCGCGGTGACCAACATCAGCGAGCGCTCCACGAATGAGCGGATCTGCTTGACGTTCGGCTCGATGCCTTCGACGAGGAACTTGCGGAAGTTCACGCAGCCGTCGGTCATGAGCCGGACGGACTTCGTGATGTTGAAGATCAACAGCGGCTTGTACACGTTCATCTCCAGGTAACCCCCCGCGCCGCCGACCGCGACCGCGACGTCGTTGGCCATCACCTGGACCCCGAGCATCGCCAGCGCCTCGCACTGGGTCGGGTTCACCTTGCCGGGCATGATGGAGGAGCCGGGCTCGTTCGCAGGAATGTCGAGCTCGTGAAGGCCCGCGCGGGGGCCGCACGACAGCAGCCGAATGTCGTTGGCAAGCTTGTAGAGCGAGACGGCCAGCGTCTTCAGCGTGGCGCTCAACTGCACGAGGTCGTCGTGCGCGCCCTGCACGGCGAACTTGTTCGGCGCCGTGACGAAAGGCAGCCCGGTCAGTTGCGTGATCTGGGCTGCGACCTGCCGATCAAAGCCGGGCTCCGCGTTGAGGCCCGTGCCGACAGCCGTGCCGCCCAGCGCCAGCCGGTACACGCCGCCGAGCGCCAGTTCGAGCCGTTCAAGATTGTCGTCGAGCACGCCGACATAGCCGGAGAATTCCTGGCCGAGCGTCAGCGGCGTCGCGTCCTGGAGGTGGGTGCGCCCGATCTTGACGATGTCCGCCCAGCTGCTCGCCTTGGCGTCGAGGGCGTCGCGCAGGGCCTTCACTGCCGGCAGCAGCCGGAGCTTCACGCCGAGGGCCGCGGCAACGTTCATCGCGGTGGGAAACGAGTCGTTCGACGACTGCGACATGTTCACGTGGTCGTTGGGATGGACCGGCTTGTGGCTGCCGAGCGGCTGTCCGGCGATCTGCGCGCAGCGGTTGGCGATCACCTCGTTCACGTTCATGTTGAACTGGGTGCCGCTGCCCGTCATCCAGACGTGCAGCGGAAACTGCTCGAGGTGTTGGCCCGCCAGGATCTCGTCGCAGACGCGGACGATCAAATCATTCTGCGTGTCGCCGAGTCGGCCGGCCTTGTGATTGACCAGCGCGGCCGCCTTCTTGACGAGGGCGTAAGCGGGGATCATCTCCCGGGGCATGAGGTCGTCGCCGATGCTGAAATGCTCCAGCGACCGCTGCGTCTGCGCCCCCCAGAGCTTGTCGGCGGGGACGTTGACCGGACCGAGGCTGTCGTGTTCCACCCGGATAGTAGTCATCGCTGATCCTCCAGTTAGCCAGGGAGAGGCAGGGATGCTGGCTCGTCGCCGGCCTGCCCAGGGCCGGAATCATCCCAGTTCCCGCCAGTTGGCCACGACCGTGTCCAGGACGTCCTCGGTTTCGCCCGCGAACGCCATCTTGGTCATCGCCATGGCGAATCCCTTGGCTTGTTGCACCGTCGCCTTCGGCGGCATGGCCAGCGCGTTCGGGTCGGTCACCACGTCCACCAGTGCCGGCCCGCGGTGCGCCAGCGCCTTTTCCAGCGCCGGGCGGACCTCGGCCGGATCCTCCACCCGCGGGCCCATCTTGGCCGAGACCGCCTCGTCGGTCACGCAGAAGCTGCCGCCGAAACCGCAGCACTCGTCGGGCCGGTCGATCTCAACCAGTTCGAGTCCGGCGATCTTCCCGAGCAAGTCCCGGGTTTTCGAGAAGTAGGGCTCGTTGACCCGCTCCGACGGCCGAGCGTGGCCGAGGCCCCGGAGTGCAGTGCAGCTGTCGTGGAGTCGCACCTTGCGCGGAAACGCCGCCCAGGGAAAGGCCGAAACCTTCAAGTCGTCAGGTAAGAATTCGACCAGCTCACGCGTCCCCGCACGAACCTTCCTGGTCTCCGGTGTCTGCTCGATCGCGTCGAGGTGGAAACGGACGTGGTGGACGCAGCTCCCGGACGGCCCGACGACCGTGCCGAAATCCTTGAAGCACTCGACGAACAGAGCCTCCGTTGCCGAGGCATTTTCCTGGCAACCGCTGTTGGCCATCGGCTGGCCGCAGCAAGTTTGTTCGAGCGGATACTCGACCGAGCAGCTGAGCTTCTCCAGGAGCTGTAACGCCGCGACGCCCACTTCTGGGAAAAAGGCGTCGATGTAACAGGGAATAAAAAGCCCGACCTTCATCGGCGCGTTCCTCCGATGCACGTCGCCTGGCAGGAATACCGTCACCATAAGCTCTCGCGACGGGAAATGCAAAAGTCACGCCGACGAAGTAGCAACCGAGCGCGCTAGCGGTCCGCGTGGCACGCAACAGATAAAGCTAGCCTTCAGCGGCCACGGTTGCGCAGGTTGATCTCGCAGGCGATGCCTGAAATACTCTGAACCGCCCGCGCGATCTGGTCCAGGCAGCGGGCGATCACACCGGGTCGCAAGGGATCGATCGGGCTGACCGGGGCCGGGCCGGCGACGTGGGACACATTTTCCCAGCGGCCTGATGCATCCGGCTCCCAGCGGACCGGTTCCAAGCGGGCCGCCTTGCCCGGCGACGGCTGGAATTGCCGCGCCACCTGCTCCAGATTGTTGCGGGCCTGCGCCGCGTAATCGCCGATCACCTGGAAAAAACGCTGCCGGAGCGAGTGCTCCTCCTCCAGACCGATCAGCAAGTGTATGTACTCCAAGTTCGCATCGATCTCTTGCAGGCAGCTCAGGATGCCGTTGTAAGCAGGGTCGGCGTGATCTGGCCCGGAAAGGAAGCGGGCGTCGTCGAGCAGATCGCGCGCTCGGGTGACCGTTTCACTCAGGCTGGGCGGCGCACCTTCCCAGGCACCGCGTGGGGCGCCGAACAACTGGTCCAAGCTCACCGCCGTGGCCCGCAGGGCGGCGGCGATCGACGCACGCAGTTGGCGCATGGGCAGCACCGGCCAGAGATAAGCGTGAACGACCACGGCAGTGAAGCCGGCGACGACCAGCCCCCAGAAGCGAGTCCGCACCGCCGTGAACGAGCCCCACTCCGGCCCGGTCGTTGCCAGGTAGGCGAAGGGTATGGCGAGGCCGGCCTGGAGGCCGGCGGCGGCGTAGCGAGGCAGTCTTTGAAAGGCCAGGTTTGCCAGGAATTCGCCCAGGAACACCAGCATCAGCATGAGCGGGAAGTGGGGCAGGCGGGTGGTGAGGAAGGCCGCCACGGCTCCATATACGAAGCCGCCCAGCAGGCCGGCCAGCCCAACCAGGTCCGTCTTGTTCTGCCGGCCGAGGTTGCCGGTGCTCGCAAAGAACGTCGCAAAGAAGGCGACCTGCGACCCTCCCGGGAAACCGAGCCAGGCTTCTTCCACCAGCAGCAGGAGAATAATGAGAACGAGCTTGGTGCCGGAGCGCAGGGATTGAACATCCAGCAACCGTGTGCCGGTCGCGACGGGCCACAGCGTGACCAACTCCCCAGCCAAGCCTTTGCGGAAGCTAGCGAAAAGCGCATTGTGGGACGCGGTCGCCGTCTGGAGGTCCTGCACCAGCCGGTGCAAGATGGATGCGTGAATGCCGTGGACGAGCAGAACATCCATCTCACCCTCACTCCTGCTCCCCGTAGGTGCCGCGAGCCGAACCGCACTGTCTGTTCGGCCAGCGTCCCATCGTGGCTGACTCACTTCCCCGATCAAGCTGGCATCGACCGGGGGCACCGGATTCCCGTGTAATGTGCCTTCGAGCAAGGCGTGGAGCTGCTCAGCGCAGCGGTCCAGAAGGCTGGCCAATTGCTGGCGCGTTTCTGCAGCCAGGGCGCCGCGCGCCGCGGGGGCGATGGCCCGGTTGAAAAACCAGAGGCGCAGGTTCAGCGAGCGGCAAGCGAGGATCATCCGGGCGAAGGGATTGGATGTGCCCTTGGCGCGCTGCAGCTCGGGAGCCAGCAGTCGGCGGAGCGCCCGGAAAGGCGCCCATTCCTCGTCGGGCAAGGCCTCCTCCGGCGGCGACTCGCCGGATCGAACCCGCCCGGCCGCGTACCGGCAATAGTCTTCCAGCAGGGCGTAGACCGCGGCCAGGCGCTGGAGAAAGACCTTTCGCGTGTTCAACGGCCAGAGCAGGGTGTGGACGACCACAACCGAGAAGCCGGCGATCAGGAAGTTCAGTCCATATCCGACGTAGAACCACAGCGCGGCCCCGACCGTCCCCTGGAAGAACACAAAGATGCCGAGCGCGGACACCATGGCAGCCAGAGTTGCCGGCAGGGGAAACCCGTTGCTCATCAGCATGCAGGTGAAGATCCACAGCAGCGTCACGGCCAGGTAGAGGAAGGGGGCGTCGTGGAACGCGTCCAACACGATGGCCGACACGACGACGCTGAGCTCGATCCCCAGCTGCGTCAGCAACCAGTTGAGCCGCGGGCTGGGCATGCCCGCCGTCAGGAGCAAATAGGCAAAGACCGGTGCCAAGGGCCCGCCGGGCACGCGAAAAAAATACGACAGGCCGGTGGCCAGGCAGCAAGCCAAGGCCGTTTTCAATGCGTGTCTGAGTTGCCCCTCGCGCAAGGACGCTTCGTAGAGGCCCTCGTTTGGCGATGAGGTCGAATTCATGCGCGTATCCGCCGGCCGAAGGAAGTGACCAGTGACGAGCGAAGCATTCACTCATCACTTCCTAACGCAGGTTCTCGAGAGCGGCCTCGATCTTCTGCCAGATCTCCGTCACCCCGTTGAGCCAGTACCCCTCCCGGGTGTAGACGGCCACGGTGGCTGTGGCGCCGACGCGCAGGGGATAGCTTGGCGGCAGCTCGGGGCTGATTCGTACCTGGAAGCGCTGGGCGAGCCGGATCCAGTTCTGCGGCTCGGGGACGGCCGGCAAGTTGCCCGAGGGTGTCCCCTGTCCCTGATCGACCCCCCAGCCGACGCTCTGCACCACGCCGGGGAAGATCCGCCCGGGATAAGTGTTCAAGGTGAGGCCGACGCGCTGCCCCGGCCGAATGTTCTCCAGGCTGTTCTCGCGATAGTTGGCGACGACCCACCACTGATCGCTGTCGATGCAGGTCAGCACCGGCATGCCGGCCTTCACATAGGAGCCCTCGCGGAGCTGGACGTTGGTGACGTAACCATTGGCCGGGGCATAAACGCGGGCCCATTCCAGGTTGAGCCGGGCATCGGCGAGCTGTGCTTCGACCTCCGCGACCAGGGCATGCTCGTCCCCGATCCGCGCCGCCAGCGCCTGCTCGACCTTGCGGACCTGCGCGCGGGATTGATCCAGGTCCGCCTGCGCCGCCTTGGATTTTTGCACGGCGTCCACGTACCTCCGGTTTGTGGTGGCGTCCCGCTTGTAGATCTCCTTCTCCTGCTCATAGACCGTTCGCGCGTAGGCCTCATCGGCGACCAGGCGGGCCTCACTGGCTTTGGCGGCCGCCAGCTCGGCTTCCAACTGGGCGACTTGCTGGATGGCCTCGACCCGCTTCGCCTCCAGGAGGGCCACCCGGTGTTCAAAGGGCCTGCGGTCGATCTCGAAAAGCAGCTCGCCCCTTTTCACGGCTTGGTTTTCCTGGAGATGAACGAAGACCACCTGCCCCTCGACCCGGGGAGCGACCTGAATGACGTAGGCCTGGACATAGGCGTCCGTGGTGAACGGCGTATGACGATCCGAAAGGATGTAATAAGCGACCAAGGCGGCGATCACCAACAGAACGATCAGCACCCAAGCCCGCGCCGACAACAGGAGTTTCCGCCCGCGAGAAAGAATCGCCCGCAGCGTTTTCCCGAAGGAGAGCCCGAAAGAGCGGAAGGCGTGCCAGGCATTCATGTCCAGGACCTCGCCTCAGGCTTCAATGCGGCCACGGCTTCAGAGCCGTGGAAAACGGTGCAGGACAGGGGAGACGCGATGCGACCGGCAAAGGAATCCTTGCTCGGCTCTTCGCCGCGACGGTGTACGGGACTATCTTACCTCCGGCAACGGACGAGGTGGAGGCAGAACCTCCGGGGCTGCCGCCTTCGCGAGGAAGGCGCTTTGGTGCTGGCCCAGCGCGTATTCCAGGCGGGCCAGGGCAGCCAGGTACGCGTAGGCGGACGAGAAGAAGCGCTGCTGCGAGCGGGTCAGGGCTGCCTCGGCGTCCACGATGTCCGTCGGCGTGGCATTGCCATTGCGATACCGGACCCGAAACAGCCGCAGGGTTTCCTCGGCCTGAATGACCGCGACCCGCGACAGCTCGATGCGCTCGCGGGTGGCCATCACGGCGCGGTACGCCAGGTTCACCTCGAGGCTGATGGCGTTCAGGATGGCCTGGGCGTCGGCGACGGCTGCCTCAATATCCGCCTCGGCTGAGTGCAGCTCGCCGGTGTGCCGGCCGCCGGAGTAGAGGGGTACCTCCAGGTGCAGGCCCGCGCCCTCCTGCCAGCCGGTAATCACGTTTTCCCCATCCGTATGTCCCTCGGCGGCCCGGACATAGATCCGTGGCAGGAACTCGGCCGCGGCGGCTTGCCGGCCCTCCTGTGCGGCGGCCGCCGCCTGCCGGGCCAAGCCGATCTCGGGACGCTGGGCGGCGGCCAGCTCCAGGAGCTGGGGCAGCGCCCCGGGCAAGGGCGGCTGCACCTCCAGATCGATCACCTCCAACGGCAAACCGGCGTTGCGTCCCATGGCGTTGTTCAGACGGGCCAGCGCGTTGAACTCCCCTTCCCGGGCCAGGACGAGGGCCTCGCGGCTCTCCGACAACTGCACTTCGGCGCGCAGCTCGTCCTCGCGCTCTGCGACGCCTCCCAGCCGCCGGGCTCGTGTGTCGTCCAGGGTCGCCTCGGCCCGGCGGATGGCGTCTTCTTGCACCCGGCGAGACGCGCGAGCCAAAAGGACGTCCAGGTAAGCGGCGGCCACGTCGAACTCCACGGTCTGGTCGGCCCGCACGAGCTGGAGCTCCGCGATGCGCTGGCGCGCGACGGCCTGGCCATGGCGACCGCCGGTCCGCCCGAAGTCATACAAGGTCCATTGCAGCCCCAATTCGGCTTGCTCGTAGCTGCGGGTCCCGAAGTTGCCTGGGAGGAGATATCCCTCGGGCCCTGCCACGCCCGGAGCCAGGGTGGCGGAGACGACGCCGGATTGCCCCAGCAGGTCGATTTGCGGCAAGAAGGGGGCGAAGGCCACTTGCTCCTGGCCACGCGCGCGTTCGATGGCGGCCCGGGCCGACCGCAGCCGGGGGCTATTCCGCAGGGCGACCGCGATGGCGTCCGAGAGCGCGAAGATCGACGGCCCGGGTTCGAGGCTGTGGCTCGCGGACGCATCCGAGGACGCCTGGCCCGCAGCGCCAGGCTTGACGACGCTCTCGGCAGGGTTCACGTTCAGATTGGCGGGGACAAGAACGCTAGCCGCCACGCCGGCCGGGGTGATTTCCGGCGGAGTGGGCAAAGGCCGGCGCGAGGAGGCACAGCCCGCGGACAGCAGCAGGGGTATCAGTGCGAGCATGCAGCCAGATACCCGCGGCGCTGCAGCCTTGAACGTCGAGGGCCATGGCAACGCGTTTCGCGCCATAAGGAGTCCGTCTTTCGCCCGGACGGCGCGTGGCCGGAACGAGGTCCCGGTGGGTGACGTGACGACACCGACGATTCAGACGACCTGATACATCCTCCACTATCGGCACAATCGATACAAACCTTTACTCCACCTTTCGGCAGGGCAATCGCATCTAATCGGCTCAAGTATTGCGTCCGTGTTCCGTGAGTCAAGCGAGGCGCGTGGTGCGCGTTCGCTAGCGTGGCCTTTCACGGAGGGGAGCACATGGCGCGTCGAGGAGTCGCTGCAATTGTTACTCAGTTTGAAAAACTTTCCGATCCGCGCATCGACCGCACGAAGCGTCACATGTTGCTCGACATGGTCGTGATTGCGATGTGCGCCGCGATCTGCGGCGCCGATGGCTGGGCCGACGTCGAGCGATTTGGCAAGGCAAAGAGAGCCTGGTTTGCCCGGTTTCTCGAACTGCCCTTCGGCATTCCTTCGCACGATACGTTCGGCCGCGTGTTTGCGCTGTTGGACACAGGCCACTTTCTGGCCTGCTTGCACAACTGGTTGCGGTCGCTGGCCGGCTCGCTCCAGGAGCAAGGCATCGCCATCGACGGCAAGACTTTGCGGGGTTCGTTCGACCGTGCCAGCGGCCGCTCGGCTTTGCACGTCGTGAGCGCCTGGGCCAGCGGACTGCGGATTTCGCTGGGCCAGGTGGCCGTCGATGACAAGTCGAACGAGATCACGGCCGTGCCCAAGCTTTTGGAGTTGCTGGAGTTGGCAGGCGCCGTCGTCACGCTCGACGCCATGCACTGTCAGAAGGAAACGCTCGTGGCGATCCGTGCCCGCGGAGCCGACTATGTCATCCCGGTCAAGGCGAACCAGCCCAAGCTGTTCGAGTGCCTGCAAAACCTCTTCGAGAGCTACGGTAACAAAGATTACCAAGACCCCGCGATCCGCACGCACCGCACGGTCGAACGTAACCGCGGGCGCGAAGAAGAACGGATTTACTACGCGGCCGCCGCGCCCAAGGAGTTGCGCAACTCGGCCGAGTGGCTCGACGTGCGCAGCGTGCTGATGGTCTATCGGCATCGGGAACTGGCCAGCGGCGCCGTGCAAGACGAGGTCTGCTTTTACATCACGAGCCTGCCGCCAAAGATCAAGCGACTGGCGCGGCTGGTGCGCGACCACTGGGGAATCGAGAACTCGCTGCACTGGACGCTCGATGTAACTTTTTCAGAAGACCGCTCGCGGATTCGCAAAGGCAGCGGCCCGGAAATCGCCGGAATCTTTCGACGACTGGCGCTGACAGTCCTTGAGCAGGACACATCGCTAAAAAGTAGCATCCGCGGCAAACGACTCCAGGCAGGCTGGAACGAAGCCATCCTGGAAGGCATTTTCACCGGATTCACCGAAGAATAAGATGCGATTGCCCTGCACCTTTCGGCCACCCATCGTATGGTCAAACAACCGAAACGAGCATTCGGCGACGTTCGTGAAGTCGATCGCTCCCAGCACGTCCCAATGAGCTTTGAGAAACGTCTTCCGGCTGGTGTTCCGCTTCCGCTGGGGGGCCGGCTCGATGCCGTTGGCTTTCAGAATGTTGCCAACGGCCTGGCAAAACGGACGGATCACTTGTCCTTGCTCTTGTCCGGGGTGGCTTCCGATAACAGATCCCGTACGGCGTCCCGGAGCTGATCGCCGAGGTGCGGGCCGCCGCCGATGAACAGGCGCGCGATCTTGCCATTGCCGTCGATGACGACGGTTTGTGGAATTCCGGTGACCGTGTACTTTTCCGCGGTGGCACCGTCCTGGTCGAGCACCACGGTGGTATGCAGCTCGAGCCGCTCGAACAAAGCACGAATGGTTTTGGCGTCCTCCTGCAAATTGACGGCTACGAGCTTTACTGGTTGGTCCTTGAACTCTTGCATCATCCGGTCGACTTGCGGCATGGCCTGGACGCAGGGACCGCACCAGCTGGCCCAAAAATCGAGCACGACGATCTTTCCATGGTGTTCGCTCAAGCGAAATTTTCCGCCGGTCAATAGTTCCAACTGGAAGTCGGGCGCGGGCTTGCCAACCAGCGCCATGCCGGTTCCCGCGGCGGAGCCGGCCTGATTCTGCTGCCGGTCGTCCTTCACGAATTGGGGTTCCACGGCGTTTTGCAATTTCCAAAGTTGATCCGATCGCTCGGCGGCTGCCTGATCGATTGCATTTCCAATCAGGATCTCGTCCACCTGCTTCAGGTCGACGCGACAATTCCCGAGCACGTCGTTTGCGCCCGACAGCGTTGTCTCCGCCAATTGTGACGGCGCAAAAGTCAGCCGCACGCCGTCTGCCCGGCAGACCTGAACTCGAGTTTCCCGCGCTGTCGACGAATCGGCAGGGTTGGCTGGGGTAGCCTGCTCATCTTCATGAAACCAAACGATTCGCGACACGGATTTCCGCGGCACCTGCTTGCTTTCCAGGCGGACTTCGACGGTCAGGGTCTTGTCGTCCATTTCCTGGAGTCGACCTCGCAGGTAGTCGCCGTTGTTCATCACGATCAGGTGCGTCGGCGGATTGTCTTTCTGCATGCGCGGCACGGTAAGCAGCCGTGTTCGCTTGGACTTGCTTAGCTTCGCGCCGTTGAGCTCGGCTGCCAGTTCGGCCGTCTGTAACCTCTCGTGCCCGACGAATTTGCCTTCGGTGACAGGCGACTGAAAAGTAACTCCCTGCTCATCGATCCTGGTTACCCGGCACGGGAACACGTCGCCGCCGCGCAAGTGTAGTGCCGGCTGAGTCATTGCCGGCGCTTCCGACGAGAACGCGCGGATGAGGCCTCCCAAGAATCCGGTCGGCTGCTGGACCTGCTGCTGGATCGGTCGGGCCGGCTTTGGCGGCCGATCTCGATAGACGATTCGACCGGAAGCGCCGTGACGCAAAGGTCCGCTCGTCTTGCTGTCCGTGGGCTGCCAGACGAGGCAACTCGAGTCCGCAGATCCCTGACTGTTCACGAGATTGCCGTGCAATTGGACTCCGTCCAGCTCCAGGCGCGGAAGCCCAGTCAAACGAGCTGGCGGCGACGCGGGCCCCAGCACCATGAGCGACTGCAGATCGGAGATGGCCAGCGGCAGCGACTCACGGATTCCCGGACACGACAAGTTCAGGCGGCCTTGCTCCACCTTCAGCAGCTTGCCGCTGAGGCGAACCCCGTCCTGCAAGACGGCGCGAACTCCCTGCGAGGGCGGCTCAGCTACGGCCGCCATGACGATGTTCGCGACCTGATCGACGTCGATCCGAGTTTCTTTCGCCGCATCGCGCACGATGAATTGCTTTCGAGCGGAATCGAATTCTTGAACTTCACCGTAGGCGACCGACCCATCCGACTTGTTCACAGACGGCTTGTCGGTCTGAACTTCGTGCGGCGCCTTGCCGGTCCAGCGGAGAATGCGGAGCCCTTCGAGTCGCACGTCACCGTGCCTGTTGGTCAACCGGATACCGGTGCGCGGCGGCGGCGCTTGGCCGTTGTGGACCGTCAGATCGGCGATCTTTCCACCGTTCGCCGAGAAGCATTGGATCTGACCGGTCGCCTGGTCGACGTAGGCCTTGATATGCACATGGCCGGGACCGGGCTTGATCTTTTCCAACGCCGCCAGGTCGGCATCGGCGTTCAATTCGCGCACGACCACGAGATCGGAATCCCAGGTTTCCACGCGAAACGATTGGCGATCCGACTGTTCGTCTGCGCCGACGACGCCCAGGGCCAAGGCGAAGTCTGCCGTAGTCTTCCAGGAGATGTCGAACTCGACGCTGGCCTGGGGCGGCATGCCGAAATCCGCGTAGACGGAAGCGCCGGCCTGATTCGTGAGCAATTGACCGGCCTCTTCCCGCCAATCGTTCTTCTTGGCCGACTGTTTCCAGCCGTTCAAGCCATTGGGACCCCGATAGACGACGTCGGCAACTTCGTTCCAACGCTGCAAAACGCGAACGTAGTCTCGGCGCACGTGCAGCCGGCCGAGCAGCGGCGCATCCATCACCAACTCGCGGTCCGACAGCGCCACGAGCGATCCAAACAGCAGGTCTCCGCCCGTCAGTTCGATGCAATAATCGCCGGCGGATTTCAAGCGCTCGCCGCGCAACGGAAAATGAACGACGTTGACCCGGCTCAAATCAAAATCGAAGGGTTTTGTGGTGGCGGAGCATTGCCAGCGGAGGACCGTCGGATCGCTGCAATCGCTCAGCTCTCCGGCCGCAACGTCCCCGTCGTTCAAATACAAGACGGGGCGCTTTGCCGAATCCGCGTCTGCCTCCGCGCCAGGGGCTAAAGAGACGCGAATGCAGAGCAGCGAGAAACAGGCCCAGAAAGCACACCTTGCCCGCATCGTACACCCGACCTATCGTTCATAGATTGGCAGGAATCGGTAATTCAACGCCAGGGCGAGCAGCGAAGCCGCGGTGCCGAAGGTTTGGCCAAATTGGCCCGGAAAACTTCCGTCCTTCTGCTGGACTTGCTTGAGCTGCCGGATCAAAAGCTTGTTCCACTTTTCCCAGGCCTCGACGTCGCCTTGAAACAAGGCTTGAGCCTGGTAATACCGCGCGTACTCCACGTATCCGCTCGCCGGCTGCTCGACCCGTTGCGTCAGGTATCCCAGCGTGGCTTTGTACTGGGACAGGTCCTTGCGGCGGGCCAGCGAATAGACCAATGAGCCGATCGAGATGCGCGCCAGCGATTCGTCAAAACCGCCGAAGCCGCCGCTATAACCCACCTGCCCCGACGGGGACGTCATCGACTTGTAATAGGAGATGGCCTTTTCGATCGATTCATCGGGCACCTCGATGCCGGCGTTGCGGGCCGCCAGCAGCCCGACCAGCACGGCGCCACTGACGGACGTGTCTGCGTCGGGCGATCCCTGCGAGTACCGCCAAGCGCCGAATTGATTTTTTTTCTGCGAGGTGAGCGCCGCTCGGACCGCCAATTCAAGTGCCACGCCAATCGATCGCCGCTTCGCACCCTGCGCTTCAGGCCAGAGATTGCGGTCATCCACGGTTCCATACGCTTCAGCCAGGGCCAACATGCCAAAGCCATGGTGATACATGCTGTCGTTTCCCAGGTATCCAGTCGTGAGATTCTGCGAATCGACGATATTCCGAGCAGCCTTGCGAATGGGGTTGCTGTAGAGGCCGAAGTTAGGATCCTCGCCGGAAGCCAAGAAGGCCATCATGGCCAATCCCGTTACGCCCGCGCCGCTCTGGCCATCCGTCCAATCTCCGGCCGCAGTTTGCGTGCTGGCAAGATAGTGCAAGCCGCGATCGTACATCTCCCGAACGTCGCGCGGCACCGCTTCTCCCATCCGCGCGTTGAGGAGCTGACCGCAGGCGGGACTCAACCAGCCGAGAAAGCTGCCGACCGTCGCCGCAACAATCCCCGCATGGCCACACCAGCCGGCGCGGTTGGATCGGCTGAGCAGGACGCAAGATGAAAATCGCATTGGACGAGCCCATTCGTTCTAGTATTTGTCTGACAGCGGCTGCTGGGGCTGCTTGACCGCCTCGGGAGCAGAATCTTCGGGAAGGAAACCACCGCTCTTGAGAGTCTGTTCCAGTCCTTTGGCTTGCTGAAGGAACGGCGCCAGCCCGCGCAATTGCAGGTCGTCGAAAATCGACTTCAGCTTGTCTTGAGGCAGCTTGGAGACCTGAAACAGGACGACATAATAGTCATAAGGACCAAACTTGTTCGGCGGTCGAGTTGTTTCAAGGAGTAGACGTTCGATCTCCTCGCACTGTTTGCTGTTCATCGCCACACGCTTGGCCATCATGGCCACGCCGAGTTTGACCTTCGCCTTGTATTGGTCCTTGCGTCGTGTCGACTCTTCCTGCTCGTACTTGGCCAACTGCTGCGGTTCGAGAGTCCGGCTAATCACCCGGCTGAACAGCGACGAGGGGCCAAAGATTCCTGCTTGCCACTCGAGCTGCAAGGGCTGAATCTCTTGAAACACGTTTTGGATCTCATTCTGGTCGAGCTTTGCGCCGTTGAACTTTTTTTTAAGCTCGCTCAGATGATCGCGGAATCTCTTGATGTCGCCGCGCCCCGCCAGTTGAAGCCGTTGCTTTTGCGCCTCTGACAACACACACGTATGGTTGATCGCATCGATTCGCACGTTCAGCATTGCGTTAAACCGGTCGAGGCCCTGCGCCCTGTTGTTCCTTCCGCCGAAGACCCAGGCTTCCAACTGCTGGTCGCTCATGACAAAGACGTTTGCGGCCGCCGGCGGAACCGCGTACTCATCATCTTCCTCAGCGGACGCAACGGGAATCCCGAGCAGGAGGCCGAACAGAATCGGCACCGGCAACAGCCAATGAGAGCGGCGAAACGTGATCATGGCGCTGTGGATTGTCTCACTTCGATTGGGCCGGCTGCTGCGGTAAACCTGTTTTCTGAAGATCAACGGTCACTCTTGGACGCCCGGGAATATTCCGAAGTCCGCATCCTCATTGAAGAAAATCTGTCGATCCCCTTGACCGACGTTTTGCCACGCAGACTGCTGCGCTGGCCTCAGGTACGGCAGGATGAACTTCGTCGGAATCTTGGGAAAGAACTGGCTGCCGTACACGAGAACTTCCAACTGCCGAACCCATTGCTCCTGCCAATTGGACGAAAGCGACTCGGTCAGCTTGCTGCGCTGCTCGGCGGTCAACAACAATTCGTCGTCCATCATCACGATGAGGTTTGCGACGGCAGCTTGTTTGTGATATTCGGCGCGCTTGGCCAGTTCTTGCTCATAACGAGTCGTCTGCTCACGCGTTAGCTTGGCCTTAACCAGAGCGGCCACCTCGGCCTGAAACCGTTTTTGTGGGCTGACCATCCCGCCACCCCTCCCTTGCAGGGCGAGCTTTTGTTGATCGACGGCTTCCTTCACGACCTTTTTCAGGCTGTCCTTCGCCGCGGCCGCCAGCAACTCAGACTGCGCCTGGTTCAAACCGCAAACGCGCTTGGCAAACGCAATTTCCAATTGCAACATCGTCTGAAACCGGGCGCCCAGTTGCCGTTCGAGATTGCCGATGTTCGGGTCGACTCCGGCCGCCTCCCCGCCCTCGACCTCGACGACAGCGTCCGAAATGGCTTGGGGAGCACCTGCCTCTTGGACCAATCCGTCGACGTCGACTTCGTCCATCTCCTCCCCCAGTTCCGCGATTTCTGCTTCATTCGAGACGCCACGATCGAAGTTGCTCAAGGCGGCAGCGATGGCCTCGATCCCACGTCGCACGTTGTCCAGGTCCGCCTGGCCCGCCTTTTCGTCGCCAGCATCCGCTTTTTCGCCTGCCTTCGGGGTGGCTTTGTCAGACTTGTCGTTCGCCTGATTCGCTGGTGCGGCTGGTGCGGTTTCAGCAGCAGACGCTGTGGCGCATGTCAAACCACCCGTGATGAACAGGGCGGCCAGAAATCTTGAAAACACAAACGGTCGCATGGGAAGAGCCCTTACTTGTTCTCGGGGCGTTCGAGCCGATTAAAGTATTCATCCAAGCCGGCGCGGAATTCCTCCGGCAGCGATGGTCCCGACTGGCCGATCGACTGCGATACGCCGTGATCCTGTCGCACTTCTTTCTCGTTGAGACCCGCGCCCAGCAATGCGAGAGCGGCGTCGTCGGTCGGTCCGCCACTGCCGCCGCCGGGCGAAGAGCCGCCCCCGCCTCCGCCTGGC
>Ga0302325_10011835_pt1 | contig 18763 bp, 20 predicted proteins | sample Palsa_T0_2_FD_201948 | JGI IMG/M metagenome (GOLD analysis project Ga0302325, IMG submission 201948) | Peat permafrost microbial communities from Stordalen Mire near Abisko, Sweden - Palsa_T0_2 | ecosystem: Environmental > Terrestrial > Soil > Palsa > Peat permafrost | place: Sweden: Abisko...
GTCACCGAACGCCTGGAGAAGGTGCTCGGCCTGATGGAAAGCGAAATCTCGGTGCTGCAGGTCGAGAAGCGCATCCGTACGCGCGTCAAGCGCCAGATGGAGAAGACCCAGCGCGAGTACTACCTCAACGAGCAGATGAAGGCGATCCAGAAGGAACTGGGCGACGAAGACGGCAAGGACGAGGTTGCCGAGCTCGAAGAGAAGATCAAGCGCACCAAGTTCTCCAAGGAAGCGCGGGAGAAGGCGCAACACGAGATCAAGAAGCTGCGTCAGATGTCGCCGATGTCGGCGGAAGCCACCGTCGTGCGCAACTATCTCGACTGGCTGCTGTCGATCCCGTGGAACAAGAAGTCCAAGATCAAGAAAGATCTGGAGCTTGCCCAGCAGATTCTCGATGGCGACCATTTCGGCCTCGAGAAGGTCAAGGAGCGCATCGTCGAGTACCTCGCGGTGCAGCAACGCGCCAACAAGCTGACCGGGCCAATCCTGTGCCTGGTCGGTCCTCCCGGCGTGGGCAAGACCTCGCTCGGCAAGTCGATCGCGAAGGCGACGGGACGCGAGTTCGTGCGCGTTTCGCTCGGCGGCGTGCGCGACGAAGCGGAAATCCGAGGTCACCGGCGGACCTACATCGGTTCGATGCCCGGCAAGATCATCCAGTCGATGAGGAAGGCCAAGAGCTCAAATCCGCTGTTCCTGCTGGACGAGATCGACAAGATGGGCGCCGATTTCCGGGGCGATCCGTCGTCGGCGCTGCTCGAGGTTCTCGATCCCGAGCAGAACCACACCTTCAATGACCACTATCTCGAGGTCGATTACGATCTCTCCAACGTGATGTTCATTACCACGGCGAACACGCTCAATATTCCGCCGCCCCTGATGGACCGCATGGAGATCATTCGGATCGCCGGCTACACCGAGGACGAAAAGGTTGAGATCGCGCGCAAGCACCTCGTCCCGCACGCCGTTGTGAAGCACGGTCTCGAACCGAAAGAATGGTCGATCGACGACGGCGCGCTGCTCACTCTTATTCGTCGCTATACGCGCGAAGCCGGGGTGCGCAATCTGGAGCGTGAGCTTTCGACCCTGATCCGTAAGGCGGTGAAGGAGCTCACGATCAAGAAGCTGCAATCCGTCGAGGTGACCGACAAGAATCTGAGCGACTATCTCGGCGTGCCGAAGTTCCGGTACGGCGAGGTTGAGGATGAGGATCAAGTCGGTGTCGTCACCGGCTTGGCCTGGACCGACGTCGGCGGTGAGTTGCTGACCATCGAAGCGGCCATAATGCCCGGCAAGGGCAAGATGACCGTGACCGGCAACTTGCGCGATGTGATGAAGGAGTCGATCTCCGCTGCGGCATCCTACGTCCGCATGCGCTCGGCCGCCTTCGGCATCGAGCCGCCGTCGTTCGACAAGCGCGACATCCACGTGCATGTGCCGGAAGGCGCGACGCCCAAGGATGGACCGTCGGCGGGCGTCGCCATGGTCACCGCGATCGTTTCGGTGATGACCGGTATTCCGGTGCACCGCGACGTCGCCATGACTGGCGAGATCACGCTGCGCGGCCGGGTGCTACCGATCGGCGGACTGAAAGAGAAGCTGCTCGCCGCCCACCGCGGCGGCATCAAGACCGTGCTTATTCCGGAAGAGAACGCCAAGGATCTTGTCGAGATCAACGACAGCATCAAGAGCGGGCTCGATATCATCCCGGTTACGCGCATGGACGAGGTGCTGGCACGGGCGCTGGTGCGCAAACCGGAGCCGATTACCTGGGATGAGGCGGGGGCGAAGCCCGTCGAGGTCCCCGATCCGGTAGTCGAGGAGGATTCTTCAGGCCTCACCGCTCACTAACCGGCATTATCAGGACGAAAGGCGGCGCCCATGGGCGCCGCCTTTTTCATTTGCGACGATTTTGTGAGCTTTGTTTTAACGGATCTCCGCGAACCTTGGTGCAAGCGCGCGGCACAGCATTATGCTGTGGACCTGTCGCCGCGTTTGGGCAAGGCACATGGCAACGTTGCGCCGACCGAAAAGCCGAAAAGGTTCCCGCGACGGCTTCCATCAGGCGGCCGTGATCACGGCAATCGGCGTAGTGTTCGCGGCCGGCCTGTTTGCCGCCGGCGACTATGTGGTGCAGCGGCAGCGTGGTCCGGCCACCGTCAAAGCCTTCATAAAGATCGCGCCGGGCAGCGCCGAGGTCGCTTCCGCGTCTGGCGGTGACGGAATTTATACCGGTTCTATCCTCTATCTTCCCTATGAAGGCAGCAATTGCCGCCAGATTTTGTTCGATAATCGCAATGGCCGCTTCACAGACAACGGTTATGTCGATTGCCTGAACGCGGAAGCTCAAAGCGGCATCAGTTCGCCTAAGCAGTGGTCAGCCGCCCGGGTCAGAGTCATCAGCGACGGGTTTCGGGACCGCTAACCTCACCGCGCAGACAAGTCCAGTGCGGCTATCTAAATTTCGATTGGCCGGGCGAAAGACATTCGCTACATTCAGCTGCCAACCACGCGCTGGGGGCGCGGCGTCGGAAAGCAGAGCTCGTCGATCGCGTCAACTTTTCCGTATCTCGCCCGTGTCCCGGATTTTCTTGCACAGCATTACCGCCGCAGCCGTTGCGCTGACCGCCATCGTTGGCGCGAGCTTCGCGTTCGCCGCGGACGATTTTCCGCTCGCGGGTACCTATACGCAGAACGTGGCTTGCAAGGGTGATAGCACCGATGCGACCGCCGACCAGGTCAAGATCTCAACGAAGGAGATCGTGTCGAACGTCGGTACTTGCACGGTGCAAGACATCAAGCGCGATGGCGACACTTTCAATATCCACGTTGAATGTAAGTTCCCGGCTGGGCCGCTCATGGGAGACGTCAGCTTCACGCCGCGGCCGGATAAGACCGTCGATTTCGTTGACCGCGACGGCAACTACAAGGCGGTCCTGCATCGCTGCCCGAACTGAGCGGGTGCGGTCGAGTGCGGCTGTCATCAGGGCTGCGCCATGCTATGAATACTGCAACATTCTCCAGACCTGAACGGGAGAGCGCATGATGAGTTATTACCAGGGACTGACGGCAGAAGTCGTTCCATTCCGCGGTCACAATGGCGATCAGGGCGAGGCCTATTACGCGCGTCCGACACGCGCGGGAAAATTCCCTGGCGTTGTCGTCATCCATCACATCCCCGGCTGGTGCGAGTGGACCACCGAAGTGGTGCGTAAGTTCGCGCATCACGGCTATGCGGCAATTTCGCCGCACCTCTACTTCCGCGAGGGTAACCCGGGCGAAGCGCCCGACGATCTCGGCGCGCGTATCCGTGCGGCCGGCGGTGTTGCCGATGCACAGGTGATGGGCGACGTCGCGGCTGCGATGGCTTATTTGCGCGCCCAACCTAACGCGACCGGCAAGATCGGCGTGATCGGTTTCTGCTCGGGCGGCCGCCATACCTATCTCGCCACCTGCACGCTGTCGGGCATCGATGCCGCGGTCGATTGCTGGGGCGGCAATGTGATTGTCGATAATCCGAAGGACCTCAACGACAAGCGCCCGGTAGCGCCGATCGATCTCACCGAGAAGATGAATTGCCCGTTGCTCGGCATTTTCGGCAACGACGACCACAACCCGACGGCCGATCAGGTCAATCGCACCGAGGCTATGCTGAAGAAGCTCGGCAAGAATTACGAATTCCACCGCTACAATGGCGCCGGCCATGCGTTCTTCAACTGGCAGCGAGATGCTTACCGGCCTGAGCAAGCCCTGGACGGCTGGAGCAAGGTATTCAACTTCTTTAACCGCCATCTCGCGGCTTCGGCCAGCAGCATTGCAGCGGAATAGCGCAAACCAAAAATCAGGAGGCTCGTATGTGCTCCTATATCGTTGAAAAAGCCGCGCTGGTCGGCAGCGCCAAGGGCCGTAAAGGCTGGATGAAGATCGACACCGCTAACGTCTATTTCGATCATCCGTATCACTCGACCCTCGATCACGTGCTCGCCATCGACTTCACCAATGAAGGCGAGGGTGGCCGTGACCGCGTTGCGGTCGAGCTCAGCGCGGAGTCGGCACGCGCGCTGGTCGATCGTATCCTCGCCGCGCTTGCGAGCGGCGAGATCGCGCATGCGGCGCCGGCAATGCCGGTCGCTGCGGAATAAAATAAAGGGCTTCGGAACGCGTCCCGGGAGATTTGCAGATGTCACTCTCTACGCACGAATCTGTGTCGAGCCATGCGCGGCCGGCAGGCAAGTTGCCTTTTGAAGTGGTGCCGCTCACCAAACACATCGGTGCGGAAATTCGCGGCCTCGATCTGCGGCAAAAGCCCGACGATCAGACTGTGAAAGCAATCTACCAGGCGTGGCTCGATCATCTGGTCCTCATCTTTCCCGAGCAAAAGCTGTCGCAGGAAGACCTAATCCGTGCCACCGGCTTCTTCGGCATGCTGGGGAAGATTTCCCGGCCGCCAAAGTATTTCCCAAAGGGCTATTCCTCGGTGCTGCCGGGCATCATGATGATCTCGAATATTCGCGAGAACGGCGAGCCGATCGGTGCGTTGCCGGATGGCGAGATGATGTTTCATCACGACATGATCCATGCCGAAGTGCCGAGCAAGGCGACTCTGCTTTATTCGATCGAGATCCCTTCAGCCGGCGGCAACACGCTGTTCGCCAGCGGCTATGCGGCCTACGAGACGCTCGATCCGGCGATCCGCAGCCGGCTTGAGGGCAAGAAGGCGCTGCACCATTACAATTACGGCTCGACCGTTCGGGGTGACAACCGCGGCGTTGAAGCCTTCGCCGAACAGGTCCATCCGGTGTTTCGCACCCACGAGGACACCGGCAAGAAGGCCGTCTATGTCAACCGGCTGATGACGGTCAAAGTGCTCGACATGCCGGAGGATGAAAGCGATCGCCTGCTTAACGCGGTGTACAATCACGCCGAGAAGCCGGAATTTGTCTACGAGCATGCCTGGCGTGTCGGTGACCTTCTGCTCTGGGACAATCGCTGCTCGTCGCACGCGCGCACCGATTTTCCGTCGACCGAGCGGCGGCTGATGTTCCGCACCACAGTCGACGGTAACGTTCGGCCGTACTAGAGCATGATCCGGAAAAGTGGGCTTACGGTTTTCCGAAAAGATCATGCTCCAACAAATAGCCTAGCGGACGCCGCCGGAATTGACGATCGGACCGCTATAGCCTTCGAATCTTTTGCGCAGCTCGGCAACCTTGCCCTGGTTGGCGAGGAAATCCCGATAATCATTGGCGACCTTATACGAAAGGATCGGCTTGTAGCCTGCCGGCGGCGGCACGTCGCTGCGCGGTGACCAGGTTGGCAGCTTCGACTGCACTTCGGGCGACAGCAACCAGGAAATAAAGAGCTTCGCCGCGTTCGGATGCGGCGCATCCTTGAGGATCGCGCCGTTGAACGGCCAAATTGGCAGCGCATCGACGGTCGGAATGTGGGTTTCGACCGGCTGGCCCTGGCGTTTGAGCACGCTGGTGATGTCGAGAATTGAATCGAATGTCACCAGATTTTGTTTGGTGCCGATACTGCGTTGTTCACCGAGATGGCCTTGAATGAAGTTCGGCTTCGTCGCCATGTACTTGTCCATGTAGCTCCAGCCGTATTTCTGCACGACGTGCCAGAACACCCACAACGTAACGTCGTCGTCGGCCGGATAAGCGGTCACGACCTTGCCGTTGAATTGCGATTTGAGGAAATCCAGCGCTGAATTTGGAATGTCGGCGGCTGCGACTTTCTCGGTGTTGTACATGTAAGGGACGACGTTGATCATCGTTGCCCAATAAGCGCCTTCCTTGTCCTTGAACGCAGGGTCCATTTCTCGAAGCCTGGCGGCATGAAGTTGACCAGCCGGCCTCCTGCTTCCAGCGCACGAAGTCGGCGGCGGTCTGCAGCAGAGCCGCATCGACCTCGAGCTTTTTTGCAGCGATCTGCGCATCGATCTGCCGGTCGAGAACGTTGGAGAACCCGCCGCCGACCGTCACTTTGATGCCCGGATATTTCTCTTCGAACCCTTCGAGTCTTTCTTCCCATGGCGCCGTCGGTCCGCCAACGTCGAATGCCAGCGCGCCCTCGGCTTTGGCTTTGGCGTAAATATCGTCAAGTGATTGTGCGTACGCCATGGGCGCCCCCACAAACGCGGCCACACAAGCCAAAATTACCCCGAATTCCCGGATCATGCCAACCTCCCGCAGTTGCTTATGCTTTTGCGGGATCATCGCCGCGTGCGTTGTGGAAGACAAGCGGCGGCTCTCGCCAAACAATAATCTCCTGTGCTAACGAGACGCACCCTCCGCCGTTTTTCCAAAGTCTTAAGGGTGTCTCCCATGAAAATGCTCGCCTACTTGCTCGCCATCATCTGCGTGATTGCGGCCGTGATGTATTACACGATGCCGGCCGGCTCATTGCCGACTTTCATGCCGGGCTATATCGCCGGCTCCGACCACATCCACACCACCCACGCTATCGCCTCTGCCGTCGGCGCCGTCGTTCTGTTCGCGATCGGCTGGATACTCGGCCGCCGCTAGGGCGCGTCCGGTTCGCCGACACTATTTTTCGCCCCGCAATTTGCGCTGCACGCGTTCGTCAAAGCGTTCGACGCTGACGACGACGCGCTCATGAGTGCCGCCGCCAATCACCTCCATATCGTCACGCGCCTCCACCCGGAAGGTGATGGTGCGGCCCTCGAGGCGGATGACCTCGGCGGTCGCGGTGACGCGAAAGCCGATCGGCGTCGCCGCCACGTGACTGACGTCGAGCTTGATGCCGAGGCTCTGATGGCCGAGCGGCAGGAGATGCTCGACCGCGGCGAGCGATGCTGCCTCGATGATGTTGATCATCACCGGCGTTGCCAGTACGGCGATGCGGCCGGAGCCGACGAACGGGGCGGTATGCTCCGGCGCGACCCTGATCTGGTGCGAGCCAGTAAGGCCGGGTGTGACGCGCGCGAGTACGCTGGAAACCTTAGGTGTATCAGCCATTATGATGCCATATGCATGCTACCAATGTGCCTAACTTTCCATCCATCGGTGCTGCGATCAATGCTAAGGTTTTGCCCCTGCAGGGAGAGGTTGCCATGATTCGTCTTGCTATCGCCGCCGGTGTGCTGACCGTGATGCTCGGGTCTTCGTCCTTTGCAGCGACTACGCAGCAGAAGATGGCGACGTGCAAATTCGGCGCTGATAATCAGAAGCTGACCGGTGCACAGCGGGCGAAATTCATCAAGGAATGTATGGCGAACCGCGACGATCCGCGCGGCGCGCCGGCAAGCACGCCTGATAATAACTAGCGTTCTGCGGGACTGACGCCGCGAAACAGGCGGCGCGGGCAAACGGGGAGGGGAACGATGACGACGCAAACGGCCGCTGCGCCGGCTTTTCATTTTCGCCGGGGCTGGATTTATGTCCTGACTCTGGCGCTGGTCTCGATCAACTACATGGACCGTTCGGCGCTCGGCGTCGTTGCACAGGCGATCCGCAGCGAGTTCAAGCTGTCGCCGGTCGAGATGGGCTACCTGTTCTCGTCGTTCTTCTGGAGCTACGTGATCTGCTTGCTGCCGATCGGCATCATGCTTGATCGCTTCAGCACCAAAAGCATCAATTCGGTCGGCATCGCGCTGTGGTCGCTGGCGATGGCGGCAACGGCCGGCGTGTGGAGCTTCGCCAGCCTGCTCGGCATACGCCTCATTATGGGCGCTGGCGAAGCGACCTCGATTCCGTCCTGCGGGCGCATCGTGCGTGAATGGATGCCGGCAAAGGAGCGCGGCGCGGCCAACGCGGTGTGGAGCGCCGGAAGTTTTCTCGGGCCCGCGATCGGCGCCATTGTCGTTGCTTCGCTGACCAGCGGCTGGGGCTGGCGCGCCGCTTTCATCGTTCTCGGCGCGGCCGGCCTTATCTGGCTTGCCTGCAACCTGATCTGGTTCGACAAGCCGGAGAAGGTGAGTTGGCTCACGGCCGACGAGCGCAACAAGATTGTGAGTGAACGTTCTGCCGGCGCGGCCGACGAGATCGGCCAGCATGGCAGTCCGGGCGTGCTTCTGGAATTGATCAAGTCGCCCTCGATGTGGGGCATCATGATCGCGCAAGCCTCCGGTATCTACACGCTTTATCTGCTGTTGTTCTGGATGCCGAGTTATTTGCAGGACACCAAACATCTCACCATCATGAAGACCGGCCTCTACACCGCGATCCCGTGGGCGGTGGCGGTGCCGGTCTCGATCCTGATCGGGTTCGCCAGCGACCGGCTGCTTAAGGGCAATTCTCTGCTCGCTGGCGGCCGGCGCGTGATGGTGATTTTGACCTTCCTGCTGGCTGCGGTCTGCGCATTGGTGCCGTTCACCGATGACACCACGCTGATCATCGTCCTGTTCGCGGTGTCGTTGTCGGGGATCAACGCGGCGATCTCCCTCAACGTGACCCTGGTAACCGATCTGGTGCATCGCGTTCGCGACGTCGGCAAGGCAATCAGCCTCTGCATCTTCGCCGGCAACATTTGCGGTCTGCTGGCGCCGATCGTTACCGGTTACATTGTCGCCGGCCTTGGCGCGTACGATTGGGCATTGTGGGTGGCCGGCATCATGCTGCTGATCGGCGCCGCCGCTGTTGCCATCATGACCCGGAACGTGATCCTGCCGGCAACCCCAGCCTGAACTACGGACTGGCGGTGCGGTCGCGATCAGGCCACGAGGTCGCTGTAGTCCGGGTGTTTGGCGATATAGGCGCGCACGAAGTCGCAGCGCGGGATCACCTTGAGCCCGCGCGAGCGCACCAGGTTCAAGGTGCCTTCGATCAACTTTGACGCGATGCCCAGGCCGCGTGCCTGCGCCGGGGTCTCGGTGTGCTGCAATGTGATCACGCCGTCGCCGAGCTGGTAAGTGACGAAGGCGGTCACGCCGTTGGCATCGAGCTCGAAGCGGGAGAGGGCGGTGTTGTCCCGGACGGCATTTGCTACCATGGGGCCAATGTAGCTGGCCCACTCGATCCGGGCTACGCTTGCGTCGAACGAAGGAAGGAACCGCGCCATGAGTCCTGCCACCAGTACCGCCGCCGTCCTCGAAGCTGCTGCCAAAAACTACGACGTCAAAGAGATCGAATATCTCCGCCATAGTGACAAGGCTGGCGACAAGCCGTTGCTGGCGCGGGTGTATCTGCCGCACGGCGCGGGACCGTTTCCGGCGCTGGTCGAGTGCCACGGCGGCGCTTGGTGCCAGAGCGACCGCTTCACCGAGAAGCTGCGCCACGAATACATGGCGTCTCACGGCATCGTCTCGATCGCGCTGGATTTCCGCTCCGGCAACACCGATCCGTATCCGGCCTCCGCGCAGGACATCAATTACGCCGTGCGCTGGGCCAAGGCGCACGCCAAAGAGCTCAAGACCCGGCCGGACCTGATCGGCCTTTCCGGCCAGTCGAGCGGCGGCCATCTCGCGATGCTGGTGGCGATGCGGCCGAACGATCCGCGCTACGCCCCGATCCCGCTGCCGGCTGGCACGCCGGCCCAGGACGCGACCGTGCGCTGTGTCGTCATGTCGTGGCCGGTGATCAATCCGCTGTCGCGTTACCGCCACGCCAAGCGCCAGCTTGCCGCCGGCAAGGACTGGGCGAAGCCGATCATCCCGCGTCATGACTCGTACTGGAAGAGCGAAGCCAACATGGAAGAGGGCAATCCGATGCTGGCCCTCGAACGCGGCGAGAAGGTGCAACTGCCGCCGGCGATCTGGTTTCAGGGCCGCGGTGACCTCGTGCACGATTACAAGGACGAGGATTCGAATTTCCCCGGCAACGAGCCGCAACGTTTCGTCGCCAATTACAAGAAAGCCGGCGGCGCGATTGATCTGCATTACATCGAGATGGAGCGTCACGCCGGCCATTCGCCGGACCTGACGCAAACCGGCGATATGTTCGAGCAGATGGTGAAGTTCGTCGGCGCGCATGTGAAGGGGTAACGGCGCGCTTACTTCAGCCTCGTGGAATATTGATTTCGTCACCACCGGGCATAGCCGTTCGAAGAACGGCGTCGCTTGCTCGCCTGTGACCCGGTGGTCCATGCCGACGCGCCGAGTGCGATAACAACCATAAGCAATCTCCGCCTCGCCGCATGGATTGCCGGGTCAAGCCCGGCAATGACGACGTGAAGAAGCGTTCCCGCGATGCGATTGCATCCGAGTCTTTGTTCACGCGGTCAGAAAAGGTGCCTCCAACGAAAGCGAAGCATTCAAGTTGCCTCCCCTGAAAAACAAGGGAGGCGGAGCGCCGAACGGCGCACCTCGGTAGCTGCCCCCGGTAAGCAGGCGCAGCCGCGGTCATTGCAACCGCTCGCCTTTCGGCGCTCCTCCGCGGCTGTGCGCCGGGATTATTCATCCCAACTCGGCCTGGGCCGCGCTTCCTGGAATCGCCGGATCCAAACGGGGTTCCCCTCTCCGACGCCAGTGCAGCAGGCACCCTGCAGTCCGATCACGCGCCGGACGGGACGATGCCCAAACCGCCTGCAAGCTAAGAGCGACGAACTCCGCTTACAGGAACCGCTCCCACTCCGTCAGTCGCGTCACCGGTTGACGTCCCTCACAACGAGCGAGATTTGCATCTGGTACCTATGTAAAGGACAAATGTCAACAATAAAGTGACGTTAGCCCATAACCGACGTGATGCGTGCCGCCGCTTGCGTTCGGCCGCCGGCGGTCACACTTTGCGGTCATGGAGCGAAAAGTATGAGCGATTGCCTGCACTGCGATATCAACGAACTGGTCCGCGAGCGCATCGAGGGGCAAGAGAATGTCGACCTCGCCGATATGGTGGCCCGGACGGCGGAAAGTCTTGCCGAACTGATCATGCTGGGCCCGAAGGACCAATGGGCGGTGCTGCTCGCCGAAGCCGTTCGTCACCTCGGCAATACGATGATCGAAGACGTCGAAGGCATCGCCAGCGAAGCGACCCACTAAAGCGCGGGGACTCATTAAACTCGTGGCCCGGTCAGATTTGCATATTCCGACCGGAAGACGCGGTGCGCACGTAAGGCGACACACTAAGATCGGGCGGCGACCCAGATGATTTGCCGAGCACCGCCACGGGCTCCGCGGGCACGGACGTGAACCTCATTCACCTCGAAGCCAGTCTTGCGCAGCCGCTGGGTGAAATTCCCATCCCGTTCAGCAGACCATGCGGCTAACACGCTTCTCGGACGCAGCGCCGCATAAGCCGCACCCAATCCGCTCAGGTTGTAAAGCCCTTCATTGGCTTTTCGAGTGAGTGCCTCGGGCCCGTTGTCGACATCCAGCAGGATCGCATCGTAGGTCGATCGCTCCGATTTTATTAGACTGGCGACGTCTTCCTCACGAATACTGACGCGCGAATCCTCCAGGCTGTGGTTGGACACACTCGCCAGCCAACCGCGGTTCCATGCCACCACTGCCGGCACCAGTTCGGCAACGACAACTCGGGCCTCTGGGCCAATCACGCGGAGCGCTGCACGGAGTGTGAAACCCATGCCGAGCCCGCCAATCAGGATTCGAGGCCTCGTCCGTTCGCCGATCTTGCCGATAGCGATCTCGGCTAGCGCCTCTTCGGATCCATGGACGCGGCTGTTCATCAGCTCGTTGTTGCTTAACCTGATGGAAAACTCAGCGCCGCGTTGCAGCAGACGCAGCTCCTCTCCATCGGGTACTTTAGCCGTGTCTAGCAAGATCCACGGAATCATAGCCGCCTCTCAGGGCCGATCTCGTCCTTCAAGAAGGTACGACCTTACAAACCTCGGAGCGTAGCGAACGGCGTTATAATCGACCATGTCTGAACCGCGCTGCTTCTCGCCCGTCTTTGGTCCCACTTTTCGACCTTAAAATACCCGCGCTGATCGGCAACGTAGGGTCTTCGGTTTCATCCTCGCTAAGGGCAACGTAGGGTCTTCAAAAATCTCGCAAAGTGTGTCCGGCGAGATCGCATCTTCACAAAAGTGAACCAGGCGAGCCTATCTCGGAGCTGTAGGGTGGTTATTCTATTTGAAGATGGAACTCGACGACGATAGCGATGAGATCGTCCTGTGAATCTGGCAAAAGCCGCAGTGCCGGGATCCAGAATGCGCCTTCCGAAGTGACTGGTCGTTAGAGCATGGCTCGACCGCAGGCAGAGAACATCGTCGTCATCGGGGCAGGGGCTGCGGGCTTGGTCGCGGCGCGCGAGCTTGCCCGAGCAGGCAAGAGAGTCACGATCCTGGAAGCACGCGACAGATGCGGCGGCCGGATTCATCCGCTTCCGCCTGCGGAGTTCGGATACCCGGCGGAAGGCGGAGCCGAATTTGTGCACGGCGAAGCGTCTGTGACGCGGCGTTTGCTGCGCGAGGCGGGACTGGCAACGCTGCGGATTCAGGGAGCGAGATGGAACGTCGAGAACGGGGTGCTCTCGCGGGACGACTGGTCCGATCCTCACGCCAGTGAGCTTCATAAGGCTTTGGTGGAATTGCGGTCCGATATGACGGTCGCGCAATTTCTGCAGCAACATTTTGCCGGGCCGGAGTACGCCGAACTGCGCAGTTCCATCCTGGGGATGGTCGAGGGTTACGATGCGGCCGACCCGCACCGGGCCAGCGTCCTGGCGCTGCGCGACGAGTGGATGGACAGAGGAGACAGCCCGCAAGCCCGCATCGCCGGCGGCTATCATGCCCTTGTCGATTTTCTCGCTTCAGAATGCCGCAAACATGGTGTCGCGATCAGGTTCGGTGCGGCTGTGACCGCTATCGAAACAAGCGATGAAGGTGGCGTAGTCCATGGCGCAAACGGCGATGCGAATGCATGCGATGCGGTCATCCTCACAGTGCCTATTCCGCTTCTGAAAGAGATCGAACTCCCCGCGCCGGAGCGCGAAAAAGCCGAAGCCGTTGGGACTATCGGCTTCGGCAACGTCATCAAGATCCTGCTGCGTTTTGAGACCCGCTGGTGGCTCGAAAAGCAAAAGGAGCTTGCCGATCTGACATTTCTGTTTTCCGATGCGACTATTCCGGTCTGGTGGACGCAGCATCCGGGCGACTTCCCGGTGCTCACGGGCTGGCTTGGCGGTCCGAGAGCGGACGCCATGGCGCATTTCGGCGAGCATGAATTGATCAAGGCGGGAGTCGCCTCGCTCGCCGACGCTTTCAGCCTCGATCCAGCGCCATTGATGGGGAAACTGGTCGCGGCGCGTGCGATCGACTGGGCCAAGGATCCTTTCTCGCGCGGCGCTTATTCCTACGCTACGGTCGAAACGCGACAAGCACAGTCCGCGCTTTCAAAGCCTGATGGCCGCCCGGTTCTCTTTTCCGGCGAAGCGCTCTATCGCGGACGGGACATGGGTACCGTTGAGGCGGCGCTGGCAAGCGGCCTGGAGACCGCACGGACTATTCTGGAGCCGAACTATTCCGCAACGCCGTAGCCGCTCTTACAAATCCGATCGTTAGGAGCCGGGTGTTGTGCGGAGGCGTATCGACACGTGCGATCGCGCTATTGGTGATTGTCTTCGTTGTGAATGCTTCAAACGAAGTTAGCGCTTCCAACTACCGCGTCTATAAAAGATCGAGCCCGGATATTCCCTGGTGCCGATGCGGCGACAACCGTTCGGTTCCTCCCAGCGCGTTCAAGAAAATGGGCAATCGAAACCCAAGATAACGCTCAAGATACCGCTAACGTCTGCGGGCTGCTCGGAAGCCCGTAGATCTATTCGGCGATCACCACGCCTTGCGCGGTGTCGGAGCGATATTCCCCCATGAACGGGTAACGGCCGGGGTCGAGTGGCCGCAAATGCACCGTGCCGTTCTTGCTGCCCGCGATTACCTTTTCGATCTTAAGCGACGTGGAGTCGAATTCCTCAGCGAGCGGATCTTCGTTCCTGATGTTGAGATCGGTTGCCTGGCCAGCTTTGACGTGAATTTCCGATGGCGTGAAGCGATGATCCTTGATGGTGACGTCGATCGCCGTCTGGGCGAAGGCGACCGATGTTGCCGCCCGCACTGCCATCACAATAGCGACGGGTCGTGCGAGCGCGAGCAGATCGGTAACAGCCTTACGATGAGCGGACATCAACCCTTCGGCTTGCTGGGATAGGTGAAGGTCCAGTGCAGCGTCATCGGCTTCCACCAGTCCGGAACGCCGGTCGCTTTATCGACGTGACGGATGAAGCCGTTCGATGACGGCGGCGCGATGACATAGGTGAGCTGATAGGTGCCGGGACCGCCCATGTTTACGTTGTTGGCGTAGTGCGGACCGTCACCCGCGGTCATCGGCGCCAATGTTCCGGTCTTCTTGAAGCTACTACCGTCTTTTGTCAGCGTGTAGCGAATGGTCAGATAGGGAATCCACGCATCTTCCGGAAAACCGTGTTTTTCGGTTTCGGTTGCGTGAACGTCAGCCTCGAGGTGAATGCTGTTGGGACCCATTTCCATGCCGGGAGGCATGTGGTCCATCTCGATGCGGACCAGATAATTCGGTACGATCTGCAGGTCGTTCTGCTCGACCGGTTCGCCGATATAGAATTCTTCAGCGTGAGCGATCGCGGGCAATAACGCGAGACCGGACGCGAAACCGAATATAGATAGAGTTCTACGAATGTGCATTGGATTCCTCCCGCAGTGACATCAGCGAATTGAGCCAAAGCGGCTGACTCTCCGACGGCTTTGAGTTGGCGTCGCCCGATTTGTTTAGACGCATTCTAGAAATGTGTCTGATTTCCTTCACACGCTTAGCGATGATGTGCGGCGAGGTAAATTAATTTCTTTTAGATGTGTTCTAAGAACCCTGGTGATTTTCTGATGCCGTGACTCAACGTGAGATAACTTCCGCCAGATCGTTTCGTCTCATGCGACGGCGCCGAAAGAGGAGAGACACGCCAGCAATCGGCCATTGGCGTTGTCGCTTAATTCTGAGGTGCGGCAGCGTCCGGCGGCTTTTCCGGTTTGTTGACAATGTGGCTTTCTAAACTCTATTCTTGGAGAGTCTTCACGAAGCGTGGAAGCCGGTGCAATTCCGGCGCGGTCGCGCCACTGTAAAGCCAGACCTCCTTCGTGATCGGCACCACTCTAACGGGACGCGTAATCCCCGGAGATCGACATATGACCAGCACGACCTTCGCACCGGGCTTGCCAATACCGGTCATTCCGGTCCGCGAATTGCTCCCTTGGGCGATTTTCGCAGGGCTGCTTCTTCTGTTGGCTATTTACTTCGTGGGCGCCGAGGAAGGCGCGACCTCGTTGATCAGCGGCATGTACGTGCACGAGTTCGTGCATGACGGGCGGCATCTGCTCGGCTTCCCCTGCCACTGACGGAGTTTTCCCATGGTCCGGACGCTTCTCGTCCGCGGGATGCTGGTCGGCATCCTGGCGGGAATTCTCAGCTTTGGTTTTTTGAAACTTTACGGTGAGCCGCAAGTCGATCTCGCGATTTCGTTCGAGACGCAGATGGATCTTCAAAAAGAGGCTGCCGAGCGCGCCAAGGGCATGACGATTGAGGAAGAGCCCGAACTTGTCAGCCGTGCAGTACAAGCCAGTATCGGACTGTTCACGGCTGTGATGGTGTACTGTACGGCTTTCGGCGGGCTGTTCGGGCTGGCTTTCGCGTTCGCTTATGGACGCATGCCTGGTGTGTTCACGCCGCGGGCGGCGTCGCTGATGCTCGCCGCCGCCGGCTTCGTTGCGATTTACCTCGTCCCGAACCTGAAATATCCGGCAAATCCGCCGTCAGTCGGCGATCCGGAAACCATCGGTATGCGCACCGCACTCTATTTCATCATGATCACAATTTCGATCGCGGCGATGGTTGGCGCCATCGCGCTCAAGCGCCTCCTGGTCACGCGTTTTGGGGACTGGAATGCGACACTTATCGTCGCGGCGTATTATATCGTTATCGTCGTCGTAGCGGGCTTGCTGCTGCCGACGATCAACGAAGTGCCGACGGAATTTCCAGCCGTGGTGCTGTGGAAATTCCGCGTCGCGTCGATGGGTGCCCAACTCATCATGTGGGGAACGCTCGGCATAGCTTTCGGAGCTTCGGTCGAGCGTGTATTCGCGACCCGCAGCCTTCGGGTGTAGGGTGGACTCGTCCGCAACACGATGACAGCGCGTCTAACCTTGATCTGCCACGCGTCGACCGAGGCCGTGCGCAAGGCCGCCTTTCCTTCTGATGAACCTCTCGACCGGCATGGCCTGTCGGACGCGACTGCGCTGGTCGGCAAGCTGCCGGGCGCTGATCGCTGCTGGACCAGCCCGGAATTGCGCACGCGGCAGACCGCCGAAGCCCTTCACCTCAATGCAATCTCGCTCTCGACGCTGCGCGACTGCGATTACGGTGCGTGGAAGGGCTATACTCTCGATGAAATTCTCACGCGCGATCCGCAGGCCGTCGAGACGTGGTTGCGCGATCCGGCGGATGCGCCGCACGGCGGCGAATCGCTTCTTAGTCTGATGCAGCGTATCGCGCAGTGGCTTGAGGGCGAAAAGGCGATGGACCGTCATTCGATCCTTGTGACTCACGCAACCGTCATCCGCGCGGCGATCATACATGCCATCGGTGCCGCGCCGAATTCATTCTGGCTTATCAATATCGCGCCGCTCTCCGTGACTCGATTAAGCGGCAAGGATAGCCGTTGGAATCTCATGTTTGCCGGGAGCCTGATGTCAAAAGCAGAGCCTGTATCTTTGGATTAAATCCGCTGTTACCCGGACGTATTGCAGGTTCGATTTGCAGTAATTCCAAACTAAAAAAGTTGACCGATGCCCGAGTATGATGTTTGGCTATTTTTGTCTTATCGAAGTCGGCGGTTGTTGTGAAACGTTATAATATTTCAGGCTGCTGCAGAGCATGTTGGCGCGACGCGTCGTGTAGATGGCGCCAATGCATCGGCAGCGTGTGGGTCTTCGCATGACAGAAACACGACGGTGTTGCCTCCAGGGAGCGCTGCCGGACGACCCAAATGTAGCTAATATTGCAAAACGTAGCCAAGGGTATAAAATGCGCGTCGCCCCGAAGTGGAACATGTTCCCAAACGGATGGTGAAAGTTCTTGGACCGTTACGTCGTCGCGGCAATATTGTGACCGCTTCGGTAGCAAGGCCTATGTCGAGAGGTGGACAGTGCGGGCTGGGGTTGTTGCCGGGATAGTAATTGCTGTGCTCGCAAGCGACGCGAAGGCCGCCGACATGGCGGTGAAGGCGCCGTCGAAGCCCGCGTCGGCCGATTACGATTGGACCGGTTTCTATCTCGGTGGAAATGTCGGTTACGCTTGGGGTAACTCTGATTTTTCCGACCCAGCGAACGGCATCGCCGGCTCGATGAGTCTGGCTCAGCCGATCGACAGTTTCGACGAGGCCGGAAGTTTTTATGTCGGCGTCCAGGGCGGGTATAACTACATGCTGCCGAACCGTTGGGTGATCGGCAGCGAATTCGATGTATCGGCTCCAAGCTTTCAAAATCCCGCCGGTCTCTCCGTTGGCGGCATGACGACATTTACCTCGCCGACGCTTGGCTCGGAGACCTATAGCGAAAACGTGCTGACTTCCGGGACCCTGCGTGGCCGCATTGGTTACGCGCCGGGGCATTGGCTGCTTTACGCGACCGGCGGCTTGGCTTGGAGCTACAACCAGCTCTCCCTAACCAACAACGTAACCGGCGCGACCGATTCGCCGTTTTTGTGGCGGCTGGGCTGGGCTGCGGGCGCTGGCGTCGAGACTCCGATCGCGCCCCATTGGACCGCGCGCCTCGAATATCTCTATACCGACTACGGCAACAGCTCCGTGATGTTTGCCAATAACGCGCAACGCTTCACGTCCGACTGGTCGCTCAATGAGGTGCGCGCCGGCGTCAATTATCAATTCGGTGCCGATCAATCTGCGGCGGAGAAGTCCGCTGGCGTGGATCCGGATGAAGTGAATTTCCACGGCCAAGCGACGTTTACATGGCAGGGTTATCCCGCAATTCGTTCGCCGGCTCCGATCACGCCAACCAACAACAGCTTGGCAACAAAGGGGGAAGGACGTGAAACTTTCGATGCGACGCTGTTCGCCGGTATCCGCTTGTGGCAGGGGGCCGAATTTTGGGTTGATCCCGAGATCGATCAAGGCTTCGGACTAGGCGACACTCACGGCGTAGCCGGGTTTCCCAGTGGTGAGTCCTACAAGCTCGGTTTCTCTGATCCTTACGGGCGCGTGAACCGCTACTTCGTACGCCAAACCATCAATCTTGGCGGCGACAGCCAGAAGATTGACGCTGATATCAATCAGTTCGAAGAGTCGGTCACCACGAACCGCTTGGTATTTACAGTCGGCAAGTTCGCCATCGTCGACATCTTCGATACCAACAAATACGCCAACAACCCCAAGACCGACTTCTTGAACTGGGCCGCCATCAATACCGGCACGTTCGATTATGCCGGCGACGCCTGGGGCTTCACTTACGGCGCGGCAGCGGAATGGTACCAGGGAGACTGGACGTTGCGCGGCGGCGTGTTCGACATGTCTGCGGTCCCCGCCGAAACCAGTGCGCCGATAACGGCGTTGGCCTATGGCCTCGACGAGTCGTTCCATCAGTTCCAGATGGTCGGGGAAATCGAGCGGCGCTACGAGTTATGGGGGCAACCCGGCACGATCAAGGTCACCGGCTTCGTCACCCGCGGTGACATGGCGAATTTTCAGAACGCCATCAACGCGTGGCTAGCTAGCCCCGCCGGCACGGACATCAACTTGGTCACGGTCGCGTCGCGCGTTTATCAAAGTAAACCCGGTGTGAGCGCCAACTTGGCGCAACAAGTGACGGA
>Ga0302325_10011837_pt1 | contig 18762 bp, 22 predicted proteins | sample Palsa_T0_2_FD_201948 | JGI IMG/M metagenome (GOLD analysis project Ga0302325, IMG submission 201948) | Peat permafrost microbial communities from Stordalen Mire near Abisko, Sweden - Palsa_T0_2 | ecosystem: Environmental > Terrestrial > Soil > Palsa > Peat permafrost | place: Sweden: Abisko...
GGGGGAACCGGCAGCATGTTCCCTTTACAAAATGCGATGGACCGCCCGGATGCTTCCCCCGCCCCTAAGCACTTCCGCACAAACAGTTCACAAAACGCCTCATCTGCTTTCCACTTAAAACTTCTGATCGCTTTGCATCTTCTCAAGCAAAAAGTCGACAGATAAATGACCAAAAGGCATACTTGCAAAGTACCTGGGTGTGCGAAGACATTCTCGCGTCCCTCTCATCTTCAACGCCATGCGCTGAACCACTCGGATACACAGTTGATTTGCGAAAGATGCAAAGCATGTTTCAAGCGACTAGACTTGCTAGGTATGTCACCTAATAGATTCGGATTCTGGTCCTGCTTTTGTTCATCTCCCCGTATTCCACCTGGTGCGAGGCCAATCAAATACTAACATGAGTAACCAAGAACGCCACAGGGCACGACATAGTGACAGAGACAGGCGTGCTGGCGGAGTGGGTCTCGGTATTTTAGAGACAAAGAGCAAACACTTCAACACTGCCTCTGTTTGTGCCAGTGCGTCCGCGCCGTCCCCAAGTCAAGCGTCATCCCTTTCGAATTCTCGATATCAATTATCATCTGTCAGCGAGCCTCAAGACACCTGGTTCACGTATCCAAGTCGCAAGACAAGCAGTGTATCGGACTCGGTTTCTTTCTCATCTCATGAGCCCGAGGAACATTGGAGCTCTCCTCAACAGTTGCTAGGGCCCGACTTAGCCAGCGACTACTTCAACTCTCAATCAAACTGTCCGAACGCTTCAGAAATGGCAAGCACGTATATGGACCAATCACTTGGGTTTTATAGAATTGAGAACATGTATCACGACATGACATTCGACTTGGTGTATATCAACGAGACGAGCTTCGCTCCTGAGATATCTGACTATCGCCAATCAACAAATCAACCTCTTCCCGAATATACAGTTCAATCCTCTAGGATTGGATAGGCTCATCTTTTGTCCTGGATTCCATCACCAATTATCAACAGTCCCCTGATTAAATGAGACTGAATCGCATTTCTCGACTGTCCCTGATGTATTGCCTTATACGATGAAAGTAGCGTGTAAGAATGTGCGTGAGGCCAGAGAAGGTGAAAGGATACCGCTGAGGATGTTGCTAGAACCTCGATTGTCGAGTCGATATTTTCAGATATCGAACCAAGTTTGTCAAAGGATAAAGATCAGATTTGCACTTCACCGTTACCGGTCTGCGCGACCTTGAGCTCGAGGCCGTATAAACCAATTCGAAGAATATCTTGATCCACGTTAGAGCAATTAGCCAACTGCCGGTTCAGTTTAAGCTATGGAAGCGGGAATGGCTCCGTTTGCATATGCCGAGAAATATAAAAGTTATGCATTGTCCGTCTCCTGCTCATTCTTGACTGACGACGGTCTAGACTTGTATTGTTTTGTTCACCTGCGATGCTAAAATTGCTACCTGCTACTCGTTGATGCCCAAAATCTCTATTAAGCTTTTTGTATCGAACTTCCCTGCTCCAGGAAACTGTGAGAAGCAACCAAAGGGAATGGGAGCACGCAACTCCATAGCATGCACAGTCCTCCACACTCGTACAAAAATAAAGACATTCATCAACAGCAACCATGAGATGCTGCACAAGCTATAGAATACTCTCAGCTTCAACCTCGGTTTGCACGGTATCATGCTATACCAATGATATCCCGCACTTCGACAACTCTCGCCATTTACACCTGTAATCCCCAGAAGGTAATACTTTCAGTTGGAACAGAGGACAAATCATAAGTCAACTGACTGTAATCCATCAATGCTTGTTGCAGAGGTGGAGAGCGGGGTAAGCATTCAATCAGTGCCTTCTCCTTGTGAGCAAAACATGAAAATTCCTACGGAGAATCAGCTGGGAAGCTATAATTGTGGCAGAAGCCGCACTTGAGACCTCGAAATTACAGGAAATTGAGCAGAAATGGCGTAAAGAGAAATCAATCTCTGCAATTAAAGCGGGTATAGTTCAGCTATGGAAAGGCAATCTCTAAGAACTGAGATCTTACCAGATTTGTTTTATCCTTCAAGGATTGAACTCGACTACCTGATTTAATTCGAAAAACCCCCTGTATTGAGCCTATCTAAATCACACTCCTTCATTTCTTCTTGCTCTCCATGAGTTCAGGGGGCGGCAGTTGAGTCCTATGTGCGGGAATGCGGCCGCAGGGGTAGCGAATGTCAATAATTGGAAAGACTAAACAATCTCATACTATGGCTCATCTAATCTGTCTTGTAACCTTCCATGCAGCTGATTCCAAAATTACCCATAATCATTTGTTCTATTTACGCCTCGATAACATACCCAACCACCACCATCCACTGTCTAAAGCAGACAGCCGAAAGAAATCTTTCTCGAGAGTATAATAAGTAGATCAACGTGAGCGCTCCACCAGATTGAATTCATCAGACAGGAGTCCTCCTTTCATGAAGATGAAAACATTGCTATCTTACAATCATAAACATTCAGAACCGTGTGCTAACTTCTGCTTTGATGTTCTTTATGAGCTTGAACATCCAACACCAATGTTTAGCTCGGTTTTAGGAGCCAAGAGGAAATGTAAGAATTTTACTAGACTTTATAGCTCAAACAATTCAAGACGACCATGCAGCAGTACGCTTCCTCCACAGTCGATCAACCGCTCCCTGAATCTTGTTAATCTCATATATTGTTTCCACCCCCGTCTGTCTTCAGTAAACACAGTCTTGCCTCCGATCAAGAAGCACCACCTTACGGCTACGCATCAACAAATCCCCTACTCAAAGCCCCCTTCTTAGCCTTTCTAGCACCTACAATCCTGGTGCCCCCCGCTATCAAAATATTATCAACTGTGCCAGCCGGGCAAACAGCTTACCTATACAAACCGGGTGACCGAGTTGGACTCAGAAGGAGAATAGACGAACCGCGAAGACCACCTCCACTGCAGCAAAGACCACCTCCACCTCCGCCAGTACTACCCAGCAGCTACCGGTTATCCGCTTTAGCAAGATTTTGCATACTGTGCATTCCACCTGCAGCATAGATGATATGCAGCATGCACGTTTGCAATTTTTCAAGAGAATGTCCGAAGTCCGCACCGAAGAAAAACAAGAAAAACTGCTCTTCGACGTCAGCACCTCCAAGGGCAAAAATGAGCTGCGCGATATGAGCAACTATATCTTCAGTGATGTCTTGGGCAAAGCACGCAACCGCTTGATGCAGATCATCAAGGAGTACCAAGATGGGGCAAAGGATGAGTTGAGTCCAAGTGTCGTTATTCGGGCCGAGTTACACGGCAAAAACCCTGACCTCCCCCGACCTATCCAGGAGTTATTCCTCAAGTTCGCTCAAGTCAAGCGAAGCGAGGAGAAGCACACCACGCAATACGCCGGACTCTGGCGCCATCTACGCTTCATTCAATTCTTGAAAGCCCATCTCGACCTAAAGGAGGAGATGAGCGATCCAAATGGAGCAGTGGCTTCTACTAACGTCCCTGCTAAGCTCCTTTGTGAGAGAATAGAGGGGACGAGACAAAGGATAAGTTCTACTTCCGTCCGCTCTTTCTTGGGATTCTGGACGGACGAAAGGAATATCGTCCAGAGCAAGTACAGGTGTGCAATGCGCTTCCGATCATTAACTAATTAGAGAATAAACTGATAACCCCAAAAAAATTTAACATCAGATAACAGGAACAATAGGGGAGAGCAAAAGTGTCCAGCCGACAGTCCTATCCAGGCGGCGATGAAAGAATGGTAGATGTTTGCACAACTACTTGAGTTCCGACGAAACGAATAAATATGAATTAGTGGCTAAAGGCTTAGGCCTAGCGCTTTACTTCTGTCCATGGGCAGGAAAATGTTCCTTTTGCCACCGACACCATTCCTTGGAGGTATACAAAAATGGAAACCAATGTACTCCTCGGGTTTTGTATTAAACCTGTATCGTAGTCTATCCGGTTGGTCACCATTTGCTTGCTAAGGTTGACCGACTACGGCGTCCTGTCAAACTTGCGCAATGGCGGCTGCAGCAGGGACACGCGGGCCAGCAGGGGATATAGGTTTGGTGCCTGCTGCAAAATTGCTTCGGGATCTGGATACTGAGCTGGACGTACGATAGGAAAGCAGCCATGTAGGAACGACGAAAGCAGATACAGAGCTGTTACTGACTACTTAGTACAATTCCGACGAAAGTAGGTAGATCTGTCTCCTCAAAATTCCGAATAGGGCTGCGACGAAAACGGCTACAGATGGTCTCGAAATCCCAAAGCACAGGTTGAAACGAAAGCACTTTGTTTAGCCTATGCCTAGCAAGTTCACGACGAAATCACTTGAGTTCATTTGAATCTAGGCAGGGCTGTCATTCAAATTTCTTCATTGGTATCTTGGTATCGTCCGGCGCCTATATATACTTCTACAAAACTCTACAATCGTCCCCTCCCCTCTCCCCCTCACAACACCTCGGACGCATCGTGCCACTCCTCACTCCCATCGTCACTCGACAAGATTGCCCCGATGCTCCCCATCCGTTTTATCCGCTGAGCGCTGGGAGTCATCGGGTCGTTGGACTCTGGAGGAGTCGGGAGGTTCGAAGGAAGAGATGATTCCTTCTCCCCTTCCTCCTCCTCTGTCGTCGCAACTACAATCGTGTCGAGTGTTTGCGATGAGAGTGAGGCGTGTCCACTCCCGTCCCCACTATCCACCACTATCGTCGCAACATTGGAGAACCGCCGAGATGCTCTCGTCCCATAGCTATGGCTCACAGCTCTCCTCTGAACATCCGCCGAATGAGCGGGGATTGGATGGCCGGAGGGAGGGTGAGTGACGAGATTCATGTGCTTGAGTGGCCAGCCTGCACTGGGACCACCTCCATAATTCGGCAGGTAACTCGAATTTGCATTGAACACTAAGGGTCTGAGGTAGGGTTCATTGACGAGCTTGTCAAAAGGAAGCCGAATCTCTTTGGGTGGTGGCCCGAGTGCGGGTGCGAGTTTCTGTAGCTCCTCCCAATACTTCGCGACTAGATAAGCGCTATTGTTTGTGTCATCTTTCAAACATTGAGCATAGGACTTGCGCTTCTTCGGTTTGGACTTTGAAGATGTGGTTTGCTTTGGCGGTACCGAATTCGGCGCTTGGAGTGACTTCAATGGTCTCTTTGATGGCTTTACTTTTGCTTTCTTTGATTGCTCGATTCGGATCGCTGATGCGTTTGAAACTCGCGATGTGCTTTGCCAATAGGGAAATCGGGTTGCAGGTTTGCCGTCTGAATCTGTGGCTTTGGCCAATAAGTCGAGGATCTTGAATGTGACAAATACACCATTGGTCTTGTCATCTCTCATGGCCTGTGATCGTCCTGACTGCTTTCTCGATGGTGCCTTGCTGTCTCCCAAAGACTCTCTCCGCTTCTCGTCTTCCTTGATTGCACCTTGTGGCAACCAAATATCTGCTCTCCTCTCCTTCAAATCAAGTACCCATTCGTCACAATCCCATTCCACCCAATAATCAATCACATCTCCCCATGTACTCTCTGGCGGCTTCGTCCTATTCACGAAGATCACCTTGCCTCCCTTTGTATGTACAGCCTTTGCGAACTCTTTCACCATAATCTTCAGTCCATGAACCTTCAAACTCGTACCCATAATAAGCAACACATCGGGACTCAGCCCAAGATCATGAGTAATGAGAGGAGAAATCATGTTCGCCTTCGGGTGCTCCTCTCCATATAGCACAATGTCTGGCCGTAATCGACCAACGGCGAGTCCTCTACGACCTTTTCCAGTACGGTGGGCATTGTACTCGGTACACGCGGGACAATCGGGGGCGGTGCCTGCGAGTGTAGCAGTGACTCTCTCATCATCATCCCAGCTGGATAATTTACTGCAGATGCCGCATCGTAACCATATGAGAGTTCCATGGAGCGGAACAACTTCGACTCCTCCAAAGAGAGAGTGGTCACCATCGATTGTCTCTGGTCGGGTCTCTCGTTGGGATCTGTAGTTGAATCGTGATCTGTTGCCCGGCCCTTTCGTAAGGTCCGTGCAAAGGCCTTCGCGTTCTTCCAGGCAGTCGATATTCTGCGTGTAATTCCTGACAAGGCGACCGCCATCGCGGAGGGTTCGGATGAATTGGTGGGTTGCTGTTGTTGATTCGACATCTTGAATCTTCTGACGTAGACTCGAGATGAACATATAAAAGATCGAGGTTGTGAACGGATCAGACCAGATCATAGAATCAAATAGATCTCGGCCCTTGAGATTCGGAAGACTGCTTCGTGATGATGATTGTGAAGCAGGAAAGATCGATGGATCCTCGTCGTCCTCGGATTTTGACGCGATGCTTGACTCTCCTCTCTGAAGGATTCGAGTACGCGTCAGTGGAAGACCGTTGTTGGTAGAGCTCAAACGCTCAGCGTTAGGCTCAACTGGGGTAGCTACAGCAATGCTATTTGTTGATTGACGATTGAGCGAGTTTGAGCGCGAATGGCGCCTGCTGCTAGTAGTTGAATTTGATGTTGATGTTGAGGTACTTGTGGAGGATGTTGATTCGGATGACTGGAGTGATTTTCGTGAGCCCTTTTGAGCCATCACTGTAGGTTCTGGAGTAGTGGAGCGGCTCTTGAGCCCCTTTGCTTTGCGGATCTGTGGGTGGTCTTTGAAAGAGGTTTCCTCAGCTTCTCTGGGTGCACGTGTGTTGCCAAGTATGAAGTCGTTTGGAAGCTCAGGTGTTGTAGAAGGACAGCTAGAAAGCGAGCTACCATTAGAAGACTTGACAGAGGGTGTGCTTGCACGTGAATTTGATGATGTCGTGTTTGTGGAGCGAGATCTTGAGGAGCGGCGTGGCTCTGGTGCAGGCTCTGGTGGGTCCGACTGTGATGCTTGAACATCCTCGTCAATGACATCGACAACTTTCCCATCAGGAGCCACGACTTCATAGTACCACTGTTTCCTCTTTTTCTTAGGTCTATCATCAATGTCGAAGGTATTTTCTTGTTCCCAAGGCGGATTCTGTACAGCTGCGTCGTATTGAGCTTGAATCAAGGAGTATAGGCCATGTTCTGACCGAAAGTCCTGCAAAGGCGTCAACAAGGTTCCATATAATATTCTGAATGGTCTGTATATCACTTACTGGAATCCCACAATTTGTACTGATTCCAGCTCCAGTAACAACAACCACTTTCCTTGATTTCCCCATGATATCTGCAACATCTTGCAGTTCCAGGCTAGAGCCTGGTCCCACCTGGATTGTAGGCATGGCTCTGGTAGTGGCCTTGCTTTCCTTCACAGACGGTCTTTGAAGTATCAGAGCCTCTGGGCCGTCTTTTCTTCCACCTTTATAATCCTCCGTGAAAGAAGCAATCAGTTCACCAACTAGAGGACCTGGGTGACTTGACGCGTCCCCTCAGAATGAACTCCCTGTGTTTCAGCACCACATCAGACCCAATTCCACACTTTCAAATGGTATAGATAATCCAACACCAGGATTCTCTCTGCACAACGTGTTTTTTCGTGTTTCTTTCGTGTTTCTCGAGTCTTTCAGCGTGGTGGTATTAGAAGTCAGCACATTGCTGTGGAGATCATTTGAAGGTGGCTTTCATGTATCCACACTGGGAAGTATCCAAGTGAAATGAGTCTTCCTGTTGCTGTGAATGGAAGGCTTCTTTGTTGTCTTGTACCTCGGTCTTGGCGATCTGTGTCTGCCAGAAGGACAGCAGCTATGGTTGAAAGAGGTAGACCCCTGATGTGTGTGTACAGAGGTCGTATAGGCAGCTTGAGACCACAGATGTTGACAGGGACTGCAAAAGAGTCGTATCGTGGAGAGGAGCTCTGAAGTGTAGGAGGTTTGGAGGAAGACGCGATGTGCCTTTCCTGTTTCTTGCTATCGCGCGGGTTCTCAATGTCATTACTTGTCTCTTCTGGGGGCGGCTGTTAATGCTCTAGCATAAACGCGGAAAAGACATGGTCGATTGGTGTGAAGAGGACGTTCGAACGATGAAGGCGGGGATGGAGCTTCGAAGTCGCGTCTGCATCTGGAATTGAGGATGTTTACTTGGTATGGTCCGAGTGCCTACGCTAAACGATATTGGGATGGTCGATCAGGGGTCTTCCCCACATTGAGAAGCCTCCGAGACAACAACGTCTCTAACACTGTTCTCATATCACTAGAGACTCAAGTCATCACGAGTGCTTGTGCTCTCTCGAAGTCGGGAAAATGGAGCAAGCAGCATTACATTGCTTCTGCTACACCCGTCCACCTTGACAAGAGATTTGGAAGCCAGCCCCTCACCTGGAGGCCTACTGACTCCTACTGGGCGAGCAGGCAAATCAGAAGTCATGTTGCTGCCTTGATGCTGCTCGTTTGGTGATTTCTTCTCTGTTTGGTCTTAGTTTGCTATTATATCTCTGTGTGCAATGAAGTCATCGACAGCTCAGCTTGACAAGCTGACAGCAACTCATAGTTGAATTCATTGTCCAAACTTCAAACTCTACCAGAATGCTGTATAAGAGTCACCATCAGTTCTGTGGCATTGGCTTCGTATTTGCAATGCTTCTTCTGATTCAAATAGCCATATTTTATGTCCTCCTTCAAGCTGAGTCTCATTTGTCTATGCCAATTTTACAACCATCTCAAACCCTGAGCACGCAATGTTCTGTCAGGGAAAATACAAGTTTGTTTGGCCGAAGGATGGTCCGAAGGGAAACCGCCCTCGTGGGACCTTGAGAGGATTCAAAGACATTTTGACTGGCAAAGGCCCAGATATATTTGTCCAGAGAACCCCGAGTGTGACCCCCATAAATGCTGATCGATGGGGCAATTGGTAAGCTGTTCTGATCCTCAAACCCTGGCATCATTATTAACACTACCAGGGACACATACCATGACCCTGGCCGCCATTTTAATGAGGAAATTAACGGTGCCCGCAATCTGTTCACCACATCAAGAGGCTTCAAGCGATACGACCCTCACGCGAGAAGATATCGAGATTGGTTTACTCCGCACGATTGGAACGGGATTGGGACTGCCGGGAATGGAGTTGGTGCCAACGGGTTGGGCTATCCTAGATTCACGAGTAGCGAAGGCAAGAAGATTCGGCTGAGACTTGCTCGGGGCAAGCCCGTCAAACCCTATAAAATGGGAAAGGATTGGCATCACGATGGGCCAGAGGTAGGTGTTTTCCATGGAAATTGACTTATTGCTAATACTGTTACAGCGATTCCGACAAGATTACGATTGGTTTTGGCAAGAGGCACACAGGACTCGTGTCAACGAATGGATGGGCCGTTCCACTCACGGTCCTTCCGAGCCGTTCTTCCGCATGCATCAAGATGGGCGAGATGATCTCCCGGATTGGATTTGGGATGAGATCTACTCACATTAATGTCCTTCTCTTGTGTGATGTTTGTCACGGAAGAGCTTTCGGCGCAATCTCCGCGTTACTACAGATCATTCGTCGTACAATGGAACAGCATTTTTGCCGTCAAACAACCATACGTTTTTCTATTGCCAACGCTTGCTTGTTTAAATATTTGGATGAAACTTCTGTTTGAAAAAGAAAACTAGTTGGGCCCGTAGTTCTAGTGATACGGAAGGCAATTGTAACTGATGTCATCGACGAATTGCGAGAACGGAAGACATCTACCGTAGTTCACGTGAGATCAGATCATGTGGCCCTATATGGGAACATGGAATCAATTTTAATTGAGCTTTGGACATCAGGATGATAAAGTTAGCTTTGCAATCTCTTGCCTTTGGTGTCTTCTATGGAGAAAATACAATTTCTCCAGATAAAACTGTGAAGGCAAGTTTGCCGAGGGCCAGCATCCCACTTTAGAAGGCTGCCTCACCCGTCCTTGCAACATTGGCTCCTTTCCTCCCCGAACCCCCCATAACCTCCCACAACTTTCCTGCACGATGGCGAACTTCTTCCAGAGCCTCCAGCCACGGAAGAGATCACATGTCTGAGGTAGCCCGGTAAACCTTCCTTTTGGTTCCTGCAGAGTGGCGCGCACCTACTTGTAAGACAAGCTTTAAGCTGCTCATTATCCCTCTCTTTCTTTACTTTGCTCTACAGTATCTCATAATTTGTCTCAATATACATCAGAATGGGAAGTGTTGCCACTCAAGTACCTGTCGATGTCCCTTCAGCGGACCGCGGAGAGCCAGGCTCTTCCCACCTCCACACAGCCATTTTACCCGTTACTTCCTCATCCAAGCCAACAGATGTCGACAGCATAGCAGAAGGCTGGGTTGACTCAATCAACAAACTCTTGAAAAGTCCCGGGCTTGCCACAGAAGTATTTTTCGAAGATTCCTACTGGCGAGATCAACTTTGCTTGTCCTGGGACTTCCACACCTTGAAAGGACCAGAGAATATTGTCTCGTTGCTAAAGCAATCGAAGAATGGCTGCCGTATCAAGTCATTTGCTCTCGATAAAAGCTCCAAACTCCGATCTCCCACTGCTTCTGTGATGGATGCTGAGGGCAAAGTACATACTGTTCAAGCATTTTTAACTGTGGAGACTGATGTTGGACGTGGCTCGGGTATTGTACGACTGGTTCAGCATCATGGATCTTGGAAAGTGTTTACGCTTTATACTTTTTTGAAGGAGTTGAAGGGCCATGAAGAGGTAATAGGAAAAAGGAGACCGAATGGCGTTGCTCATGGAGAACATCTTTCGAGGAAGAATTGGCTTGATCGTAGGAAAGATGAAGAGAATTTTGAAGATGGCGAGGAGCCTGCTGTTCTCATACTTGGTAAGGCTATTATCAGCTTCTAAAAGGCATAGCTTAAGAAAACGTAGGCGCTGGGCAAGCAGGGCTCTGCATTGCGGCCAGACTCAAGATGCTGGGCATCAAGTCTTTGATCGTTGACCGAGAAGAGAGAATTGGAGACAATTGGCGATCTCGATATCACCAACTGGTCTTGCATGATCCCGTTTGGTTTGACCATCTTCCGTATCTCCCATTTCCAGAGAACTGGCCCATCTTTACGCCAAAAGTAAGATTTTGTCCTGCCTTAGAATCTCTCGATGGTCCTGGTACATTTTACACGGCGCATTTCTAACTTCAAAATGTGAAGGACAAACTCGGGGATTGGTTCGAGTCTTACGTGAAGCTGCTCGAGCTCAATGCATGGACAAGCACAAACATCACCGAGTCATCATGGGATGCTGGTGCTGGAAACTGGAAAGTGACTCTGGATCGTATGTACGATGGGAAAAAGGAGACTCGCGTGTTCCACCCAAGGGTAAGATCTCCTATCCTTCGAAAGCATCTGTTGCTAACGAAAATAGCATATCATTCAAGCCACAGGCCACAGCGGCGAACCAAACTTTCCTTCTCACCTCAAGGGTCTATCTTCCTTCACCGGGGCCCGCCTAGTCCACTCCTCGAAATTCACAGGCGCTCTGCCCTCTCAAGGACAAAACAAACGAGCGATAGTCGTAGGATGCTGCAACTCCGGCCACGACATTGCCCAAGACTACTACGAAAACGGATATTCAGTCACCCTGATCCAGCGCTCCACAACCTTCGTAATCTCCACAGAAACCAACCTCCATCACATGTCAGCACTCTACGGCGAAGATGGGCCTCCAACCGAGGATGCCGATCTGCTATTCTTCAGTATCCCGAATGCGGTTGCGAAGAGGTTGAATGTCGATACGACGAAGGTCCAGAATAAGACTGACGAGAAGCTGTTACAGGGGCTAGAGAAAGCGGGTTTCAAGACGGATAAAGGTCCTGATGAAAGTGGGCTGTGGATCAAGTATCTTACTCGTGGTGGAGGGTATTATCTTGATGTTGGATGCAGTCAGCTTATTGCTGATGGGAAGATAAAAGTTAAGCAAGGCTGCGAGATTACTGAAGTTCTTCCTAATGGGCTGCTGTTCTCCGATGGAGAGACTCTTGAGGCTGATGAGATTGTTTTTGCTACTGGGTATCTGAATATGCGGACTCAGTGTAGGAAGATCTTTGGCGATGAGGTTGCAGATCAGGTGCAGGATGTTTGGGGGTTTGATGAAGAAGGGGAGATCAGGACAATGTGGAGGAAGACAGGACATCCGGGCTTCTGGTTTATGGGTGGGAATTTGGCGCTTTGTAGGTGGTATTCTAGGTTGCTTGCTTTGCAGATTAAGGGTTTGCAGGAAGGCCTTTGTTCTTATGACGACTTGTAGTTGGGTAGTAAGTAAAGGATTAGGGAGAATATCTGTCCTGAAAGAGATGCTTTGAAACACAGTATTATATGGAATCATTTTCATTCATTGCACTTTCCATTCTAGAGAGTCAAGCATTGAACATATGAGGTGATAGCAATGTTCCAGTCTATCTTGAACATTGCGTAGGTCCAAATGAAAGAATGTATCAATAATGATCAGGAGATTGAACTCTCTATTAAAACGATGTTCCACTTAGTCTTGAACATTGGCTCAGCCAAACAAGGATGTACCAGGACTTATCTAAATATCAAGCCCTCTCGAAAAGGAGAATATTCAGTTTAGTTTCGTCGGGTCTGTCGTATAGTAGATCAAGCAAAGATATTTTGACAGAATTTGAAAGTGGCACAATTCGATGGAAGCATAACAAATTATTCATTCGTCCTGCCGCAGCAAATGGGTATCATAATCATACATTAAAAAAAAACAAGCTCCCGCCCCACCCCCCCACACGTCCCCTACTCCCATCTCTCCAACAACCCCTCCAACCACTCCCGGACGAGAGCGGTGCTCCACCGCCGGTTTACGTCCCGGCAGACCATCCTCTCGATCCCCTCTCTCAACTCATGTCCCCGGAAGTCGTCCGGTACCTCCCCACTCCCCCCCAGCTTTGTCAGCACCACCCGCCGCTCCGTGTCCGTCTTGAAGTTGTACACGAGCTCGAACGCGATGACACCCAAACTGAAAACATCCAGTTTGGGGCAAGGCGCCGGATTCTCGGACGAGACAGGAGGGCAGTAGAGGGTGGTGCCGACATTTGACGAGACTAGGGGAGAGGGGCCGGACGAGAAGGGGTCGGAGGGAGTGGAGTGCTTCAACTCATAGATCAGACCAAAATCCCCAAGTTTGGGGCAGACGAAAGTTGGCTTGGTCGACTTCTCGTTGGAACACTCCTTGCAGTTGTCGATGTTGATATAGCCTTGGGTCGGCTTCTCGTCCGGATCTAGAATTGCAAGGAAGATGTTTTTCGGCTTGAGGTCTCGATGAATGATCTTCTTGCGATGAAGATACTCGACTCCTTCGAGGATTGCGAGGAGAAGGCGGACAGCTGGAAGTGAATGAAAACAGTGACTAATCATCGAGTCTTTGTCTGTGGTGTGTAGATCGGGCCACTGTAGCAGTCAATTCTCAGAGTTCAAGAAAATCAATTGGAAAATTTGCTTACAATAAACTCCTCTAATGTCAATGGGTAGGGTGCCATCTTGATGAAGAGAATGAAATCCTCCTTGATAACTATCTCTTTTGCCAGGAGCTTTCCAACTTCAGAGCGGGGAACTTCTTCGACATCATCTGTTTCCTCATCTGTGCTGTCACTATCGTCACCGGGCTTAACAAACATGCTTCTGACTTCTTCCGGTGATGAATCTTGGTCATCGGCCTTGCGGGAGTTGCTGGAGTGCTTTCCGGATCCGGAGTCGCTGAAGACGATTGAAGAGTCAAAGGTTTCGTTAAGATCTTGCTCTGTATGGGTTGCTCTGCGCTCTCGGCGCTCTCGTGTGAGTTGCCTGTCGAGATCACGTTCTAGATCGAATTGTATGCTCTCGACTCCTGATGTAATAGCAGCAATAGATTGGCTTGGAACACTGGATGAAGAGAACTCGGAATCGTTGCTACAGGTTGGCAGGTCAGTATGCTTCAATCAACACTCGATCTATTTACGAGTACTTACTTGGACTCATCGTAATCTTCTCCACGCAAGGAGGAAGGTCTCGACTCGATCCAGCAGTGGTGATAACGGGTAACATGATGATGATCCATGCGCGCCAAGATCTTGATCTCATTGGTGACTCTGTGTAACTTGTTCTGGTCAAAGAGGCGGCGGAGATGTGCTGCTGTGAGTACGATCTTCTTGATTGCGTATTCAGCACCGTCTAGTTTGTTTCTTGCTTTGTAGACCTTTCCGAATCCTCCTTTGCCCAGAAGTGACAGCTGCTCATAGTCTCTGACATAGATAGACTGGTCGATTGTTGCGTTCTGGACCTGAGGAAAGAAGACAGAGAGCATCGATTGTGGACGTGTAGGGGGAGCCATGATTGCCTGTCGGGGAAACACAAACGCAGTAGGATTGTAGGGGACAATTTGCGAATTGAAGGACGAAGTTCCAAAGCCAGGAAGTGCTCGATGGTTGTGCTGTTGTTCAGCTGAAAGGCTGAATGTCTGCTGAGCTGCGATGTTGTTGATAAGATTGTCAAAACTATTGAGGTACTGCCGAAGGTCTGCGAGCCCCAGTGCCGGTATGTCTTGGGGAAGAAGCCCCGCCAGCTGGAGCTCACGCTTCATCTCGGAAAAGAGATGCTGAGCAAGGCTCAACACCTCCGGGTGATCCTCTCCAACATAATTATCTTGACTTCGACTCGCATTGATGGTATTCAGAGCCTGTGTTCTGCATCTTCCCTCTATGAGCGAGAGATAGAAGAGAGTTGCGTGTTGCTGTGATTGCAAGTTTGGCAATCTAGGCAGCGCAACATCCGCTCCTATTGTTCTTGCTACCGTTCGATCATCAGGGCTCCGATCAATGCTTCCCTCAGCAATGGAAGCACCAGAGTCACCATCCAATTGTCTTTCCTCCACATCATTAGACAGGTCACGTGACCTATTACCAGAGTCTTCAACACTTGAGTCAGCACTCAGGTCTTCCGATGAAACCCAGTACTTTGGGGACATCTTGTTGAATCAACATAAGGAGAGCTTTGGTGTACTATGAAGAAGAAATGAGCGCGGAAAATGCAGTTGAAGACAGAAAGCAGCATCCGGGATTGAGAGTCGAGACTTGACTGCAAAGTGTGGATTCTCTTATTGTCTTGACAGCAAACAAGCCTGCCCTGTGTTTCGAATTCTGTTGGCTTCCCTAGCTTGCATGTCAAGTAAAGGGCTGAACATGATCAGGGTGTCTTGTCTTAAGGTTGTCTTGCTGAGTCTTGCAAGATGGCCAGTCAAATTAAGGCCGCCCGCCGCTTTTGTCTTCTTGGCCGCCAGGCAGGAGTTGCTGCCTTAGCCGAACGTTTATTTCAACCTCCTCCCAACGTTCGATTAGCAAGTGCTTTCTAGGACACAAAGGGGATTGTCTTACAGGATCGACTGCCAATTGTGACAGTTATCAGGTGACCTTGCGCAGAAGGCCTCTTTGTGAGACCATTCAAGCGATTTCTCTCTTGAAACTCCCACAGCCAAATCTGCTTCCTCTATGCAAGTCGCGGGTCGCGGATGCTTTGAATACCGAGTCAAGAATGTTTCCAGAACCTTCGAGAAAGTATTAGGCTGCGGTGCACCCTACCTTCATGACCTTTAGCAACTGTGCCTCGTGGCAGGATTCAAGATGCCGAGAAAGCTGCCCTGGGAGAATAACACGGCGGCGTCGAGTCGCCCAAATCGGACTGGCAGTCCAGGGCCCAAAAGGCAGAAGTTGAATAGTAAGAAATCTGAAAGGACACAGTCGCCGAAAAGAAATGCAGAAGAATCAGGTGAGTCGTTCCTTCCTCCCTGGTGCCTAGCTGACAGACATGAGCTCCTGCCTCGTCTCCACCTCCCGAGGCTGAAAAGGAAGAGTAAGAAAATCTGTTTTTGAAAGTGGATCTAACTGATTCGGTCTTAGATTCATGGTTGAGGGAATGGAGTATGATGATAAATGGCGAATGGTAGAGGATGAGTTCCTCAGCGTCGCCCAAACGTTCACTGTCCATCTCCACGCTGCCGAGTATAAACGCCAGCAAAAGATGGTGAAAAGTCGAAACGCTGATACCATCAACTCCATATCACGCCCGGTAACGGGGATGATGCCCGAGCAAACGAAGCGGAAACTCGAAGCGGTCGCCAGAGCAAAGACCCAGAGATCGGCTGTTGAGGATGTGGTCGTCAAGAAGGCAGAAGATGACGACGACAGCGATGATGGAGGTGGACTTCCTTACTTTGGGACTACGCTTCATGGATTAATGGACAGCCCGCGCAAGAAAGCCGCATCGTTAGCAAAATCTGGCACGATTGTAGCAACTACAAGAGCAGCGGCAGGCTTCAAGCAATCTGCAGCACAATTGAAACCGGATAGGAAGCAGGAATCACCTCAATCCAAGGTCGCAATTCGCGCGATCGAAGCAAACAAGCCAGAAGACTCTGTAACTGAGTCATCTGAAGACGATGATGATCTTGATGCGCCAATACCAGCTCCGAAATTGACCACACATGTCCGGAAACCTGCCCTTACTTCCGATTTCTATTCAAAGTCGTCAACTAGCATCACGGAGATTACCAGGTCATTTCCAGAGCCCAAAAGAAGCTCGCTGGCTACTTCAAAGACCAATTCGTTCAGTGGCTCAGTACCCCAATCCAATAATGTCTCGCCGGAAATCGTTTCTCGGCCTTCAAGGTTAGAGCAAGCCCGACGACAGAAGGCAAAGCTGGAGAAGGAAAAAAGGGAAAAGCAGACACTCGACATTATACCGACGTTCTTATGATATTTGTTGTCTAGATCGGCAAGCAGGACTAAATTTCCAGCATGCAGATGGAGCGAGAGCTTCAAGAGGGCCAAGTCTTTTACAGCTTCCAAAGCAGAATGAGGGTCTGTACACATCGGTGCGAAGCTTGCCATTATGTACAGCGCTTTCATGCCTTGTAAGGGGTCTCAACAGGTACTTCAGCCTGTGGTGCAATCCTAGCAAGGTGCCTTCTCTGACCACTTTTCCAGTCAACGAGTGCTGAGTGCAGAGTCACACGGTTATCCCAGACGACCACCGTCTTCTCGGCCCATTTCACACGAGCTTGGAAATCCGCCCCATAAGCAATATGATCGTAGAGAAACTTCAGCAATGCGTCACTCTCTTCCTGCTTGTATCCGACAATATTTCGAGTAACTAAAGCATATTAGTTTGTTGGCCGAAGCAGGATACTCTCTCGCTTACATTGCGGGTTGACGTATAAGGCTTTCTCGCCTGTCACTGGGTGTGTGCGAACAACCGGGTGCTCGCTAATCACCGGCTCTCTTCGAACTGCGCCGCCCTTTGCTCTTGAAGCATCGACTTGTTCGATTCCGGAATGAGTAGCCTTCAGACCATAAAGTCTCTGTTTGAATCCTTCGCTGAGACGATTGTATGCCTCGACTTGATTTGCAAAGAGAGTATCTCCTCCAGTTTCTGGTACGTCGAGGATGTAGAGGAATGTGGTTCCTGGAGGCTGTAGCTCATAGCTCACGTCGCTATGCCATGCAACAGAGCTTGTTCTTGTCTGGAAGAATGCCTCTGCGGTCTTATCGCCAGCGCCTCTGTGCACGAGATGAACTTCAGGATATCCTTCTGGAGCACCGCTTGTTGGATGGATATGGAGACGACCAAAATAGCGACCATAATCAAGTGCTTCATTTATGGGCAGATCAGCGAAGTCCTGGTCTCGGAAAGCCACGACCTTTCGTTCGGCTACAAATCGAGCCAGTTCATTTTTGCCTGCCGGACTCAATTTGGACAATTGCACACCAGTCACTTCAGTGCCGATTGTTGGAGTAAGGTCGTTTGTGGTAACACCCTTTGCGAGGAGTTCGGGATAACTTGGATCTGCATCAAATCCAGGGTCATGGTGCTCAAAAGGCTGAAGTGGAGGATATTTCTCATTGCCCCAAGTTGGGAGATAGTTTCGGTACTGATTGCTTAGCTTCTGCTCTGCCAGTATCAACTACTCACATACCTTGGCAGCTTGGTATCCATCCTTTCCTTGCTCTTCAGCCTCCTTTTCATAACCAATAGGTGCGAGTTCTTTGTATGGACCAGTGTTACTCGTCAACTTGACCTGGGTGTGCTCCGCAGGACTAGTAGAGAGGGTAACGGTTTCGGTAGCTGAAGGCGCCATATTGTCCAAGTCCAACCAGTGCTCTTAGGCTCTGGTAACTTTCGATGGCTGAAAGAAACTCTTTATATGAATGCCAGCACCAGGGTCGTATTGCGTTTTCTGCATGCTGGGCTCTCATCATCCAGGTGACCCCTCACTTTCGCCCCTGACCAAATCGGAAAACGGCTTTCATGCATGAGATCTCCAGTCGGTCATTGGCGGGCAGCGACTTGCTTTGTAGATAGCTCTATCTGTCGGACCATTCATCTCACGAAGCTTCTCCGTCCGTTTAGTTGCTGATCTGACAAAGTCGTGGAGTTTCAATATCATTGGTCAACTATCTTGAATGGTGCAATCGATGTTAATGATCACGAATACAGGAGTGGGATAAAGGCCAAATTCAAAATGAGATCACTTTGAGCGTCCGACTGTACGTTCCTGTCCAGTGAGACACAGCTCTATTGGTAATTGCAGGCTTAGAATCCACGATCAATCGCTTGATCACGTGACAAGCATGCGCCATATCACGTGAAACATTGTTTCTTGTAATCGCGTTCTTCACAAAGCACGCCAAAAAGGCCACTTCCTTTGGAAGCCCTGCTTAATGTTCAAGAGACTAACAAAAGAGTAGGAAGTATTCTTTCCTCCTCCTATCTCGTGACTTTAGCAGGTGGCGTTGCTGAGCAATGCGCTAACCAAATCTAATCGCGGGGTTCCTCATGAAATTATTTCGAACATTTTCTTAT
>Ga0302325_10011838_pt1 | contig 18761 bp, 17 predicted proteins | sample Palsa_T0_2_FD_201948 | JGI IMG/M metagenome (GOLD analysis project Ga0302325, IMG submission 201948) | Peat permafrost microbial communities from Stordalen Mire near Abisko, Sweden - Palsa_T0_2 | ecosystem: Environmental > Terrestrial > Soil > Palsa > Peat permafrost | place: Sweden: Abisko...
AGCTGTCGCGATTGGGCTTGGTCTGCAGTTGCAAGGCATCCGCAACCTGCCTCGTCGTCGGCGGCTCAATGAAGAGTTGTCCGTCAACACTTACGGCCGGGCAATCAGGGTCGTCGGAGACGCCGGTAGGCACCCGTTCCGGATAGAAATCACGATCAACCCACTCATACGGAATACGGTTCGCTGAAAGGAAGGCGCGGATGTCATGGCAGTCCGCATCCCTGTTGCGGCCGAAGATGAGCACCCGCGATGTTGGTAAGGACAGGGAACGTTGCTGGATCAGCAAAAGCCGTTCACCCAGTGTCTCCAGAATAAGGGTGCGGGCCTCTTTTGATTCTCGAATCAAGTGATGAAACTGCTGCTTATCCAGGCGCGCGATGCGGCACGAGGTTAGGGCTCGCAATGAGCCGAAGGTCGGAGTGCCCATCAGAAGGGGCACTTCACCCAGGAACTCGCCCGGCTTGAGTTCGTACTGCGGAAACTCGGTCTGCCTTCCGTGAACATCTAGAACCATCCGCAGACGGCCTGCCAACAGCACGTAGAACCAGGCGGGTGCGCCCTCCCGAAAGAGCCATTCTCCCGGCTCGAGCCGCACGTCGGCGATAGTATGCGACAATCGAGCGCATTCGGCCTCGTCAAGACAGGCAAAGATTTTGGCTTGCCGCAATTCTTCCGGAGTAAACATGAACGCCGCCTCAAAATCGGCATAGATAATCGTGAAACTTTTGTACCACAGAACGCTGTCAATGAGAGCCACGCCGAGGAACGCAGAGCACTATGGTTACGCGTAAGGTGAAGGATTTCGCCGGTCTCGGCGTCGATCTGTTAGGCCCCTTGGCAACGCGTGCAGAGCGCGACCGGCTTGCCAACGCAACCGAATTCCCCCCACAATGAAGCGTGTACCTCTCTCTGAACTCCACCGTGGTCGCCGGCCGGGTGCGGTGGCCCGAGTTCGCCCGTCTGGCCGCCAAGGTGGGCTATCCGGGCGTGGACGTAGACCTGGCCGCCGCCATGAAAGCCGGCCTGCCGGCCACCAACTCCCTGTTAGAAGAATTAAAGATCAGGCCCGCCGCCGTGAACCTGCCGGTTGAATTTCGCAAGGACGACGACGCCTTCCGCAAAGACCTGGAAAAGCTGGGTGACGCGGCGTCCTTTTCCGCGGCCATAGGCTGCCCGCGCATGATCACCTGGATCATGCCTTCCAGCAAAACGCCCAAAGCCGAATTGCGCGCGCTATACCTGCAGCGCTTCCGCGACTGCGCCGGCGTGCTGGCGCGCTCGCACGTCCGTCTCGGGCTGGAATTTCTAGGCCCGCTGCACCTGCGTAAGATGGAGCCTTACGAGTTTATCTGGCGCATGCCCGAGATGCTGGCGTTCGCGCGCGAGTGCGGCTCGAATGTGGGTCTGCTTTTAGACGTGTGGCATTGGCACCACTCCGGCGCGACCACGGACGACATTATCAAAGCGGGCAAGGACGGCATTGTCCACGTACACTTCAGCGACGCGCCCAACCTGCCGCCCGACCAGATCCGCGACAACGAGCGGCTGATGCCCGGCGAGGGTGTCGTCAACCTGGTGGGATTCCTGCGCGCGCTGCAGCAGATCGGCTACCAGGACGCTCTCAGCGTCGAAGTCTTCGGCCGAGGCCTGAAAGACATGCCGCCCGAGGAAGGCGCCCGGCTGGGTCTCGAAACATCGCGCGCCGTGATGCGGAAGGCCGGCGTGGCTTAAGCCGATGCTTGATGCTTGAGCCGATACCTGAGAAGATGCCCGAGAAGCCGCTGGAGAGCCTGCTGACCGAACAGGTCAACCCTGCGTCCGAAGGAATCGACGCGCTACCCACCGCGCGCATGCTCGAAATAATCAACGCCGAAGATCGCCAGGTGGCCGATGCGGTAGCGCGCGAGCTCCCGGCCATCGCGCGCGCGGTCGACGCCATTGTCGCCGCCATCCAGCAGGGCGGGCGTTTGTTCTATATCGGCGCAGGCACCAGCGGGCGGCTGGGCGTACTGGATGCCGCCGAATGTCCGCCGACTTTCAGCGCCGACCCCGAGTTGGTGCAGGGCATCATGGCAGGCGGCGAGCCGGCGCTGGCCCACGCTACGGAAACCACCGAGGACGATCCGGCGATCGGCGCGCGCGATCTTTGCGAACACGGGTTCACCGCGCGCGATGTGCTGGTGGGGATCGCCGCCAGCGGCCGTACGCCCTATGTGCTGGGCGCGATCGCCGAGGCCCGGCGCATGGGCGCAGTCACGGCGGGCATCGCCTGTACGCCCGATTCAGAGTTGGCACGCGCCGTGCATATTGCCATTACGCCGCTGACCGGCCCGGAGATCGTGGCCGGCTCCACGCGCATGAAAGCGGGCACCGCCACGAAGCTGGTGCTGAACATGCTCAGTACAGCGACATTCATCCGGCTAGGATATGTTTACGGCAACCTGATGGTGAACGTGCAGCCCAAGAACACTAAGCTGCGGAACCGGGCAGCCCGCATCGTGGCAATTGCGGCGGGTATCACTTACGAAGCAGCCCAAGCCCTGCTCGGGGCAGCCGGCGACCGGGTGGCGACGGCAATAGTGATGGCAAAAGCAGGAGTAAATCGCGAAGCCGCCGAGCAGCGGCTCAGAGCGGCCAACGGGCGCGTTTCAAAGGCAATCTGACCCTGTCGAGCGGAAACTATGGATAAATTCGTAATCAAAGGCGGCCCTCGTTTGCAGGGCGAGATCCCCATTGGCGGATCGAAGAACTCGGCACTGCCGGCTCTGGCGGCGGCACTGCTCACCGACGAGCCAGTCACTCTCCGCCGCATCCCCCGCGTGCGCGACATCCGTACCATGCAGCGGCTGCTGGTGGATATCGGCAGCCAGGCGGAAGTAGACGGCGAGACGATCCGCCTGCACACGCCGCGCATCGTTTCGTCCGAAGCGCCGTATGAGCTGGTGAAGACCATGCGCGCCTCCAGCCTGGTGCTGGGGCCGCTGGTGGCGCGCACGGGCCGCGCGCGCGTCTCGCTGCCGGGCGGCTGCGCCATCGGCGCGCGTCCCATCAACCTGCACCTGAACGGTCTGGAGCAATTGGGCGCGCGCATCCAGCAGTCCCACGGCTACATCGAGGCGGAGGCGCCGGATGGGCTGCGCGGCGCCACCATCCACTTCGACCGCATCACCGTGACCGGCACCGAAGATCTGATCATGGCGGCCGTACTGGCGCGCGGCGAGACCATGCTGCGCAACGCCGCGCGCGAGCCCGAGGTCGCCGACCTGTGCGCGCTGCTATCGAAGATGGGCGCGCAAATCGAAGGCGCCGGCACTTCCACCATTCATATCAGCGGCGTCGAAAAACTGCACGGCGCGGACCACACCATCATCAGCGACCGCATTGAGGCGGGAACGTTCCTGATCGCCGGAGCCATTACCGGCGGCGATTTGAAGATTACCGATTGCGTGCCCGAACACGTGGGCGCGCTGGTGGCCAAGCTGCTGCAGGCGGGCGCCGAAGTCACCCAAACCGATGCCGCCTCCGTGCAGATCTGCGCGCCGAAGCGGCTCAGATCCGTGGATGTGACCACCGAAGAATATCCCGGATTCGCGACCGATCTGCAGGCGCAGTACATGGCCCTGATGACGCAGGCGCAGGGCATCGCCATCGTGGTCGAGACTATCTTCGAAAACCGTTTCATGCACGCGCAGGAGCTGGCGCGCATGGGCTCCAATATCCGGCTGGAAGGCCGCCAGGCCATCGTGGCCGGGCCATCCGAGCTAACCGGCGCGGGCGTCATCGCTTCGGACCTGCGCGCCAGCGCATCGCTGGTCCTGGCGGCGCTGGCAGCGCGCGGCGAGACAGTTATCGACCGCGTGTACCACATAGACCGCGGCTATGAGAAAATCGAGGCGAAGCTCGCTCGGGTGGGCGCGCAAATCAGGAGGGTCGAGTAACATGTCTCATAGCGGGGCTCACAATACGGAATTCCTGGCGCTGGTCAATGACGCGAAATCGCGCGTGAAGCAGATCGATATCGAAGGCTACCGGAAGATGGAGGCGGCGGCCGAACCGCACGTGCTCGTGGATGTGCGCGAAGACCATGAATGGGCCGCAGGGCACGCCGCCGGCGCGGTTCACCTGGGCAAAGGAATCATCGAGCGCGATATCGAGACCCAGGTGCCGGACAAGCACACGCGCCTGGTGCTTTACTGCGGCGGCGGATACCGCTCCGCGCTGGCCGCCGACAACCTCCAAAAGATGGGCTATACCAGTGCCATTTCGCTCGACGGCGGATGGAAAGCGTGGCAGCAGGCCGGCCTGCCGGTCGCGTAGCGCCCACACTCGCTTGTTTACATTCCTTTTGCACCTATTACGCGTGCAGCCTGCGATGCTGAATCGCATGGGACATAACAACATTCGGATTCTTCTTATCGTTACACTTGCCCTGCAGGCGCAGGGCGCGATTTCCTTCCGGGCCGGCCGGGACCAATTGCTAACCGGGCCGCCGGGGCCGAACGCAATTGCGGTGGCTGACTTCAACGGCGACGGCCACCTGGATCAGGCGGCAGTAGGATTCGGCGAGGCCGTGGTTTACATCCTGCTGGGCGAAGGCAACGGCAGGTTTCGACAGGTCGAAGCCATCCCCGTGGGCCTAAACCCCGTATCCATAGTAACCGGCGATTTCAACGGCGATGGAAATCCGGATCTGGCGGTGGGCAGCGAAGGGGCCGTATCCGTGCTGATCGGCAATGGCGACGGGACATTCCAGGCGCCTGTGACGTACCTGAAAAACGTTGGGAACGCGACCGCGATTACGTCCGGCGACTTCAATGGCGATGGCAAACTCGACCTGGCGGTGGCCATTGGGAACAACAACTATGTTTATGAGTTGCCGGGCAATGGCGACGGCACCTTTGCCGCGCCTATCAAGGTGTTCGCCAACGCAGATCCATTCTTCGTCACGGCTGCCGACCTGAATGGCGATGGAAAGCTGGACCTGGTCGTAGTGAACCAGGCGGGAGTGAATTCGGTGCTGTCCATTCTGTTAGGAAACGGCGATGGCACGTTCTCCAAGCCGAAGGACGTCTTTAATGCCGCAAACAACGGGTACTGGATCGCGGTCGCCGATTTTAACGGCGACGGGATTCCGGACCTGGCGCTGGCCAACCAGAATGCGCCGAATGTTACGATTCTGCTGGGCACTGGCGGCGGCAATTTCGGAACGCCTGCCGCGGTAGATGTCGGCAGCACTTCAGGCTCGAGAGGGCTGGCCGTCCTGGATTTCAACGGCGATGGGAAGCTGGACCTGGCTGTGGTCAACTTTATCTCGGGAACGCTGGCGCTCGCGGCGGGCAAGGGGAACGGCACGTTTGCGGCGCCGAAACTGATGGGGATGAACCAACCGGCCGCGGTAGCCACCGGCGATTTCAATGGCGACGGCACCACAGACCTGTCCGTCGCCAACCTGGCGTCCAATGTGATGACGGTGCTGTTGGGCACCGGGACCGGGTTCCAGGCTGCGTCGACAACGGCAGTGGGGAAGTTGCCGCTGTCGATTGCCACCGGCGACTTCAATGGCGACGGAAAGCTGGATCTGGCGGTAGCCAATCGGGGCGCGAACAGCGTAACCTTGCTCCAAGGCAACGGAACGGGCGGTTTCACTGTATCGGGCACCTTGGCTACAGGGACGCGCCCGGTAGCGGTGGTGGCCGGCGACTTCAATGGCGACGGCAAGCTGGACCTGGCGGTAGCCAATCAGGATCTCGACAATGTGTCGATCTTCCTGGGTAACGGAGACGGAACGTTTCAAGCGGCAGTGAACTTCGGCGCAGGCAACGGGCCCGTCGCGCTGTTGGCCGGGGACTTCAATGGCGATGGGAAGTTGGACCTGGCTGTGGCTAATGGAGCTTCCAACAATGTGTCGATTCTGCTGGGCAATGGCAACGGCACTTTCCAGGCGCCGCTGAACACCGCCGTTGGTGTGCAGCCCATCGCGCTTGCAGCGGCCGATTTCAACGCCGATGGCAAGCTGGATCTGGCGGTAGCAAACCTCGGTGTGCCGACCCTCAGTGCAGGAAGCTTCTCCGTGCTGATCGGCAACGGCGACGGCACCTTTCAACCGCAGCAGGATCCTCTGACTAACCCCGGCGGTCCGGTGGCGGTTGTGGCTGCGGACTTCAACGGCGACGGGAACGTGGACCTGGTGGTGGCTAATGAGAATTCCGGTACCATTGCCATGCTGGCCGGTAATGGAAACGGCACCTTCCAACCGGCTGTCACTTTCGCCTTGATTGATCCGCTAGCCATGATTGCGGCGGACTTCGACCAGGACGGCATACTGGATCTGGCGGTGGTGAGCGGCCAGAGCACAGACCTGGCGATCATGACTGGCGACGGCCATGGCAATTTCGCGGCGCCGGTTTTTTGGAACGCCGGCAACGATCCGGTGCAATTGGCCGCGGGAAACTTCAATGCAGATAAGCTGCCGGACCTGGTGGTGGCCAACTTCAATCTGAATAGCGTCTCCGTGTTGCTAAACACCAGCACGCCCGCTACGAAGTGAAGGCCGGCACCGGGATTTGTTTTTCCGCGGATTGGCGCATGGTGCGCGCCGTAAAGATCGCCAGTTCGCGGAACATCTCTTCGGCGCCGGCCTCGCGTTGCGCCTGCGGCAATGACAGATGATCGTCCACGCGGCGGCGCATCTCCGCGAGGCCGGCCCGGTCGGCGGGGCCGGCGGCATCGCGCAGTTGCTCGAACAGAAGGCAATGCGCGCCTTTGCGCTCCATCACCTCCATTCCGTCCAGGATCTGGCGATGGCAGGTGCCTTCCCAGATGGTCAGGACCATGGCCTCTCGGAACCAGCGCTCCACCGGAAACTCGGCCAGCACGCCGAGCGCGCCGTGCACCTCCATGGCCCAGCGCGCGATCTGCGGCGCAAGGTCCGAGGTCCAGTATTTCGCCAAGTGGGCGACGAGGCGGAACAGGTGATAGCGGTCCGAATACGGCGGCTTTTCGCGCCACACCTCGTTCAGCCGCACGATGCTTTCCCAGCCCAACGCGAAGCCGTCCTGCAGAGTCTCGATGCGTTCATCGAACTGTTTACGCATCAGCGGGTGCTCGAAGACCGGCTTGGAGAAAGCGATCCGCTGCCGCGCGAAGTCCGCCGATTCGGCCAAGGCGCGCTGCGCGATGGCCACGCTGCCGAGCGCGTTGGTCGAGCGCGAGAGGTTCAGCACTTCCAAAATGAGATGAACGCCCGGATGCGCGCCGCGATCCTGCGATCCCAGCAGCCAGGCTTCGCTGGCGCGCAATTCGACCTCGCCCGTGGGCACGGAGCGCGTGGCCACCTTGTCCTTCAGGCGGCGGATCGTGTAGTTCAACCCGCCGTCTTCGCGGCGCTTGGGCAGCAGGAACAGGGCCAAGCCGCGGACATTCGGTGGCGCGCCTTCGGGCCGCGCGGCTACCACGGCCAGATCCGCGCCCACATTGCTGGCGAAGTATTTGTCGCCGGTCAGCAGCCAGCGGTCGCCGGACGGACGCGCTACGGTCTCGACGTTCGCGCCCAGATCGGAGCCGCCCTTGATCTCGGTCATCCACGTGGCGCCCTGCCAGACAGTGTCGTCTCTGCGCAGAAGCGGCGGCAGGAAGCGCGCTTTCAGCGCCTCGCTGCCGTGCCGATCGAGCGCTACGGCAGTGGCTAGAGATAAGACATAGGGGCAGGTCAAACCCGGATCGTAGAAGCAGGTGATGTAATCGAGCAGCGCGCTGGCTGAAAACGACTGGTCCTCAAAGGCGCGCCACACCACGCCGGCTTTGTATCCCTGGCGCAGGCCGCGCCAGTATTCGGGCGCGAACAGAATCTCGTCCACACGCCGGCCGCCGCGGTCGAACATCCGCAGCCAGGGCGTGCCGGCGCGGTCGGTCGAGTCCGAGATGTGTTTGCCTTCGGCTTCCCACCAGGATTCGTAGTCGCGAAGCGCGCGCTCGTGGGGTAGCGCCCCGAGCATGTGTTGTAAGAAGCCGACTGGAGAGCGTAGAACTTCGATATCCATAATTAACCCATCCCGATTCACTATGGCGCGATCGCACTCCGTTCGCAAGCGCTGGCTTGGTATCCTGCTGTGTTGATCGATAACATCAAGCTCCTGTTGCGCGTGTTCTGGCAGCCATCGGCGGTGATGAGCGCGATCCTGGATCAGGGCAGCCTGCTTTTCGCCAGCGTGGCGGTGCTCGCCGTTTCCTTGTTCTACAAGTCCGGATTGGGCGTCAGCTTCTACATGCCGCTGCTGGTACTGGCTGTCGCCTATGTGCCGGGAGTGCTGGCGCTCAGCGGGCTGCTGGCGCGCCTGGGAGGGGGAATGGGCAGCGTCTTCCAGCGCGACTATGCACCGCTACTTACCTCGACCGCGATGGCGTGGTCCGCCGCGAACCTTCCGTTGGCCGTGGCCGGGTGGATGCTCCCGCTGCCGGTGTTCCTGATTCTCGTCGCCGTGGCGCACCTTTACTTCCTGGCGCTGATGTTCTTCGTGGTGCGCACGGTTTTCGGGACCGAAAACAGGATCGCGGTGGCCGTAGTGTGCCTGTCGTGGATTCCAGTGGTGGCGGCGTCCTTCCTGTGGGGGCCGTTGCGTTTTCTGTTGGGATGGCTGGCGTCGCCGTTCTTCCTGTTCTTCGCGTATTACTATCTCGGCAGCGAGATCGGCAACCTGGGCGCGGGTTTGCGCAAGGGCCAGAACTTCCGCCGGATGCTGAACGCGGCGGCGCTGAACCCGCACGATGGCGAGGCGCAGTATCAGCTCGGACTGATCTACCAGCAGCGGCGCCAATATACGGAAGCCATCGAGCGTTTCCGCAAGGCGGTGGAGATCGACCCCGGAGAGACCGACGCGCATTTCCAATTGGGGCGCATCGCGCGCGAGCAAGGCCGGCTGGCCGATGCCTTGGCGCACTTTCAGATGGTGATGGACCAGGACGACAAACACAGCCAGAACGAGATCCTGCGAGAGCTCGGCGCGGTGTATCTGGCCGCGCGGCAATACCAGGATGCCTGGCGGTTTCTGACGGATTACATCGAGCGGCGGCCTTACGATCCGGAGGGCCTGTACTATCTGGGACAGGCGCTGGAGGGACTGAATAGGGGCGCAGAGGCGCGCGAGGCGTATGCGCGGGCCGCGGAAGCGGTGAGCTCGGCGCCGCGCTACCGTAGGCGATTCATTGCCAAGTGGAGCCGGCTGGCGCAAAAGCAGATGCGGAAGCTGCCTTCAATGGCGCCGTAGGCGAGACAGGGTCTGAAGTATTTCAGGATCCTGCTTCGCCTCCGCCAGTGGGCGGAGCTGTTCCTCAATGTAGCGCCAGTCGAGACAGTCCCCGTGGCGAAGCACTACGCCTTCGGCATCGTGCAGGTCAAGAGGGCGCGAGGCGAACAGTTTGAGGACCACCAAGTCCTCGGCCGAGCATGTCCGGATCTCGACCCCGGAGCCGAACAAGAAGGCTGTCGCGCGGCTGACCACACCCTCTTCGAATGCCAGCGCACCGAGCGAAATATCTAAGCCGATCCCGCCGGGCGCCTTCAGCAGCAGAACGCGATAGCGGCGCGCGAACTCCCGCGCACTCTCGACACGTGCCGGATAAACCGCAAGCAGAGCATCGATGAAAGCATCTTCGGCTCCGAAGCCCGTCAGCAGGGTGAGGTCGACGTCCCGCGTGACGCGCGGTTCGCCCCACCTCTGCACGGCGATGCCGCCGATAATGCAGGAACGCCAGCCTTGGAGATCGCAGAACACTTGCAGTTGCCGCGCGGCTTCGAAGAGATCGATCATCGGCCGAGCTTCGCGAGCCACTGCTGCATCTCAACCAGGCCCGAGGACGGCCGGGGCGGCAGGGTTCGCACCGCATGATTGAAGGCGCCCTCCAGCGCGGCCAGCACCTTAAGGTTGTCGGCTTCCCGTATCTCCCGGCCGCGAATGGCTTCGAGGCGCGGGCCAGCTTCCTTCCAGGTTTCGACCCAGCGTACCAACGTCTCGTGCTCATCCATATCCCGATTATCCACCTTTATCCAGCTTCATCCCACTCGCAGCGCGTGCGCGGGGTCGATGCGTGCGGCTCGCCGCGCCGGGATGTAACTTGCCGCCAACGCTACCACGGTCCACAGCAACGCTATGCCCACATAGGTCGCAGGATCGGTGGGACTGATGTGGAAGAGCAGCCCTCGTATGACGCGCGTCAGTAGCAGTGCGCCCGCAATGCCCAGCGCGCTGCCAGCCAGGGCGAGAGCCAGCCCCTGCCCCAACATCAGCCGCATAATATCGTGGCTTTGCGCTCCCAGCGCCCTCCGGATTCCCAATTCCTGGGTACGCTGCGCGCCGGAAAACGCGATCGCGCCGTAAATGCCGACCGTCGCCAACAGCAGCGCGACCGCCGCGAACAGGCCCAGCAGCAGCATGGTCAACCGGCGGCTGCCAATGGACGACTCGACGATCTGGTCCATGGTCGCGACATTCGAAATCGGTTGATCCCGATCCACCGCGAGCACCTGGCTGCGAATGGCCGCGGTAAGGCGCAGGGGATTCGTTCCGGTGCGGGCGACCAGGTAGGCCGTTCGTGAATTGTGCGTACGCGGAGTCACATAGAACTCCGGCGTGGCTTCGGCGGCCAGCCCTGCTTCGCGCACATCGCCGACGATACCTACGATCTGCATCCAGCCGGTTCTGTCCATGCCCTCGCGCATGACCTGGCCGATCAGACCGGCCCAGTTGTATCCACCTGGCGCGAACAGACGGGCCAAGCTCTCATTGACGATCGCTACGGGAGGGGCGCCGGGCCGGCTGTCGCGGTCGTCGAACTCCCGGCCTTGCCGCACGGGAATCCCGAGTAAGTGGAAATATCCGGGAGTGACACTCTGGATTTGACACATGGGCCACTTACTCACGTCGCCTTCGGGTTGCTCGCCGACCTGGACATTGGTCCGCAGCGCGACGGACTGCGGGAGGGCCAGCGCGAGGGCTGCGCCACGCACTCCGGGAAGCGAATTGGTACGGCGCAATACTTCGTCGAAGAAAGCCAGGATTTTTGGATTCGTATCGTAGCGCGCCGGCGAAAGCGCGATCCTGGCGGTGAACAGATTCGCCGGCTGCAATCCGGGATTGACGCCGCGCAGCTTCGCCACGCTCTCGATTAGGAGCGCTGCGCCAATCAACAGCACGATCGACAAGGCGATCTGGGCGATCGCCAGGAGACTGCGGCTGTTGGACATGCCCCATAGGGCCCGGCCGGCGCGTCCCGCGGTTGCCCCGCTTTCGCGCAGCAGGTCGGCGATGTTCCAGGCGGGCGATTGCAGCGCGGGGATGAGTCCGGACAGAATTCCCGTCAGGCACGAGACCACCACGCTGAAGGCCAGCACTGTGCCGTCGAGCTGGATCTCGCCCGCGCGCGGGACCGTGAAAGCGGGCATGCGGGTAATGGCCGCCAGCGCCCACTTCGCCAGCAGCATGCCTAGCAATCCGCCCGCGCCGGCCAGCACCACGCTTTCGGTCAGCGATTGGGCGATCAGGCGGGTGCGTGCCGCTCCGATGGCCGCGCGCACGGCGAATTCGCGCGCGCGCCAGGTGCTTCTGGTCAGCAGCAGGCTGGCGACGTTCGCGCAGGCGATCAACAGGACGAAGCCCACCGCGCCGAAGAGCATCCACAGCATGGGGCGCACATCGGCCACCAGCCGTTCCTTCAGCGGAGTCAGGCGGACGGTGGTGCCGGGGAAGGCATCCATACGCCCGGGATTGGCCGTGACATATTGGCGGTTCAATACCGCGGCTTCGGCGCGAGCCTGTTGCAGACCCGCCCGAGGCCCCAGCCGCGCGAAGCCTTCGAGCGTGGCGACGAACGGCCAGAAACGCGCCGGCAGGGCGGACGTTTCCGCCGGCCTGGTGACCCAGACGTCGAGTTCCGGATTCGGAAACTCAAAGCCCGCGGGCAGGACGCCGGCCACGGTATACGGAACGGCGTTGAGGATGACGGTCTTTCCGGCCAGGCTGGGATCGGCGGCGAAACGCCGTTTCCACAATCGCGAGCTGAGCATGGCGACGGGCGGCCCGCCGGGCGTATCTTCGGCGGGAATAAAGGCGCGCCCCAGCACCGGCCGCACGCCCAGGATGTCCAGGAAATTCGCCGAGACGCGCGCCCCTTTCAGCATCTCCGGATCGCCGCCGTCGGAGAGCGCCATATCCTCGGTGAAGCGGGAGAAAGCGCCGATGCTCACGAAGGACCGGGCCGTCTGGCGCATCTCCGTATAGCGCAACCCGGTAAATGCGCCGCCCGGCGCCGGGCGCCTGGGATTGTCGACCGACACCTGTACCAGGCGGTCCGCATCCTCATATGGGAGCGGCCTTAGCAGGACCGCGCGGATAACGGAGAACATGGCGGCGTTGCCGCCGATGCCCAGCGCCAGGACAATCGTGGCCGTGGCGGCGAACGCCGGATTCTTGCGCGCCGTGCGCACGGCGTAGCAAACGTCAAGGCGGACATCATCGAGAAATCTCATGATATTCGTAGCGTGGACTCCTCCCTCTATTGAATTATCGTTCCGCACGAGCGCCCGCGCCACGTCACCGACGATGGCGGCGTCAGCGGACGCCTGCTGCGCGAATACGGAGGGACGCGGGAAGGCTACGCTTCGGCCTGACTCCCTGGTGTACAATGACTTCGGAAACCTGGATACGGAGGGTTGCATTATGACTGTCACAATCAATCTGCCGCCGGAGAAAGAAGCTGCGTTCAAGGCGGAGGCTCGGGCGCGCGGGTTGAGCATTGAGCAGTGGATGCTGGAGCTTGCCGATCAGTCTGTGCAGCCTGCTTCCATTGCCAACCTGCAGAGAACCAATCCACAGGAGTGGGCGCGACAGTTTCGTGCCTGGGCTGACAGCCATGACCCTAAGATCCCTGTTCTTTCGGACCAGGCTATGAGCCGGGAGAGTATCTATCCGGACCTGATGTAAGGCCGCTTTGCTCATTGATACCAGCACTCTGCTGCGAACTCTGCAGGTTCGACATCCCCAGTACGAAACGGTTGCGCGCGCCCTTGAAACTCTTCCAGCGCGAGGGCGTGACCTTCACATTGTTTCCCAAAACCTTTTCGAGTTGTGGGTGGTTGCCACACGGCCGGCCGCCCAAAACGGTATGGGTTTGTCGATCCCGGAGGCAACCTCGGAACTGATGCGGCTGAAGAGCATGTTTCCTCTGTTGCCCGATACGCCGGCGATTTATCCGATCTGGGAGAGCCTGGTGATCCAATACCGGGTTTCCGGGAAGCCGGTGCACGATGCACGGCTGGTGGCCGCAATGAAAGTACATGGCCTCACCAGTATTCTCACGTTCGACAGGACTGGGTTTTCGCGCTATGGTGGCATTGAGGTTGTGCATCCGGCGGACGCCGCGGCTTGAGGTCCGACCGCGTTTTGCGGCTTTCGACCCACGGCCGACGTTCGTTGAGGACAGCATGTAAATGGCGTTATGGGAGCTGAGAAAACGCTGGAGCGCCTTCTCAGCGGCAGGGCCGACGCCGCCATCCGCTTCGATGATTGTGCCGATTGCTGGAAAGGCTTGGTTTCGAACAATGACCAAATACGAGATCATCATCTATTGGAGCGAAGAGGCCGGGGCGTTCGTAGCGGAGCTGCCCGAACTTCCGGGATGCGCCGCGCACGGCCCAACGCAAGACCGCGCCCTGAGGAATGCGCAGAACGCGATTTGTTTGTGGATCGACACCGCGAAAGAGTTTGGCGATGCGGTTCCCGAACCGAAGGGACGCCGCTTGCTGTTAGCCTGACATTTCTTGGTATACCAGCGCCCGGGTGAAGAGTGGCAACTCGCGGCCGTCAATGCATCGGAGAGGCACCTTTTCGTGTATCTTCATCCGCGAAACTACAGCGCGTGGCGATCGCTGCTTGGGGGCGATATCCCAGGCGAACCGCCCGTGCTGCCCGGTGAGATCACGGACGTCTGGGCTGCTGCTCCAGACGGTTCCTTAGGAAACGTGTTTATGGTGTGGAGATTCACTGCGGGCAAAGGCTGGCGAGATTTCGGCAGGGTCAGGGTTTGATATCGGTCGACCGCTTGTGAATTCGAAACCTTGACCCTTCGCCATGAAGTCGGCATCTCGCATAGGCGATGCCGTCCTTGAGCTTCCGATGTATAACTCGGAAGAGGAATTGCGGTTCACAATATAAATATGGATATGAATCGTTTCACGGAAAAACTCCAGGAGGCGATCCGGGCGGCGCAGAGCAAGGCCACCCGGTACGGCCATCAACAACTGGACGTCGAGCACTTGTTTGCGAGCCTGCTGGAACAGGAGGGCGGCCTGGCCGGCTCTATATTGACGCGCGCGGGCGTCAACGTCGACACGCTGCGGCCGCGGATCGAGCAGGAATTGGACCGCCTGCCGAAGGTCTCGGGGCCGTCCGGCGCGCCCGATCAGATCTTCGTCACCGCGCGGCTGAACCGGCTGCTTACCGAGGCCGAAGACGAAGCCAAGAAACTCAAGGACGAATACATTTCCGTCGAGCACGTGCTGCTGGCGCTCACCGACGATCGCGGCGTCAGCGGACGCCTGCTGCGCGAATACGGAGGAACGCGGGAACGGCTGATGCAAGCGCTGCGCGAGGTGCGCGGCAGCCAGCGCGTGACGTCGCAGAATCCGGAGGCCACCTACGAAGCCCTGGAACGGTACGGCCGCGATCTTACGAAGCTCGCCAGCCAGGGCAAGCTCGACCCGGTGATCGGCCGCGACGAGGAGATCCGCCGCGTGATCCAGGTGCTGTCGCGGCGCACCAAGAATAATCCGGTGCTGATCGGCGAACCGGGCGTGGGCAAGACCGCCATCGTGGAAGGCCTGGCCCTGCGCATCGTGCGTGGCGACGTTCCGGAAGGCCTGAAGAATCGCCGCATCGTCTCGCTGGATATGGGCGCGCTGATCGCCGGGGCCAAGTTTCGCGGCGAATTTGAAGAGCGGTTGAAGGCGGTGCTGAAGGAAGTGCAGGAAGCCGCGGGCGACATCATCCTGTTTATCGACGAGCTGCACACGGTGGTGGGCGCGGGCAAGGCGGAAGGGTCCATGGACGCCGGGAACCTGCTGAAGCCTATGCTGGCGCGCGGCGAGCTGCACTGCATCGGCGCGACCACCCTCGACGAATACCGCAAGCACATCGAAAAGGACGCGGCGCTGGAGCGGCGCTTTCAGCCGGTGCGCGTGGACCAGCCTTCGGTCGAAGACACCATCTCGATTCTGCGGGGATTGAAGGAACGTTACGAAGTGCATCACGGCGTGCGCATCAAGGATGCCGCGCTGGTGGCCGCGGCGATTTTATCGAATCGCTACATCACCGACCGCTTCCTGCCCGATAAAGCCATCGACCTGGTGGACGAGGCGGCGGCGCGCCTGCGCACCGAAATCGATTCCATGCCGGCGGCGCTGGACGAAATTCTGCGCCGCACGATGCAGCTTGAAATCGAGCGCGAGGCGCTGAAGAAGGAGAAGGACGCGGCCTCGCGCGGGCGCTTGAAAAAACTCGAAAAGGAGCTCGCCGATCTAAAGGCGGAAGGCGACGCCTTAAAGGCGCGCTGGCAGGCCGAGAAGCAGACCGTGGGCAGCTTGCGCGCGCTGCGCGAGCAAATCGAGCAAACCAAGGTCGAGATAGAAAAGGCCGAACGCAGCTACGATCTGAATCGCGCGGCGGAGCTGAAGTATGGCAAGCTGGCGGAACTGGAAAAGCGTTTGCAGGCCGAGTCGGAGCAGTTTACGAAGAAGCAGGCACAGTCGCCGCTGATCAAAGAAGAGGTGGGCGAGGAGGATATCGCCGAGGTGGTCAGCCGCTGGACGGGCGTGCCGGTGACCAAGTTGCTGGAAGGCGAGGTGCAGAAACTGCTGCACCTGGAAGACGAGCTGCACAAGCGGGTGATCGGGCAGGATGAAGCGGTAACGGCCGTGGCGGAAGCGGTGATTCGCGCGCGCTCCGGCCTGAAGGATCCGAACCGGCCGATCGGCAGCTTCATTTTCCTGGGACCCACGGGCGTGGGCAAGACCGAGTTGGCGCGGGCGCTGGCGCAGTTTCTGTTCGACGACGAACGCGCCATGATAAGCATCGACATGTCGGAGTATCAGGAGAAGCACACGGTGGCGCGGCTGATCGGAGCGCCGCCCGGATACGTGGGTTATGAGGAAGGCGGCCAGCTTACCGAGGCCGTAAGGCGGCGGCCCTATTCGGTGGTGCTGTTCGATGAGATCGAGAAGGCCCACCACGATGTGTTCAACGTGATGCTGCAGGTGCTGGACGATGGCAGGCTCACCGATGGCCAAGGGCGCACCGTGGACTTCCGCAACACCATTGTGATTATGACTTCTAACATCGGCAGCGCGCGCATCCTGGAATATCGCGGCGGGTTTGAGGGCGAAGGATACGAGCGGATGAAAGAGGCGGTGCTGGAAGAGATGCGCCGCCATTTCCGGCCGGAGTTCCTGAATCGCGTCGATGAAGTGATCGTGTTCCATGCGCTTGCCGAAGAGCATTTGAAGCAGATTGTGGAGATCCAGATGGAGCGTGTGCGGGCGAGGCTGGCGGACCGGCACATCACGCTGACGTTGACGGACGCGGCGCGGCTGAACCTGGTGCGGACCGGTTTCGATCCGCATTACGGCGCGCGTCCGCTGAAGCGCGCGATACAGAAGAAGGTGGAGACGCCGCTGGGACGAATGATCTTGAAGGGCGAGGTGCGCGACGGACAGCAGCTGATCGTGGATGCGGATTCGCAGGGGGAGCTGACGTTCTCGCCGGCGTCGGAGAAGGCGGCGGCGCGGTGAGGCGGTACGGCTGGGGGCCGGCGCGGCGATCCTCCTCCGGGCGGCATCCGTGTACCCCCGATCCATCCCCTTGCGTCACAATACTCTTGTGAAGCTCCTTTGCCTGTCCCTAACCACCGCAGCCCTGCTTTCGGCCCAGGCGCCGCGCGTCGACGACATCGAATTCTACGGCCTTCACAAGCTGCCGGAACAGAAACTGCTGCACACGCTGCATGTGAAGCCGGGCGATCCGCTGCCGCCTTCGAAAGGCGACCTGGAAGACGAGCTGGAGCAGATCCAGGGCGTGGTACTGGCGCATGTGGAAGCGGTGTGCTGCGACCAGGGTAAGACTTCCCTGTTCATCGGCATTGAGGAGAAAGGCGCGCCGCACCTGGCGTTCCGCAGTCCGCCCGCGGGCAGCGCCGTGCTGCCCGTAGACGCGACCAACACCTACCACAAGTTCCTGGAAGCCGTGCGCGACGCGGCCCACCGCGGCAGCACTGCGGAAGACCTGACCAACGGGCACTCGCTGATGGCCGATCCGGACGCGCGCGAACTCCAGTACCGCTTCGCCGATTTCGCCGGCACGCACCTGCCGCTGTTGCGCGAGGTCCTGCGGGATTCCGACGACGCGGAGCAGCGCGCCATCGCCGCCGCCTTGATCGGCTATGCGGCGAACAAAAAGGACGTGCTCAACGATTTGGAATATGCGCTGCAGGATCCGGAGGAGGCCGTGCGCTCGAACGCGCTCCGCTCGGTCAATGCGATCGCGGTGCTGGCGCGCCTGCAGCCGCAACTGGGAATTCACGTGTCGCCCACTTGGATCGTCGAAATGCTGAACTCCATCGTGCTCAACGACCGGACCCGCGCCGTCGACGTTCTGGTCACCCTCACAGAGCGAGACCCAGGCGCCGCGCTGGATCAGATCCGCGATCGGGCGCTCGATGCCGTGGTGGAGATGGCGCAGTGGAAGCTTCTGCGCTACGCGCTGCCGCCGTTCATCCTGGCTGGGCGTCTGGCAGGCATGAACGAGCAGGAGATTCAAAAGGCCTGGACCAACGGCGACCGGCAGGCGGTGATCGGGATCGCGGTGGGCGCCAAGGCGAAAAAGAAGCCGGATATGGGGCCGGCGAACAAGATTGAATAGCGCGCATCACGCGCTCCGAGGGCGGCGAAGGAGCCGTGCCACGAAGATTCCGCCTAGGCCGATTGAAAGCAGACTAAGCGATGCAGGCTCTGGGACGGGCGGCTGTATGGGCGTGGTCTGACCCCAAACTATATAGGAACCTACGGGCGAACCTGCTCCGAAGTCGTTCGTAAAGGTTTTGTCGTCAAGGAAAGCGCCATCCGAACTGGTTATGGGAAATTCGCCACTTATCTGGTTGAACGAACCGGGCGGCGTGACCGGACCCAGGCAGGTGAGAGTTCCGTCGAAACATGTGCTGGCGGAGCTGGAGGCGGCAATGCCAGGGCTGAATGCGCCTACCAACGACGTATCGAAGTCGGCCGAAGCGAGCGATGTCTGAAAGGCGGCGTCTCGTTGGACGGTTATTGTGTCGGCTGCCGAGGGTCCGCCAGTGGCGTTGCCTTCATAGGTGACCTGAAAATCGTAGACGTTGGACGCGCTTGAGCCGTTGCTGTTATTTGTGCCAGTGAACGATCCGTCGATCAAATACACATCGCCATCTGGCAAAGCAAAGGTAAAATCGAAAGTCAAAACCTGGGTGGAATTAAATGGAATCGGAATGCCGGGACAGCTTCCGGCTTCACACGTACCGTTTACTGAAATCCCAATATCGTTTGCCTTTAGCGTAACAGCCGCCGGCAGCAGAGCCGTCAGAACGGCTAGAACTCCGTTGCGTGTTTCCGTCGTTTTCATTGAAGACATCTCCTTTGGTTTTTGTCATTCTTCCTTCTGAGCCGATCGGGCACGAATTTTTGCCCCCCC
>Ga0302325_10011840_pt1 | contig 18759 bp, 13 predicted proteins | sample Palsa_T0_2_FD_201948 | JGI IMG/M metagenome (GOLD analysis project Ga0302325, IMG submission 201948) | Peat permafrost microbial communities from Stordalen Mire near Abisko, Sweden - Palsa_T0_2 | ecosystem: Environmental > Terrestrial > Soil > Palsa > Peat permafrost | place: Sweden: Abisko...
CAATCATACGGCCGAGGGCAACGAGAGCGGGCCGCTCCTGTCGCTGCGGGGCATCGACAATTCGGTGTACTACCGTTTGAATCCGGCGGACCTTCGCTTGTACGAGAATCTCACCGGAACGGGCAATACCGTCAATTGCGAGCATCCGCGCGTGCGGGCCCTCATCATCGACTGCCTCAAGTACTGGGTCGAGGAAATGCACGTCGATGGATTTCGCTTCGACTTGGCGACGGTACTCGGTCGCGAGGCCGGCGGCTTCAATACGCAGGCCGCTCTGTTCAAAGCACTGCGCGCCGAGCCCGCGCTTGCCTATGTCAAGCTGATTGCGGAGCCTTGGGACTTGGGAGTAGGCGGCTACCAGCTTGGGCACTTCCCGCCCGGCTGGTCCGAGTGGAATGACCGTTACCGCGATACGCTGCGCGCATTCTGGCGCGGCGATGGCGGCAAACTTGGCGAGTTCGCGGAAAGATTCGCCGGCTCCAGCGATCTATTTCGCCACGACGGACGCAATCCGACGGCAGGCGTCAATTTTGTGACCGCACATGACGGCATGACGCTGAATGACTTGGTGTCCTACAACGAACGGCACAATGAGGCCAATCTCGAGAATAACCGCGACGGCCATAGCAACGAATTGAGTTGGAATTGCGGTACGGAAGGTCCCACGGACGATCCTGTCATCGTCAAACTGCGCAAAAGACAAATGCGCAACTTCCTCGCGAGCTTGTTCCTGTCGCAGGGGGTTCCCATGTTGCAAGCCGGCGACGAATTCGGGCGCACTCAACGCGGCAATAACAACGCCTACTGCCAGGACAATGAAATTTCGTGGGTCGACTGGCGTTTGCGCGCTGCGAATCATGACTTGCTGGAGTTCGTGCGTTTGCTGGCGCAGCTGCGCCGGCGGCACGCGGAATTTCGCCGCGAGACATTTTTGAAAGGCGCCGCATCGCGTGTAGGAGTCAAGGACGTGACGTGGTTAAACGTTCGCGGCACCGAGATGAAGCAAAGTGAGTGGCAGGATGCGAATCAGCGCACCTTGGGCATTTGGTTCGGAGAGAAGGCAGGGGCGGTGGAACACCTTCTATTATTGGTGAACGCGGCGGACTTGGAGCAGTCGTTCGGACTGCCCGCGGCGCCGGCCGACGGACCTTGGATTTGCCTGTTCGACACGGCGGCGGAGAGCCTGGCGGCGAACAGCCTTGGCAAGGTGCAAAGCTACACGCTCAAAGCCCGCAGCGTCGCGCTGTTGGAGTGCTGAGTTTGGATGAGGCATTGATCGAAAGATTGGCCCAGCTGCGCGGCATCGGCGACGCATATCGTAACTATCGCGGCGAGATGCAGCACTTCACCGAGGCGACCAAGGTCGGCATCTTAAGTGCCATGGGCTGCGTGGTGGATGACAGTAACGCCCTCGCTGCCGAGATCGCGCAGGCAGAAACCGCTCGATGGCGTAAATTTCTGCCGGCCGTGGCCACGGCGCGGAACAGTAGAATAGGCTTTGACATCAACGTCACGGCTCGCGAGTTCGGCGCTGCGATTGTGTGGCAAGTGCTTCTCGAGAACGGCACCCGGCTTGAGGGCGCCATCTCCAGCGCCGATTGCGCCGAAGTCTGGCGCGGCGAAGTCGCAGGATCATGGATTACGCGCCGCCGCTTCGAGTTGGCCGCGGATCTGCCGCCCGGCTACCATGAGTTCGAGGCGAAGATGGCCGGCAGCGCCGCCGACCGCTGCTTGCTGATCGTTTCGCCAGCGAAATGCTTCGAGCCGCCCGCGATTGCCGCCGGTCGACGTCTCTGGGGACTTGCGGTGCAGCTGTATACGCTGCGCTCGCATGGCAATTGGGGCATCGGCGATTTTGGCGACTTGGAAATGCTCATCCGCTGGATGGCTTCATGCGGCGCCGGCTTCATCGGCATAAATCCCCTGCACGCGCTGGCACCGGCGGATCCGGCGCGAGCGAGTCCCTACAGCGCATCGAGCCGCCACTTCCTCAATGTCTTGTACATTTCAGTCCCGGCGGTGGCGGAGTTCGAGGGCTGCGCGGCCGCACGCGCGCGGATGGCCGATCCCGAATTCGCGCATCGTTTGGATGGCCTGCGCGCGCAGCAGCTGGTCGATTATCGCGGCGTCGCGGATTTGAAATTCGAAATTCTTGCGCTGCTCTATCAAGACTTCCGCGACAAGCATCTGGCCATCCGCAGCGAGCGCGGCCGCGCTTTTCTCGAGTTCGTCGCGCGGCGCGGGCTGCCGCTGCAATTGCATGCCCGGTTCGACGCGCTGGATCGCTATTTTCGCGCAACGCAGGGCTCGGCATCCGGCTGGCTGAGCTGGCCGCAGGAGTACCGCGACGTGAAGGGCAGCGCGGCTGCACGTTTCGCGCTCGAACATCCCGCGGAAGTCGAGTTCTACGCATACTTGCAATGGCTGGCTCACGAGCAGCTATTGCAAGCGCAGGCATTGACGCGTGAGCTCGGTATGCCGATCGGCCTGTACGGAGATTATGCCGTGGGCGCCAATCCGTCGGGTTCTGAGACCTGGGTGGATCAGGCCAGCTATTGTCTCGGCGCCGAAATAGGCGCACCCCCTGATCCTTTGGCACTAAAGGGCCAGGGATGGGGTATTCCTCCGCCGGATCCGGCAGTGCTGCAGGCGCGACGCCTGCAGGGGTTCGTGCAACTGATCCGCGACAACATGCGCTACTACGGGGCGCTGCGGCTGGATCATGTGATGTCGCTCTGCCGTTTGTGGTGGGTTCCGGCGGGTTGCGCTGCAACGGCCGGTGCCTACGTCCTTTATCCGCTGCAGCAACTGTTGACTGTGCTGTGTCTCGAGAGTGCGCGCAATTCCTGCTTGGTCGTGGGCGAAGATCTCGGCGTCGTGCCGGATGAGATGCGCCAGGCGATGCCTGAGTTCGGTCTCTATCACTACAAGGTACTGCTCTTCGAGAAGATCTCGGGACGATTTCGCAGGCCGGACGAATTTGTAAGACAAGCGCTAGCCGTGGCCACCACACACGATTTGCCGACGCTGCGCAGTTACTGGGAGGCGCGCGACATTGAATTGCGCCGCCGATTGAACTTGTTCCCCAGCGCAGAGATTGAAAGCCAAATCGTCCGCGAGCGTGACCATGACCGCGAAATGCTGCTGGCCGCGCTGCGCGAACAGGGAATCAATCCCGCTCATCCTGGCGGGCCGCTGGAACCTTATACCGACGAGCTGGGCCACGCGCTGCATCTTTACCTGGCGCGCTCCTCGACGGCCCTCGTCGCCCTGCAAGTCGAGGACCTGCTGGGAATGACCGACCCGGTGAACGTGCCTGGAACCTTTTCCGAGTATCCAAACTGGCAGCGCAAGGTCACAGCGTCGATCGAGGACATGGCGGCGCGCGGCGATATCAAGGCGCGGCTCGCCGAGATCAACCGCGCTCGGCTCGAGGTTCCTAGTCCCCCGAGTTGACGGGCGTCGATGCGCCCTGAGCGCGCGCGGCCCAGATCCACACGAATCCGCCGATCAGCACTGCCACGGGCAGAATCTGGACAGCTGCCTGCAGCGAGAAAGCATCCGAAAGCGCGCCGACGATCAACGGTGAGAGCGCGTCACCGAGCAGATGAATGGCGAACACGCTCAAGGCAATGGCGGTGGCCCGTTCACCGGCGATGACGAGATTGATGATGGCGGCGTTGATGGGGCCGGTCGACAGAAATAAGCAGAGTTGCGCCGTCACCATGTACACCGTGTACATCGTCGTCGAGCTCGTCGTGAGGGCCAACCAGACAAAGGGCGCCGCGATGAGTGTGGCTGCGGCCGACAGCCACAAATACGCCTGCCGCGAATTTTTGGCAAAGTAATCGCCCATCCAGCCGCCGACAAAGGTGCCGACGAATCCCGTGACCACCACGATGGTGCCGAAGTTGACGGTGGCTTCGCTGCGCGGAATGCCGCGAGCCCGCTCGAGGAATGCCGGCATCCAGTAAGCCAGGCCGCCGATGGCGAATGTGTAGGCTGCGTATCCCAACACGGTGAGCGCATAGGGCTTGTTGCGAAGCAGCCGCCCGTAGGTCTGCCATGTCTCCCGGCTGAGACTCGATTGCGGCTTGGTCGCCTCAACTTTCGCAACGCCTGCGGCTTGATCTTGAATACCGCGCGGCGGATCGCGCAACAGCAGGCACAAGGCAGCGAGCACCAATCCCGGGACGCCGGCGACGAAAAATGCCGCGCGCCAACCGTAGTGTTTGTCCACCAGCCCGCCAACGACATAGCCCAAGGCGGAGCCGACGGGAATGGCACAGAAGAAGATCGCCATGACCCGGCCGCGCTGGCGCACTGGAAAATAGTCAGACAGCAAACTCGGCGCGATCGTGACGTAGGCGGCCTCGCCGACGCCCACGGCGGCGCGCGCCGCGAACAGGGTAAGAAAGTTGACGGCAAATCCGGACAGAGCGGTCGCGAAACTCCAGCACGCTACGCCAAGCGCGATCAGGCGCGGCCGCGAGCGATGGTCTCCGAGCGCGCCGAACACCGGCGCGAGCAGCGTATAGACCACGAGGAAGCCGGACATCAACGACCCTAAGTTGGTGTCGGACAGTCCGAGGTCGGAATGTTTGAGGCTTTCGAGCACGCCGGAGACGACGTAACGGTCGAGATAGCTGAATAGATTGATGAAGGCAAGAATGGCGAGACCAGCATTTGCCGAGGCAAGCCAGGACTTTTGTTTTTGTTCGACCACGCCGAAGTATAGTAGCGATCCAGGCAATTGCACGCAGAAGCGATTGGATTGAGAAATAGCGTATAACGTATTGATTTTAGTAGTTTTTAGGAGATTAATTTGGCCAAGCCGAACTACCGTCACGCGAAAAAGCAAAAGGAAGCCGCCAGAAAAGCTCGGCAGGATGCCAAACAGTCACGGCGCTCGGCGGTGCCGGAGGTACCTGCCGAACCCGTGCCCGCGAAACCCGGAGAATGAGCAGCGCCTACGCCTCACCCTGGATGGATGAGGACCTCGCGATTTTTCGAGATGCGGTCACGCGCTTCGTCGATGCCGAAATGGTGCCGAACGAGGAGCAGTGGCGCAAACAACAGCACGTCGGCAAGGATATTTGGCGCAAAGCCGGCGAGACCGGACTGCTTTGCACCGACATCCCGGCCGAGTATGGCGGGGTGGGCGGCGACTTTCGCCACGAAGCAGTGCTCTATGAAGAGACCGCGCGACGCGGAATTACCGGATTCGGACAAGGCGTGCACAGCATCTGCGCGCATTACTTGCTCAATCACGGTACGGAAGAACAGAAGCGCCGCTTCCTGCCGCGTATGGCGAGCGGCGAACTGATCGGCGCCATCGGCATGTCTGAACCCGCGGCCGGTTCCGATCTGCAGGGACTGAAGACGCGCGCGGCACGGGACGGCGATGATTACCTCATCAACGGCTCGAAGATATTCATCACCAATGGTTTTCTTGCCGGGCTGATTGCGCTGGTGGTGAAGACCACGCCGGGCGTCGGCGCCAAAGGCACTTCGATTTTCATGGTGGAGACTGAAAACTTGCAGGGTTTTCGCGTCGGTCGAATTCTCGACAAGATGGGCATGAAATCGCAGGATACGGCGGAACTGTTTTTTGAGGATGTGCGCGTGCCCGCTGCCAATCTTTTGGGCGGCAGCGAAGGTCAGGGCTTTTATCAGCTGATGGGCGATTTGCCCTACGAGCGCGCACTGATCGCGGTATCGGGCGTTGCCGCGATGGAAGGCGCGCTCGCGGAAACGATTCGCTACACCAAGGATCGCAAGGCCTTCGGCAAGACAATCGCGGAATTTCAAAACACCAAGTTCAAGCTGGCGGAAATCGCCACGAAAACGCACATTGCGCGGGTGTTTGTGGACGATGTCATCGCGAAGATCGTCAACGGCACTCTCGATACGGTCACGGCATCGATGGCGAAATACTGGGTCACCGACACGCAGCAGGAAGTGCTCGACGAATGCGTGCAGTTGCACGGCGGTTACGGCTATATGAATGAATACCTGGTATGCCGCATGTTCGCCGATTCGCGAGTGCAGCGGATCTATGGGGGCACCAACGAGATTATGAAAGAATTGATTTCACGCGCGCTGTAGCGCGCCTTGCCAGAGGGAGTTGTCGCAGCTCGGCGACGGATTCAAAGCACATTGCGAGGACTTCACAGATCTTTGCCTGCTTATCGCTTCTCTCGGGCCTTAAATCGCACAACAATAGCCGCATGCGGGACTACATTTCGAAGCTGTGCGCCGTACCGCTAGTTTTGGCACTGCTGGCGATCGCGGCGTGCAGCGGCAGCACGGTCGTCACGTTGACCGCGACACCCTCGTCGGACCCCTTTGTTACCTATCGGGTCGGGTTGGTATCCATACAGCTGCAAACATCCAGCGGCAAGCCGAGCACGGTAATCTTCCCGGCGGAGACGACGGTAGATTTTACAAAAGTCACTGACCTCAGCGAGGTCCTCGGCGCGCCGACCGTGCCCAAGGGCACCTATGCCGGCGCGGTAATTACACTCGATTACAGTACCGCGCAGATTATCTACGACGATGGCAGTCTTGACGGTGTGGCGCTGACGGCGGTGGATTCCAGCGGCAAGGCATTGGGGTTAGCGCGGGTGACCGTGACCCTGGATCCCGCTGATCCGCTGCGCAGCGCTGCCAAGCAGGCTTACCGGCTGTCGCTTGGCCTCAATCTGGCGGCTTCCAACCTCATCAACTTGAGTAACGATACGGTAACAATTACGCCGCTGATTGCGGCGAGCATGCAACCCATCGATTCCAAGCAAGTGCGTCTCAACGGTCCGCTGCAGGGCGCCAATAGTTCTTTCCTGGCGACCGGCGTGATGCCCTTCAATAGCGCCACGGCTGCGCTGGGCAACCTCTCGATCGAACCGAGCGATACGACGACTTATGAAATCAATGGTTTTGTTTCGACGGGCGCGGCAGGCCAGTCGCAGCTCGCGGCGCTGCCGTCGGATACCGTGGTGACGGTGTTCGGCACGCTCACCGCATCGAGCTCGGCGGCGATCATCGACACAACCACCGCGACCGACACGACCACGACTGACACGACCACCACGACACCCGTCGTAACGACACCGACCACATCGACTACCGCTACCGTGACCTTCACCGCGTCGCAGGTCTTGGTCGATGGCGGCGTCCAGGGCGTAGGATTGGCTCAATTGTCGGGGACGGTGTCGGCGCGCAGCGGCAACACTCTGGGAGTCGAAGATGCAACTCTGATCCAAAATGGCACGCCCACCCTGGTTCCGGGGACGACCATTGTCAATGTCGGCCCCAGTACCCTGGTGACTTTTTTTGGTCAGGGGGTCGAGGATGCTATTAGCACGCAGCAGATTTCGGTGGGATCGGTCATTGACGCTTTCGGCACGGCCAGCAACACGAGCACCGGCCAGGTTCTACTGGATGCCAGCGCCGGTCGAGTGCGTCTCGACCTCACCTCGGCCTTGGGCTTGGTGACCGTGCAGGGTAGCAATACATTGACCCTTGATCTGACCGCACTCGGCGGTCGTGCGATCAGCGCCTTCGACTTCACCGGCAGCGGCGCAGATCCGACTCAATACGGGGTGGCGTTCGGCAGCGGCAGTACGCCGGATCTCTCGAATTCGACGGTGGGGGCACCGGTCATCGTATCCGGCTTCGCCAATGCATTTGCAAGCGCATCGCCTAATTTTACGGCTTCCACGCTGCTTGATCCGACCACTATCAATGCCGAGCTGGTGATAGATTGGAGCGGCGGCACGGCCGCGCCATTCAGCTCTTTCGACAGCTCTTCCATCGTGCTGGACCCCGCCACCAGCAACTTCGGCCAGCGTCACCAAATCCAAATCGGATCGCAGCTCGTCAACCTCGTGGGACTGGCATCCAACGCGACGATTACGCCGGCCACGAGTTCGACCGCGGTATTTTCAATCGGACACGCCTCCTCTTCGACCGTGGAGAACTTCGAGACCTATCCCGCATTCATCACACAGCTGCAAACGGAATTAAACGGCACGACGTTGGCGACGGGAATGACCGCAATCGGGCAATATACCGCGTCGACCTTTGCTTTTTCCGCGACCGGCATTTCGATCTTCTTGAATAACTGAACGCTACATCGTTGCGCAATGGGATAAGGATTTTTGAGATCTAAAATCACGCGGCGCGATTTGCTGCGGGCAGCGCCGCTGTTCGTGCCGACGGCTTGGCCCCGCTTGATGCATGCAGCCGCTGCTCCCGCCGCATCTTTACCGCAGACCTATCACTACGCCTACGTCGGCACTTACACGCCAAATGGCGGCGGCATCTATCTGTTTCGTCTCGACCCAGCGACCGCCGCGCTGACCCAGCTGCAGGTCATCGATGACATTCGCAATCCGAGTTGGCTGGCCGTGAATGCAGCACAGACCCGGCTGTATGCGGTCAGCGAAATCGACAACTACCAAGGCATGCACAGCGGCGCCATCGTCACCTACGCCATTGACAATGACAGCCTGCAGATCAAGCGCATCGGTGCGGTGAGCTCCGGCGGCTCGGCGCCGGCGCATGTCAGCGTTCATCCGTCCGGAAAGTTCGTGTTCGCCGCGAATTATGGGGGCGGCAGTGCCGCCGTTTTCCCGGTGGGATCCGATGGAGCGTTGGGCGATGCAACGGACGTGCGGCCGAGCGTAGGCCCGCGCCACCATGTGCGCGGGACCAATGATCCACCCGGGCAATTCGCACAGAGCGACCACGACAGTCCGCATCTACACATGGTGGCGACCGATCCTAGCGGACAATTTGTCATCGCGAACGACGCGGGGCTCGATCTCACGCTGATCTGGCGACTCGATGAGGGCTCCGGAAAACTGCTGCCCGCCCAGGTTCCGGTGGTGGCGGCACCGCCGGGTTCTGCGCCGCGGCATTTTGTCTTTCATCCCAACGGGCGTGTGTTCTACAACCTGTATGAGCATGACGCCAACGTAGCGGTTTACGATTACGACGTATCGCGGGGCGGCATGAAGCTCAAGCAAGTCGTGCCGAGCCTGCCGCCGAAGTTTGCGGGCAGCAATCTTGCTTCTGAAATCATCATGACCGCCGATGGCCGATTTTTGTACGTGGCGAATCGCCTGCACAATGCGGTCTCGATTTTTGGCGTCGCCGCGGACGGCCAATTGCACTCCATCGCGGAGACCTGGGTACACGCCGACTCGCCCCGCAGCTTGAGCATTGACCCGAGCGGGGCATTTCTTTACTCCTGCAATCAGCGCGGCGATTCGATCACCTCGTTTCATCTGAATCCCTCGACCGGCGGCCTGACCTTCACCGGCCGCTTCGAAGCCGTGGGCAGTCCTGCCATGATGACGATCCTCAGACGCCCCTAATCCGAGATATACTCGCAGTCGATGCGTTCGCGCGAACACGGTTGAACAGTCATGGAAATTGCAATGATCGGTCTCGGCCGGATGGGCGCGAATATGGCGCAGCGGCTGATGCGTGGCGGCCATAAAGTCGTGGGTTACGACCCAGCGGCAGCCGCTCGCGCGCTGCTGGAAAAAAATGGCGCGCAAACCGCTGCCTCGCTCGAACAGATGGTCGCGAAACTCAAGGCCCCACGTACGGTTTGGCTCATGGTGCCTGCAGGCGAGATAACCGACAGCACCATAACGAGTCTTGTGCCGTTGCTTGCCGCCGGCGACACCATTATCGATGGCGGCAATTCGAATTACCGCGATACTCAGCGGCGCGCCGCGCTGGTCGCACAGCGCAAGATTGAATATGTCGATTCCGGCACCAGCGGGGGCGTGTGGGGCTTGGCGGAAGGTTATAGCCTGATGATCGGTGGTGATGAAGCCGTGGTGGAACGGTTGCGTCCGATTTTCGAGACGCTGGCGCCGGCCAAAGATCAGGGCTGGGGCCGGGTCGGGCCGGTGGGCTCAGGCCACTACACCAAGATGGTCCATAACGGCATCGAATACGGTTTGATGCAGGCGTACGCCGAGGGCTTCTCGATCCTGCAGCACAAAAATGAATTCAAGCTCGACCTGCACCAAGTCGCCGAGATTTGGCGTTACGGAAGCGTGGTGCGATCCTGGCTGCTCGATCTCACGGCTATCGCCCTGGACAAGAATCCCACGATGGCAGGCATTGCTCCCTATGTGGCCGACTCAGGCGAAGGTCGCTGGACCGTGGCCGACGCCATCGAACTGGGCGTCTCCGCGCCGGTCATTACGCTCTCCCTGCTCGAGCGGCTGCGCTCGCGCGATAACGATTCGTTTACCGACAAGCTGCTGGCGGCGATGCGCAATCAATTCGGCGGACACGAAATCAAAAAAGAGTGAGAATTCTCGTAGTTGGCGCGGGCGCCATCGGCGGCTATTTTGGCGCCCGCCTCCTCGCGGCGGGCCGCGATGTCACTTTTCTGGTGAGAGAGCGCCGCGCGCAACAACTCCGCCGCTACGGTTTGGCGGTGATGAGTCCGCTGGGCAATGTAGACCTGCCGACTCCTGCGCTGGTGAGCGCAAAAGATCTCAAAGATTTCTACGGGCTGATCATTGTCAGCAGCAAATCCTACGACCTGGAAAGCTCCATCGAGGACTTTGCAAACGGGATGGGCCCAAACTCGCGCGTCCTTCCGCTCCTGAATGGTATGCGCCATCTCGATGTTCTTGACGCACGATTCGGCGCGCGGCGCGTGTTGGGCGGACTGGCGCGGATTTCATCGACCCTCGATGCAGAGGGACGCATTCATCAATTGGGACCCTTCAACGCTCTCGCATTCGGTTCCCGCGATGCCGGCGACGCTGCAATCGAGGAGGCCGCGGCAGTACTGCGCGTTCCGGGATTCGATGCGCTGCTGAGCCACGACATACTGCACGAGATGTGGGAGAAATGGGTGTTCATCGCCACGGCAGCGGCGACGACCTGCCTCATGCGCGCGTCGGTCGGCGACATCGTGGCGGCCGGCGCGCAGGACATTCCGCTGCGGTTATGGGAAGAATGCGCTGCAATTGCCGCCGCCAACGGTTTCCCGCCGCGCGACAGCGCAAAAAACACGGGTCTCGCGGTTCTCACCGCACCGGGTTCCGCCTTCACGGCATCGATGTTGCGGGATATCGAGCAGGGCAGCCGCATCGAGGCGGATCACATCGTCGGCGACCTAATTAGGCGAGCGTCCCAGGCGCCGCCATCGCCGCTGCTTGCCACTGCCTACGCCCATCTAAGGTCCTATGAGGCGCGGCGCAGGCGCGCTGAAAGCGGCGCCGCGACCTAGATCGGCACCGGGGACTTGTGACGGCTGACCGCGGCACCGTCTTCGGTGCGCAGCCGCGCGAACACCAAAGTGGACACAATCGTCAACGCTGCCAGTCCCAAAAGCGCCAGATGAATTCCGTGCAGCAACTGCGGCGGCGTCGCGCGCAGTCGATCAGGGATGAACAACGCAGCGGCGAGCGAGGCTGTGGCGACACCAAAACTGACGGCCAATTGCTGCACGGTGCTGGCAATGGTGCTCGCGCCGCTTGCTTCGTGCTCGCCGATATCCGCATAGGCCAGCGTATTCATGCTCGTATACTGCAGCGAAGTCAGAAAGCCATAGGTGAAGGCCATGGCGACGATGAGCCACACAGGCGTGCCTAGGTGGATGGTGGCGAACAGCATGATCATGACGCCGAGCAGGATGGTATTGATGATGAGCACCCTTCGATAACCGAATCGCTTCAAGATCAATGGCATGGTCAATTTCAGACTCATCGCGGCGAAGGCCTGCGGCATGATCAGCAGCCCGGATTGAATCGGCGAATATCCGAGCCCGACCTGATATAGCAGCGGCAGCAAAAACGGGATTCCCCCAATCCCTAAGCGCGTAAATAAATTGCCGCTTACCGCCACGCGAAACGTGCGGATTGCGAGCAGCTTCAGCCGCAGCAACGCGTGAGCCGTGCGCTTGGTATGTAGACCGTAAGTGGCGAGCAGGGCGCCTGAGATTGCCAGCAATCCCAACATCTCCCGCCCGCTCAAGGTCGTTTCGCCGAACACCTCGAGCACATAGGAAAGCAGTGCGATTCCCGAGCCGAATAACACCAGCCCGATGATATCCAGCGGGTAATTGCGCTTCTCGCGATAGTTGGGCAAATGCCGATAGACCAGTATCAAGCCGCACAGGCCGATCGGAATGTTGACGAAAAAAATCACGCTCCAATGAAAGTACCCAATGATCGCGCCGCCAAGGACCGGTCCAAGCATCGGGCCCACGAGTCCGGGAATGGCGACAAAACTCATCGCATTGATGAGCTCGGATTTTGCAAAGGCACGCACCATGGTGATGCGGCCCACCGGAATCATCATGGCGCCGCCGCAGCCTTGCAGAATGCGGCAAGCCACCAGCAAGTGAATATTGCGGGATATGCCGCAGAGCAACGAGCCGAGCGTGAAAATGCCGATGGCCGAAGCAAACACTTTGCGCGTGCCGAAGCGATTCGCCATCCAGCCGCTGATCGGTATGAAGACGGCCAGGCTCAAGGTGTAGCTTGCAAGGACCGCCTTCATACTCAAAACCGGCACATCGAGCGCCTTCGCGATGGCGGGCACGGCCGTATTGAGAATCGTGGTGTCCAACGACTCCATGAAAAACCCGACGGCAACGAGCCAGGGCAGCAGCCGCTTGGCGGTAGCCGTCAGCGCGATGTCATCGGAATCTGCCAAGCGAGTGTTCTATGCGCCGGCGAGCGCCGCGTCGACAATGCTCTGCGCCTCGCGGATCAGCCGGCGCAAATGCGCATCGTCGTGAAAGCTTTCAGCGTAGATCTTGTAAATGTCCTCGGTGCCGGAGGGGCGCGCCGCGAACCAGCCGCCGCTCGAGGTCACCTTCACCCCGCCGATCGGCGCGTTGTTGCCCGGCGCCTGCGTCAAAATTTGTTCGATCGGCTCGCCGGCAAGCTCCGTGATCTTGACCTGCTGCCGATCGAGCTTGCCCAGCTTCGCCTTTTGCGCGGGCGTGGCAGGCGCGTCGATGCGATCGGCGAACGAGGTGCCGAGTTCTTGCGTCAGGGCTTGGTAGCGCGCGCCGGGATCCTGGCCGGTGCGCGCGGTGATTTCTGCCGACAGCAGGGCCGGCACAATGCCGTCCTTGTCGGTGGTCCACACGCTGCCATCGATTCGGCTGAAAGAGGCGCCGGCGCTTTCCTCGCCGCCAAATCCCAATTTTCCGTCTACGAGGCCGTCAACGAACCATTTGAAGCCGACCGGCACCTCGAATACGCTTCGCTTGAGCCGCCGGCCGACCCGATCAATCATCGCGCTGCTCACCACGGTTTTGCCCACCGCAGCATCGGCACGCCAAAGACCGCGGTTGCTGAATAGATAATCGATCGCTGCCGACAGATAATGGTTGGGCGGCATCAATCCGCTGCTGACCGTGACGATTCCGTGCCGATCGTGGTCGGTGTCGCACGCAAAGGCGATGTCGTAGCGATCTTTGAGGTGAATGAGCCGCTGCATGGCATAGGAAGAGGATGGATCCATGCGGATTTTTCCATCCCAATCGAGCGTCATGAACCGAAACGTCGGATCGACCTCGTCGTTCACAACGGTGAGATCAAGGCCATACCGTTCGGCGATGCGCGGCCAATAGTGCACGCCGGCGCCGCCGAGCGGGTCGACGCCCATGCGTATCTTGGAATCGCGAATGACATTCATATCCAAGATGTTGCCAAGATCCGCAACGTAGTTCGTAACGTAGTCGTGCGAGTGGGTCGTTGCCGCGCGGCGTGCCGCGCTGTAGGGTGTTCTCTTGATCCCGAGCGCGCCGGGCCGCAACAGTTCGTTCGCTCGATTCTCGATCCAGCCGGTGATGTCCGAATCCGCTGGGCCCCCGTTCGTCGGGTTGTACTTGAAACCGCCATTGTCGGGAGGGTTGTGCGAGGGCGTGATGACGATGCCGTCGGCCAGGCCGCCGCTGCGGCCACGGTTGTAGGTGAGGATTGCATGCGATATGGCGGGCGTCGGCGTGTACTCATCCTGCGCCGCAATCATCACTTCAACGCCATTCGCCGCGAGCACCTCAAGCGCGCTGGCGAACGCCGGCGCCGACAGTGCGTGCGTATCGAAGCCCATGAACAGCGGTCCGTTGATGCCGTGTTGCCGGCGGTATTCGCAGATGGCTTGGCTTATGCTGAGCACATGAGCTTCGTTGAAGCTGGTGTCGAAAGAAGAGCCGCGATGCCCCGACGTGCCGAACGCCACTCTTTGCGATGCGACCGAAGGATCCGGCCGCTCGCTGTAATACGCCGTGATCAACCGCGGAATATTGACCAGCGAGGCCGCCGGGGCCGGCTTGCCGGCGAGCGGGTTAATCCGCGGAATCAAGTGGTCGCCAGTGCCGCGCTCTTGTCCTTGATGCGCTGCATAAGTTCGGTCCACGACTTGACGAACGATGCGGCACCGTCCACCTGCAGTTGCGCGGCAAGCGCTTCGACGTTGATGCCCGCGCGCGCAAAGCGAGCCAGCGTGTCCTCCGCTTCGCCGCCGTCCGTACGCATAACGCCGTTGAGCTTGCCGCTCTGTGCGAATGTCAACAGGGTTTTTTCCGGCATGGTATCGATGGTGTCCGGCGCGGCTAGCGCCTCGACATAGAGTCCCGGCGGGGATTTCGGATCCTTCGTTCCGGTGCTCGCCCACAGCATGCGCTGCTTGCGCGCACCCTTGGCCTCCAGATCCTTCCAGCGCTTGCCCGTGATCAAGTCGCAATGCGCCTTGTACGTGCGCTGCATGATGGCTATACCTAAGCGGTTGCTCAAATCCGCCGGCACCTTTTCGGCGACGGCGCGATCCCAGCGGCTGACGAATACGGATGCAACCGAGTTGATTTTCGGATCCAGACCGGCCGCGATGCGGCGCTCCATGGCGCGCATGTAGGCGTCCGCAACTTTCAAATACTGTTCACGCGAAAACAGTAGAGTCACGTTGATCGGCACGCCGGCGAAGATGGCTTCTTCAATGGCGGGCACGCCCGCGGGCGTGCCCGGGATTTTCACGTAAAGGTTGGGGCGATTCGCTTCGCGGTGAATTCGCAGTGCCGCATCGATCGTACTTTGGGTGTCGTTCGCCAGCAGCGGCGAGACTTCCATGGATACCCATCCGTCAATGCCCTTTGTACGGTCGAATTCGGGTCTGAAAAGATCAGCCGCCCGTCGCAGGTCCTCGAGCGCCAATTCGATGAATAAGTCCTCGCCCGACATGCCGGCGGCGGCCTTTTGTCGAATACCCTTGTCGTACGCCGCGGTTTTGCCGATGGCCTCATCGAAAATCGTGGGATTCGATGTCAGCCCGGTCACGGAGAATTGCTCGATATAACGCCGCAGCGTTCCGTCGTCGAGAATTTCTCGAGTGATATTGTCGAGCCATAGGCTTTGACCCAGGTCGTGCAAGTTCTTCGTCATGCTCATGGTCGCACCTTAAAATCGGTTAAGTTGTGATTGAGAAGATCTCCGATGCGTTCGATCACCAGATCCGGCGCAGGGACTACCGAATTGGACTCCGCCGCCAGCGCGTAGTGCCCTTGACGCACGAATACCGTCGTCAGTTGCGCACCCAGCGCCGACTTCATCGCCGCCAAAATATTAGCCTTGTCATCGACCATAACATAGTGCTTGGCCGGAAAGCGCCGCTGCATGTGGTCCAGCACCTTTTCCTTGTGCACATAGATCATGACACGGCCATCCACGGCGTCCCAAATGCCTGCGCGCTGGATTTTCCGCGGCTGAAACACGATGTCGCCGTCCGAGAGCACGACGGGGAACCCTAGCGTGCGCAAATGTGCAATCGCCTCGAGTGCGCGCGGGAACAGCCGGCTCGCAAAGGGGTATTCAAGCAGGTACTGCGACATGTCGAGCAACTGTGGGTCGTCATCCAGCCCCGCGCGAAATTCCTGCAAGCTGCCCAGGTAATCGGCGAGTCCGAGCGCCGCGCGCCGCTGCGCGAACAGGTCCCAGTAACGGGCGCGCTCGGAGGCGCCGAAGCACTTCTCCAGCCGATCGCCGAGGTCGGCGGCGAAGCGGTCGTTGTCCAATAAAGTATTGTCCACGTCCAGCAGAAAAATCGTCGCGGCTTCGTTCAGCACGGCGTCGATTTCTCGATCTGGGGGTCATGCCAAGTTTCTCCCGCATCGATGATGTCGCTCGCGGCCTGCGGGCCCCATGTGCCCGGTTCGTATTCGCTCACGGGCAAGCCGCCCTTCAACACCGGATCAACCACCCGCCATGCTGCCTCCACGCATGCGTCCTCGGTGAACAACGAGGTATCGCCGCGCACGGCATCTCCCAGCAGCCGCTCATAGGGGGATTTTTCTTCCTGCGTATTGTGGCGCGCAATCAATTCGACCGGCTCGCCGCGCATGTCTTCGCCGTTGAGCTTCGCCAGTGCGCCCTCGCCGATCACCACTTCGGGGCTCAAACGCAGGCGGAAATAGTTCGCAGGCATTTTGTCGCTGGGATCGAAAATTGCCAGCGGCGGCCGCTTGAGCGTCACCCTGACTTCGGTTGCGGTGATCGGCAGATTCTTGCCGGCACGAATGTAGAACGGCACGTCCGCCCAGCGCCAGGTATCGATGTGCAAATGCACCGCGGCAAAGGTCTCGACCTGAGAATCCTTGGCCACGCCTTTCTCGGCGCGATAGCCGCGAAATTGACCGCGTACGACTTCTTTCGGATCGAGAGGCTGCATCGCCCGAAAAATGCGCAGTTTCTCCGCCTGCATGGTCTTCGGGTCGTGGCCGACCGGGGCATCCATCGCCAGCAATGTCACGACTTGCAGCAAATGGTTTTGCACCACATCGCGGATTGCGCCGACTTCCTCGTAGAAGGCACCGCGGTCCTCCACGCCGAAATTTTCCGCCATCGTGATTTGAATGTCGCGAATGTATTCGCGATTCCAAATCGGCTCGAGAAAGGTGTTGGCAAAACGGAAGTACAAAATGTTTTGTACCGCCTCCTTGCCGAGGTAGTGATCGATGCGAAAAATCGAGGATTCGTCGAAAACCGCGTGCAGCGTTCGATCGAGCGACTGTGCGCTGGCGAGATCCCGGCCAAAGGGTTTCTCCACGATGACCCGCCCGTTTTCGGCGCATCCGCATTTTTGCAGTCCCTGGACCACGCTGGCAAACATGCTCGGCGGAATCGCAAGATAGTGAATCGGGCTTTTCGCCAGGCCTAGCGCTTTCTTGAGCTTGTTAAAGGTCTCAGGATCCGCGTAGTCGCCATCCACATAGCGCATCAATGCGGAAAGCTTTGCAAAAGTCTGCTCGTCGTACTCGCCGCTTTGCTTCACGCTGTCGCGCGCGCGCTCCCGGAGCTTGTCCAAACTCCATCCGGCGCGCGCCATACCGATAATGGGGATGTGAAACCCGCCCCGCTGCACCATGGCATAGAGGGCGGGAAAAATCTTCTTGTACGCCAGGTCGCCGGTTGCGCCGAAGAACACGAAGGCGTCGGATTCAATTTTTGATTCAGCATTGTTCATTGGCGTCCCGCCCTGAGCTCGCGGCGTAGTTGCGCGAGCTCTTCAAGCAATTCTACTGCGAGCGCGACACCCGCAAGATTCAGTTCCAAGTCACGTTCCAGGCGCACCGCGAGTCGCGCGCGCCGCAGTGCGTCGCCCGTAAAGCGCCACTCGCTGCTGACATTCACGACGGTCAAGACTCCTTCCTCGACGAATTCCACGATGTGCCGCTCATCGACCGCGCACATCCGGCTCAAATCCTGGATGCTCAAGATCGCTGATTCGTCGAAAATGGTTCCGGGTAAGGCCCGGTCCTCTGTTGGGGACATATTAGACTCCAAGGCTGGCGCGAGGGTTGAAGGCTCCCGCGGCAGCCAGCGCCGCATAGGCGGCCTTGGCTTTCTCGTGATTGGCCGGCGGTAGCGCGATCTGCAGCACGACATAGAAATCGCCGGGCTGTGCCGCGGGAATTCCCCGGCCTTTCAGCCGCAGTTTGGAACCTGCATGGGATCCGGCGGGAATTTTCAATTCAACGTTGCCGCCGGGGGTTGGCGTTTTTACGGTCGCGCCCAGAGCCGCTTCCCACGGCGCGACTGGCAATTCGAGGTAGAGATCGCGCCCATCGACGCGATACATCGGGTCAGGCTGAAACTCGACTTCGATGTAGAGATCACCCGGCGTGCCGTCGCCGTGCGCCTTCGCGCCCTGGCCCGCCAAACGTATTTGCTGGCCCGCAAGTATACCCTTGGGCACTTGCACGTTGAGCGTGCGCTCTTTCGATATCAGGCGCCCTTCGGCATCGATCTCGGGCATGCGCAGAGTAAATGAACGCGACCCGCCATTCAGTGACCCCTGCAAATCGAGCAACACCTTGGCGTGATGATCCTCGCCGCGTCCAGGATGAGCCGCGCCGCGCCGGCCGCGCCCGGCGCGAGCCTGCGCGCCAAACAGCGCGTCGAAAAAATCGCTGTACGATTCATCGCCTGGACCTGCGCCGCTGAATTCAAAGCCCGAGTCCCAATTCGGCGGCGGCCTGAAGTCCTGCCCAGGGCGATAGTCTTTGCCCAGCTGATCATAGGCGGCGCGTTTTTCAGGACTCTTGAGCACTTCATAGGCCTCGCCAACTTCCTTGAAGCGCGCCTCGGCATCCTTCTCCTTGCTGACGTCCGGATGATACTTGCGCGCAAGTTTGCGGTAGGCCTGCTTGATCTGCGCGTCAGTTGCATCTCGCGCAACGCCCATCACCTTGTAATAATCCTTGAATTCCAC
>Ga0302325_10011841_pt1 | contig 18759 bp, 11 predicted proteins | sample Palsa_T0_2_FD_201948 | JGI IMG/M metagenome (GOLD analysis project Ga0302325, IMG submission 201948) | Peat permafrost microbial communities from Stordalen Mire near Abisko, Sweden - Palsa_T0_2 | ecosystem: Environmental > Terrestrial > Soil > Palsa > Peat permafrost | place: Sweden: Abisko...
ACCTAGCCAGACGCGCCGCCGGCAGTTTCCTACGCTCGCCTACGGCTCGCTCCAGAAACCGCCGGCGCACCAACCCTCGAGTGGCCTAGTTTTCAACCGGCACAACTGGCCTACTTTTCAACCGGCCTTGACACGCGGACGCACGCGCTGGAGTCGCTCGTGATCAGCTCGTTCTTGCGAGGCCTCTCCACGCGGGATGTGGAGGCCGCGCTGGAGGAAGTCTTCGAGGAGCCGATCGCATCGAAGGCGACGGTGTCACGGATCTGTGAGGACACCCGCGAGCGATACCGCCAATGGTGCAGGCGTCGCCTTGAGCAACACGACATCGTCTACCTCTTCCTCGACGCGATCTACCTGAAGCTGCGTCCCGATGATAAGCCCGCGGAGGGCGTTTTGGTGTGCTGGGGCGTCACGCTGGAGGGACGCAAGGTTCTCCTCGGATTGGCTCTGGGGAGCCGTGAGAGCTACGACAGCTGGCTCGATTTTGGCCGGGACATGATCGGTCGCGGCCTGCGGGCGCCGGCGCTCGTGATCGCCGACGGGGCACCCGGGATCTGGAAGGCCGTGCGGGAGCTCTGGCCCGCGGCGCTGGAGCAGCGCTGCACCGTCCACGCGCTTAGGAACGTCACCGGCAAGCTCCCCGAGCGCCACCATCAGGAGGTCAAGGCGCGCTGGTGGAAAGCATTCGATGACGCCCGCTCCCCGGCCGAGGCCAGCCGTGAGCTGCAGGGCATCATCGCTGACTACAAAACCAGCTATCCCTCGGCTATGGCCGTCATCGAAACGGACCTGCCCGCGCTCGTCACCCACCTGCAGTTTCCCTCCGGGCACCGCAAGCGAATCCGCACGACGAATCTCCTCGAGAGAACGTTCGTGGAGGTCCGACGACGCACCAAGGTCATCGGCCGGTTCCCCGGCGAGACCTCAGCCCTCTCACTCATATGGGCCGTGCTGGAGCTCTCCTCACGTGGCTGGCGCGGCGTGAAGATGAACCCCAAGACCGTCGCCGAGATCGAGCGTCTCCGCCGCCAGCTGCGCGACACGACGGTCACCCCACCAGCCACGACGAACACCGAGGAGACGGTCGCCGCATAACATCCCCCCAAGCGGAGCTACCCCACAACGAATTCACCCGGGGAATGAGACGCGACCCAGACGCGCGGTCTCCTTGCCAACGCGATCTGCGAGGTCTTTGACCGAGCCCAGATCCGAAACGGCGATGTTCGCCTCCTCGAGCGCCTCGCGTACGTGCTGCAGCTCTTGTGGATCGGCGTCGCGTGCAGCCTGCTCGAGCAAGTCACGAAGCGGCGACCGCCACCAGGAGCGTAGGTCGCCCTCGACATCGCGCAGCGCGCCGAGATACTCGTGATGCAGACGCGCTCGCAACTCGGCCGGAATCCGACGCGGGTTCTCGTCCTCGCGCCCGTAAATGCTCCATTGATACGCGTCGGGTGAGAAAGCCTCGTCCCCGTCCTCCAGCTCCTCAAGCTCGCCGGGGCCAAAGCGATACGTGATACGGGCGCGCACTGGATCGCCAGAGACGATCGCGTGACGCAGTGCCGCCATCAGCCCTCCGTCCTCGCCGAAGTCCTCGATCTCCACCGAGATACGGATCTCGGCACCGTCGGCGATAGGGTCCAAGCCGAGGTGCTCACTAAAGTCCTCGGTCCGAAGCCAGCGGGCTTTGTTGCTAAGCGAGGAGTCAAGTACGAGACGGATCGCGTGAACTAGGTTGCTCTTACCGACACGGTTCTCGCCTACGATCACCGGCCCACCGACGAGCGGTATGTCCACGCCGTCGAGGTTGCGGAAGTTCGTGATCGTTAGCCGAGCCAGGCGCATCCCATAGGAGTGTGACTGTGCGTGCGCCGCTATGGGTGGACCGTTGAGAACACAGCAAGGAGCCGGGCGACTACGGCTCGCTGCACCTAGGATCTCTTGTCCGTCCGTCGGGTATCGGCCTTCCAACATCTCGTCAAGGCTCAGCGTGATCCTCCGCATAGCGCCACGCTCGACAAACCGGAACGCGGCCCCATGCACTCCGACTCGGATCTTCATGTCCTCGTACGATTGTGCCCAAGGCACGAAGATCTCGCTGACGATCGTGAGGACGGTCAGATAGGAGTCTCAATTGCGCCGATCCACATCGAGGGCGATCACCCCACGAGTAACGGCGAGCGGCACCAGACGATCATCGAGAAAGTGCTTGCCGTTGTGTGTGATCAGAACCCGGCCGCGCCGAGCCGCAAACGTGGCTTGGTAGCCATCATCCTTGCCTGCATTGCGCGCGTCGTGCGTCGTAACCACGTTGACATCCACGGACCGAAGCCAGCTGATCGCCCATGCGGAAACATCCTCGTCGGCATACAGGCGCAGCCGCCGTGGGTTGGTCAACCATCGTCGCCGCTCGATCTCCTTGCGACGGCTGCGCTTGTCAGGCATCCAACGATGGAAGCAGATGCATACCCGGCCAAAGCTCGGGGCTGCTTGAGGATTTTGTTCCCCGTTTGTTCCCCGTCGGCCCTCGACTCGGCCCGCAGCCAGCATAAAAAATGCTGATTTGCAGGCAATTCATGATCGGGGAGACAGGATTTGAACCTGCGACCGCCCGGCCCCCAGCCCGAGCAACTGAGTAGCGGCGATCCCCAAACCCATCTTCAGCGCGCGATCATGCTCCATATCGCGCAGGAACTCGGCCGCCTCCGCGAACGTCGCGCCCGCAGCCCCGGACGCGTAAGCTCAGTGCGCCTATCGGCGGCCGGGCCAAACCGTGTCCCGAACCGTGTCCCGAACTCCGCAAATGTGAGGTGATTTCGGGACATATTAGGAGTCTGGATATGGCTCTACAGAGCCAAAAATAGGGTCTCAGGAGCAACTTCCTGATCTACTGCCGCGCGGAGCGCCAGCATGCGGACCTGATGTGGAAGGCGTCTGAGCGCGACGTCCGCGCCAGCCTGGAGTTCGCATGGCGAGGTAGTTCTCGGCGCAAACTGGCAGGCACGCTAGACGCCTCATATGCCCCATATTGAGAAATCCACGGCTCTATCCGAACGGAAGCCGAAATGCGCCCGTTGCGCTTCATGGATCTTGCACCTTCGCCCTTGCAAGCAGCAGCCGGAGTAGTCGCTCCTCGGTCGCGGCTAGGATCGGACGCGGTACACCCGAGGCGAGCAGGGAGACCTCGGCGCGACCATACACAAAACCCAGAAAGTCAACATAAACCGGCTCTCTCTCATTTTGCACGGCGACTGTCGCGGTGATGCGCAGCCCAAAGCTTCCGGCCGACCCCAGCCCGCGTGGGATGCCGTCGAACACCGATATTGGGCTAATCGTTGCGCCCCGGCTCGGCTGTGTTCTCAAGAGCCCAGCGACGTGGTACACGAGACAGGCTTGGCTCTTTCGATTACGGGCCTCTGCAAGTTCCCTCGCGGCCAAAGCCGGCGTCCGCGCCACGCTGACGTCCGATTCCACGCTTTCCTCGACGCCGTTTGAATTGCGTTCGAACTCTGGTGACCTCGCTTCGCCGAGCGGACGTTCCGATCCTGACGGCTCGAGGCAGCGGCCCAGTTCATCTTCAAGTCTCTCTTCCGCCGCCGTTTGATGCTGGTGATTCGACGAGACTCCGAATCCCGGGACATCATCATGGTGCAGGCTCACCGTCCGCGCGAACGCGTTTGCCTGTCCCGGGCTGGGCGGCCTTTCCGCGTCGGCTAGTGATGTCGGCGCACCATCTCGCCAAGCGCGGCTCGCGGCCACGTGCTTCGCTCCGTGGCCGCTGCTCCCGCAAGCAGTAACAATGAGCCCAACTATACCGAGGACGGCTAACACCCCACTCATCCGGCAACGACATAGTGCATAAGCCACGGCGCCCTCCAACCCTGCACTACGTGCGTGTCGTGACGCGGGAAGACATGCCTGACCGAAGTCGCTTCACAACTACGAATGTCAGCCACACGAACGTACCGTCGATAAACAGCACCAACACAAGTGAGGTCCAAAACCCGCCTAGCCGGTGGATGTGATGCTGGCCGAACATCAGCAGTGCCAGTTCGTATACCGCGTGTGCGTCCACGAGTACCAGACTCCCGAGAGCCATCCATGTCAACTTCCTGCGCTTCACTGCTCCCCACTGTACCAAGATTTCGTTGCTGATTGGCCAATAGCGCTCCGTTGCTTTACGCGCTGACCGTGCGTCGCCGGCTCTTGTCTCTATCCTCTCTCAAGCCGTCCCGTCCATTGTCGCTGCCGCATCGTCCACGACCGATGCTCCGTGAGTCACGCATGCCACATGCTCGACCACTTACGAGCACGAAAGACAGGTCAGGAAGCCATACCCGGGGAGCGCCGACGCTGAGCCACTTGGCTGCGTGGCCGCAGCCCCGCCGCGGTCCCTCGCGATGTGCAACGACGGCGCTGGGCTCGCACTGTCGCGCGAGCTCTTGATTCTCCGTACCGCTCAGAGCGTCGCTGTTTTCGCACTTCCTCCGAATTCGGCTCCTTCCAGACTAAGCTTACATCCAACGAGAGACACCGTAGCGGTGAACACAGGAAACTCCGACCAGTTCTCGGCGTCCAGCGCACCTGACAGTTCGTCGGCTCCCTGAACGCAGGCGAACGCCTGTTCGAAGATGACCGACGATACGGCGTCCCATAGCTGGGTCGCCTTCGTCTTGACCGCCTGTGCCGCTTCTTCAACGGTGTGACTAACCACGTGCTTGAACTTTGAAAACGCCGCAGCGAGGCTGAAGCGCGCCGCGTGTGCCGCGCTGCCTCCCCCACCAAGAGTTATTTCGAAAGTCACCGTTTCGCTTGGGGCTTCTTCGGTCACGCAATTTGCTTCGCAGTTACCTTCTCCCGGTCCATCAACGTGACACTCGCTTTCTGGGCATCGACTGCGTGCGGCTTCTTCTTCAGCATGCCTCCTCGCAGTCCGTTGATTTTCGGCTTCTTGTTCCACGGCTATCTGTTTGATTGCGTTCGCCGCTGACTGGAGGTAGCTGGCTTGCACGACGCCGCTGTAGCCTGTACCGTCTGGAAATGCGCCTGGCGCAGTGACTGACTCGGACTGCAGTGGACGGCCGACGAGTGGTACATATGATGCGCCGCCAGCGTTCATAATCCCCGAGGTAAGCCTGGTTTCTGTCGATGCGCTGGTTGCGCCTAGCCATCCGTACCTAGGTGCAGGTGTGCCGGGTTGTGCTACGCCGAACTCGGTGCTGTTAGAGGTGGAGAGAAGTTTCGTTTCGGTTTCGCTGCTCCCCGCTGTGGCAGCGATGTTGCCCTGTAGGTCGTGGAGCTGCAGCGTGACGGTCCCGCCGCTTGTTTCGGTGGCCGTAAGGGTTCCGTCGATTCCAGGAATATTTCGGGTCCAGAGCCCGGTGCCTTCATTGGTCCAAGTGACTGCTTCGCCGGGTCCAGCGTAGTGGGAGATCGCTTTGCTGCTCGTTTTGCCTTCGGCGATCGTTTCGCGGGTGCGCCCGTCGGGATCGTACTTGTAGTTGATGGTCTCGCCGTTTTCTTTCTGGCTTTCGAGCTGGTTATCGACGTAATAGGCGCTGGTGACTTCGTATTTGCCCGCGTCGGCCACGGGGAGCGTCGTCATGTTTCCGAATGTTTCGTAGGTGACGCCTGTGTCTGTGAGGCGGTTTGCCGAGTCGTACGTGTGTCGTTGAACGGCGCCGCCTTCGACTGCGCATTTGCCAACGCTGCCTTCTCGGCTCGTTAGGCTTGTGCGGTTGGATTCTTCTTCATAGGCGTAGAGCCTTGTGACACACGCTTTACCGCTTGGTTCTTCCTGAACTTCCGTCACGCGGCCAGCACTGTCGTTGGTGTATCGCTCGGCGGCGAGGCTGCTTGTTTGGAGCAGTGTTTCGCCGTGGATCGATGGGACGATGCTGTCTGAGAACCAGGTGCATTTTTCGGTGCAGTGTGTCTTCTTGACGTATTCCAGGCTGATTGCCTGGCCGGTCGAGTTGTAGGTGTAGTAGGCGGTCATGCCGTTGGGGTAGCTCTCGTTGAGTATTTTGCCTTCAACGTCGTATTCGGCTGTGAACGTTTTCGCGCCCGAGTCCAGGAGTTTGGTCAGGTCGCCGGTGGTTGAGTCGTAGGAGTAAATTTGGTAGCTGCTGGCTTCTTCGCCCTTGCCTTCCTTGATTTCTTCGATGCGGTTGTCGATGTCGTATGTGTATTTGGCGGTGTTGCCGTCGGCGTCGGTGTATTCGACGAGCTGGCCGAGCGTATTCGTCTTGCTGGTGATGGTCTCGGTTTTGCTTTCGGTTTCGGTGCCCTGTGTTTCGAGCGCGCCGTTTTTTTGGTTGTAGGTGTTGGTGACTTTGGGTAGGGCTTTGTCGATGCTTGACGTGGTTTCGCTCGTGAGTGCTCGTCCGGCGGGATCGTAGGTCTCGGCTTTTACCCGGGTCGTTGACCCAAAGGTTTCGGTGGCCTTTTCGACCTCGAGCCATACGTTGTAGGTAAAGATGCTGACGGGGAGTTCTGGTGCGTCTTCAGGTTGCGCCGCGGGCTGGGTCCTGCACGCAAGGCCGACCCATTCCGGGTGTTTGCCGCATTCGGAGTAGGTTTTGTTCTTTTCGGCGGAGTAGTAGATCGTCTTGGTATCGTGGACGGCCTGTTTGTCTGACTCCCATCGCTCGATGCGGGCGTTCGCGCTGTCGACGACGTACATGTCGCCGGCGGCGTCAATCGCGACACCCGTCGGCCCGCGGAGTTGCCCTTCGCCGGTACCGTAGCTTCCGAATTCGTCTAGGAACGCCCCGGATGAGCTGAACTCCTCCACGCGGGAGTCTGGCCCGTCGACGACGTAGATGTTGCCGGCCGCGTCGGCGGCGATCCCTTCGGGTGCCTTGAACTGGCCGCTTCCCGTGCCTTCGACGCCGAACCCTCGGACGTAGGCTCCGGATGTTGTGAGCTCCTCGACGCGCCTGTTCGCGCGGTCGGCGATATAGATGTCGCTCCCGGACAGCGTGATGTCGACCGGTTCGTCGAGCTGGCCTTCGCCGGACCCGGCGATTCCCGCTTTACATCCTGTTGTGCAGACCTCGCGTTCGCCTTTCCCGTCGGCTACACCCCAGCCGAACGCCTGCACGAATACTCCAGAGGCGGTGAACTCGTCGATACGGTTGTTGCCCGTATCGGCGATCCACACGTTGCCGCTGGAGTCAATCTTCAACCCGGACGGCCCACTGAGCTGCCCCGAGCCTGAGCCGGAGCTCCCGAAGGCTTTGAATTCGCCGCCGGCTAGCTCCTCGACCCGGCCGTTGGTTTTATCGACTACGTAGACGTTGCCGGTGCTCTGGTTCACGGCAATGCCGCTCGGGTCCTCGAACTGGCCGGTGCCGGTCCCTCGCGACCCATAGGTCGCTACGAACGAGCCTACCGCGGAGAACTCCTCGAACCGGGCGTTCGCGGAGTCGGCGACCCACACGTTCCCGTGCCCATCGATCCCGACGCCATACGGAGCGTTCAGCTGTCCGTTGCCTGACCCGTTTGACCCGAACTGCGTGGAGTAGATCAGATGGGCGCCGCCAGCCTGTGGTGGCTGCCACTGGTCTACCCGTGCGTTATACCGGTCAGCGACGTACAGTTCGCCTTCCGCGTTGATCGCGATGCCGGTCGGGTCGTGGAACTCGTTCTTTTCTGCCCCGTAGGTCCCGAATTCGGCGAGATACTTTCCGGCCGGGCTGAACTCCTCGACCCGCTCGTTGCCAGCATCCGAGACAAACAGGTCGCCCGAAGTCGCGTTCGCGGCTATCCCCGTCGGTTCGCTCAACTGTCCGCCTTTTGAGCCTTTGCTCCCGAACTGGGCGAGATAGGAGCCGTTGGGCGCAAACTCCTCGACACGGTCGTTTCCGGTATCAGTGACGTAGAGCTCGCCTTCGTCGACCGTGATGCCCCGCGGTTCACTGAGCTGGCCGTTGCCGGAGCCGTGGCTGCCTACTTGCGAGATGAACACGCCCGCTTCGGAGTACTCCTCGACATGGCTGCTGCCGACGTTGGCGACCCAAACATCACCGTGGGAGTCGACGGTCAGACCCATTGGTTCGTCGAGCTGCCCAGGTTCGCTGCCTGCTTTGCCGGCTTTGCACGCCGTCTTGCAGACCTCGAGTTCCGCTTTGCCGTCAGCCACACCCCAGCCGAACGCCTGCACGAATTCGCCGGCAGAGCTCACCTCCTCGATGCGGTTGTTGCCGGTGTCGCTGACATACACGTTTCCGCTGGTCTTGTTGATCGCGATACCCCACGGCAGCGAGAACTGATCGTCGCCCGACCCTGCCGCGCCATACGCTGCTTTGTATTTCCCGGAGGACTTGAACCGGTCGATCTGGTCGTCATCCTGGTTGACGACCCATACTTCTTCGCTCGCCGCTATCGCGACGCCCTCGGGGTTGTTGAGGTATTGCGTCCCCCATGATCCTGCCCAAACCGGTGGCGAGACGACTTCCGAGTTAGCGCCCGGCGTCCTAGTTTCGAGCACATTCCCGGTGCCTTCTTCATATATCGTCTTGCTCACTAGGTCCAGGCCCGCGGGGTCGGTCGTCGCAGATGTCGGTTTACCCAGTTCCCAGCCGATGCCTCCCTGCCCGCCATACGACGTTCTCGTCGTGCGGACGTCGGCTTCTTTACCTTCGTATTCGGCGCCATCGGTGGTCTTGGTGACCAGGCCGTAGTGGTGGTTTTCTGGCGAGGATTCGTCGTAGGAGTACTTGACGTGGCTTCGCGCGAGCACTTCGGCGCCGCCTTCCGCGAGTTTGACCTTGTGCTGCGGGCCGCGCGTTTCTAGCAGCTCGGTGCCGGGTTCCACGGTTGTACGCAGCCCGGCTTTGACTTCTTCTTCTTCGTGTGTCTGTTCTTCTTTGGTTTCGCCGCTGTACCGGCTTTCGGTGCTCAACAGTTTCGCGACTTCGGCTTCTTTGCCTTTTTCTTTCAACGCGGCCGTGCGATTATCGGCGCTCAAGGTGCGCACGACATCGTTCGTCGAGTTGTATTCGCTAGTCGCGATCCCGCCACCCGGGATTGCGGTGTTGACCATCCGCGCTTCGTGATCGAAATAGCGGATCGTCGCTCGCTTGTAGTCCGCAGCGGGCCACCCCATCGGTTCATCAGGCGGGAAGATCGCCGTGCCTTCCACCGGGTCATCTTTCTGCGCCCACGCTTCGACTTCTTTGGCACCCAGCGCGTACGGCGCAGTACCGGATGCGGGCACGTGATACTCGACCGTCCATACCGCGTTGCCTTCCGCGGACGGCGGACTAGGTGTCGGCTCCTGCGAGAGTTCGCCTGTGCCACCCACTTCCGGCAGGTCAGCCCAAACGCATTTCAACGAGTTTTTCGGAGCACACTCCTGTATGGAGCCAGCGGCATTGGTGGCGGTGACGAGCACCTTGATTCTCTTGCCACGGTCTCGTGTCAGCGGCGTGTAGGTCTGGTTGACGGCTCCCAGTATCGGTTCGCACGTCGTTGGCCCGCCCCCAGGTTCCATAACGCAGCTCTCCCACTGGTAGGAGTAGCTGAGCGCACCGGTCCACACGCCCTTGTTGATCGTGACGGCTTCGCCGACCACCGGTTTTGAGGTCGAGAGCGACGGTTCCGTGGTCGCCTGGGGCGCTTCGCCGTTGCCAAGCGCTGCCGACGCCTTCGGACGCGCCACAGACACGACGCGCCCGGCGCTAGCGTCGCCTTCTGTCGTGCCATAGATGATCAGCCACGGCTGCTGGCCCGGCGGAGTGACGGCGGTCACGTGGTTTTCTTCGTCGTAGCCGTAGGTCGTCTTCAGTTCCGGGGATATGCGCGGGTCCCACTCCGCGCGCAGCCGTCCCTGGCTGTCGTATTCGTATTGCGCGACCGCGGTTTCCGCCATCGCTTTGGTAGCCGGGTTATAGCCGTGGAACCACACCTTGTTCAAGTGACCCTCGTACTGGCCCCATTTTGCGCCGCTTGCCGTCGTGCTTTCCGAGTATTCAAAGGTGAGCGCCCGGCAGCCAGCGACCAGCGGGCTGCACGAGGCCACTCCTGCAGGGACGGGTGCAAGCGCCTCGTGCGGCTCGATGACCACCTTTCCTTCCTCTTCGACGGACGTGTAGGCATAGGTCGTGGCACTCCCGAGCGGCCCACCGGCTTCGGTCGGAAGCCACGTCGGACGCGTCCACTCCGACACATTATTAGTGGCAGAGTCGACGACATAGACCGCACTCGACCCGTTGACCGCGACTCCCTCGGGGCCAACAAGCTGCCCAGGTTCTTCGCCGAACCTCGTGATGAAGATCCCTGCGGCCGTGAACTCCTGCACGCGCGCATGCCCGGAGTCCGCGACATACAGGTTGCCGGTCGCCGGGTCGGTCGCGATCCCGTACGGCCCGGAGAATTCACCGTTCCCGCTGCCTGCCTTACCGAACTGTTTTTGCCACGCTCCCGCGGTCGAGTACTCCTGCACCGTGTTGTTGCGGTAGTCGGTCACATAGAGGTAGCCGCCGGAGAACGCGATGTCGACGGGGCCTTCGAGCTTCGCTCCTTCGGTACCGACTTTTTCGATGGTCTGTACGTATTCGCTTTTTTCGTTGAACTCTTGGATCCTGTTGTTGCCGTAGTCCGCGACCCAAACGTTCCCGCTGGCGTCCACGCTCATCCCGGCGACGTCGTCGAACTCCCCGGCGCCAGCGCCGGGGATGCCGGGCTTGCATTCTTTGGTGCAGCTTTCAAACGCGGCTTCGCCTTTACCCACGCCCCAGCCGAACATTTTGATGAACGCCCCCGACGAAGAGAACTCCTCGATGCGGCTATTGCCCTGGTCGCTAACGTAGTAGTTGCCGTTCCGCGGGTCAATCGCGACCCCCCATGGGTCCTTGAACTCTCCCGCTTCAGTCCCGTAGGAGCCATAGCTCGCCAGCAGCGTGCCGGTCGGAGAGAACTTCTCGACCAGATCGCTTTCATAGCTTACGACCCACACGTCCCCGGAGGAGTCGACCGCATCGCCGACCGGATGCTTCAGCTGGCCGGCTTCCGCCCCGAACTCGCTTGCCAGCGTCGGGCTCGTGCTCTGGACCCCCGCGGGCTGTTCGAACTTCGTGCTCGCGTTCGCTGTCGGGTCGCTCACCAGATAGTAGCTGATGCCCTTCCCGGCTTCTTTTTCCTTTGGTTCGAGCTTCAGGTTGCTGTCGCCCTTGGGCGATTCGTATTCGCCTTTTTCGTTGCGGGTAAAGGTCGTTTTCGTTCCGCCCGAGGCGGACAGGATCGCCTCGCCGCTCGTCAGCACCGTCAGGCTCTCATCGCCGCCGACGTCCATCGCCCACTGCGGACCAAGCGGCCCACCTGCCCCGGCAGTGAGGTTGCGCGACTCATAGGACCGCGCCAGCCCAGCCGTTCCGCCGAGCGACGCGTCGCTCGCGCTCAACGTCAGCTGACCGTTGCTCGGGTTGACTGACCCAGGACCGACGGACACCGGTGTCGGGGCGCCCACCCTGAACTTGAATTCTTCCTGGGCGACATTATCCGCTTTGTCGGTCGCGGTCACCACCAGCGCATGCACCCCCGCCGAATAGTCGCGCGACACAAGCACAATTTCAGTGCTCGCCGTGCACGGCCCTTCCGGACAGGACGCCGCCGAGCCCGCCACCGGATGCCCGTCCACGGTCGCCGTGATCGACTTGACGCCCGAACTCTTGGTAGACCCTTCTCCATCCGTCGCTTCGATCTTCAGGGTCTTTTCCCCGAGCGGCAGTTCGTTCCCGTTCTGAAACCCGGTTACCTTGATGTTGTGCGGCGGTGCACCGTCGACTTTGATCGTCTGGGGGTAGATGTCCTTAGATAGTCCCGCGTAGTCCTCCGCGAGCGCTTCCACGCTCTCTTCACCGTTCGTCATGTTGCTGTTATAGAGAAACGGTTCGTGTTTGCCATTTTCAGGGTATTCCGGTGTGCATTGAATACCCGCACACTCGCCTTCGTCGAAGAAATACCGCTGAAAACCCCAATCCGGCCCGCCGACCCGGAATAGGCTTAGCCCTATCCCAGGATCTTTCGCGCGAACTTCAAAGCCGCCGTGATGCGCGCCGAGCCATTCACCGCTGCCGTACAACACGTTTGGAATGTATTCTTTGGTCAGTTCGTCATAGACCGTCGTGGTGGTTTTATTGAATTCAAGTTCGGGTCCCTTTTCCTGACTGATTTGAATGCGCGCTTTGGTGATCGTGTTTGTTCCGTTTCCGCCGGACCCACCCGTGGACTCTTGCTCATAGGCAGCCGTGTTGTGGTTGAAGTGTTCCGGTGCTAGCTGTTCCGCGCCTTCTCCTGGGCTCGTCCCGGCGCATTTCAGCGACGGCGCACATGCGAGCCCTTCGCCGCCCCGTTCTGCTTCGGTAACTTCCGGCAGTGCGGAATAGTCCTCGATATAGTGTCCGGAGCCTTTGGGGTATTCTTCCATATAGAGGATCATGTAGTTCTGTATTTTCGAGTGGCTATCGTTCCAGTTGCCTTCCACTCGCGCGGATGTGATCTGCGATTCACCGCGTGTCGTGTAGAACAAGCCGCCCCATTCGCTCGCGCTGTGCCCCTGGCGAATCGACTCCGTCCATTTACCATTTTCGGGATGTAGCGGGGCGGTAAAATACGTGCCTTCGTGATGAAATTCCCAGTTCGTGCGATAAGCGGTCCCGTAGTAGGTTTCGTTCTGCCAGATAGTGTCTTCCACCGTCGGATCGACGGCGATCGGCAGCCTGTAGACGCCCGCGAACGGCGCGACCGTCAGCGCCAATCGATTTCCCGCCACGCTCATCGAGACCGGCACCGCCGTGCCTTCTGCATCGTGAGCCACCGGCGGCAGGATCGACGCGATCGTCGACCCGAACGCGACCACGTTCACCGCACCTTCGCCCCCGACAACGAGCCGCGCACCGGCAGGCATCGCAACACGGAAGTACAGCTCCCGGGGGCTGTCCGCGCCACGCAGCAGCGTTTCGGCCGAGAAGCCGAGCGTAGTCGGCTTGATCAACGTATCCCCATCAGCGACGGTGTTCGCATACATCACGGTCGCCCCGTCGACTTCGCCTTCCGATCCGGCCAGTGGCGCGCCCGCGCTGTCCACCGGTGTCAGCGACACGCCCGCGCGGCCGAGATCGATGCCATCCCTGAGACGCTTCGGCACCGTCAGACGAACGGCCGAGAACGCCGGCTCGAACCCACCGGCCGTTCCGCGCAACTGCAGATCGATCGACGCATGATGCCCGGGCGAGGTCTCAAGCGCGATCGGCTCGAGCGATTCCACCACGCCTCGCTTACCTCCCGGGAGGCCGAGCCTCGCGACGTTATCGGCAGGGTAGTCCAGCACCCTCTCACCCGCCGGCAATGACCCAACACCCCCCGCAGGCTGATTGACCACGTCAGTGAACACTTCGCCGGCCAGCTTCCTCGCCTGCGCAGCGCTGAGATGCTCATACGCCGTCTGCGACACCTGCCGCGCGACGAACGCTTCGGGTCGCGACCGCTGGACTACCGCCGCATCCTGGACCTGTTCAGCTTCGTCCATCAGCTGCACACCCGGCACCGCAAGACCGCGGGTCAAAGGACTCGAGCTGGCACCACCAGCAAGCATCGACGCTCCCGATGCGCTCGCCGACCAGCAGCTCACGCCCACACAGCACAGCAAGCACATCGCGAGTCCTCGCACAGCAAGCCTCATAGCTGGCCTCCAATACAAGGCGCCCAGCCGCCGGCCGGGCGCCGCTTCACGTAAGAGTCGCGTCTGACCCTACCTCGAACGGCTGGTCGCGTCTATGGCAGATTTCGCGCCTGTCTACCAGTGACAATAAGAGTTAACGTGTTGCCCAGTTACCCATAAATGCGGCTTTGTCATTGCCGGACCTCTCATGGTTCGCTCGACGTCGCCGCCCACCTGAGCCACTGGCTCGGTACCGCGACCAGATCACGTCTGCTTGACGCCTGAAGCTTTCGCAGCAAACTACTCGCGTGCTTCTGGACGGTGTCGACACTGATCTTCAAGGTCAACGCGATCTCCCCATAAGACTCACGCTTGCCAATGAGTCCAAGCACTTGACGCTCGCGTTGCGTGAGGAGCCGGTCGCACCGGTCTTCTCGCTCGAACCGCTCGCGGTTGCCCGATACGAACATGCAACCCCCCTGTGCGGTGAGGTGGACAGCAGCTAGAAGACTTCCTTCAGAAGACCCAATATCAAGACACGTGACCCCAGCCGCTAGCAACACCATCCCATAGGGGAGCGGCGGTTCGCGTGCCAGCACGACGATTCCGTTGCTACGATGGGCCGACGCCAGCGCTCCTGAGTCCGCGGCCCTCTCGTCCAGAATCGCGACCTGCGGCACCGATCGAGCAACAGCCGCCGCCGGCGCCGCCCGTTCCAGCTCGCAGACAAAGACATTCAGCGCGCTGTCCCCGCGCAGCACCTCCACCAGTCCGCGAACCACAAGCGGGTCGCAATGCCGACGGACGACACTCACCCGCACCGATCGCCGATCACCCGCCATCCGCGCACTTTGCCATTGATCGGCGTGAGCGACCGATGCGTTAACCTGCCTCAAGCGGTGGACCCCGTCGCGTCCCAAGCCGAGCGCCTATCATCGCCCCGACTGAGGTCCAGGCTGACTGTGGGCTTGATGCTCGCTGTTGCTCGACGCGCCATTCTGGTTCACCCCGGCCAGAGCGCCTGCCGCTGCTCCGTCACATTCGGCTGCCAGTCCCCGCCTTGTCGGCGGATCTGTCTTGTTGACGTGAGGTAGCGCAGATCCTGCAACACGTATGATTCTGGTAGTTCTGAGGAGCTCGCGAGCGTTCTGGTGACGCTTCCGGGCTGCTCGGCAACCAGGGCGAGCATCCGCTCGAGGCTCGCGGCACGAGTCGGGGCGACCAAACCCTCGGTCAGCTCTCCCACCGTCACGCCCAATGACTTTGCGAGCAAGAGCAGCAGTTCGAGTCTCGGCGGCGCGCCGCCACGCTCAAAGCGCGAAACGCTGTCGTTGCGCACAAAGCAGCGCGCTGCGAGCGTCTCCTGCGAGATCCGAGCCGCAGTGCGCAGTGACTTGAGGTTCTGCCCGAACGCCAGCCGGAAGGCGTCGCGCTCGGGCCGATCGATGCCGGGCGTCACCAGCCGAGCCTCGCGCGTCTCAGCATCGCTGTTCACAGACTGTGCCTGCCAGGCGGACTCGCAGATATCTCACTCGCGCTCCGGCTCGCGCAGAAGCTTCGCAAGCGCCCCGGTGACTGCTCATCTCGACCGGCCTCTGTCTATCGGCAGGCCGAGCTTGTGCATGCGCGTTCGTACCGCGGTGCCGCTGAACCCGATCTCGCCAGCGAGCTGGTCGATCGAGCCCCCATTCAGGTACTTCGCGTGGATCGCCCGTACCTGTGCGTTGGTCACCCGGTGGTGCTTAGGTAGGCCAGCGGCAAAGAGCTCTGTCAGGATGCCGTGAACCTGGGCCGGGGTGAGCTTCAGCCGCTCCGCCATCTGCTTGTGGGTCTTCCCCTGCTTGTAGAGCCGCTGCACCTTCCCGGCGACGTCCTCGCGTCTGCGCCCTCGGCCCTCGACCCGTGAGTCTGGATGTGACCATAGAAGACCCTCCCGCGAGCTAATAGCGCCTTCGCGCACGAGCTTTCCTATCTGAACGTTCAAGCTAGCGAGCGAGACCTCGACGCTCGCCGCGATCTCCGCATTTGGGCGACCGGCCTTGCGCATAACGATGACCCTGCTAGTCATGCTCTGCGTCCAGGGCTCTCCACGTTCGCGGGCCAAGAGCCGAGCGATCTAGCGTCCGGCCGCATGCTTTGCCGCTGGTGGCCTCACTCCCACCGCGGCCGACTTGACGCCAGACACCGACCGCACAGGCGTCGCGTCCGCCGGCCCCACGGCAGATCGCTCACGCGACGGACGGTCAGCTGACATCGACACCAGCATCCGGCCAGCCGCTATGGATCAATATCCAGGCGATCGCCTGCGCCGGACTGCGTGCCGGGTCGCACACCGAGAACGCCTGCGCAACGCGGCCCCCGGTTATGAGCAGCACCAGCCGCTGATACCACCAAGCCCCATCCGCCTTGAACGTCGGCAGCCCCAGCTGTTGCGCGAGCAGCAACTCCGGGTCGCTCAGCAGCCTATGCCCGACACGGTTGGCCAGGACCGCCTGGCGCTGGGCACGTCCGGACTGGCTGCTGACCCCAATCGCCTGGAACCCCAAGGCCGACAGCTCCCGCCCGCTGTCGCGAAACGCACGATGCTGGATGCCATCCATGCAAGGCGCGTCCTCCCCATCGAGCGAGCCCGGGCTCCCCGCATAGAAGTAGAGAACGAGCGAGAACAAGCTCGCGAACTCGCCGAGATTCAGCGGAGAACAACAACACTCCTGGAGCACCACCGGCGGGATCCTCCGACCAAGCAGCCCCTCCACCACACCGGACTTCCTCGCAGTCGACGCGCACGACGGCACCAGCCGCGGAGCGCACGCAAACAGCTCGGCCGGGCGTCGACCAGCGCTGCGCGTCATCGCTCTCTCGCTTTCGGTGCGCGTACGGGAGGGCATGGCCGAGAGTACCGTCGCGAGCGCGGGTCCCGTTCGAGTAGCCCGAGCGCCTCCCAGGTAATCACGTAGCGGTGTGTTATTGACGGCAATAGACCAAGCTCTCTGGCGACGTCCGTTAGCGCACGTTCGCTGCCGTCGATCGGGAACGCTGCGAGCGTCAGCGCTGCTCGCAGCGTCGACTGCGAGTACGTGGCGTCGCCCAGCAGCGGACTCATTGCGGCCTTCAGCTCGCGCGCGTCGCCCAACCCAGCCAGCATCGCTGCAGTGCGGCCGGCGCCATCGCTCGCCTGGCGCACCACCTCGGCGACCTGTGCCGGGCTCAGCGTGATCGCTACTCCACGCTCGTCACTCACAGCACGACCGTTCTCGAGCGCAGACCGCTCGAAGCGGCGCTCGAACCGAGCCGACGCAGGCTCATCGGGCAAGCCTGTAGCGTCGGCTCGCCGGGTCGTGCTCGATCAGCCCGACCGCGAGCAGCGTGATCAAGTAGCGGTGGACGGTGCTCGGGTTCTTATCGAGCTTGCGGGCGAGCTCGATAAGACCGATGAGGGCTCCGTCGCGCGGAAACGCATAGAGGACAACTAGGCCGAACAGCAATGACCGCGTGTAGCGCCTGTCTACCTGCCGGTCCGTTATCCGCCTGGGGCCCGCGTCAGCAACGTCTCGCAAACGCTCTAGCTCAGACAGCATCGCCGTGATGATGTCCTCGCCACACGCCGCCGCCACCACATGGCGGACCTGGACGTGGGAAAGCTCGATGATGACCGGCTCGGCCGGCCGATCTACACCAGCAGCCAGGCGAAGGTGCGGAAGCACGGCTGCTGTCCCAGACGAGACGTCGTGTCTTGCAGGCCTCGACGCCATCACCTCGTCACCTCGACGCCGCGCAGCCTGTCGGCGTGTCGTGCCTGCGCGCAGCAGCGGGTTTGGCCGCTCCGCCAGAACGCCAACATCCTCACCCTGCGAGGGCGATACTGGCCGCACGACAGGGTGGGACTCGCTCGCCATCGACCTCTGGCTCCATTCGACTGCGCGGTTGGCGGGGGCGATGAAGTACGGCAGGGTGGAGTGCAGCGCGGAGGGATGTGCGCGGCCTCGCGACCCGCCCCGAAGCGGCAGCGCTGCCTAATGCAGCGGTCAACCTCTCCTCCGATGCTCGGCCGTGTCGGGTTCTGGTGCGTCATCGAGCGCAATGATGGCCCGTTGCAAGGTTCCATTTGGCGAAATCTGCCTTATAACTAAATAGAAACATTTAGTTATAGGCCGGGGGTCGTGAACTGGCCCTCGGCCTCGGGATCGTGGGGGTATTCGCCGCGCTGCGCCTACTGAGCACCACGCGCGATCCACGGCCCGGCGTTACAATCACGCTGCGCCATCGTGCGGTCTCGACTTGGTTGGTAACGGGCAGTACGTGTAGCTCGGCGAGGACGGTTCTGAGGACGAGCTGCATCTCGAGTGCCGCGAGGTGGTGTCCGGGGCAGCGCTTGCGGCCTCCGCCCCAGGGCATCCAGGCCTCGGGTGGCGGCTCAGTGGCCAGGAAGCGCTCGGGTAGGAACCGCTCGGGGTCCTCGTACACGGCTGGGTCGTGCTGCATCAGATAGATGCAGCCCATGAGGTGCACGGGCGGGTGGAAGGTTCGCCCGGCAATCTCGAAGGGGGCGTTTACGACGCGCGGGATCGTGAACAGGAATACTGGTCGGTGGCGCAGCACCTCTTGCACGGTGGCCGTGAGGAGGCGGTCCTCGCCGTTGTCGAGGCTGTCGACGAGGCGTGCCGTGGTGGCTGGGTTGTGGGCGAGAAGTTGGAACGCCCACGCCAGCTCAGATGCGGTCGTCTCGTGCCCGGCAAGGATCACCGACATCAAGTCGTCACGTATCTGCCTGGGGTCAACGTCAAGGCCATCGCAGCACGCTGTGCCTTCGAGCAGCATCGCCAAGAGCCCGTTCTCGCGGGCTGGCGCGTGGGCTTCCTCGCTGATGAGTCCGTCGATCAGGCGGTGGACGGCCGCGCGCTCGGAGACGAATCCCCTCCAGAGGCGCCGCCACGGAGGGATCGGCCGTAGCTGCCCCTCTTGCAGCGTAAGGCTCGCCGTTATTGTCAGCATCCGCAGTAGCCGGGCGTGGAGCTCGCACTGGCGTGTGGTTTCCTGACCAAATATTGTTCGCAGTATGACTCTGAGGCTTAGCGCGCGCAGATAAGGGTGAAGCG
>Ga0302325_10011842_pt1 | contig 18759 bp, 13 predicted proteins | sample Palsa_T0_2_FD_201948 | JGI IMG/M metagenome (GOLD analysis project Ga0302325, IMG submission 201948) | Peat permafrost microbial communities from Stordalen Mire near Abisko, Sweden - Palsa_T0_2 | ecosystem: Environmental > Terrestrial > Soil > Palsa > Peat permafrost | place: Sweden: Abisko...
CTGCGCTTCGCCGGCGTCGCTTCCGCGACCAGCCCGCCGGTGGCTCAACGCGTGAGACCTGAGGCCGGTCGCAGTCGAGGACATCGCGATGCGTAGGCGTCGCCGCACGCTGGCTTCGCTGTTCGCGCTCGCCGCCGCGGTTGCCGTCGTCGGGCTGCTCTTCTCCGGGGTCACGCAGGCCGCGCCGCCAGATCCGGCCACGGTCGGCTTCGACACCGTCAGCAACATTGCGCTCAACGGCGTGCCGGGCACAACGCTCACGGTTGCACCGGGTACCGACGTGTCGATCAGCGCCAACTGGGCCGATTCCCACCCGACGTACTGCCCTGGCTGCATCGACTTTCTGGACGTCGGATTCGCCGGGCATGCGACGGCCGCCGGGTGCCTTGAGAACAACGGCGGCACGGGGGAGAGCGGGTCCGGCAGCGCCGACTTGGGAGATGCGCCCACCGCTCCCGGCACCTACGACGTCTATGCGGAATTCGAACTGCAGTACAGCTGCGGCGCGGGTTGGGATCCCTCTGGCGCCGGCGCCGCCGTGATCGCCCAGATCACGATCTTGGCAGGACCGCCATCGGCGGCGATCAACTCGCCGCCTGACGATCAGACCTACAACGCGGGCGAGCACGTTACGACAAGCTTCGCCTGCGTTGACGGGACGAATGGGCCGGGGATCGCGACCTGTCTTGACTCGAACGGGAGCACCAGTCCGGGCGTACTCGATACGAGCACCCCGGGCACATTCGCCTACACCGTGACCGCGGCCAGCAGCGACGGGCAGACCGGGACCGCGACGATCCATTACAGGGTTGCTGGGCCGCCGACGGCGACGATCGATTCACCGGCTGATGATCAGACCTATGCGCTCGGCCAACACGTAGCGACTGGTTTTGCCTGCGCTGACCCCTCGGGGCCAGGGATCGCCACCTGTCTTGACTCGAACGGGAGCGCGAGTCCTGGGGCGCTCGATACGAGCACCCTTGGCACGTTCGCGTACTCGGTGACGGCGACCAGCAGCGACGGTCAAACCACGACGGCGACGATCCACTACACCGTTGCCGAGCCGCCGACGGCGACGATCAACTCGCCGCCTGACAATCAGACCTACAACCTTGGCGAGCACGCGCCGACGAGTTTTTCCTGTGCGGATGCGACGACCGGGCCGGGGATCGCAACGTGCGTTGATTCGAATGGCAGCACCAGCCCTGGCGCGCTCAATACGAGTACGCCCGGCACGTTCGCTTACTCGGTGACCGCGACCAGCGGCGACGGGCAGACCGGGACCGCGACGATCCGCTACACCGTCTACGGACCACCGACGGCGACGATTAGCTCGCCTGCTGATCTCCAGACCTACAGCGTTGGCGAGGCCGTCACGACGAGCTTCACATGCGCTGATGCGACGAACGGGCCGGGGATCGTGACCTGTGTTGATTCGAATGAGAGCGCGAGCCCGGGCACGCTCGATACGAGCACCACGGGCACTTTCGCTTACTCGGTGACGGCGACAAGCAGCGACGGTCAATCCACGACGACGACGATCCACTACACGGTTGCCGACCCGCCGACGGCAGCGATCACTTCGCCGTCTGACGATCAGACCTACAACCTCGGCCAGAGCGTCGGGACGAGCTTCTCGTGCACGGAGGGAACGAGCGGGCCGGGGCTCGCGAGTTGCCATGACTCGAACGGGAGCAATAGTCCGGGCACGCTCGATACGAGCACTCCCGGCACGTTCGCTTACACCGTGACGGCGACCAGCAGTGACGGGCAGAGCGGGACGGCGACGATCCACTACACGGTCTTAGGTCCGCCGACGGCGACGATCGCTTCGCCTGCTGATCTCCAGACCTACAGCGTTGGCGAGTCCGTCGCGACGAGCTTCTCCTGCGCTGATGCGACGAACGGGCCGGGGATCGTGACGTGTGTTGATTCGAATGAGAGCGCGAGCCCGGGCACGCTCGATACGAGCACCACGGGCACTTTCGCTTACTCGGTGACGGCGACCAGCAGCGACGGCCAGGCCACGACGACGACGATCCACTACACGGTTGCGGATCCGCCGACGGCAGCGATCAGCTCTCCGCTTGACGATCAGACCTACAACCTTGGCCAGAGCGTCGGGACGAGCTTCTCGTGCACGGAGTCTGCGAATGGGCCGGGGATCGCGACGTGTGTCGACTCCAACGGGAGCGTCAGTCCGGGCGCGCTCGATACGAGTACGCCGGGCACTTTCGCTTACTCGGTGACCGCGACCAGCGGCGACGGGCAGACCGGGACCGCGACGATCCACTACACCGTCTACGGACCACCGACGGCGACGATCACCGGGCCGGCCGATGATCAGACCTATGCGCTCGGCCAGCACGTGCCGACAGCGTTCGCTTGTGCGGACTCGACCGGGCCGGGGATCGCGACCTGTGTCGACTCCAACGGGAGCGCGAGTCCCGGTGCGCTCGATACGAGTGCTACGGGCACTTTCGCTTACTCGGTGACGGCAACCAGCAGCGACGGTCAATCCACGACGGCGACGATCCACTACACGGTTGCGGGGCCGCCGACGGCGACGATCACCACGCCGGCTGACGGGGCGACATACAACGTTGGGGAGGACGTGCCGACGGCGTTTGCTTGTGCGGACCCGACCGGGCCGGGTATCGCGGCCTGTGTTGACTCCGACGGCAGTGCGAGTCCCGGTGTGCTCGATACGACTGCTCCCGGCACGTTCGCTTACTCCGTGACCGCGACGAGCACTGACGGTCAAGTCACGACCGCGACGATTCATTACACCGTCTATGGGCCGCCGACGGCGACGATCACCGCGCCGGCTGACGGGGCGACGTACAACGTTGGTCAGCATGCGACGACAGCGTTTGCCTGTGCGGACCCGGCCGGGCCGGGGATTGCAACCTGCGTTGATTCGAATGGGAGCGCGGGTCCGGGCACGCTCGATACGAGCACCACGGGCACGTTCGCTTACGCGGTGACCGCGACCAGCACCGACGGGCAGACCACGACGGCGACGATCCACTACACGGTTGCGGGGCCGCCGACGGCGACAATCACCGCGCCGGCTGACGGGGCGACCTACAACGTTGGCGAGGACGTGCCAACGGCGTTTGCTTGTGCGGACCCGACCGGGCCAGGGATCGCAACCTGTCTTGACTCGAACGGGAGCGCTAGCCCTGGCACGCTAGATACGAGCACCCCCGGCACGTTCGCTTACGCGGTGACCGCGACCAGCACCGACGCCCAAGCCACGACCGCGACGATCCACTACACCGTCTACGGGCCACCAACGGTGGCGATCACCGCACCCGCTGGCGGGGGGACCTATGCGGTCGGCGCGGATGTGCCGACTGCGTTTGCGTGTGCGGACCCGACCGGGCCGGGGATCGCGACCTGTCTTGACTCCAACGGGAGTGCGAGTCCCGGTGTCCTCGATACGACCACGCCCGGAACGTTCGCCTACAGCGTCACCGCGACCAGCGCCGACGGCCAGGCCACGACCGCGACGATCCACTACACCGTCGCCGGACCACCAACCGCGGCGATCACCGCACCCGCTGGCGCGGGGCCCTATGCGGTCGGCGAGGATGTGCCGACGGCGTTTGCTTGCGCGGACCCGACCGGGCCGGGGATCGCGACCTGTCTTGACTCGAATGGGAGTGCGAGTCCCGGTGTCCTCAACACGAGTGCTGCTGGCACGTTCGCCTACAGCGTCACCGCGACCAGCACCGACGGCCAGGCCACGACCGCGACGATCCACTACACCGTGAACGAGGCGCCGACGGCAACGATCACTTCGCCGGCTGACGGTCAGACGTACGACGTTGGCGAGCACGTCCCGACAGCATTCGCTTGTGCGGACCCGGCTGGCCCCGGGATCGCCAGCTGCCTCGACTCGAACGCCAGCCCCAGCCCCGGCACGCTCGACACCAGCACCGTCGGCACGTTCGCCTACAGCGTCACCGCGACCAGCACCGACGGCCAGGCCACAACCGCGACGATCCACTACACCGTCGCCGGACCACCGACGGCAACGATCAGCACGCCCGCTGACGGGGAGACCTACAACCTTGGCGAGCACGTCCCGACAGCATTCGCTTGTGCGGACCCGGCTGGCCCCGGGATCACCACCTGCCTCGACTCGAACGGCAGCCCCAGCCCCGGCACGCTCGACACGAGCACCGTCGGCACGTTCCCCTACAGCGTCACCGCGACCAGCAGCGACGGCCAAACCACGACCGCGACGATCCACTACACCGTCGCCGGAGCGCCGTCATCGCTGATCGTCGCACCCCCGCCCGTGCTGGCGAACTCGACCGACGTGACCCCGGTCGGTGGGACAGTGGAGATCGAGCTGCCGGGCAGCTCGACGTTCACCTCCCTGTCCTCGACGAGCAACGTACCTGTGGGTTCGACGATCGATGCCCTATCGGGAACGGTGTCGCTGACAGTTGCCCTGCCAGACGGCGCCTCCCAGACCGGCGAGTTCTACGACGGAGTGTTCGTCTTCACGCAGTCGGAGGGCGGCACCGTCGTCGCGACGTTGGCCGGCTCCAGCTTCGCCGACTGTCCGCCGCCGTCGCACGGTAAGCACCGCAAGCACCGCAAGCACCGCAAGCACCGCAAGCACGGCAGGCACGCCACGCACGGTAGGCACGGCACGCGCGAGAGTGCGGCTGACGCGGCGGCGAAGAAGAAGCCGAACACCGTGGTACGTCAGCTCTGGGGCAACGCCCACGGCAAATACACGACCAACGGTCGCTACGGGTCGGCGTCTGTCAGCGGGACCGTGTGGCTGACTGAGGATCTTTGCGACGGGACGCTGATCAAGGCGATCAAGGACAACGTGATCGTCGTCGAGTTCGCGCATCGCCACAAGAAGCACGATGTCCGCCAGGGGCAGTCCTTCTTCATTCCCGCGCCCGGGTACTCGGCATCAGGCACGGCTACGACCGCCGTCTATCACGGCGGTGGCGGTCTCCGAGGAGCGGCCACGGCCAGCGTGGGGCGCACCGGCCAGCTGAGGCGCTTCCCTCTCATGGCCTCGTTCAGCTCGCGAACTACGCCAATCTGGCGACGGGTCACCTGAGCTCCATCCGCCGCGGCCGCGCGGACTTCCGGATCGCGAGGCCGCCGAGCGGCGCGCGGATCGTCGGTGTCAGCGGCGCGTGCGCTTCGGGATCGGTCCCTCGACCTTCCAGGTCGAGCCGGGACGGCCCGGAAGCAGGAGAACCAGAATCAACCCAAATACCGTCAGCAGCAGCCCGAACGCGAGGCCTAGGCGTTCGCCATAGCCCTTGCGCTCTGATACCCATGAGCCGATCGCGGCTGACAGCAGCCACGCGAACAGCAGGTAGAGGGCGCTGGGTCCGATCAGTGCAAAGATCGTCATCCTGATTCACGCTCCCAGGTAGGCGCGCTGAACTTCGGGGTCAGTGCGCAGCTCGTCGGATCGGCCCTCGAGCACGACTCGGCCGGTCTCCAGCACGTAACCGCGCGTGGATAGGTCGAGGGCGTAGTTCGCGTTCTGTTCGACCAGCAGGATTGTCATTCCGCCGCGGTTGATGTCGGCGATCGTCTCGTAGATGCGTTGCACGAGAATCGGCGCGATGCCCATCGATGGCTCGTCGAGCAGCAGGACCTTGGGCTTGGCCATCAGCGCGCGGCCGATAGCGAGCATCTGCTGTTCGCCGCCGGACATCGTGCCGGCCTTCTGCTTCTCGCGCTCCTTGAGGCGCGGAAACAGCTCGAACACGCGCTCGAGGTCGTCCGACACGCTTGTGTCCTTGCGGCGCCGGTAGGCGCCCAGATCGAGGTTCTCGCGCACGGTCATACGTGAGAAGCAATGGCGTCCCTCGGGGGAGAGGGCGATGCCTCGGTCGACGACCTCGTGCGCCGGCACGCGTGTGATGTCCTCGCCGTCGATCACGACGCTGCCGCTGCTCGCCGGCGTCAGCCCCGTGATCGCACGCAACGTCGTCGATTTGCCGGCCCCGTTGGAGCCGATCAGCGTGACGACCTCACCCTGCTCGACGGACAGGGACACGCCTTTCAGTGCCTCGATACCGCCGTAGTGGACGTGGATCTCCTTGACCTCGAGCAGTGCCATGAACGGTCAGTCCTGCTTTCCGAGGTAGGCCTCGATCACCTGCGGGTTGGCCCGCACGTCGGCCGGCGAGCCCTCGGCGATCTTCTCGCCGTGATCCATCACGGTGATCCGCTCGGACACGCCCATCACGACCTTCATGTCGTGCTCGATCAGCAGGATCGTGAGACCGAAGTCGCTGCGCAGCTTCTGCATGAATTCCTTGAGCGCGTCTGATTCCTGCGGGTTCATGCCCGCGGTCGGCTCGTCGAGTAGCAGCAGTTTCGGGTCCGAGGCGAGCGCGCGCGCGATCTCGACACGGCGCTGGTCGCCGTAGGAGAGCTCGCTCGCGTAGCGACCGGAGGAGTCGGATGAGAGCCCGACGTACTCGAGCAGCTCGCGAGCTCGCGTCTCGGTTGCACGCTCCTCCCTGCGCACCCACGGCGGGCGTAGGATCGAGCCGGCCAGGCTGGCGCGCATCCGTGCGTGACGGCCGATCATCACGTTCTCTGTCGCGGTCATCGCAGCGAACAGGCGGATGTTCTGGAACGTACGGGCCACCCCGAGCCCTGTGATCACGTCGGGCCGGGACCGCGTGATGTCGCGACCTCCGAGCATGATGCGTCCGGAGGTCGGCTTGTACAGGCCGGTCAGCATGTTGAACAGCGTCGTCTTGCCCGCTCCGTTGGGGCCGATCACCGACACGATCGAGCGCTCGGGGATCTCCAGCGAGACGCCGCCGACAGCGGTCAGGCCGCCGAAGCGCTTGACGACGTCCTCGATACGCATCATCGCGGTGCTCTCGGGAGCGGCGAGCGCGCTCATCCTCCCGTCACGCTCCCCGAGCTCGGCTCGGCCAGCTCGGTCTGCTCGGCCGCGACGGCGCCGGCCAGCTCGAGCTTTCTTCGTTGCTCGGGGAACAGGCCCTGCGGGCGCAGCACCATCACCAGCACGAGCAGGAAGCCGAAGATGCCGATGCTCAGGTCGGTCAAATCGAAGTTGAGGCCGAAGTCGTGCGGGACGGTGTTCAACACGTCCGGGATCAGGTAGTAGTTGATGTAGGAGATCAGGAGCGCGCCGAGCACGGCGCCCCCGATCGATCCGAGGCCTCCGACGATCACCATCGAGAGCACGAAGATCGAGAAGCTGAACTGGAACTGCGAGGCGTTCACCGTCTGATCGAAATCGCCGAGAAAGACGCCGGAAATGCCGCCGAAGGCGGCGCCGATCGCGTACGCAAGCAGCTTCGTCCTGACCAGCGGAATCCCCATCGACACGGCCGCGATCTCGTCCTCGCGCAGCGCGATCCAGGCGCGGCCGAGGCGCGAGTCGCGGATCCGCCGCACGACGAACAGGACGATCACAACGATCGTGAGGATCAGCCAGTACCACGGCCGCAGGCTCAAAAGACTGAACTTCGCGACCCCTGGGAAGTACGGCAGATCCAGCGCGGATATGCCCTGGCTTCCGGCCGTGAGCGTCTCCCCGCCGCCCAGGTGGATGCTGCTGCCGTTGACCGCGAGCGTGCCGACGATCTCGCCGAAGGCGAGCGTGACGATCGCGATGTAGTCACCGCGGAGGCGTAGCGTCGGCAGGCCGATGATGACGCCGGCTATCGATGTGATGATCACCGCGCAGACGAGGATCAGGACGAAGTTGAGGTGGATGCCGATGCTCCCAGCCGGCGCCGAGGACAGCACGCTCACATGGGAGTCGAAGAAGAAGCTCGACCCGAACCAGCCGACGGCGTAGGCGCCAAACGCGTAGAACGCCACGAAGCCGAGGTCCAGAAGGCCGGCGAATCCGACCACGACGTTCAGCCCGAGCGCCATCACGACGTAGGCCAGCGCGATGATCGTCGCATTCATGAAGCCGCTCGCTGTGCTGAAGAAGAACGGCAGCACGATCATGAACGCGATCCCCAGCGCGACCAGGACGCGCGACCATTTTCCGCCGATGATCCACGGGGCTGGCGGAATGCGCCGCGCGATCGCGGCGCGCCACTCGTTCAGCTGAGCCCTGAGCTCGCTCACCCCGCCTCCCTCGTCTCCTCGCCGAGCAGGCCGCGCGGACGCAGGACCATCACGAGAATCAGGTACAGGAAAATGACGGCCTCCGTCCACTGAGCGCCGAGGCGGAAGTCGGCCAGCTGCTGCACGATGCCGATGATCAGGCCGCCGAGCACCGCACCACGGATGTTGCCGATCCCGCCCATCACCGCCGCCGTGAACGCGAACAGACCCGCCTGGAAGCCCTGGAAGAACCAGACGTTGGTTTCGTAGAGCGCGTAGACGAGCCCCGCCGCGCCGGCGAGCATCCCGCCGAGCATGAACGCTAGTGAGATCGTGTGGTCAACGTTGATACCCATCAGTCGCGCGGCTTCAGGATCCTGCGCGGTCGCGCGCATTGCGCGGCCGGGGGCAGTCCGGTTGACGAACCAGTTGAGGGCAAGCACGAGCGGGATCATCAGCCCGATCGCCAGCACGTCGCCCCTGTGCACGATCACGCCGGAGATGTTGAAAACCTTGTCGCCCTGGCGGACCAGGTCGGAGACCGAGACCGGGTTGCCGCCGAGCCACACGAGGCCGACGTTCTCCAGCACGAACGAGAAGCCGACCGCAGTGATCAACGGCGCGAGCTTCGGAGCGTTGCGCAGCGGCCGATAGGCGACGCGCTCGATCAGGACGTTCAGCGACCCCGACACCAGCATCGTGATGATCAGCGTCAGCGCCAGTCCGAGAACCAAGCCGAGCGGCCCCGTGGTGACCGTGACCCCGAGCGCGCCCCACAGCGCGACCGCCGTGAACGAGCCCATCGTGAACACGTCGCCGTGGGCGAAGTTGATCAGCTCGATGATCCCGTAGACGAGCGTGTAGCCGATCGCGATCAGCGCCCAGATCGCACCGTTCGACAGCCCCTCCAACAGGTTGAAGCCCAGCTGCGAAAGATCGTGGTGGATGACCGGGTGCCCGTGGAGGTACCCGATCTGATACCCGTGGATGAGGTCGTGCAGACCGTAATAGACCGGCAACGCCAACAGGGCGATGACCAGGCCCCAGGACCCCACACGGCTCCGCAAGAAGTGGAGAGGCCCGGCGGTGCGGCTGCGCACCGATTCGAGTTTTGTGGTTGCTGACAAGGCTTGGCTCGAGAACAGGACGGGGCGGGCGCCCAAAGCGCCCGCCCCGCCACGGCCAGCCCAGCGTCAGGCGGTGGCCTTGAGGTACTTCGTCGGATGCAGCGTCTTGGAGAACGTCAGCGTGCCGTTGTCGAGCGTGTAGAGCCCGTACGCGGTGAGCGTCGTGTCCCCGGTCTTGGTGATGCTGTACGTGCCGAGCACCGACTTCAGGTTCTTCGTCGCGAACAGCGCCTTCACGAACGCGGCCTGTAGTGCCTTGCCGCTCAGACCGCCCTTGAGGCTCGCCAGGGTGTGTAGCCCCAGTTCAGCGGATGCGTAGCCGTAGATCGAGTACGGATCCGGATTGCCGACATGGTAGGCCTTCTTGTAGGCGGCGAGGAATGAGACGCCGCCCGGGTAGGCCTTCAGGTCCAGCGTCGCGACGGTGCAGAGGACCTGGAAGCTGGTCGTCCACGCCGACGAGCACATACCGTCCGGCCCGAGCAGTGTCGCGTTGGGCAGCGCGCTGTGCACAGCCGTTGCAAACGCGGCGCCGCCGACACTCGACGTCGTCGCGCTCAGCTCGACACACTGCGCGCCGCTCGCCGCGATCGCCGACGCGACCGACGTGTAGTTCGCCTCGACATTCGGGTCAGAGGCGAGGTACACGACGCTCATCCCGTACATGCTCGCCTCATCCTTGAGCACCGCCGCGAGACCAGCGCCGTACGCCTGGGTGTCGTCGAACACCGCCAGCTTCGTGCACCCGGTGGTCTTGAGCGCCAGCAGGTCCGCAGCGCCCTGGATCGTGTCGATCGGGACGATGCGGGTGTAGGTGTGCTTGCCGGTCGGTTGGTACTTCGCCGGCTCCCCGGGCGCGGTGACGCCGCTCAGCGATGCCGTGAGGCCGACATAGGTATTGGATGGGCTGTCCTGCGCAATCCCTGCCGTGTTGAGGATCGGAGTTGAAACCTCGCTGGCGCCCGAATTGAACTCACCGATGTAGTACACGGCCTTGGAGTCCTCCGCCACCTGGCGAGCGTTGGCCCCCGTCTGCGACGGATCCCACTGACCCGCCGCCGCAGTGGCGTCGTTCAGCGACGTGTACTTGATCTTGTACTTGCCGGCCTTGTAGCCCGCCTGCGACAGCGCGAGCTTGATGCCGTTCACAAGCGGCACCGTCTGCGCCGTCGAGGAGCCGGAAAGCGGCAGGCTTGAATAGAAGTCGACGGTCGAGCTCGATGCGGCATGAGCCGTCTTCGCCGACGAACTGGCGATGCTGCTCAACGCGGCAACGACAACAACTGCAACCGCTGCCACGATCCTGATTATCGCGACACCACTGATGCGACGCATACGCCCCCTTTGCATTTGGACCTAGTGGTCGTGGGCACCTTTGCCTCCTGGGCCGGCACGCTAGCCCGAGGGTCGCCGGGTGGGTTTGGCCCTCTGGATAACTTCTAGGGCGCCCGGCGCTCCTTCCCTTAGACCACAGGAGAATACGCCTGTGAGCGCGATCAGGCGCCAGCCAGCACCGCCCTGGCGCGGCCGGCAGCGGCGAGTCTCAGAGGCGCTGAGGCACGATCAGCACGGACGCTGCTGAGTGAGCCACGACGGCGGCTGACACGCTGCCAAGCAGATGGCCGATGACGCCGCTCCGCCGGTGGTGGCCGAGCACGATCAGGCTTGCCTGGCGCTCCTCGGCGACCTCGATGATCCCCTTCCAGGTCGGTGCTCCCTCTATCGCCAGGCCGTGAGGCCGGAAGCCCGCCGTCTCCGCCAGCGATGCCCCGGCCGCGGCGGTCTCCTCCGCGGCCTTCCGAACCTCCACGGCGTTCTCAGCGTCAAAGTGCCGCCCGCCGGCGGGCACAAATCCGACATCGACCGGCTGCCAAACGCAGACGATCAGCGCCTCGCGTCCAGGTGCGAGCTGACGACCGGCCTGCTCGATCGCGAGCTTCGCGAGCTCGGAGCCGTCGTAGGCGAACAGCACGGGGCCGGTGCCCGCGGGCGCAGTTGCGGCGGTGTCGTCACTGGACGCCATGTCAGCTCGCGCTTTCGGTCGCCGGGCGTGGGGCGTTCGTGCCCGAGCGAAGTTTCGCGAGCAGGGGCGGTGAGTACCACGCCGGCACCGCGCCCTCGAGGAAGCGCTCGATGTTGGGCGTCTGCGGGCGAGCGCCGCCAAGCGCATAGATGGCGACGCCGAGCACGGCGCCGACGAGCGCGACCGCGAGGCCGATCCAGAGCGCGCCCCCGATGCCGGCATCGAGGCTGCCCCCCACGGTTGCGGCGTAGTGGGCGAATACCGGCGCGATCATGAATGCCGCGACGGCGCGCATCAGCTCCACGATCGCGAACACGCGCTGGAGGTTGGCGGCGGGGAGCGAGAAGCCGGCGACGAACAGCGCGGGCGCGACCGTCGCGCCGAGGCCGATGCCGGTCAGCCCGGAGCCGACCAGCGTGGCGGCCTGGCTCGACGGCACGTCGATGCGGAACACCGCGATCCCGGCCGCGAGGAACACCATGCCGAGCAACGGGAGATAGTGGATTGCGCGCGTCCTGATGACAATCCCGAGCGCGAACGCGGTGATCACCGCGCCGGCGACCTCCGGTAGATAGAGCAGTCCGGCGTGAAGCGGCCCGTAGCGTTGATCGAGCGCTTCCGCGGTGAGCGCCGTCGCCGAAACCGATGCCGCGGCCGCGAACAGCGCCACCAGGATTCCCGCGACCGGCATCGTGCTGGTCAGCATCGCGCGGATCGTCAGGAGCGGGCGCTTCGCGCGGAACTGGTAGACGATCAGCACTACGATCGTTGCGAGACCGCCGAGCAGCGGTGCGAGGGTCTCGCCGCTGACGAAGGGGTGGGTCAGCAGCTCGGAGGCGCCGAAGAAGGCGGCCACGCAACCGACTGCCGCGAGCCCGATCGCCCGGAGATCACGCGGCGAGTCGGGATTTGCCGGCGGCGCGTCCTCGAACGTCAGTACGGAAAGGATCAGCGCGCCGGTCGCGATCGCGGTCACAACCCAGAACAGCGGCCGCCAAGCGTGAAAGTGTGCCTGAAGCCCGCCGATGGTCGGTCCGAGAGCAACCGCTCCGAAGATGCAGAGGTTCATGATCACCGCCGTGTCACGGAGCTTGCTCACCGGGAAGCCGAGCGCGAGCGGCGGCACGGCTGCAATCAGCAGCAGGCTCGTGCACAGGCCCTGGAGTACGTGGCCGACGATGTACATCTCCGGATCCTGGGCCGCCGCGGCCAGCACCGACCCGGTCACGAGCAGCGTGGCGTAGGCGACAAGCATCCTCCGCTGCGGCAGGTGCTGAGCGAACATCACGGCGAGCACGGTGCCGACCGCGTAGGCGGCGTTGCCGAGGCCGGAGCCGAGGGTCAGCGTCTGGAGGCTAGTGTGCAGGTTCTTGGCGATGATCGGCGTGAGCGGACCGAGTGCGGAGGACAGCGCCAGATAGGGGATCAGCGCCAGCATCACCATCGCTGCGACCGCCGGATACCGGCCGGCGAGTGGGCCCTGGCGCATCAGCAACCACCATCCAGCGCGGCGCTGTCGGCATCGGCGCAGCCGCCGGCAACCAGGACATCGGCGGCTGTCAGGAGCTCGCTCCTCCTCGAAAGGCGGGGCAGCGACGCTGTTCGCATGTACTTAAGTATGAAGAGGTCGCTGACTCGGCCCCGGGCCTGCCTTTTCGGCTGTGGCAGGATGGCGCAGATGAGCATCGGCGCAGGGGCGTTGTGTGAGTTGAGGGATCGGCCTCACGGTGCGTCTCGATCCTGACCGGCTGTTTCCGCCAGACCCTGCCACGCGCAAGATTGCGCGCGACCTCTACGAGCAGGTCGCCGGGCTGCCGATCATCTCTCCGCACGGCCACATCGATCCGTCGCTCCTGGCAGACGACGAGCCGTTCGCCGACCCCTCGGAGTTGTTCGTTAGCCGCGACCACTATGTGACGCGGCTGATTCACGCGGCTGGAGTCCCGCTCGAAGCGCTGGGGATTGCCGACCGCTTGGGAAGCGCAGCGACCGCGGCTCCGCGCGAGGTGTGGCGCACGTTCTGCGAACACTGGTACCTCTTCGCCGGAACCGCATCGGGGTATTGGCTCCACACCTCGCTCGCCGAGCTGTTCGGAGTCGACCGTGAGCCGGACGCCGCCAGCGCCGATGATCTCTTCGACGCAATCCAGGCGAGGCTGGCGAGCGACGAATTCCGCCCGCGCGCGCTTTTCGAGCGATTTCGAATCGAGGTGCTCGCCACTACGGACGACCCGATGGCGGATCTCCGAGTGCATGACGCGCTCGCCGCCGACCCAAACTTCCAGGGTCGTGTGATCCCGACCTTTCGGCCCGACCGCTATCTCGATCCGCTCACCCCCGGGTGGGCCGATCGTGTCGCGGCGCTCGCCGAATGGAACGGCTCCGCCAACTCCAGCTACCCGGGATACATCGAAGCGCTGGCCGCCCGCCGACGTTATTTCATCGAGCACGGCGCCACTGCGACCGACCACGGTGTGACGCAGCCGCTGGCGATCGAGATGAGCGCATCGGATGCTGCCGCGCTGTTCGCGCGCGCCCTCGCCGGAGCGATCACCGCCGCCGAGGCCGTGTCATTCGCCGGGCACATGCTGCTCGAGATGGCGCGGATGAGCGTCGAGGACGGTCTCGTGATGAGCGTGCATCCCGGGGTCTACCGGAATCACAGCAGCGAAACGTTTCGCCGTTTTGGCGCCGACAGCGGCCACGACATCCCGCTGGCGACCAACTACGTCGAGAACTTGCGCCCGCTGCTGGAGAGGTTCGGCACGAACCCGGACTTTCACCTGATCCTCTTCAGCGTTGACGAGGCGAGCTTCTCTCGCGAGCTGGCGCCGCTCGCGGGGTTCTACCCAAGCGTCTACATCGGGGCACCGTGGTGGTTCCTCGACGCGCCCGACGCGGTCCTGCGCTTTCGTGCCGCGGTCACCGAGACGGCGGGCTTCTACCGCGGTGCCGGGTTCGTCGACGACACACGCGCCTTCCTCTCAATTCCCGTGCGCCACGACATGTCTCGCCGTCTCGATTCGGCATTCCTCGCTCGTCTCGTGGTCGAGGGCCGCCTGGCGCTCGCGGCAGCCGAGCGAGTATCGGTCGATCTGGTCGACGCGCTGCCGCGGCGGGCGTTCAAGTTGTGACGGCCGACGCTGACCGGACGCCGGGACGAGAGCTGAACAGGGCGGCTCTCGCGGCAGCCGACGGCACCCGCCGGCAGGTCCCGCCGGCTCGCATCGTCCACATCGGTCTCGGCAACTTCCACCGCGCCCACCAGGCGTGGTTCACCGATCGTGCCCGAGACGCCGGCGAATGGGGGATCACTGCGTTCACCGGCCGAAGCCCGCGGGCCGCGCAGCCACTCGCTGCGCAGGACGGCCTCTTCACACTGATCGAGCGGGGCGCCGACCACGACAGCGCCTCGGTCGTCGCGAGCATCGTCGAGGCGGTCGATGGAGCAAACCTCCAACGCTTCGTTGCACTGATGGCGGCGCCCGCGACGGCGATCGTGACGCTCACCGTGACCGAAGCCGGCTACCGGCTCGATCCGTCGGGGCAGCCGAGCGCGGATGACCGGGTGCTCGCTGCCGACCTCGAACGCGCCGCGGCGGCGGCCCGTGTCGAGGGCATCCCGCCCGAGTCCGATGGGCCACGCACCACACCCGGCAGGCTGCTGCTCGGGCTCGAGGCGCGACGGCGTGCGGCTGGCGGACCGATCGCGATCGTGCCGTGCGACAACGTGCCCGACAACGGCCGGTTCCTGGCTGGCGGGCTGAAGACGATGGCCAGTGCCGTGAACGCCGAGCTTGCCGGGTGGATCGACGCCAACATCTCGTTCGTCTCGACGTCGGTCGACAGGATCACGCCAAAGACCATGCCCGACGATCGCGTCACGGCCGCGACGCTCACGGGCTGGCGGGACCAGGTGCCGGTCGTCACCGAGCCGTTTAAGGACTGGATCCTCAGCGGCGAGTTTCCTGCCGGCAGGCCCGCGTGGGAGAGCGTCGGCGCGCGATTCGTGGGCGACATCGAGCCATTCGAGCGGCGCAAGCTCTGGCTGCTGAACGGCGCGCACAGCCTGCTCGCCTACACCGGCCTGCGCGCCGGATACGAGACCGTGGCCGAAGCGCTAGCGGATCCGCGATGTCTGCGTGCCGTCAACGAGCTCTGGGACGAGGCGGCCAGGCAGCTGCCGTCGCGCGGGCTTGGCCTCGTCGCCTACCGGGCGGCGCTTCTCGATCGCTTCGCCAACCCGCGGATCGCTTACCCGCTCCGCCAGATCGCTGCGGACGGAGTCGCGAAACTTCGCGTCCGCATCGCACCTTTGGTGCTTGCCGAGCGTGACGCCGGGCGTGACGCCGGCGCGAGCATCAGGCCGCTCGCCAGCTGGGCTGCCCTGATCATCGCCGGCGCCGAGTTCCCGGACACCGAGGCCCCTGCGCTGCAGGCGGCTCGCAACCAACCACCCCGGCGAGCGATCGACGAGCTGGTCGCCGTGGTCGAGCCGCGGCTGCGCGCCGACGACCAGGTCATGCGCGCGATCGGCCGGCTCGCCGCGGAACCAGGCTGCTCGGCGCCGATGCCCTAGATTCACATCCTCCGAGCAGCGAGGAGCAGCAGTGCAAATCGTCAAGGCCGAAGTACTAGTCGCCAGTCCGGGCCGTAACTTCGTCACTCTGCGGCTGAGCACCGACGATGGCTTCGTCGGCCTCGGCGACGCCACGCTCAACGGCCGCGAGCTCGCCGTTGCAAGCTACCTCGGCGAGCATGTCGTGCCGCTGCTGATTGGCCGCGACGCGCACGAGATCGAGGACACCTGGCAGTACCTGTACCGCGGTGGGTACTGGCGCGGCGGTCCTGTCACGATGGCGGCGATCGCCGCAGTCGACACGGCGCTGTGGGACATCAAGGCGAAGGTCGCCGGTATGCCGCTGTACCAGCTGCTCGGCGGCGCGAGCCGCAGAGGCCTGCTTGCCTACGGCCACGCGAGCGGCATGGACCTGCCCGAGCTATACGCGTCGATCCGCGAGCACCTCGAGGCGGGCTACACGGCGATCCGCATACAGAGCGGAATCCCCGGCCTGCCATCCGTGTACGGGGTCGCCTCGAGCAGCAACGCCGGCGTTGGCGGCGGGGATCCCCGCTACGACCATGAGCCGGCCCGGCGCGGCGCCGTCCCCGTGGAGGAGACCTGGGACACCCGAGCGTACCTGCGCCACGTGCCCACCGTGCTCGAAGCGGTGCGCAGCGAGTTCGGTCCCGAGCTGGTTCTGCTGCACGACGCGCACCACCGGCTCACTCCGATCGAGGCGGCCAGGCTCGGCAAGTCGCTCGAGCCATACGACCTCTTCTGGCTCGAGGATGTGACGCCCGCTGAGAACAAGGCTGCGCTGCGTCGCGTCCGTGAGCACACCACGACGCCGCTCGCGACCGGCGAGGTGTTCAACACGATCTGGGACTACCGCCAGCTCTTCGAGGAGCAGTTGATCGACTACGTGCGCTCGGCGGTCACGCATGCGGGCGGGATTACGGCGCTTCGCAGGATCCTCGACTACGCCGCCGTCTATCAGATCAAGTCCGGGGTCCACGGTCCGACGGACGTGTCGCCGGTCGGTCTTGCCGCGGCGATCCATCTCGGCCTCGCGATCCCGAACTTCGGCATTCAGGAATACATGCGCCACAGCGCGGAGACCCACGCCCTCTTCCGTCCGTCCTACGCCTTTGCCGACGGCATGCTCGTGCCCGGCGAGGCTCCCGGCCTGGGCGTCGACTACGACGACGAGATCGCTCGGACGCACCCCTACGTGGGCGCCTACCTGCCGGTCAACCGCCTGCGCGACGGGTCGATGCACGATTGGTGACCGGGTCCGGCCCGCGCCGCCGTGGCGGGCGGCAGGGGGTGTGGTAGAACACCGCCGCTATGGACCTGCACGGCACAACCGACGGAGCGACCGCCGTCGAGCTCGTCCCGCTCGCTGACACCGGCCTCGAGGTGAGCCGCATGATCCTCGGCTGCGCGTCGATCGGTGGCCTGTACTCGGAATGCGACGCGAAGACGGCTGCAGACGGGCTTGCGGCGGCCTGGGAGGTCGGGATACGGACCTTCGACACCGCGCCGCACTACGGCGTTGGCCTCGCTGAGGAGCGCCTCGGCGCCTTCTTGGCCGGCAAGGAGCGTTCCGAGTTCGTCGTTTCAACCAAGGTCGGTCGCCTGCTCGTGCCGACCGACGAGGATGTCCAGGGCATCGACGGTTTCTACGGCACGCCGCAGCGCAAGCGCGTTCGTGATTACAGCCGCGACGGCGTGCGTCGCTCGATCGAGCAGAGTTGCGAGCGGCTTGGCCTCGACCGCATCGACATCGCCCTGATCCACGACCCGGACGACTACTGGGAAGTCGCGATCGGCGAGGCCTACCCGGCGCTTGAAGAGCTTCGCGGCGAGGGAACTCTCGGTGCGATCGGCGTCGGGATAAACCTGGCTGGGATGGCCGAGCGATTCGTCCGCGAGAGCGACATCGACTGTGTTCTCATCGCCGGCTGCTACTCGCTGATCGAGGACTCAGCCGCTCAGGGCTTCTTCCCGGCCTGCCGCGAGACCGGCGTCGCGGTGCTCGCCGCCGGCGTATACGAGAGCGGCATACTCGCCAATCCGCACGCTGGAGCCAACTTCCGCTATGAGAGGGCACCCGAGGAGTTGGTCGCGCGTGTCGCCAAGATCGCCGGCGTCTGCGCCCGCTACGACGTGCCACTGCCGGCCGCGGCGCTTCACTACGTGCTCGCTCATCCCGACGTGACCGCTGTCGTGATCGGTGCGCGCTGGGCCGAGAAGGTGCATCAGAACGCGGGGTACCTGCATGAGGCCGTGCCGCGAGAGCTGTTCGACGAGCTCGCGGCCGAGGGCCTTGCCGCTCCCCTGGCCGGAAACGCGTCCTGAGCCCGTCGCGAGACGCACGCGGCTGAGCGCGGGCGAACGGTCGGGGTCCTGTTGTGACCGCGGTGGAACGCCGGCGATCGCTACCAGCTGAGCAGCAACAGGCCGACGGTGACGCCCGGGCCGACGGTGACCATCAGGCCGCGGTCACCAGGGCTCGGCTTGCGGCTTCTGATCGTCTCGGCGAGGACGTAGAAGATCGAGGGGGTGCCGACGTTGCCGTGAGTCGCGAGCATGTCGTAGCTGACGGACACCTCTTGAGCGGGCAGCTCGAGCGCGCTCTGCATGCACTCGAGGATGCGCCGCCCGCCGGGATGAAGGATCCAGTGGTCGATCGCGTAGCGGGTCAGGCCGAGCGGTCTTAGGAAGCTGTCGACGAGAGCCGCGAGTCCTTCGGCTGCGATGTCGGGTAGGTCGCGCGCAAGGTGCAGGTGGCCGTCGTCGTTCTCAAGCTCCATATGCACTACGTCGAGCGTGTCGGGGATCTGGTGGACGGTCGAGGCAACGATCGTCGGGCCGCTCGACGCGTCGGCAGCGTCGATCGTCGCGGCGGCGCAGCCGTCGCCGAAGATCGCCGCCCC
>Ga0302325_10011845_pt1 | contig 18758 bp, 17 predicted proteins | sample Palsa_T0_2_FD_201948 | JGI IMG/M metagenome (GOLD analysis project Ga0302325, IMG submission 201948) | Peat permafrost microbial communities from Stordalen Mire near Abisko, Sweden - Palsa_T0_2 | ecosystem: Environmental > Terrestrial > Soil > Palsa > Peat permafrost | place: Sweden: Abisko...
CCGCAGCATAAACTTTGTTGCAGTGCAGCTAAGAGCGGGACGCATGCCAGCGCCTTGAACGGTAAGGGAATTCTTAATTGAACCCTGTCGCTAGAACGAAACGGTCGCGCCGCTATTGTTACTTGGCCCGCCGGCATTCCGCGACGGGATGATGGTCTCTCTGCCGCACTTTCGGGGACCTTTCAGGGATCATCGAAAGTGGACGCCCACTGGTTGGACCTTGGCGCGGTCGTGGGCGTGGCGGGCCGGAATAGGCCCGGGGAAACGCTTGCCGCAGGGCACGTCCGCATTCGGCTTACTGTCCGTGGCCGGCAAGCACTTCCTGACAAGGGACGCTGATTCTGGTCCGGTTCGTTTGCAGGCAATTCAGGATCGCGAACACGTCGGGTTGATCGTTATCCTTCACGAGCTCCTTGCAATATTTGACCACGTCCGGATGACATGCGGCGCGCTCCTGCTCGGTGCCCTGCCCGATAAGGGGATTGGCGACCGGCGGAGGCTGCGGCGGCACCTGGGCAAGCACAACCGTTCCCGACGTCAGCAAGACAGCGGTCGTGAAGACGAACATGCGAATCATGATTGACCCTTTGGGCGGCAAATTCCGCCGCCGCGATTATTGCATAATTATTGTTGCAGGTGACTGCGCCTTGACGATGCCCCCGGCATTTTGTCAGCCCGCGTGAGAGTGGCGATGGCGCCTGGCTAAGGCACGCCCTTGCGCGCGGCGGTCCAGCGGAGATACATCATCGCCGCAGGGCGGTTAGCTCAGTTGGTAGAGCGTCTGCTTTACACGCAGGATGTCGGCGGTTCGAGTCCGTCACCGCCCACCAGCCTTCGCAAGCGAAGCGCCGCGAAGGCTGCCGCGCTGACGCCCATCCTGGGCGAAGGCGGGCTAACGCAAACATACACAGACGACGGAGGACCGACTTTTCGTCATCGGCCGTCCGTCGTCGGTCGTCCGTCATCTGTACTCAGATGGCTTCCTTCAGTTCCTTCGAAGCGCGGAAGGCGACCTTCTTGCTCGCCTTGATTTGGATGGCTTCGCCGGTGGCCGGATTGCGGCCCATGCGCGCAGCGCGCTTGCGCACGACCAGGATGCCAAGCCCGCCGATGCGGATGCGCTCACCCTTTTTCAGGTGCTTGACGATGTTGCCGACCAGGCCGGCAAGGATGGCTTCCGACTGCTTTTTCGTAAGTGAGTTGTCTTCCGCAACGCTTGCGGCGAGATGCTTCAATGTAACAGTTGTGGCTGGTTTGGTCGCCATTAGACCCTCCTCGATGAAGCGATGGCGGGCGAAAAGTGCCCGTCACAGCGAACGGATTAGACGATTCGGCTTCGGCTGACCACGCTTGTTTTGCCGATTCCACCGATGTTTTCGCGTATCCCGCGCTATCTGCGCTTACCTCTGTGGCGCGTACAAGGCGAGCCGAAAAGCCCGATTTGGGCCGGAATCCTTGACTTGCGGGGAGGTGAGCCTTAACTGCGCACGTGCCCGCGGGGGCGTAGCTCAGTTGGTTAGAGCGTCGGCCTGTCACGCCGAAGGTCGCGGGTTCGAGTCCCGTCGCTCCCGCCATCATTTCAAGCATTTAGCTTGCTATCGCCGGCGCCGTTTCGGCTCTTTTGTCGAGCCGGTTTCAACGCTTTGGACCGTTCCCCGCGGCTCCGATAAAAGCGAACGCGCGCCCGCGCCTTGCGCCTTTTTGTGCACTGCGCTAAGGGTCGTTTTAAGTGCAGTTTCCAGCACGAATCCGCAGAGATTTGGGGCAATTCGGCGCGGTCCCGGCTTTCGCGGAACCGTCGTTTGGGAGGCATGTTCCTGAGGTAGGGACGAAGGCCGGATGATGGCCGACCGGAGGAGCTGCCGATGACTCAACCGCTCCATCAATTGCTGCTCGCCTATTTGCCGCTCGTCGTCTTCATCGCGGTGGCGGCGGTGATCGGCCTGGCGCTGCTCCTTTCCGCCTTCCTCATCGCCTACAAGCACCCGGATCCGGAAAAACTTTCCGCCTATGAATGCGGCTTCAACGCCTTCGACGACGCGCGCATGAAATTCGACGTGCGCTTCTACCTCGTCGCCATCCTTTTCATCATCTTCGATCTCGAAGTCAGTTTCCTGTTCCCGTGGGCGGTGGCCTTCGGCAAGCTCGGCCTGTTCGGATTCTGGTCGATGATGCTGTTCCTTGCGGTGCTGACGATCGGGTTTATCTATGAGTGGAAGAAGGGAGCGCTCGAATGGAGTTGAGCGAACCTGCGATCCTTACTCCGCGCCGGCAATTGGCCGCCGCGCCTGCCGGAAGCCCAGCCGGCGCCAACGATCCGTTTTTTGCCGGTCTCAACGGCGAGCTTGCCGACAAGGGATTTCTTGTCGCGGCGGCGGATGATCTCATCGCCTGGGCGCGCGCCGGCTCGCTGATGTGGATGACGTTCGGGCTCGCCTGTTGCGCGGTCGAGATGATGCAGATGTCGATGCCGCGCTACGACGCCGAGCGTTTCGGCTTCGCGCCGCGCGCTTCGCCGCGCCAATCCGATGTGATGATCGTGGCCGGCACGCTCACCAACAAGATGGCGCCGGCGCTGCGCAGGGTCTACGACCAGATGCCGGAGCCGCGCTACGTGATCTCCATGGGATCGTGCGCCAACGGCGGCGGCTACTACCATTATTCCTATTCGGTGGTGCGCGGCTGCGACCGCATCGTGCCGGTCGACATCTATGTGCCCGGCTGCCCGCCGACCGCCGAGGCGCTCCTTTACGGAGTGCTGCTGCTGCAAAAGAAAATCCGCCGCACCTCCACGATCGAACGCTGAAGATGGATGAGACACTCGACACTCTCGGCCGCACCGTTGCCGGAGCGCTTACTCCTTCGGTGGTCAAGAGCTACTCGATCGCGCACCATGAATTGACGGTACAGGCCGAGGCGCGCGACATCGTTTCAGTCATGCGCTTTTTACGCGACGATCCGCGCTGTCTGTTCTGGAACATTATCGACGTGACCGCGGTCGATTGGCCGGGCCGGGAACCGCGTTTTGACGTCGTCTATCACCTGCTTTCGCCCAAGCACAATGTGCGCGTGCGCGTCAAAATCCAGACCGACGAGACGACGCCGGTCGCTTCCATCATCGACGTCTTTTCCGGCGCCGATTGGTTCGAGCGCGAAGCCTACGACCTCTACGGCGTCGTGTTCACCGGCCATCCGGACATGCGGCGACTGCTCACCGACTACGGTTTCGACGGTCATCCTTTGCGCAAGGATTTTCCGCTCACCGGCTTCGTCGAGGTGCGCTACGACGACGAGCTCAAACGCGTCGTCTACGCGCCGGTACGGCTGGCGCAGGAATTCCGCAACTTCGATTTCCTCTCGCCCTGGGAAGGGACCGACTACGTGCTGCCGGGAGACGAAAAGGCGGGGAAAATCGGCGGCGGCGGCCAAGGGTAGGTTGTGAGATGCCACAGCTATGAGTGCGCCAAAAGAACGCAACTTCACGATCAACTTCGGCCCGCAACATCCGGCGGCTCACGGCGTGCTGCGCTTGGTCCTGGAGCTCGACGGCGAAGTGGTCGAGCGCGTCGATCCGCATATCGGGCTCCTGCATCGCGGCACGGAAAAGCTGATCGAGCATAAGACCTACTTGCAGGCGATTCCGTATTTCGACCGGCTCGATTATGTCGCCCCGATCAATCAGGAGCATGCTTTCTGCCTCGCCGCCGAGAAACTGCTCGAGCTGCCGATCCCCAGGCGTGGGCAGCTGATCCGTGTCCTCTATTGCGAGATCGGCCGGCTGCTGTCGCATCTCCTTAACGTGACCACGCAGGCGATGGACGTCGGCGCGCTGACGCCGCCGCTCTGGGGTTTCGAGGAACGCGAGAAGCTCATGGGCTTCTACGAGCGCGCCTCCGGCTCGCGAATGCATGCGGCCTATTTCCGTGTCGGCGGCGTGCATCAGGATCTGCCGCCGAAGCTGATCGACGATATCGCGGCGTTCTGCGATCCGTTCCTCAAGGTGTGCGACGATCTCGAGGAGTTGCTCACCGAGAACCGTATCTTCAAACAGCGCAACGTCGATATCGGCGTCGTCAAGCTGAAGGACGCCTGGGCCTGGGGATTTTCCGGTGTGATGGTGCGCGGCTCGGGAGCGGTTTGGGATTTGCGCAAGGCGCAGCCCTACGAATGTTATCCGGAGTTTGATTTCGACATTCCGGTGGGCAAGCACGGCGACTGCTACGACCGCTATTGCGTGCGCATGGAAGAAATGCGCCAGTCGGTGCGCATCATGAAACAGTGCATCGAGAAACTGCACGCCGCCGACGCGCAGGGCCCGGTCGTGGTCAACGACAACAAGATCACGCCGCCGCGCCGCGCGGTGATGAAGCGCTCGATGGAATCGCTGATCCATCATTTCAAGCTTTACACCGAAGGCTTTCACGTTCCGGCCGGCGAAGTTTATGCCGCCGTCGAGGCCCCCAAGGGCGAGTTCGGCGTCTATCTCATCGCCGACGGCAGCAACAAGCCTTACAAGTGCAAAATCCGCGCACCGAGCTTCGCGCACCTGCAAGCAATGGATTTTCTCTCGCGCGGCCACATGCTCGCCGACGTGTCGGCGATCCTCGGCTCGATCGACATCGTTTTCGGGGAGGTCGACCGATGAGCGTACGCCGCCTCGCCGAGAAGCAGCCGCCGAGCTTTGCATTCAGCGCTGAAAATCTCGCCTGGGCAAAAGCGCAGATCGCCAAATATCCGCCGGGCCGCCAGCAATCGGCGGTGATTCCGCTTCTCTGGCGCGCACAGGAGCAATCAGGCGGCTGGTTACCGCAAAAGGCGATCGAAGCGGTGGGCGAACTGCTCGGCATGGCGAAAATCCGCGTGCTCGAAGTGGCGACCTTCTACACCATGTTCAATCTCGCCCCGGTCGGCCGCTCCCATGTGCAGTTCTGCGGCACGACGCCATGCATGTTGCGCGGCGCCGATCACCTCAAGAAAGTCTTGCACCGCATGATCGGCCATGAAAACGAGGTGAGCGCCGACGGCGCGTTCTCTTGGACCGAAGTCGAATGCCTCGGCGCCTGCGTCAACGCGCCGATGGTGCAGATCAATGCCGATTATTACGAGGACCTGACGCCGGAGACGCTGACGCGCATCCTCAACGATCTGGCGGCGGGAAAGTCGCCGAGGCCCGGTCCGCAGATCGACCGGCAAAATTCCGCCCCGGTCGGCGGACCAACTACGCTCACCGACCCCTCGCTCTACGAAGGCCGACCGGCGCCGGCGGCGCCAAATCCTCCGACCACCGATTCATCCGAGCAGGGGCGCGGCTGATGCTTGCCGACAAGGACCGCATCTTTACAAATCTCTACGGCCAGCACGATTGGGGCCTCGGCGGCGCGCGCGCCCGCGGCGCCTGGGATGGCAGCAAGGCCATTTTGGAGAAAGGCCGCGAGGCAATCGTCAACGAAATGAAGGCATCGGGCCAGCGCGGCCGCGGCGGCGCCGGCTTCCCCACCGGCCTCAAATGGTCGTTCATGCCAAAGGAGTCCGACGGCCGGCCGAGCTATCTCGTCGTCAACGCCGACGAGTCGGAGCCCGGCACCTGCAAGGATCGCGAGATCATGCGGTACGATCCGCATCTGTTGGTCGAAGGCTGCCTGATCGCCGGCTGCGCCATGGGCGTGCACACCTGCTACATTTATATCCGCGGCGAGTTCATCCGCGAACGCGAATGCCTAGAGGCCGCCGTGCAGCAGGCCTACGACGCAAGACTCATCGGCAAGAACAACATCCACGGCTTCGACTTCGATATCGTCGTGCACCACGGCGCCGGCGCCTATATCTGCGGCGAGGAGACGGCGCTGCTCGAGAGTCTCGAGGGCAAAAAAGGAATGCCGCGGCTCAAGCCGCCGTTCCCCGCCAATATGGGCCTCTATGGCTGCCCGACCACGGTTAACAATGTGGAGACCATCGCGCAGGTGCCCGACATCATGCGCCGCGGCGCCGCCTGGTTCGCCGGGATCGGCCGCAAGAACAACAGCGGCACTAAGCTCTATTGCATTTCCGGCCACGTCGAGCGGCCGTGCACCGTCGAGGAGGAGATGGGCATTCCGCTGCGCGAGCTCATCGAAAGGCACGCCGGCGGCGTCCGCGGCGGCTGGAGCAATCTCCTCGCCGTGATCCCCGGCGGCTCGTCGATGCCGCTCGTGCCCGCAGGTCCCGATCAGGCCGACACGCTGCTCATGGATTTCGACGGCTGCCGTGACAAGAAAACGTCGCTCGGCACGGCGGCGGTGATCGTCATGGACAAGTCGGCCGACATCGTGCGGGCTATGGCGCGCATTTCGTATTTCTACAAGCATGAGAGCTGCGGCCAGTGCACGCCGTGCCGCGAGGGTATGGGCTGGATGTGGCGCGTGCTCACGCGCATGGCGGAAGGCCGCGCGCAAAAGCGCGAGATCGACATGCTGATGCAAGTGACCACGCAAATCGAGGGCCACACCATCTGCGCTTTTGGCGAAGGCGCCTCATGGCCGGTGCAGGGTTTGCTGCGGCATTTCCGGCCGGAGATCGAGCGGCGCATCGACGAATATACTGCCAACGCGGATGCCGACGGCGTGCTCGATCCGCAGGTGCCCGCGGCGGCGGAGTGAGAAACGGATGACCAAACTCATCGTCGACGGCAAAGAGATCGACGTCCCGCCGGAATACACTTTGCTCCAGGCCTGCGAAACCGCGGGCGCGGAAATTCCGCGCTTCTGCTTCCACGAGCGGCTGTCGATCGCCGGCAATTGCCGCATGTGCCTGGTCGAGCTTGCCGGCTCGCCAAAGCCGGTCGCGAGCTGCGCCTGGGCCGTGCGCGACTGCCGTCCCGGGCCGAAAGGCGAGCCGCCGGAAGTCAAAACCCGCTCGCCGATGGTGCGCAAGGCGCGCGAAGGCGTGATGGAGTTTCTGCTCATCAATCATCCGCTCGATTGTCCGATCTGCGATCAGGGCGGCGAATGCGATCTGCAAGACCAGGCCATGGCCTACGGCATGGATCAGAGCCGCTTCCGCGAGAACAAGCGCGCCGTCGAGGACAAATATCTCGGCGCGCTGGTCAAGACGGCGATGAACCGCTGCATCCAGTGCACGCGCTGCATCCGCTTTGCCACCGAAGTCGCCGGCGTGCCCGAGCTCGGCGCCATTGGCCGCGGCGAGGACATGGAGATCACCACCTACCTGGAAGAGGCGATGGTGTCCGAATTGCAGGGCAATGTCGTCGATCTCTGTCCGGTCGGCGCGCTCACCTCAAAGCCTTACGAGTTCGCGGCGCGCTCCTGGGAGCTCAACAAGACCGAGTCCATCGACGTGATGGATGCGCTGGGCTCCGCGATCCGTATCGACACCCGCGGGCGCGAGGTGATGCGCATCCTGCCGCGCGTGAACGACGACGTGAACGAAGAGTGGATCTCCGACAAGACCCGGCACGTGGTCGACGGCTTGCGCACGCAGCGGCTCGACCAGCCCTATGTGCGCGACGGCAAGGGGCAATTGCGTCCCGCAACATGGGGCGATGCCTTCCGCGTCATCGCCAGCAAACTTACGCGTGCCAATCCCAAGCGGATCGGCGGGCTGGTCGGCGATCTCGCCGCGGTCGAGGAGACGTTCGCGCTCAAGGATCTGATGACCCGGCTTGGCGTCGCCAATTTCGATTGCCGGCAGGACGGCTCGGCGCTCGACCCGAAATGGGGCCGTGCCGGTTATTTGTTCAACGCGACCATCGCCGGCATCGATACGGCCGACGCGCTCCTTCTCGTCGGCACCAACCCGCGGCGGGAGGCTGCCGTGCTCAATGCGCGCATCCGCAAACGCTGGCGAAATGCGAAGAATTTTCCCATCGGGCTCATTGGCGCCAAGGTGCCGCTCACCTACACCTACGATTATCTCGGCGCGGGACCGGAAACGCTCGCCGGCATCGGCCGCCACAGCTTTGCCGAGGCGATGCGCAAGGCGGAGCGGCCGCTGGTCATTGTCGGTGCCGACGCGCTGGCCCGGCCGGATGGCGCGGCGATCGCCTCGCTTGCGGCGAAGGCGGCGACCGAGCTCGGCGCCATCAAGGACGGCTGGAACGGCTATAACGTGCTGCACCATGCGGCCTCGCGCGTCGGCGCGCTAGATCTCGGCTTCGTGCCGGCCGATGGCGGCTTGACCGCACGGCAGATGGCGGCGCCCGGCACGCTCGACATTGCTTTCCTGCTCGGCGTCGACGAGATCGACATCGCGCCCGGCGCCTTCGTCATTTACATCGGCACGCAGGGCGACCGCGGCGCCGCCCGCGCCGACGTGGTGCTGCCCGGCGCGGCCTATCCGGAGAAGTCGGCGACCTATGTGAATACGGAAGGCCGGGTGCAGATGGCGACGCGTGCCTCCTTCCCGCCCGGCGATGCCCGCGAGGACTGGGCGATCCTGCGCGCGCTGTCGGATGTATTGGGCAAAAAGCTGCCTTACGATTCACTCGCCGCGCTGCGTCAGGCGCTGTACCGGGCGCATCCGCATCTCATGCGCATCGGCGCGATTACGCCGGGCGACGCCGCCGACCTTCAGAGACTTGCCGCGCGCGGCGGCGCCGCGGACAAAGCGCCGTTCCGGTCGAGTATCGCGGATTTCTACTTCACCAATCCGATCGCGCGCTGCTCGGCGGTAATGGCGGAGTGCTCGGCATTGGCGATTGGGCGCTCGGCCATGACGGCGGCGGAATAGGGACGGAAACGATGGCCGCGTTCTGGTCCGACTACATCTGGCCGTTGGCGATCATGGTGGCGGAGAGCCTGCTGCTGCTCGTGGTCTTGCTGATTGTCGTCGCCTATGTGCTTTACGCCGACCGCAAGATCTGGGCCGCCGTCCAGCTCAGGCGCGGCCCGAACGTGGTCGGTCCTTGGGGCCTGTTTCAGTCGTTCGCTGATCTCCTAAAATTCGTGCTCAAGGAGCCGGTCATTCCCGCCGGCGCCAACAAGGGCGTGTTTTTGCTGGCGCCGCTCGTTGCCTGCACGCTGGCGCTCGCCGCCTGGGCGGTGATCCCGCTCAGCGCCGGCATCGTCGTCGCCAACATCAATGTCGGCATTCTTTACATCTTCGCCATCTCCTCGCTCGGCGTCTACGGCGTCATCATGGCCGGCTGGGCATCGAACTCGAAGTATCCGTTCCTGGCGGCGATGCGCTCGGCGGCGCAGATGGTGTCCTACGAGGTCTCAATCGGGTTTGTCATTATTACGGTGCTGCTCTGCGTCGGCTCGCTCAACCTCTCCGCCATCGTCGAGGCGCAGAATACGTCATGGGGACTGCTCGGCTGGTATTGGCTGCCGCTATTGCCGATGTTCGTGATCTTCTTCGTCTCCGCGCTCGCCGAAACCAACCGGCCGCCGTTCGATCTGGTCGAGGCGGAATCGGAACTGGTCGCCGGCTACATGGTCGAATACGGCTCGACGCCGTACATGATGTTCATGCTCGGCGAGTACGTCGCCATCGCCACGATGTGCGCCATGGGCACGATCCTGTTCCTCGGCGGCTGGTTGCCGCCGTTTCCGGTTGTGCCATTCACCTGGATCCCGGGCCTCGTCTGGTTCGTGCTCAAGACAAGCTTCATGTTCTTCATGTTCGCCATGGTGAAGGCGTTCGTGCCGCGCTATCGCTACGACCAGTTGATGCGGCTCGGCTGGAAAGTCTTTCTGCCGATATCGCTCGCCATGGTCGCGATCGTCGCCGGCGTACTCGAAGTCATCAGAGGTTGACATGAGACTCGATCAGGCCGCGCGTTCGATTTTCCTCCAGGAGTTCGTGCAGGCGTTCTTCCTGTCGATGCGCTACTTCTTCAAGCCGAAAGCGACGCTCAATTATCCGTTCGAGAAGGGCTCGCTGTCGCCGCGCTTTCGCGGCGAGCATGCGTTGCGGCGCTATCCGAACGGTGAGGAGCGCTGCATTGCCTGCAAGCTGTGCGAGGCGATCTGCCCGGCGCAGGCGATCACCATTGAGGCGGGCCCGCGGAGAAACGACGGCACGCGCCGCACCACCCGCTACGACATCGACATGGTCAAATGCATCTATTGCGGGCTGTGCCAGGAGGCTTGCCCGGTCGACGCCATCGTCGAAGGCCCGAACTTCGAATACGCCACCGAGACGCGCGAGGAGTTGTACTACGACAAGGACCGCCTCCTTGCGAACGGCGACCGTTGGGAGCACGAACTCGCCAAGGCCATCGAACTCGACGCGCCGTATCGTTGAAGCTAAGCCGCCCAAAAGCCACCAATGATCATCAACGCCATTTTCTTCTATCTCTTTGCCGGCGTGTGCATTGCCTCGGCGATCATGGTCGTCACCGCCAGGAACCCGGTGCATTCGGTGCTCTTTCTCATCCTCGCCTTCGTCAACGCGGCCGGTCTGTTCATGCTGCTGGGGGCGGAATTCCTCGCCATGATCCTCATTGTCGTCTATGTCGGCGCGGTCGCCGTGCTGTTCCTGTTCGTGGTGATGATGCTCGACGTAGATTTCGCCGAGCTGCGCCAGGGTTTTCTCAATTACCTGCCGATCGGCGGCGTGGTCGGCGCCGTTCTTCTCGCCGAGCTGCTGTTTATCGTGGGGGCCTGGGTGATCAAACCCGGCGTGCCCAAGGCGATCACGGCGCCGATTCCGGCAGCAAGCGACATCAGCAACACGTTGGCGCTCGGCCTCGTGCTCTACACCCGTTACGTCTACTTCTTCGAGGCCGCCGGCGTGATCCTGCTCATCGCCATGATCGGCGCTATCGTGCTGACCTTGCAGCATAAACCGGACGCCAAGCGGCAGGTCATCGCCGAGCAGCTGGCGCGCCGGCGGGCAAGCGCCATCGACATCGTCAAAGTGAAATCGGGGCAGGGGCTGCCATGACGATCGGGCTCGGTCATTATCTTTCGGTCGCCGCGATCCTGTTCACGCTCGGGATCTTCGGCATATTTCTCAACCGGAAGAACGTCATCGTAATTCTGATGTCGATCGAACTGATCCTGCTCGCCGTCAACATCAACCTGGTCGCTTTCTCCGCCTTCCTCAGCGACATCGTCGGTCAGGTCTATGCGCTGATCGTGCTCACCGTCGCGGCGGCGGAAGCCGCGATCGGACTCGCCATCCTCGTCGCTTACTTCCGCAACCGCGGCTCGATCGCGGTCGAAGACGTGAATTTGATGAAGGGCTGAGGGCGCTCAAGTATGTACGAAGCTATCGTCTTCTTGCCGCTCCTCGGCGCCATCATCGCCGGCGCGATCGCGCTCATCGGCGCACGCAACCGGCATCCCGGCGCCGATCCACCGCCGCCGCCCGACGATCACGCCGCGCCGCTGGTGCCGGAACACATCCACGGCGCGCCGGCGCCGCAATCCAGGCACGCCGAAATCGATCGTCCGCGCCCAGAGCAAGACGAGATCGCCGAGCCGACCGCCGGTTCGCAGGCAGCCGAGCTGATCACGACGACGCTCCTTGCCATCTCCTGGCTGCTGTCCTGTTTCGCCTTCGTCGATGTCGGCTTGCAGGGACATGACGCCCACGTGGCGCTCTTCAATTTCATCACCTCGGGCGACCTGAAAGTCGATTGGGCGCTGCGCATCGATCCGCTGACCGTGGTGATGCTGGTCGTAGTGACGACGGTTTCCGGCCTCGTCCACCTCTATTCGATCGGCTACATGGCCGACGATCCGCACAAGCCGCGCTTTTTCTCCTACCTGTCGTTCTTCACCTTCGCCATGTTGACGCTGGTGACGTCCGACAATCTCGCGCAATTGTTCGTCGGCTGGGAAGGCGTCGGTCTAGCGAGCTATCTTCTCATCGGCTTCTGGTTCCACAAGCCGGAAGCCAACGCCGCCGCGATCAAGGCCTTTATCGTCAACCGCGTCGGCGACTTCGGTTTCGCGCTCGGCATCTTCGCCGTATTCTTGCTCACCGGCTCGATCAATTTCGACACCGTCTTCGCCCAGGCGCCGAACCTCGTCGGCAAAAGCTTTCACTATCTCAGCTTCAACGTCGACGCGCTGACCGTCATCTGTCTCCTTCTGTTCATGGGCGCGATGGGCAAGTCGGCGCAGTTCTTGCTGCACACCTGGCTGCCCGACGCCATGGAGGGACCCACGCCGGTGTCGGCGCTGATCCACGCCGCCACCATGGTGACCGCCGGCGTGTTCATGGTGGCGCGGCTGTCGCCGCTGTTCGAGCTGGCGCCGGCTGCCAAGATATTCGTGGTTTTCATCGGCGCCACGACGGCGATGTTCGCGGCGACGGTCGCTCTGGTGCAAAACGACATCAAGCGCATCATCGCCTATTCGACCTGCTCGCAGCTCGGCTACATGTTCGTCGCCATGGGGTCGGGCGCTTATTCGATCGGCATGTTCCACCTGTTCACGCACGCCTTCTTCAAGGCGCTTTTGTTCCTCGGCTCCGGCTCGGTGATCCTCGCCATGCATCACGAGCAGGACATCCGCAAAATGGGCGGCCTGTGGCGGAAAATTCCGCTCACTTACGCGACTATGCTGATCGGAACGCTGGCGCTCACCGGATTCCCGCTCACTGCCGGCTTTTTCTCCAAGGATGCGATCATCGAGGCCGACGACGTCGTCAAAGGCACCATGGCGAGCTACGGCTTCATCATGACGGTCGGAGCCGCCGCGCTCACTTCGTTCTATTCCTGGCGGCTCATCTTCAAGACTTTCCACGGCGAGCCGCACGATCGTCACCACTACGAGGGAGCCCACGAAAGCTCGAAGACGATGCTGGTTCCGCTGGTGATCCTGGCCTTCGGATCGATCGCTGCCGGCTGGCCGGCGCTTCGCCTGTTCACCGGCCACGGCGCCGAAGAGTTCTTCCGTAACTCGCTGATGTTCGGGCCGGCCAATACGGTGCTCAAGGACATGGAGCATCTGCCGCTGGCGATTACGCTGGCGCCCACGGTCATGATGATCGGCGGCTTCCTGGTGGCCTGGCAGTTCTACATCCGCCGGCCCGATATCCCCGCCGCGCTGGCGCGCGATCAGGCCGTGCTTTACCGCTTCCTGCTCAATGCCTGGTACTTCGACCGCATCTACGATTTCATCTTCGTGCGTCCGGCCATGTGGCTAGGGCGCGTGCTCTGGAAGGGCGGCGACGGTTTCGTCATCGACGGCTTCGGCCCCGACGGCGTCTCCGCGCGGGTGCTCGATGTGACGCGCAACGTCGTCCGGCTACAGACCGGCTATCTCTACCACTACGCCTTCGCCATGCTGATCGGCGTGGCCGCCTTCGTCACCTGGTTCATGTTCTCAGGCGTTGGGGTGCACTGATGACGAGCTGGCCGATCCTCTCCGTCGTTACTTTCCTGCCGATCGCCGGGGCGCTGTTCATCGCGTTCCTGCGCGACGACGAGGCCGGCGCGCGCAATGCGCGCTGGGTGGCGGTGTGGACGACGCTCATCACTTTTGCGATCTCGCTCATCCTGGTCTGGCGTTTCGATTTGGCGTCGGCCGATTTTCAGTTCCTGGAAAAACGGCCGTGGCTCGGTGGCACCATCACCTATTCCATGGGGGTCGACGGCATTTCGCTGCCGTTCGTGATCCTCACCACCGCGCTGATGCCGATCTCGATCCTGGCGAGCTGGACCGCGATCCAGCACCGGGTGCGCGCCTACATGATCGCGTTCCTGGTGCTGGAAACGCTGATGGTCGGCACCTTCTGCGCGCTGGACCTGGTGCTGTTCTATGTGTTCTTCGAGGGCGGCCTCATTCCGATGTTCCTGATCATCGGCGTGTGGGGCGGCCCGCGCCGCGTCTATGCGAGCTTCAAGTTCTTCCTCTACACGCTGCTCGGCTCGGTGCTGATGCTGCTCGCCATCATGGCGATGTATTGGGAAGCGGGTACGACGGATATCCCGGCGTTGCTGCATCACGCCTTCCCGCGGTCTCTGCAAACCTGGGCGTGGTTCGCGTTCCTCGCCTCGTTTACGGTCAAGATGCCGATGTGGCCGGTCCACACCTGGCTCCCCGACGCCCATGTCGAAGCGCCGACCGCGGGCTCGGTCATCCTCGCGGCGATCCTGTTGAAGATGGGCGGCTACGGCTTCCTCCGCTTCTCGCTGCCGATGTTCCCGCAAGCTTCCCTCGAACTCGCGCCGCTGATCTACGCGCTCTCCATCGTCGCCATCATCTACACCTCACTGGTCGCCCTGGTGCAGGAGGACGTGAAAAAGCTCATCGCCTATTCCTCGGTGGCGCATATGGGCTTCGTCACCATGGGGCTGTTCGCCATGACCGCGCAGGGCGTCGCCGGCGGCATCTTCTTGATGATCTCGCACGGCATCGTTTCGGCCGCCCTCTTCCTTTGCGTCGGCGTCATCTACGACCGCATGCATACGCGCGAAATCGCGGCCTATGGCGGGCTCGTCAACCGCATGCCGGTCTATGCCTTCGTCTTCATGGTGTTCACGCTCGCCAATATCGGATTGCCGGGCACTTCCGGCTTCATCGGCGAGTTTTTGACGCTGATCGGCACCTTCCGCGTCAACAATTGGGTGGCGACGCTAGCGACGCTCGGTACCATCCTCTCCGCCGCTTACGCGTTATGGCTCTACCGCAAAGTGATCTTCGGCAAGCTGGAGAAGCCGAGCCTCTTGCACATCAAGGACATCGGCTGGCGCGAAATTGCCGTACTGGCGCCGCTTGTAATCCTGACCATCGTATTCGGCATTTATCCGAAACCGGTGCTCGATATGTCGGCCGCGTCGGTGACGCAGTTGGTCGACAATTTCCAGCACGCGGTCTCAAGCGTGCAAGCCGCGGCGCTGGCGAGGTGAGGCGATGTATCCGGCCTTGACCATGACCGGCCTCGTCCCGCTGCTGCCGGAGATCGTGCTCGGCGTCGGCGCCATGGCGCTGTTGATGCTCGGCGTCTATCGCAGCGAGGGCGGCGTGCGCGTGATCGACATTGCCGCGATCGTGCTCCTGATCGTCGCCGGGCTGATCGTGCTCGCGCTTCCCGGGGGCAAGCTTGTGACCTTCGGTGGCAGCTTCGTGGTCGACGACTTCGCCCGGTTCCTGAAAATCCTCGCCATCCTCGGCTCGGCCGCCGCGATCCTGATGTCGATCGATTACGACAAGCGGGAGAAGCAACAGCGTTTCGAATATTCGGTGCTGATCGTGCTCTCCACGCTCGGCATGCTGATGCTGATCTCGGCCGCGGATCTCATTGCGCTTTATCTCGGCCTCGAATTGATGAGCCTGCCGCTCTACGTGGTGGCCGCCAGACATCGCTCGTCGCTGCGCTCAACCGAGGCGGGGCTTAAATATTTCGTGCTTGGCGCGTTGTCGTCCGGAATGTTGCTTTATGGCGCCTCGCTGGTTTACGGCTTTACCGGCACGGTGAATTTTTCCGGGATCGCGCAATCCGCCGCCGACGCCGGCACCGGCTTGATCTTCGGCCTTGTCTTTCTGTTCGCCGGTTTCTGCTTCAAGGTGTCCGCCGTGCCGTTCCACATGTGGACGCCGGACGTCTATGAAGGCGCGCCGACCCCGGTGACGGCCTTTTTCGCCGCGGCGCCCAAGGTCGCCGGCATCGCCATGTTCGTGCGCGTCGCGGTCTCAGCTTTCCCCGGCATCACCGAGCAGTGGCAGGAAATCGTCGCTTTCGTCTCCGTCGCCTCGATGCTGCTCGGCTCGTTCGCGGCGATCGGCCAGCGCAACATCAAGCGGCTGATGGCCTATTCGTCGATCGGCCACATGGGCTTTGCGCTCATCGGGCTCGCCGCGGGAACGTCGGAGGGCGTGCAGGGCGTGCTCGTCTACATGGCGATCTACGTTACCATGACGCTCGGCGTATTCGCCGTGATCCTGTCCATGCGACGAAGCGGCGGCATGGTCGAATCGATCGACCAGCTCGCCGGGCTCGCGCGCACGCACCCGACCATGGCGTTCTTCCTGGCGATGCTGTTGTTCTCGATGGCCGGCGTGCCGCCGCTCGCCGGCTTCTTCGCCAAATTCTATGTCTTTCTTGCCGCGATCAAGGCCGGGCTCTACATCCTCGCCGTGATCGGCGTGCTGGCGAGCGTGGTCGGCGCCTATTACTATTTGGCGATCGTCAAGATCATGTATTTCGACGAGCCGGCGGAAGATTTCTACAGCATGCCGGATGAGCTCAAAGTGGTGCTCGGCATTTGCGGGTTGTTCAACATTCTCTTCTTCGTTTACCCGGGACCGCTGGTCGGCGTCGCGAGCGCCGCCGCCCACTCGCTGTTCTGATGCAACTCGATCCCAGCGCGATCGAGGTGGGCGCACGGCTCGTGGCCTTAGGGACAATCGGCTCGACCAACGAGGAGGCCGGCGCCCGCGCCCGCAATGGCCAACGCGGCCCGCTATGGATCACGGCCGAGGCGCAAACTGCCGGTCGCGGCCGTCTCGGCCGCTCCTGGAACTCACCGCCGGGCAATCTCTACGCCAGCCTGCTTCTGTCCGAACCGTCGCCATTCGAGCGGGCGCCCGAACTTGCCTTCGTCGCATCATTGGCGCTGCGCGATGCGATCGTCGCCGAAGCGCCGGCGCTGGCGGCGATGCTCGGCTTCAAGTGGCCGAACGATCTGTTGCTCGCCGGAGAGAAGTGCGCCGGGATTCTCATCGAGGGCGAGGTCGAGCCGGCCAAGACCGTATCCGTTGTGATTGGCATCGGCGTCAATTGCGCGCACCATCCGCCGATGGCCTCCGACCGCGCGCCTGACGCCGTAAAATCTGCTCGCTTGCATTCTGCACCGTTCGGGGAGCACGCGGTGTTGTTTCCCGCGACCGACCTGCACGCGCACGGCGCCGACGTCACCCCGGAGCAATTATTCACGCGCCTTTCGGCGACGATGTGCGCCCGCATCGCCCAATGGGACCGCGGCCGGGGCTTTACCGCCATTCTCGGCGACTGGCTCACTTCGGCCCGCGGCCTCGGCGAAGAAATCCGCGTTCGCCAGAACGGCAGCGATAAGACCGGCCGCTTTGTCGGCCTCGATCAATTGGGCCGCCTGGTGCTGGAGCATCCCGGCGGGCGCGTCGAGAAAATATCGGCGGGCGACGTGTTCCCGTTCGCGCGGCGTGGCGGCCGGATCGCCCCGAGCCGGCGGGAGAAGTGATGGCGCAAGGCGAACTTTTATTCGCGCCGCTCGGCGGTATCGGCGAGATCGGGATGAATCTCTCGATCTACGGCTTCGGCGACGGCCGGCGGCGGCAGTGGCTCATCGTCGATTGCGGCGTGTCCTTTGCCGCCGAGGAGCACCTGCCCGGCGTCGATCTCATACTGCCGGACATTCGTTTCCTCATCGAGGAGCGGCGCAACATCGTCGGCCTGGCGCTGACCCACGCCCACGAAGACCATATGGGGGCGCTCATTGATCTGTGGCCGCGGCTCAACGTGCCGCTTTACGCCACACCATTCGCGGCGGCGTTGTTCGAGGCCCGCCGATCGTCCGAGCCCGGCGCCCCGAAAATCCCCGTCAACGTCGTGCCGCTCGGCGGCCGCGTGACGCTCGGCCCGTTCACGATCGACTTCATCAACGTCGCGCACTCGATCCCGGAGTCGAACGCGCTCGCGCTATGCACGCCGCTCGGCACGGTGCTGCATACCGGCGACTGGAAGATCGATCCCACCCCGCTCATCGGCGCGCCAACCGACCAGGCCAGGCTCACCGCGCTCGGCGATGAAGGCGTTTTGGCGCTCGTTGGCGATTCCACCAACGCCGTCCGCGAAGGCCGGTCGCCCTCCGAAGCCGACGTGGCCAAGACGCTCGCCGACCTCATCCGCACCGCTCCGGCGCGCGTCGCGGTGACGACGTTCGCTTCCCATGTCGGGCGCATCCGCGCGGTGGCCGACGCCGCGCGTGCCGCCGAACGCGAAGTCGTGCTGGTCGGCCGCGCCATGGAGCGCGTCGCGCAAGTTGCACGCGAGACCGGCTATCTCGACGGCGTGCAGGATTTCCGCTCGGCCGAGAGCTACGGCTATTTGCCGCCCGACAAGGTGCTGGCGCTGTGCACCGGCAGTCAGGGCGAGCCGCGCGCCGCGCTGGCGCGCATCGCCGAAGACGAGCATCCGGAGATTACGCTGACGCGCGGCGACCGCGTCATCTTTTCCTCGCGCACCATCCCCGGCAACGAGAAGGCCGTCTCCCGGGTCATCAATGGCCTGGTGACGCAGGGCATCGAGGTCATCACCGACAGGAGCCACTTGGTCCACGTCTCCGGTCATCCGCGCCGCGCCGAACTTCTTGACATGATGGGCTGGGTCCGGCCGAAGATCCTCATCCCGGCGCACGGCGAAGCTTTACACCTTGCCGAACACGCCAAGCTCGCCCGCGGCGCCGGCATCCCCGAAGTGCTCCTTTGCCGCAACGGCGATCTCGTTCGCCTCGCACCGGGGCCGGCGGAAATCATCGACGAAGTCCCCGCCGGCCGCGTCTACAAGGACGGCGCGCTACTGATCGACGCCGAGGGCCCGACCGTGGCCGCCCGCCGCCGCTTAAGCTTCGCGGGGATTGTCACCGTCGCCTTGGCGCTGAGTGAGAAGGGCGTGCTGGTGGCCGATCCGGAAATCGAGCTGATCGGCGTTCCGCCGACCGACGCCGGCGGCCGGCCGATGCATGAAATCGCCCGCGACGCGGTCGAGGAAGCGTTCGAGACGCTGCCGAAACCGCGGCGGCGCGATCCCGACGAAGTCGCCGAGGCGGTGCGGCGCGCAGTGCGCGGCGCCATCGCCGCGCACTGGAACAAGAAGCCGATCTGCCG
>Ga0302325_10011846_pt1 | contig 18756 bp, 20 predicted proteins | sample Palsa_T0_2_FD_201948 | JGI IMG/M metagenome (GOLD analysis project Ga0302325, IMG submission 201948) | Peat permafrost microbial communities from Stordalen Mire near Abisko, Sweden - Palsa_T0_2 | ecosystem: Environmental > Terrestrial > Soil > Palsa > Peat permafrost | place: Sweden: Abisko...
GCATTACGGCACGTTCTCCGAGCGCCTGAAGGACTACCCGATCACGATCTCCCATGTCTCGCGCTTTCGCGCGGCTGCCGACCAGAAGGCAGCCGTTGCCGACTTCGCGGCGGGGCGGGTCGACATCTTGATCGGCACCCACCGGCTGCTCTCGCGTGACGTCCGCGCGAAGGATCTCGGCCTCCTGATCGTCGACGAGGAGCAGCGCTTCGGCGTCAAGCAGAAGGAGCTGCTGCGCCAGCTCAAGCTGAAGGTCGACGTGATCGCGATGAGCGCGACGCCGATCCCGCGCACCCTGCAGATGTCGCTCGCGGGCGTGCGCGACATCAGCGTGATCGAGACCCCGCCGGAAGGCCGGCGGCCGGTCAAGACCTACGTCGGCGAGTACGACGAACAGCTCGTCAAGCAGGCGCTCGAGCGCGAGCATGCACGGGGCGGGCAGGGGTTCTTCCTGCACAACCGCGTCGAATCAATCGACGAGACCGCCGAGCGGCTGCGCGCGCTGTGCCCTGCCATGAGGTTCGAGGTTGCCCACGGGCAGATGGAGGAGCGCACGCTCGAGCAGCGGATGCTGAAGTTCCTGCGTGGCGACGCGGATGTGCTGGTGTGCACGAGCATCATTGAGTCGGGGATCGACATCCCGCAAGCGAACACTCTGATCGTCGAGCGCTCGGACGCCTTCGGCCTCGCCCAGCTCTACCAGATCCGTGGGCGGGTGGGTCGGAGCCGCGAGCGAGCGTACGCGTACCTCCTGTATCCGAGCGCGGCCGCTTTGACGCCCGAGGGCGCGAACCGGCTCTCGGCGCTCTCTGACTACACCGAGCTCGGTGCCGGGTTCAAGATCGCGATGCGCGACCTCGAGCTCCGCGGCGCCGGCAACCTGCTCGGCGACGAGCAGTCGGGGCACGTCGCCGCGCTCGGGTTCGAGCTCTACATGCAGATGCTCGACGAGGCGGTGGCCGGGCTCGAGGAAGACGGCGGCGAGGAGGATTGGGAGCCGGTGCGCCTCGACGTCAACGTTGACGCTTACGTCCCGGCTGACTACATCCCCTACGAGCAGGCGAAGGTCGACGTCCACCGCCGGATCGCCGCGGCGCGGGAGGTTGCAGATCTGGGGCTCCTGCGCGAGGAGCTGCTAGACCGGTTCGGCGAGCTTCCGGAGCCGTTGAAGAACCTGATCGCGCTCCAGCAGGCGCGGATCAAGCTCGGCCAGGCGGGCGCGCGGGCCGTCACCTTCCGCGGCGACAGGCTCGCGGTGACCCCGATCGAGCTCGACTCGGTGCGAGCAAAGAAGATCCGAGCCGCGATTCCGGAGGCGCTCTACGAGTCAGGCAAGTCACAGCTCTCGGTGCGGATCCCGAAGGACCCGGCGGCACGCTTCCCGGCGGTGGTCAGGGCGGCTGATGTTCTGCTGGCGGTGACCACCGAGGCTGCCGCCTAGGCTGGGCTCTCGCGGTCGGCGGGGGCGCGGGGTCGGCGGGCGCTCGGGTCGGCGGGCTGCGGCGGCGTCGGCGGGCGCTCTCGGGTCGGCGGGCGCTCGGGTCGGCGGGCGCTGGCGGCGTCGGCGGGCGCTCGGGTCGGCGGGCTGCGGCGGCGTCGGCGGGCGCTGGCGGCGTCGGCGGGCGCTCGGGTCGGCGGGCGCTGGCGGCGTCGGCGGGCGCTCGGGTCGGCGGGCCCGTCGCCGCGAACTCGTGACGGATGTCACCCCGGCGTGACACGTTTTCGCTCGCTCGAGGGAGGGTGTGTGCTTTAACGTCGCTGGAGTGCGCAAAGGAACACACCCCCGCCAGGCACCCGCGACCGCGGGTCTTCTTGCAGCAGATCCGTGACAAATTCGGGCAACGCGGCGCGCCGGCGGCCGCGGGCGGCGCGCGCCAGGCGGCCGCGGGCAACGCGCAGCGGCCGCGGGCAACGCGGCGCGCCGGCGGCCGCGGGCGGGCAACGCGCCGGCGGCCGCGGCCAGCGCGCGCCGGCCGACTACGCGTCCTCGAGATTCACCAGGTGGCGGCGGCGGAAGCGCCAGCCTTCGGCGGTGCGGACGTACTCGTCGCGGTACTCGCCGACAAGGTCGATGTACGTGCCGCCGTGCCCGGCCTTGGCCACGTGCAGCACGAGCGCGGCGGTTCCGATGACCTCGTTCTGCGAGATCGCCTCGAGGCGCAGAAGCGTCATCTGATGCTGGGTGCGGCGTGCCTTGTTCGCGGCCCGGTGCTCAGCCCACGCGGCGAGGCCTGTCTGGCCTCGGATCTCGCGCCCGCGGATCGTCAGAACCGCGTCGTCGGTGCAGAGGCCGGCGACGTCGCGCCAGCGCCGGTGATCGAGTAGCCATGCGTACTCGGTCACAAGGGCCTCGATGGCGAGACGATCCTCGACTGGGAGAACTGGCATCGACGCGACTCTAATGACAACCTGTCTTGCGCGGCGGGCATCCACGTCGGCCTTACGAGACGTTTCGGATCAACTCGCTACCATCAGCCGCTCTGTGACTCGCACCGTACGTTTGATCCTGGCGCTTGGCGCCATTTTTGTGGGCGGCGCCGCGGTGTCCGGCTGCGGCAGCTCGATCCCCGGCGACGCGGTCGCCGTCGTCGCCGGCAACCCGATCACTCAGCAGGCCCTCGCCCATTGGGGCTACGTCGCGGCTGTGGGTGAGTCCGAGCAGAGCCCGGGAAGCCCGGTGATCGTCCCCGACCCACCGAACTACACGAACTGCATCGCCTCGCTCAAGAAGATAGCCCCCGCCTCGTACCCGGCCGCGGAGCTCAAGACCGATTGCGAGGCGCAGTTCGCGCAAACGCTGGAATATCTGATCAGGGCGGACTGGGTCCAGGGCCAGGCGGCGGCCGAGGGGATCAAGGCGACACCGGCTGAGGTGCAGAAGCAGTTCGACACCGCCAAGCAGAAGGAGTTCAAGACTCCCGCGCTGTTCCAGGAGTTCCTGACCGAGACGGGCCAGACGCAGGCCGACATCCTCTACCGCTTCCGCATCTCGGTGCTCTCCACCAAGCTCGCGTCGCCGGCGGCGATCAAGGCCTACTACGAGAAGAACATTGCGAGCTATTCGACGGCCAAGCGCCTGAACGTCCGCATCATCCTCACCAAAACGCTGAGTCAGGCGCTGGCCGCCAAGGCTGCGATCGCGAGCCACCGCACGTGGCTGGCGACGGCGAAGCAGTACTCGATCGACGGCGCGACGAAGGACAACGGCGGCCTGCAAGTCGACGTGACCAACGGCGAGGATCCCGCCGCCCTCAACGCCGTCATCTTCTCGGCCCCGCACCTGAAGCTGCTGGGGCCGATCAAGAGCCCGTTCGGCTACTACGTGGCCGAGGTCACCGACATCATCCCGGCCACGACGACGTCGCTGCAGAAGGCGACTCCCACGATCAAGTCGACGCTCGCCAACGACGCCCTCTCGAGCCCGCCTTGGGAGAAGACGTGGAAGGCGAAGACGACCTGCCGCGCGGGCTTCGAGATGGCGGACTGCAGCAACTACACGGCGCCGAAGGCCGCGGCGACGACCAGTTCCACGGCGACCGCGGGTAGCACAGCCACGTCGACGTCTCCCGCCGGCACCGCGGTAACGCCGACGACGACCACTTCCAAATAGGCCCTCGCATGACCGCGGGTGGGTCTGAGATCCAGGAAGCGGTGGCGCGCCTGGACGCGATCACGCGCAGGCTGCGCGTCGAGTGTCCGTGGGACCGCGAGCAGGACGAGCGCACGATCGTGCCGCACACCGTTGAGGAGGCGTATGAGCTCGCCGACGCGGCATACCGTCGCGACGATGCGAAGCTGCTGGACGAGCTCGGCGACGTCCTCTTTCAGGTCCACTTCCTCGCGCTCCTGCTCGAGGAGCGCGGCGCAGGCGATCTCGCGCGGGTGGCCGACGCGTGCGCAGAGAAGCTCGTGAGGCGCCACCCGCACGTCTTCGGCTCCCCGGCGCCCGGCACCGCCCCGGCGCCCGGCACCGCCCCGGCCCCCGGCACCGCCCCGGCGCCTGGCACCTCCCCGCCTCCCGGCACCGCCCTGACCGCGTCCGATGTCCTACGCAATTGGGATCGGATCAAGGAGGGCGAGGAGGGACGCGAGCGCGGCATCTTCGCGGAGGTCCCAGAGAACCTGCCATCGCCGCTGTACGCACGCAAGGTCCAGCGCCGGGCCGCCACCAGTGGCTTCGACTTCCACGACGTCGACGTGTCGTTACATGCGGTCAGGGACGAGCTCGAGGAGCTCGAGCGAGCCTCGACTGCGGACGAGCGCTTCCACGAGCTCGGGGACGTCCTGTTCGCGGTCGTCAACGTCGCACGTAAGCTGCACGCCGATCCGGAGCTCGCGCTCCGCGCTGCATCGGACCGATTTCGCAACCGGGTGCAGCGCGGGAGTGGCCTCGCGACACTGGAGGGCCGGGACTGGAACGATCTCCCAGCCGAGGAGCAGCTCGCCTACTATGCGCGCGCTCGACTAATCGAAGGAGACGACGAGGCCAGATGAGCGAGATCGAGCACGTGCACGCCAGGCAGATCCTTGACAGCCGCGGCAACCCCACCGTCGAGGTCGAGCTGAGCGTCCGCTCCGGTGCGTGGGGACGGGCGGCCGTTCCCTCCGGTGCCTCGACCGGCGAATTCGAGGCGACCGAGCTGCGCGACGGCGGTGCGGACTGGATGGGCAAGGGCGTGACGCACGCGGTCGACAACGTCAACGGCGAGATCGCGACGGCGATCCGTGGCGAGGACGCGAGTGCCCAGGCGGCTCTGGACCGGCTTCTGATCGAGCTTGACGGCACCCCCAACAAGTCGCGTCTGGGCGCTAACGCGATCCTCGCCGTTTCGCTGGCGGCAGCGCACGCATCGGCCGCCGAGGTCAGGCTCCCGTTGTGGCGCTACATCGGGGGCAATGCCGCCCACGTGCTGCCGGTGCCGATGATGAACGTCATCAACGGCGGCGCGCATGCGGACAACAGCGTTGACTTCCAGGAATTCATGGTCGTCCCGGTGGGGGCGAGGACGTTTGCGCAGGCGTTGCAGATGGGAAGCGAGGTATTCCACCACCTGAAGCAGATCCTCCACGAGCGCGGTGCTTCGACCGCGGTCGGCGACGAGGGTGGCTTCGCTCCCGACCTCGCCTCCAACGAGGAGGCCCTCGAGGTACTGATGAGCGGGATCCGCGCTGCCGGATACGTGCCCGGAGACCAGGTCGCGATCGCCCTTGACCCAGCCACGAGCGAGTTCTACAAGGACGGCGCCTACGTGCTCGAGCACGAGGGCAAGACACTCACTGCCGAGGAGATGTCGAGCTACTGGGCGGACCTCGTCGAGCGCTACCCGGTGGTCTCGCTCGAGGACGGCATGGCCGAGGAGGATTGGGACGGCTGGAAGGTGCTCACCGACCGCCTCGGCAAGCGCATACAGCTCGTCGGCGACGACATCTTCGTGACGAACACCGAGCGGCTGAAGCGCGGGATCGACAGCGGGGTCGGCAATTCGATCCTGATCAAGGTCAACCAGATCGGCACGCTCAGCGAGACGCTCGCTGCGGTCACGATGGCGCGGTCGAAGGGCTACACGGTGGTGATGTCGCATCGATCGGGCGAGACCGAGGACGTGACGATCGCCGACCTCGCCGTCGCGACCGGGTGCGGCCAGATCAAGACCGGCGCCCCCTCGCGAACCGACCGCGTCGCGAAGTACAACCAGCTGCTGCGCATCGAGGAGGCACTCGGGCCGGAAGCGACGTACCCGGGGCGCACCGCGTTCCGGGCCTGACCAATGCAGTCGGCTGGCGCCGACTGCATTGGCAGATTTCCCAGGGGGAAATCTGCCTGAACGTCCGCTTGCGGCAGGAAGGAGTACGCCGGCGCCGAACGAAGCGTTCAGGCGATGTCGCTCGCGCGTCCTGCAACCCCCTCGACACGCCGGCGCAATGCGCTCGGCTCCGGCAGGCCGCACCGCGAGCCGGTCTCCTCCGTCGCACGCCGGGCAGCGGTTCGGGTCCGCTGGGACCGTGTCGGCCGAGTGGCACTGCTGATCACGCTCCTGATCGTCGTCGGCCTCTACATTCAGCCCGCTCTGTCGATCCTTACGACCTGGCGCGCCGAGCACCGGCAGGCGAGCGCGGTGCGTCAGCTGATCGCCGACAACAAGTCGCTCGAGCGCCAGGTCAGGTCGCTCAACAGCCCGCTGACGATCGTCGCCGACGCACGCTCACTCGGCATGGTTCGCACCGGCGAGAAGCCTTACGTGGTCTTGGGCCTGCACCGGTAGCACGCCAGGGTTGGCTACTGTGCGCCGATGCGCTTCGAGGATGCGATCGGGCTGTGGGAGGAAGGTACGCGGCGCCTGCAGGCCGCAGCTCCCCACGAGCGCCCGATGCTGGAGCGCGTACGCGACCAGATCGTCACCGAGCTCCGCCGCCGGCTTGGCGGGCCGTTCAGCGCGGCCGAGCTCGCCGAGCTGTACTCCCAAGGCACCGACTGGTGCTTCGACATCGCCACCAGAGCAGCTCCCGGCGTGCCCGACGCGTGGGACATCCCCACCGTCGCGGGCGCCGCATTCGCCCGCTACCTGAGAGAGGCCGGCGACTACTCGGGCGGCAGGCTGACCGAGCAACAGCCGTCGCGTCGCTGACGCGCCAGCCGCCGTCGCGTCGCTGACGCGCCAGCCGCCTAAACGACTTCCTCGTCCTCGTCGCCGCCGCCGGCGCGACGGATCACGATCTGCTCTTCCTCGATCGTGATCTCAACCGGGCGGTGGCCCGCCCAGTACTCGGCGTAGACCGGATCGTCCTGGACCGCCGGGTCGAGCCATAGGCCGTAGCCCTCGTCGCCGTGGTCGAAGGTTCCCTCGAGCGTGTGCGCCGCGCCCTTCCGTCGCCCGCGGGCTGCGCCGGCGCGGCCCCCGCGCCGGCCTCTGCGGCGCCGTGACGGCGCTTCCCCGTCATCGTCGCCGTCCTCGCTCTCCTCGGCGTTCTCCTCCTCGGTCTCCCGGGCAGCCGCGGCTGCCTCGAGCTCCGCCGCGATCAGCGCGTCATCCTCGGCGCGGAGATCGATCTCGTCGTCGTACTCGAGCACGGGCGCCCCGCCCTCGACCTCGACTCCTGCTTCGAGACCCTGCTCCCGCTTGAATGCCTGAATCTGCTGAACGGTAACTTCGAGCTGATGCGCAATCCACGCGTCGGTGCGTCCCTGACGGACCCAAGCGCGGATCTGGTTTAGCTGTGGGCGTAATGATCGGCGAGCCATGAGCTATGCAGACTAATACAGCGCCCCGACGCACGGGTTCCGACGTTGGATGCGCCGCATGTGGGCGCTTGTGAAATGGCCCCCACAGACGGTATGCTGCCGCGTGCAATCCGGCAGTTCCGTGGTGGGGGGCCGCCGACTTGTTTTGGTGTCTATAGGCGAGCAGGGAGGCAATCCCCAATGTTGGTACTTACCCGCAAGTCGAACCAGAGCATCATGATCGGCGACGACATCGAGGTCTCTGTACTTGCGATCATGGGAGAGAAGCTGAGGATCGGCATCCAGGCGCCGCGGGAGATCCCGGTGTTTCGCAAGGAGGTCTACCTCGAGATCCAGCAGGAGCGTCTTGCCGCTTCCGGCAAAGACGACCACGCTGAGGTCGATGCCGCGCTGGGCGAGCTGGGCGGCGCCCGCTAGCAGCATCGACGTTGCGCCGCGCCGGGAGGCTAGGCGAGCAGCATGTTCAGCGTCTCGAACATCGCCACCGTCACAATCACGGCGGTGGCGATGAGCGAGAACACGAGCAGAGCGAAGCGCAGGCTGCTGCGTGCCTGCTCGCGCTCGTAGGCACGCCTTCGTGACCGCCTGGCCGCAGTACGCCGCAGGTGCTCGCGACGCTGGCGATCCTGCTGCGTCTCGTGAACGAATGCCTGCTCGAGCTGAGCAAGGCTCTGACGCATCCGCATAGCCATCGGGTCGGGAGGCTACCACGGTGGTCCCGGCGCGCGAGCACGTAGTCGCGTCGCCGCGCCGGTAGGCTGCGCGCGTGGAGCACCGATTTACGGGACCGGCTTATACGCTCGGGATCGAGGAGGAGCTGATGATCCTCGACGCGGAGACGCTCGAGCTGGTCAACGCGATCGAGACGCTGCTCGAGCCTTCTCCGGCCGGCGAGATCAAGCCGGAGCTGATGGAATCGGTGCTCGAGATCTCGACCGACCCCTGCCCCGACATCGGCGTGGCGGACACGCAGCTGCGTGCGTTGCGCGCTCAGGTGATGGAGACGGCCGCGCGCAAGAAGCTCGCGATCGGATCGGCCGGCACGCACCCGTTCGCAATGTGGGAGGACCAGCGGATCGTCGCTCGCCCGCGCTACCGCGACCTGATCAGCGCCCTGCGCTTCGTCGCCCGCCAGGAGCTGATATTCGGCATGCACGTGCATGTCGGCGTCGACGATCCCGACAAGGCCATCCACATCGCCAACGGGATGCGGGTGCACGTGCCGGTACTGCTCGCCCTCTCCGCGAACTCGCCGTTCTGGCGAGCGGACGTGACCGGGCTGGCGTCGACCCGGACGCCGATCTTCCGAGCCTTTCCGAGGGTCGGGATGCCGCCCAGCTACAAGGATTGGGACGACTACGTCGAGCGGATCGAGTTCATGATCGGGACGCGGATGATCGCCGACTACACCTACCTCTGGTACGACGTGCGGCCGCACCCGAATTTCGGCACCATCGAGGTGCGGGTGATGGACTCGCAGACCCACATCGAGCACACGATCGGGCTGGCGGCGCTCGTGCAGGCGCTCGTCCGCGAGCTTGCCGAGCACTTCGATTCGGGAGCACAGCTCGCGAGCTACCCGTTCGAGATGCTCGACGAGAACAAGTGGCTGGCAGCACGTCACGGCCTGGACGGGGAGCTCGTCGACTTGCCCCATCGCGACCGCGTCGCGATTAGAAGCCTCGGGAGGCGGCTGCTGGACCGGATGCGGGAGCACGCCCAGGACCTCGGCTCGACAGCCGAGCTGGACGCGGTCGAGGATCTGCTCGAGCGGGGCAACGGGGCGGCTCGCCAGGTGGTCGTGTACGAGGCCAACCACGACCTCCACGAGGTGATGGCGGAGATTGTCGCCGCGACGGCGGTGTAGTCGCAAACTTGCCTCACCGTCTCCGCTGTTCGGTGCCTACAATCGGGGGGTGAGCACCGGCGGCCCGGATCTTTTCGTTGTCTGCAAGAACTGCGGATCCGAGGTCAGTCCCTACATAACGGAATGTCCGTACTGCGGTAACCGGCTGCGCAAGCGCGCGCCGAAGATCGACCGGGAGGGCCGCGTGACCGAGCGTCAGCGCCGCCTGCGGCCTCCGACGCCGTCACTGCCGCGGCTGAAGACGGGCGAGATCCCCGGCATTCGCGGCGACTCCCGACCGTACTCGACGGTCGTGCTGGTGGCGCTGGGGCTGGTCGGCTGCCTGCTCTGGCGCACGGGCCTGTTCAACGACTCGTTCGCGGATCTCGCGATCGTCGGTCGGCCCGATAACCAGCATCTGTGGAAGATCCTCACGGCCCCGTTTGTCTACGACAACACGGGCTACGCGTTCGCCTGCCTCGCCACGATCGCGCTGTACGGCTGGCTGATCGAGCGCCGTCACGGCATGTTCGTAGTGATCGGGCTATTCCTGCTCGGAGGGGCGGGCGGCATGGCGGCGACGACTTTCGCGTCATCGTCCGCCGTTGCGCTTGGCGGCAACGGCGCGGCGCTGGCGCTACTGGTCGCCTGGGCGATTCCCGACGTGATCGCAGTCCGGCGGCGCGAGGAGATCGACGGCGACCTGATCGGCACCGCCGCGATCGCCGTCGTGGTCGGACTGATGCCGCTTGCCGTAAGCGACGTCAGCTGGATCGCCGACGGCGTCGGCATCTTGGCGGGCCTGCTCGTCGGCTGGCCGCTCGCGCTGCTCGCCGATCGCTAGGCTCCTCCCTTGGTGCCCGACCGCGCCTACACCGACGCCGAGGTCGAAGCAGCGATCGTCGCCCTCACAGACGGAGAGCGGCTGCGCGCTGCCCAGGATCTTGTCGCGAGGTCCGCGCCGAGCCTGCAACGGGCGCTGAACGCATCGCTCCTCCAGGGCGGGTGGTTCGACGAGGCGCATGAGCATTCGGTTCGTGACGCGGCCACCGGCACCGATCCGGAGGCTCGGGCCCAGACCGTGCGGACCCTCGTCGCCGAGGAAACCCGGCTCGCGATGCTCGTCGGCGTCGCGATCGGCTTCGAGCTGGCCCGCGAGCTGGGCGCAGCTGAATCATCAAAACAGGAGGATTGACAACCAATGGACCTTCGCTTCCTCGGCCACGCCGCCTTCTCGCTCTCAGACGGGGACACCTCGGTCGTAATCGACCCTTTCCTCACCGGAAACCCCAAGGCGGCCGTCAGCGCCGATGACGTGAGCGCGACCACACTGCTGCTCACCCACGGTCACGGCGACCACATTGGCGACACCGTCCCGATCGCGAAGCGCACCGGCGCACCCGTGGTCGCGATCGTCGAGCTTGCGGGCGAGATCGGCGGCGAGGGGGTTGAGGTACGGGACCCGAACCTCGGTGGCACGGTCACGTTCGACTGGGGCTGGGTCAAGCTCGTGCCGGCCTGGCACACCTCGACCACTCCGAAGGGCACCGTGAACACGCCCGCAGGCCTGCTGATCAACTTCAAGGACACGATCGTCTACCACCTCGGTGACACGTGCCTGTTCTCGGACCTGGCGCTCGTGGGCAAGCGCCACCCGATCGACTACGCACTGATGTGCATCGGCGGGCACTACACGATGGACCGCGTCGACGCCGTCGACGCGGCGTCCCTGGTCGGCGCCAAGACAGTCATTCCTTGCCACTACAACACGTTCCCGCCAATCGAGACCGACGTTGAGGCATTCAAGTCGGACGTTGAAGCCGCGACCGGATCGAGCGTCGTCGTGCTCGAGCCGGGAGAGACGCATCAGGCGTGACCCACGCGATCGTCCTGATCCAAGCGGAGCGGTCCGCGCTCGCCACGCTCGGCGGCACGCTCGCCGACATCGAGGGCGTGGCCGAGGCGTATTCGGTCACCGGCGACTGGGACTTCGTAGCGATCCTGAGGCTGCGCGAGCACGACGAGCTCGCCCACGTCGTGACCGGGCGCCTGTCGCAGCTCGACGGGATCATTCGAACGCGGACGATGGTTGCGTTCGAGACCTATTCGCGGCATGACCTGGAGGCGCTGTTCTCGGTGGGTCAATAGCGCCGGGGCCCCCGCCTTGCCGCCGCCCACGCCAACGCCTCGTCGAACGCGTCCGCCATCGCGTCGTACGTGAAGACGGACACAGCATCCCGGCCTGCGGCTCCGAGGCGGGCTCGAAGGCCGGGGTCCCCGAGCAGCAGGTCGATCGCCGCCGCGAGCGCGGCCGGGTCGCCGGGGGGGACGACGACGCCAGTGTCGCCGTCGCGCACGAGCCCGCCGGCGACGGCCCCGACAGCGGTCGTCGCGATCACGGGGCAGGCCTGGTGCATCGCCTCGTTGCAGACGAGTGCCCATGGCTCGCGGAACCGTGCGGTGGGGATCGAGGGCACAACCGTCAGCTCGGCGAGGGCGTAGGCGACCGGGAGCTCCTCGCGCGCCAGCGGTCCGAGCAGGCGGGCCCCCGGCGTCGCTGCGACTGAGTCCGCGAGCGGGCCGTCCCCGACCAGCACCAGGGTCGCCGGGGCGCTCACGTGCCTCCACGCGTCGAGCAGCACGGCGGCGCCCTTCTCCGGCACCAGCCGTCCGGCGAACAGCACGCACGGTCCCGGCGGAAGCTTGTGGCGCGCTCGGAAAGCGTTGACCTCAGCCTCGCTCACGGCGCGCCCGAACAGCTCGGGCTCGACCGACTGCGGGGCGATGAACACGCCTTCGGTGTTGCCGCGTGCTCGCGAGACGAAGCGGCGGACGTGCTCGCCGTAGACGATCACGGCGTCCGCGTCCCGGTAGATCCGACGCGTGAGGGGAAGCGTGAGCGCATGAGTCAGCGACCGCGGCCACGCCCACACCGATGCCCAGAGGACGAACGGGCGACCGTGCAGTCGCGCCGATGCATACGTGGCGGGGAGGATGGCCCCGCCCGCGAACGGTGCGATCAGGGTGTCGAAGCGCCGCCCGAGCGTCAGCGCCTCGCGCGGTCCCCGTAGGCGGCGGGCTGGAAACGGCGCCTGCTCGAGCTGGCTGTCGAGATCGCGGAACCACTCCGGGATGTAGCGATCACCGGCGCCGAAGCACAGCACCTCGATCTCGTGGCGCTCGGCGAGCCGCACGTACAGGGGGACCCGGTACGGCGGCAGGTAGTTGGTGACGAGAGCGATCGGCATCGAAGCCGCAGACGTTGACAGAATCGGACGCCTCGACATGCGTGTACTGCTGCTCCACAACCGCTATCGGGCCGAGGGGGGTGAGGAGCGATCGGTCGACGAGATCGCACGGCTGCTCGAGCAGCGCGGTCACGCGGTGGAAGTGATCGAGCGCTCGAGCGCCGCCCTCGGACGCGGGCGGGCGGCGGCGTCGCTATGGCACGGCGGTCTCGACGCCGCCGAGATCGGCCGTGCGGTGCGTGCCACGCGGGCCGACATCGTGCATGCCCACAACCTGCATCCGCTGTTCGGCTGGCGAGCGCTGGCCGCGGGCCGCACGGCCGGCGCGCGAGTCGTGCTTCATCTACACAATTTTCGCCTGTTCTGCGCGATCGGGGTGGCCTACCGCGACGGAGCCCCGTGCTTTCGCTGCCGCGCCGGCTTCACTCGCCCCGGGCTTCGCCTGCGCTGTCGCGGCTCGTTTCCCGAGGCGGCGGCATACGCCGCCGGCCTGCATCGCCAGCTCCCGCAACTGCTGCTTCACGCCGATCGGTTCGTGACCGTCAGCGACGCGACGCTACGGCAGCTCGTCGAGCTAGGCGTACCCGCGGGTCAGATCGTCTCGCTGCCGAACTTTGTGCCGGCGACGGCGTTCGCCGACCGCTCGCACGCGGACGAGGGCCGGCACGCGCTGGTCGCCGGACGTCTCGTCCCCGAGAAGGGCTTCGACACGGCGGTGCTCGCCTGCCGCGCCGCCGGCATGCCACTGGTGATCGCGGGCGCCGGTCCGGACGAGTCCCGATTGCGGCAGCTGGCCGGCGACGGCGACGTCAGATTCGCCGGCATGCTCGCTCGGGATGAGCTCAACCGCGTCCGCGCCGATGCGGCGCTCGTGCTCGCGCCCTCGCGCTCGGACGATGCCTGCCCGTTCGCGGTGGTCGAGGCCCTCGCCGCCGGCGTGCCGGTAATCGCGAGCGATCGCGGCGGGCTGCCCGAGCTCGCTGGTCCTGACGCGACGGTACCCGTCGACGACCTCGGAGCTTGGACGCGCGCGGTCGCACGAGCGTGGGAAGACCCCCGCGACCGGCGTCGGCGCGGCGAGGCGGCGCTTGCCCGCGCCAGGGAGCGCTGCCATCCGGATGTTTACTACGAGGGGCTGATGAGCGTCTATGGTCGGCCCGAGCGGATCGAATGAGCCGGCGAGTCTGACGGGTGAGGCCCGGAGTGCATCGCCGACCATCCGTCCACGAGAATCTGAGCCGGCGCCGGTTCGGTTCACGATGCGCATATATAACGGCGGGACTAGCCATTCGGCAGACTTATGGCTAGCTTTCACGACTTCTAACCAGAAAAGCGGAGGATTGAGGCACATATGTTCACGCGCGGCAATTAGCAATTCCACTTTCGTTGAGATAGCCTTCATGCAGGGGTAGGTAAGTTCGACGCTGTGCGAGTTGTAGCTCGACCAGCGTGAGCCCGCCCGATCTCGAGCATGAACGGCGTCTCACGCACATCACGATCCGCAAGCCTGGCAGCCTGGCCGGTGGCGGTCGTCCTACTCGTAGCCGGCACGGCGATGATCGTGGCGAAACCGGCATCGTCGATCCGGAACCCGTGGGACGTCGCCCTATTGGTCGTGCTGTCCCTGTTCGCATTTCTCTCCGACGAATACTCGCTGCCTGCTTTGCGGGTCGATGTCGGCCTGATCCTCGCGTTCTCCGCCCTCGTCCTGTCCGGACCCGCCGGCGCGTTGGTCGTCGCCGCGATTCCCGAGCTGATTCGACCGTTGGTCGAGCGGCACCCGGTACGCCGGATCGCGACGGTGACGAACGTGGCCTCCTTTGCAGCGGCGGTGCTCGCCGCCCAAATCGTGCTGCTGGCACTCCCGACGGCGCACGACGCCGTCCTCGGGCGGTGGGTCACGTACACCCTGGCCGCGACGGCGATGGCGACCGCGAACGTCGTAATCGTGAGGGGGGTCCTTGCCGGACTGGTCGACCATCTGCTGATCTCCTCCGGCTGGCGGGCCGAGCTACGCGGGCTCGCAGCGTGCGTGGCCCTCGCTCCCTTCGCGGGAGTCGTCGCCTGCCTACTCCCGGTTCTCGGCGTCCTCTCGCTGGTCGCGGCCGCGGTCGCAGAGGCGTTCTTGAGCGTCCTCGTCCGTCTGGTCACCTGGACGCCCCGGGCGGGAGGTCTGACCGTTGCTGAGGCGCGATCGCGCTATGCGGCGGCGCTCGCCTCGCGCATGTCGCTGTCGCGCTCGGAGCGACGGGTGCTGCTCGCGGCGGCGCGCTCCGGTACCGGTCGAACCGCGGTATGGCTTTCGCCGGGCGAGCGCGACCGCGTCGCCAAGACGCTGGTCCTCGCTGGGCTGTGGTCACGATGGGACGGCGGCCAGGAAGACTGCTTCTCGCGACTCGAGCCCGCCGAGATGGGGATGGAGAGCCGAGTGCTATTGGTCGCGCACGGGTGGGCCGAGCTCACCGCGATGGGAACTGAGCAGCTCGAGCATCGCCTCGCGCTGCTGACCCTCCACAATAATCAGCGCCGCTACGACCGCCGGATCGTGGCAGTCGCGCGCGCCCTGATCCCCGAATCTGACGGTCAGACGCTGCGCGCCCGAGTACCCCAGACGCGCGAGCTGCGACGCCGTATCGAGCAGCTCAAGCTGGTCTCCTGATCGCGGCCGCGGCGCACTACGCGATCCGCGCCCCCGGTGGGACGTCCTCGTCAGGGTGGAGCAGCACAACTTTGCCTGCCTCGTCGAGCGCCCCGAGAACCAGCACCTCCGACAGGAAGGGGCCGATCTGCCTGGGCGGGAAGTTGACGACGGCGACGACGAGCCGGCCTTCGAGCTGCTCGCGTGCGTAGTTGGTGATCTGGGCGGAGGACCGCTTCACCCCGATCTCGGGCCCGAAGTCGATCGTCAGCTTCCATGCCGGCACGCGCGCCTCTGGGAAGTCGTCGACTGCGACGACCCGTCCGACGCGAAGATCGACCGCACGGAAGTGGTCGATGTCGATCAGTTCGGCGCTCAGCGGACCTGGTCCCAAGTGGTTGGTTTCACTACGGTGAACTGGGCGACGGCGGAGGGGCGGACGCCGTGGAACCGGCCGGCGTCGACGGCGTCGACGCGGGAGCGCTCGCGCCGGTGCTCGCGGGGGGCGGCGTCGGCGAGCACGCCGGGGTCGTTGTCGCGATGGGCGTGGTCGTCGTGGGGGTGGTCGTCGCGCCTGAGCCGCCGGTCGTCGCGGTGCCGCCGGTCGTCGCGGTGCCGCCGGCGACGGAGCCGCTACCGGTCGTGCTGCCGGCGCCGGTCCCGCTGGTAGTCGCCGCGGCGCCCGCGTTAGCCGTGCACGATCCCGTAGTCGGCGTGGTTACCGGTGCTGTCGGGGCGATGCCCAAGCTCGGCGTAGTGATCACCCCGCCGCCGCCCGAGGCCGTACCGACGCCCGTGGAAGGCAGTGTCGTCGAGATCGTCGTTGACACGGTCCGTCCGACCGGGACGGGGGTGATCGGCACTGTCGCAGGCGTTGTCGTCTTCACCGCGGTGGCGGAGACCGTGGTGCTCTTGGCCGGGTGTGTGCTCGCGTGCTTCGCCGCGAGGGCCTTCAGCGCCGCGCGATGGGCCGCTGCGCGAAGCTCGAGCTGAGAGGCCGAGAGCTGCTTCTTGGCCGGGGTGACGATCACGGCTCCGACCAGTGCGCCCTGCAGATGGTGCGCGTGGCGGTTGGTTTGATTGACCGCGACGGCGCTCGCGGTGACGAGCGCGGCAGCGGCGAGACCGGCGGCGGCCTTCGTCGCGACGGCGCCGACTCCGGCGGACACGAGTCCGGTCGCTGTCGTTCCGGCGGCAACGGTCGTTCCGGCGGCGACGGTCGTTCCGGCGGCGACGGTAGATCCCATCGCCGCTGTCGATCCGGCCGCTGCTGCGGTCGATCCTGCTGCCGCGACAGTTCCTCCCGCTGCAGCCGTCGATCCGGCAGCCGCGACAGTTCCGCCGGCCGCGACCGATGATCCCGCCGCTGCCGAGGTTCCGGCCGCGACGCTCGACCCCGCGGCCGCGCCGGCGTGCGAGCCGGCTCCGGCGCCGTGACCAAGATGTGAGAAGACGAGCCTGCGCAGGACGACCATCGGTCCTATCGGCAGCAGCGCGGCGAGAGCACGATTGGTCTCCTGCAGCTGACGCCGGAACGTTGAGCAGCGTTCGCAGCCCCGCAGATGGCGGCGCACCGGTGGCGTCGTGCGACGGCGCAGACCCTCGGCCACCTCGCCGAGCTCCAGGCGAACGTCCGCGCAGGTCAGCTGACGCGCCTCTGCCGCCTCGGCCAGCGATACGCGAGCGCGGACGAGCAACGACTTGACGCTCGGGATCGTCGTCTCCATCGCTTCTGCGATCTGCTCGTAGGAGAGCGCCTCCATCTCCCGCAGGAGCAGGGCGGTTCGCTGCGTCTCGGGCAGGTCGTGAATGTCGCCGACGAGGATGCGGAACTCTTCGCGCCGGTGGACCTGGTCGGCGGTCGTCTCGCCGTGGTCGGAGAAGTGGACGTCCATCGAGTCCACGCCGATCGCTTGGACGCGGCGCATGTGGTTGAGGCTGCGGTTGCGGGCGATCCGGTACAGCCAAGGCCGTACGTTGATCGGACGGTCATCGGCGAGGATCGCGTTGAACGCGGCGGCGAACACGTCCTGCAGAACATCTTCCGCGTCCTCGACCGAACCGAGCATATGTCGGCAGAACGAGAGCAGGCGCGACTGATACCGGCCGACGAGGTGCTCGAATGCCGCGTGGTTGCCGCGACGCATCAGCGCGACCAGGCGCTCGTCGCTTTGCAGCCGCAGAAGCGGTGAGCGCCCGTGCAGCCCGCCGATTCCGGAGTAATTGAGAGCTGAGACTTCCACGGGTTAGAAGATCCTCTCCTCTACGACACCGTAGCAGCGCGATAGTTGCGGTTTAAGTCGGACGAATTCGCCGGGCGCTGAAGTGTGCGATCGCTCCGGAGGTCTGTACGTCGATCTCCCCGAACCCCTCTTGCGCGAGCCAGCTGCTCAGCTCTGCGACGCCGCAGCTCGGGCCGAGCAGACCGGCGGCCCGCCCGAGTAGCCGCGCCGGCTCATATACGGCTCCGGAATCGGTTGCGAACCAGCTGCCGACGATGCGTCCGTCCGGGGCGGTGCAGCGCGCCAGTTCGGTCACCGCGACGCGCGGGTGCGGGACGCAATGCAGCCCCGTGAACGTCAGGCACAGCTCGAAATCGCCGGCTGCGAACGGAAGCGCCTCGATGTCGGCCTCCACCAGCTCGACCTGACCGAGACCGCGACGGGCCGCCTCATGAGACGTGCGCTTGAGCATCGCCGGCGCGATATCGGCCGCCACGTATCGAACCTGCCTGCCTGGATCGAGACCCCGGAGCGCCACCCCGCCGCCGCACGGAATGTCGAGGATGCTCGAACCGGCGGGCACCTCGCCGATCGCACGCTCCGCGGACTCATACAGCCGCGCCATGTCCGTCCCGAAGAGCGCCAGCCCCAACGGCCGCGCAAGCCGCTCACGCTCAACCACGAAGTCATAGACGGCAGCCCAAGGGTGGTTGCGCCGCCAGATCTGGCTTACGTCGCCGAACACCCGTGACACGGTAGCCGCCGGGCGGGTTCGGGGCGTCTGCCGGGTTCGTGGCGTCCACCGCCGCCCAAGGGGCTTTCGATGTGCCGGGCTGCGCGTCGTGTAGGGCGCTACGCAATTGGGCGGCTGCGGACGCCACGAACCCGCCTGCTCCCCCGGACCGGTTCGGCGATGCCGGGCCAGGCCCAAGCGGAGCTCGCGAGCTATCCCGGGATCGACTGGAGCGCCTTGTGCGCGTAGCATCCGCTCTCCGCGCCCGGGTAGACAAATGGCAAAGTCGGCGCTCTTAAAAAGCGCTGCTCGTAAGAGCCCTGCGGGTTCGAGTCCCGCCCCGGGTACTGCCACCAGCGGAAGCGCAGCACAAAGGCGCAAGCCGGCCCCCAACCCAAGCCGCTGCACACCAAACGTCGGGAGTGCAAGGCTCGAGCTGGAGGGCGGGTGGGAGCGCCCGCCACCGGCCCGTAGCGGAAGCAGGCGGGTGGGAGCGCCCGCCACCGGCCAATTGCGTAGCGCCCAGCACGACGCCCGAGCCCAGCACCCGAAAGCCCCTTGGCCGGGGGTGGACGCTCCCTCCCGCCAGGCGACCCCTTGGCCGGGGGTGGACGCTCCCGCCGCCCCCCACACTTCGAAATTGACACTTCGACGAATCCCTTGCTAGCTTCGACCCCCGACAATGCCAGGGGGTTACCCGTCCCCCCCGGCCCCGGTTCGGGAGGAGAGCGGGCAGTACCTTCGTGCGCAATGCGAGTGTCATCGGTCGCGTCGCGGCGGTCGCGGCAGTCGCGATCGTGATCGTCGCCGTGGTCGTGATCGTCCTCGG